>Ga0307414_10000065_pt1 | contig 104347 bp, 71 predicted proteins | sample DK1Ometagenome_FD_203804 | JGI IMG/M metagenome (GOLD analysis project Ga0307414, IMG submission 203804) | Maize rhizosphere microbial communities from greenhouse at UC Davis, California, United States - DK15-O-3 | ecosystem: Host-associated > Plants > Roots > Rhizosphere > Soil | place: USA...
TCAGTTTGGCCGGTGACCTCAATGTGGATGCCGGAGGAACGGCCATCACGATCACCAGCCTCGGGGTCGCGGCGAACCAGACCTATGATCTGATCACCTTTCCCAATGGCACCGGAGCCGGCTTCACCATCGGGAGCGGCACCACGGTCGGCGGTCTCACGCTGGTGAATCCTTCGTTGGGCTTCGGAGTCAACGGCACCCTCAACGTCACGGCCAATGCCGTGCAACTGGTGACCACCGGAGCGGCATCGCCAGCCTCGGCCTTCTGGTCGGGTTCCAAGGGCAGCTCGTGGACCAGCAACAGCAGTGGCCAAGGCAACTTTACCACCACCGCGGCTGGCGGCACCTTCATCGCGGCGCTCCCCGGCAGCACCACGAATGTCTTTTTCTCGAACAATAGCGCGACCAATCTGACCAACACGCTGGGAGGAAACTTCACCATCAACGGCCTGACCTTCCGCGGAACTTCCGCTGCGGCGAGCATCGGCGGGGCAAATCAACTGTCCCTCCAGTCGGGCGGCATCACCGTGGAGTCCGGCAACGGCGGTGCCACCCTCGGCATGACCACGCTTTCGCTCGGCGACAGCCAAACCTGGACGAACAACAGCTCCAATCCCCTCACGGTGACCGCGGCAGTCAGCGGCGGCTTCAATGGCCTGACTCTCGCTGGCAATGCGATCAATCTCGGCGGCGCTTCCTTGACCTCCGGAGCCTTGACCATCGATGCGGATCTCGATCTCGCGGGCACCGCCATTACCACGGGCGACTTCAGCGGCACGGGATCGCTAACGAACACCGGCGCGAACGCGGCCCTCAACGTCACCGTGGAGTCGAGCTCCATCTTCTCCGGCACGATCAGTGACAATGGAACCGGTTCGGCGGTTTCGCTGGTGAAGGGGGGCTCCGGTCCCCTGACCCTCGGCGGTGCGAACGGCTATCTGGGCTCCACCTTGGTTAGCGCGGGCACGCTGGTGATTGGCGATCCGAGTTCCTTGGGCGTTCCCGATACCGTGGCCTCCGGCAGCGGTACCACCGTCGCGAACGGCGCGACCCTTGATCTGAACGGACAGGCGATTTCGGAAAGCCTGAGCGTCGCGGGTGCGGGTGTCCTCGGTTCCGGCGCCCTCGTCAACAGCGACACCGTGAATCCGGCCGTGGTCAGTTCGGAGATGATCTCCAACGGTGCATTCACCGTGGATGGGCCGGGGGACATCGTCCTCCAGCGGGTCCAGACGACCTTCGCCACCGTGACCAAGAACGGCCCCGGAACCTTGACGCTCGGAACGCCCGGCGCCACCGGCCATAACAACCTGCTCGTCCTCGTGGCCAATGCCGGGAAGGTGGTCCTCGATATGCCCGGATTCCTGGCCGTGGACCGCGGGGTGACGATCAATGGCGGAGCCACTGTTCAAGTTGCTGGAACCGCTGCGGGCGGAGGCCAGATTCAGGACGACAACACGATGGCCCTGAACGACGGCACCTTCGACTTGAACGGCCATTCGGAAGTCGTCGGCGCATTGAACGGGGCCGTCGGCACGATCATCACCAATACCGCCTCCGCCACCGTCAGCACGCTGGGGGTGGGGGGCGCTCCCGCTTCCAGTCCCACCGGCAACTTCGCTGGTACGATCAACGATGGGGCGGGAAAGGTGGCTCTGACGAAGAGCGGCCTCGGCACCCAGACCATCACCGGGGCGCAAGCCTACACCGGTGACACCCGGGTGAATGCCGGCATCCTGGCACTCGACACGGCCTACCTTGCCGATACGGCCGACGTTTACATCGGCGCAACGGGAGTGCTGAACCTCACCCACACCGGAAACGATGTCGTGAATGCTCTCTACTTCAACGGCGTCGCCCAAGCGAACGGCGTCTATAGTGCCGCCAACTCCGGTGGTCTCATCACGGGCACCGGCAAGATCCAAGTGGGAATATCGGGTCCCGGCTACGATGGCTGGGCCGCCGCCAATGGCATCCCCGGTGAACCTGCCACCGGGGACTTCGATAGCGATGGTATCACCAACTTGATGGAGTATGCGTTGGCCGGGCTCAATCCGACCCAGTCCGATGCCGCTCCGGGAACGCTCGCCGCCAGCGTGCTGACCTTCACCAAGCGCGCTGAAGCCGTCACCAATGGTGACGTGAGCTATTCGATCGAAGAGTCAACCACCCTTGGCGTGGCTCCCGATCTCTGGGCTCCGGCAGCTCCGGTTACGGAAAACTCATCTGCCATCTCATGGACCCTGCCGACCGGCCAGCCGAAGCAGTTCGCCCGTCTGGTGGTGACCCAACTCTGATTTGCGGGGGGGTGCCGCGGATGCCGGTCTCCGGTGTCCGCGGCATCCGCATCTCTTCTTTCCAAAGGAATGAACCGCCTCCTCCTCCCGATTCTCGGCACGGGCCTGATACTGGTTCATGCCGCCTCCGCTACCGAATCGGTGTGGCAGGGTGCGGTCAACGGAAGCACCAACGATGCCAGCCATTCCTGGTTCAACACGGGGAACTGGCACAACGCCACGCCGCCGAATGCCATCGGCGACACCGCTACCTTTCCCAATGCCCTGACGGGAAACCTCACGCTCTATCTCGGAGGTGGCGGGATCACCCTGAAGAGCCTGGTCAATCAAAGCGCCGCCCATGAGATTAACGTCAACGGGGGCGGGGGATCGCTGACCTTTGCCAGCGGCGACGCGACCATTCCGGCCATCGTCTCATCGAACGTGGCGGGGACCACCGGCTCCGATGTCACCACGCTGCTCTATTTGCCGATCAATGGTTCGCAAGGGCTGGTCATGACCGGCGGGAATGAATGGTGCGCCTTCCGTTTCAATGCCTCGACAAACTGGAGCGGCTTCAGCGGGAATCTCACGCTGACTCGCGGCTACCTCTCGCCCCAGGCAAGCTCTATTGGCAACCATCTGGTGCTGCCAGCGGACGAACGGATCGTGCTCGGCGGGGACGGTGTCGTGAATTTCGAGCTGAGCAGCGGCCGCGACCAGACGATCGCCAGCTTGTCCGGCACCTCGGGGGCCTACATCTTCAACATCACCCAGAACGCGGCGAACTGGGCCCGGCTTACCATCGGCGATGCGAGCACGGACGCCGACTTCGCCGGCACGATCGGCAGCCGTAGTGACGGGGCCCGCACGGGCACAGCCGAATACGTGCTGCACCTCAACAAACGGGACAGCGGCACCCAGACCCTCTCCGGGCCGGTCGTCGGGAGCGGCACTGTGATCGTGAATGCAAACGGCGGCACGCTCGTGCTCGCGGGCGCGAATACCTATGCCGGTGCCACCACCGTCAACACCGGCGGCACGCTTCTCGTCAATGGCAGCCACCAGCAGGGCGGCAATGGTGGAAACTACACCGTGGCGGGAACGCTCGGAGGTACGGGGGGGATCGTACTTTCCGATGCCACGGGTTCTGGTGCCGGGATTTCGGTCTCCGGTACCCTGGCTCCCGGAAATCCCGCCATAAGCGGCGGGGTAGGAACCTTGACGCTCGATGGCCAGAATTCGGTCCGTCCGGTGATGAACTTCGCGGCGGGAGGTCGGCTCGATTGCCAGCTTGCGGCGGCGCTGGTTACAGACCGGATCGACCTGGTGCACGGTCAAGCTGGCGACGTTTCCTTTGAGGGTACGGCTATTGATTTCACTGCGGCGGAGGATCTCCCAACCGGTGTTTACACGCTGTTTCACTCCGATACCGCGGATGCTTACTCGGGCCTCGCGGTCGATGGTTCCTCGGTCATCACCGGCGGGCTTTCAATCGGCTCCGGTCTCGCGACGTATCCCGGTTCCTATCTCAAGCGATCGGGAAACGACATCGTGCTGGTGCTCCTCAATCCCTCCAGCCCGGTCCCAGCCGCGCCGGGGAATGTCACCGCCACGGGAAGCGACGGCAGGGTGACGATCACCTGGACACCCGCGGAACAAGCCATTGCCTACCGGATCCTTCGCGCCACCTCGGCGGAGGGTCCCTTCACCCTCTTGGCCACGGTCGATGCCCCTCTCACCAATTTCGCCGATCTCACCGGAGTGATCGGCGTTCCGTATTTCTATCAGATCATAGGCACCAATCCGCAGGGCGAAGGCACACCGGCAATCTCGTCACCCGCCGCTTCCTTCGACGACGGGAAGATCGATACCGTTGTCTTCGGTGACGGTTCATCGGAGACGGGACATGGGTTGGTTGCATCCTTCGCCGAAAGTCTCACCGGCGCGCTTGGCGAGCCTGCCCGCCGGCTGCTGCCGAAGGACACCGTCGATGTGAACGGGGGCGACCTTACCTTCACCATGGGCGTCGATCCGCTCCGTCGGAACTACGTCACCGTCAAACTCTGGGGTGGGGACGACACGAATGATCTGATGGGGCGGCTCTACCTCTACGTGCCGATCGGGGGCGCCGACTACCAAATCGGCTACCGTCATGAGGGCGACTACATGCCTCTCAGCGTCGCAGCTTCAAAGCCACCGCTGCCCGGCCGCTTCTTCTATTCCACCACGCTGCTGCCGCTGTGGATGACGCAGGGGAAGACCTCGCTCACGCTGAAGCTCGTCTCCACCGGCAAGCTGTATGGTCTGGGATCCGGTGGTCCGCCGACCGGCAACTACCAGTTCAACATGACGGTCCCGAGTCGCGGCATCTACCGCGCTTACACCCACGTCGCGCCGATCCTGACGCCGGACGGCGAAATCCAAGGCAGTGCCCCGGCCAGCACGGTGCGGCCCGCGCTTTCCGAAGCGAGCGTGCTCGGCCCCACCGGTAATTACACCAATGGCCTCAACGGATACGTCAATGGACGCCTCGGTGCGGCGATCGACAATTTCAACACCACCGATGTCGCGTTGCTCGCCCGCTCCTATTCGGTGCCCCAGGTCAGTGCGGGCTATCAGAATCCCGCCGTGGTCGCCAAGGTGATCGCCGTGCTCGATGGCTTCGCGACTGACTACTATGCGAATCCCGCCGACAGCGTCGCCACCAGCAACTACGGGCGTGCAGGCGGCAACGAGGTATGGGGCGGCCGGCTCGGTCCGCTCGGTTGGGCGATCCATCTTTTGCTTCCACAGTTGCAGCCGGAGCTCGACAGCGTGGTGAATTACGGAACTGCAGGTGGCGACCGCACGCGCCGCCAGGCATGGGGCGACATGCTGGTGGCCAGCTTCAACAATGGCCGCTTCACCCGCGACTCCCGCACGATCACGAACCAAACACTCATCGCCAGTGAGAACATCTATAAGGCGAATCGCGGCGCACTGGATTTGGGGCATCCCGGCGCAGTGTCCGAGGCCGCCGCGCAGCGCTACTTGCGGGAAGCAATCGGTCTGACCCCGTGGCTTGGCAGCGATCTCGCCGATGGCGGCAGTTCGGCAAAGCTCGGCACGGACTACCTGCAAGTCACTCCGCAGGGCCTGTCGCGCGAGTGGGGCTATGTCGGGAGCTATGGTGAGATGCAGGGCTACGCCGCAGCCTACTACCGCTACACCGGCAATTCCGAGTTCCGCGATCAGGCGGTGAAGATGATCAAGGCTCGCGCGCCCTTCCGCCGCCCGGCGCTGGAGGTCAGCGGGGCGAACATCTACCGCAGCATGGAACGCACCGGGCTCATTTCGTGGCGCGGTGTCCGTGAGTCGGACGGGGATTTCTCCAATGAAATCAGCTACGGCGAGGCCGGTTCATGGTCCACGGCAATGCGGGTGGCGGGCACCTCGCTCGATCCCCACGCAATCGGCTACGCGAAGCAGATGATCGCCGACAACCAGTTCTTCAGCCAGCTGATTGCCGACACCCGCTTCTACAGCGGCCTGACCTTCGATTCGCGCCAGGCTTTCGAAGTGTATGATGAATACGAGGCGGTAAAAAACACGGCGGACAGCGGCATCCGCCTGCCGATGACCTCCGGTCAGCCGGACTTCGTGTGGAAGGACGAGCAGTCGGGTGTCATCGCCATCAAGCGCGGCGAGGAAAGGCTATGGATTGCTCCCTACTGGCAGGCGAAAAGCGGGACCGCTATCAACGGCATCGGCCGCTTCCACTTCAGCACGCCGGACTACGATCAATACGGCGTCCTCGAAACCTCTCCGCAGTATGTCGCAAGCGGGGCCTGGTATACCCGCTCCAACACGATGATCGATTATCCCGAGCGCACGCTGTGGGCACCGCCCTCACCGCCACTCCAGGCGTATGGCGGCGAGAAGCTGCCCGTTGGTTTCGTTCCCCCCGGCGTGCATGATGACGCCCCCTACCGCGGCAAGGCGGAGTTCTGGGCTTTCCGCTTCGGCCGTTATTTGGTCGGGATGAATCGCGGTGGCAGCCGCAGCTTCGAGTTGAAGACACCCTTCGGTTTCACCGCTGCGCCGGACCTTGTCTCGGCCACTACCTTGTCCGGGCCGGTGAGCGTGCCTCCGGAGTCGACGGTCGCGCTGTATCTCGATCAACCTTTCGATCCCGCGCCGCGGCCATCCTCGCCGCTGTTGCTGATCGCCAACGGCGACGCCTTGGAATGGAATGCCACTTCCGGCGCGACAAGTTATCGCGTGAAGCGAAGCCCCACGATCGATGGCACTTACGAGACGGTTGCGGAAGACATCACGGGCACCACTTGGACCGATCCCGCGCCCTTGTCGGGAGCCTTCTATCAGGTCCATGCCGTCAACGCCCAGGGCGAAAGCGACTCGCCGACCCGCATTGCTGCGGGTGCTGGCAGCTTGCCTCCGCCGTGGCAGAGCGCCGACATAGGGAGCGTTGGCCTGTTGGGTGGCGCGACTTATGTCGATGGCACTTTCGCCGTCCACGGTGCGGGCACCAATCTCTCCGGCAGTACGGATGCCTTCCATTTCGCGTATCGGCCGCTCGATGGTGACGGCGTCTTCGTCGCCCGGCTGGCTTCACGGGTCATCGGAAGCGTGTCGGATGACAAGGTGGGCATCATGCTGCGCGAAAGCACCGCGGTGAACTCAAGGAACCTCGCCGTGTTTCTCGACGATCTCTACGACCTCGGCCGTGTCTCGTGGCGAACTGCGAACGGCGGCAGCACCAGTGCCGCCGATGGCATCGCCGCCTACGTGCCGGAATGGTTCAAGATCGAGCGCAGCGGCAGCACCGTCCGCGGCTATCATTCGAACGACGGCTCGGCGTGGAACTTGGTCACCACCCAGACCGTCTCCTTTCCTCAGCAGGTGCTGGTCGGGCTCTTCGTCTGTTCGCGGAATACCGACGCGCTCAATTTCAGCACTTTCGATCAAGTCAGCCTGACGACCTCGTTGCCCTTCGTACCACCCGTTCTGACCGCCAGCTCGGCGAACGCCGAAGCGATCTTAAGCTGGACGCCGGTGGAGGGCGCGGCGAGTTATCGGCTCAAGCGTTCCTTGGTGAGTGGAGGTCCTTACGACGTCATTGCCGATGTTCTAACAGAAACGGCTTATGTGGACGGCGGCCTGACCAATGCCACGACATACCACTACATCGTCACCTCGGTGAATCCCATGGGCGAGGGGCCTCCGTCGCCGGAAGCCAGCACCACGCCCATCGGAGCGGAACATCTGAAACCGCCGTCCATCGTCGTCGCATTGGGCGGGGAAGCGGGGCTGAGCATTGCGAACTCTGTCACTGGGAGAACGTATCAGCTCCAGCGTAGCGAAACGCTCTTGCCCGGCAGTTGGATGGATGTGGGAACATCGTTGCCCGGCAATGGCGGAATCTTGCAGTTCACTGAGACGGTTGATCCGCAAGCGGTGCCCCGGCACTTCTACCGGGTGGTGATCGGCGAGTGACATCACCCGGTTTCCACGTGGACTCGGATGCCGTTGGAATCTCCGCTGCCACCGGGCATCCTATCTTTTTCGATTGCGCCGACCTTATGAGAATCATCCTGCTTCTTCTGGTGATGGCCGCAAGTGCCCCCGCCGCCGTCTGGCAGTGGTCGGCACCGGTGGAATCCGTCACCTCCGAGGAGGTCAACGGCCACCCGCGTGCATTCCTGTGGATCCCTGAGAACTGCCGGCAAGTGAGGGGAGTCGTGCTCGGTCAGCACAACATGCTTGAGGAAGGCGTGCTGGAGCATCCCGTGTTCCGCAAGGCGCTGGCGGACGTCGGTTTCGCGGAGGTGTGGGTGACGCCTGCCTTCAATCCGGTCTTTCGCTTCGATCAGGGTGCAGGAGAGCAGTTCCAGCAAATGATGACCGCGTTGGCGAAAGAGTCTGGCTATGGCGAACTCGAAGCCGCGCCGGTCATTCCCATCGGTCACTCGGCGATGGCCAGCTTTCCGTATCACTTCGCCGTGTGGAATCCCGGCCGCACTCTGGCAGCGATTTCACTAAAGGGCACTTGGCCGGACTACCGCGACGACCGCAGTCCGCCATGGAAGGACGCCGATCTGAAGGACGTGCCGCTTCTTTTCGTCAGCGGCGAATATGAGTGGGCTGATGAGCGCGCGGGCAAGGCGCTAGCCTTCCGAAAAAACAATCCGGGTTCACCCCTGACCATGCTCGCCGATGCCGGTGGCGGTCACTTCGACATCCACGACGAACTCATCGAATACCTCGGCCTCTACGTGAAGAAGGTCGCCGGGTATCGGCTCCCCGAGCGATCAACGAGCGGCGAGGTGAAGCTCAAGCCGATCGATCCCACCCGCAAGGGCTGGCTGGTTGATCGCTGGCGGCTGAACGAAGAGGCGAAAGCGGAGCCGGCTTCGGTTCGGGACTATGCGGGGAAGACAGACGAAGCCTTCTGGTGCTTCGATAAGGAGCACGCTCTCGTGACCGCGGGATTCGGAGCGACCCAGCACCTGAAGAAGCCCCAGCTCGTCGGCTATCTCCAGGATGGTCAGATCGTTCCGCAGAACAAGGAAACGCACCAGCAGGTGACGCTCGCCTTCAAGCCCGTGGGCGATGGGCTCACCTTCAAGCTTGAAGGCACCTTTCTCGACGCCGTGCCGGACGGTCGCCCGGTGCGCTGGACGGGGCTTGGCGTGGATTCATCGATCGGTCACGGGAAGGGGCCCGTTACCATCAGCCGGATCTGTGGACCGGTGGAGAAGCTCTCCGAAGATACATTCGCCCTCCGCTTTGACCGGGTTGGCTTCAGCAATACCAAGCGCTCGAATGAAATCTGGCTGATGGCCGTGAATCCCGGCGACGGCGAATACAAGCGCTGCGTCCAGCAGGCGTCGATGCGTTTCCCGCTGCGCAATCAAGTCGGCGAGGATCAGGAGATCCGGTTCCAAGAGATCAAGGACCAGCGTGCCGGGGCCAAGGCTCTGAAGCTCCATGCGCATTCCAGTGCGAAGGATGCCGAGGTCCGCTTCTACGTCCGCGAGGGTCCGGCAGAAATCGAGGGTGATACCTTGAAGTTCACCACCATCCCGCCGGGTGCGAGGTATCCGGTGAAAGTCACCGTGATCGCATGGCAGTGGGGCCGCTCGATCGAGCCGAAGCTCAAGACCGCGGAGCCGGTCGAACGCAGCTTCCTCATCATGAAGTGACGGGGAGCTTCCGGCCAGCCGGGTCATTGCCGGGCCTCAGGTTTACAGAGTGACCGGCCTCCCCCTTAACGGGCATTGTCATCCGCGTTGCGCCACACCATGGTGCGGAAGGTCACATTGGTGACTTGAACCCATTCTCCGATGCCTGAATCCGAGTCGTCGTCCCCGCGCCTGAGCCTGCGCGATATTGCCAAGGAGCTTGGTGTGAGCCACTCCACGGTCTCGCTGGCCTTGCGCGATCATCCGCGCATCTCCAAGGAGGTGAAGGAAAAGGTCCGGCGGAAAGCCGAGGCCCTCGGCTACCAACCGGATCCCATGCTTGCCGCGCTGGCTCACTACCGCCGCGAGAAATCGAGCAAGCCGATCTCGGCATGCCTCGGCTGGATCAATGCTTGGCAGCGGCCGGAAGAACTGCGCGCGTTGAAAGAATTCGACCTCTACTGGAAGGGTGCTTATGCCGCTGCCGCCAAGTTCGGCTACCGGCTGGAGGAGTTCCGGTTGGGGGGCGAGTTTACGCCGAAGCGCCTCCACCAGATTCTCCAAGCACGGGGCATCCGCGGTTTGCTGCTGCCTCCGCATGCAGAGAATCCCGATTGGGGGGATTTCCCTTGGGAGCATTATTCTCTCGTGCGCTTTGGCCGTTCCTTGCACGAGCCGCGTAGCCACCTTGTCACCTCGGATCAGGTCGCCAATACGATCCTCGCCTTCCAGCGGATCCGTGAACTCGGCTATCCGAGGATCGGCTTCGTCACCAATGAGATCGCGATGAGCGAGCGCGGACATTTGTTCGAAGCAGGCTTCCTCGTCGCCCAGCGGCTCATCGACGAAAACCTCCGCCTTCCGGTCTTCGTCACGAGCCAGTTCAAAATGACGGATCGGCCGAAAGCCTTCACGGCTTGGGTGAAGAAGCACAAGCCCGACGCCATTCTTACCGACATGCCCGAAGTGCCTGACTTGATCAAGCACGCCGGACTGAGGGTTCCGGAGGACATCGGCCTCGCCGTCACCAGCATCCTCGACGCTCGTGCCGATGCGGGGATCGACCAGCATTCCGAGGAAATCGGTCGTGTCGGTTTCCTGATGCTCAATTCGGTGATCAACGACGGTGTCCGCGGCATCCCTTCCATTTTCCGCCAGATCCTCGTCGAAGGGGGATGGGTCGATGGATCCAGCCTGCCGCGCCGGCGCTGAGATTCGGTTTAGTGCAGAGATGAGGGTCCTTCCGCACTCCAAGTGGTCACGGAATTCGCACGTCCGATCAAGATGGATGCAGCGCTGATTCGCATCAGTGACGCGTGGTTTGGCAGAATGGTTCGGGGAACTTAGAAGATTGGAGTTGCCGCTAGATTTCTAGCGGCGGAAACCCAAAACCCACGAAGCCCAGGGCCACTGCATCCGTCTATTCGGCGGCTGTGTGTGCTGTCTTGCAGCCTGCATGGGGATTGGGTCCAAAAACCCAAACCCAAACTATTGTCAGTGAAATCCAATTCATTGCCTGCCGTTGAGGCGGGCGCGGTGCTTAATATGGCATCGCCACTTCGGGAACTTCCCGAAACAGGTGGCGCTCCGCGTTTCAACCGGGGTCGTATGAGGGCGACGTCCGTCTGCTTGGCCGTCGCAGGATGCGTCCTGGATGCCGGTGCGCATCCGATCACGTTCAACTCCACCATCGGCTATGGTGCCACGCAGCCCTCGGGCGGTGCGGCGAGCATTTCCAATTGGACCGGGGCCAGTTTCGACGCCGCCAACATCGGCGGCTCGGGCCTGAACGCCGATGGCGGCGCGGACAACGGGACGGCCAACGACGCGAGCACGCGCGTGGCCGACGGTCAGCCCATCCAGGGGCAGACCTTTACCACCGGCTCCAATTCAAATGGCTACGAGGTGAGCGGAATCACCGTGCGCATGGCCGGTTACACGAACAACACGGCCAGCGGAACGAACACGACCTCCTGGAACCTGGGCGCGAGCAACGGCCCGATCCACGCGACGATCGCCAAGATCAACGGCACGACGTTCAGCGCCCTCTCCATCCAGAACTTCATGGCGGGGGGCACGGGCAACCCCGGCTCGGGAAACAGCGCGAACGGCACAGGCACCTACCTCACTTTCAACCTGCCGTTTCCGGTGCATCTCGAGCCGAACACGACCTACGGTTTCGACGTGGTCATTGGCAACGGGTCCGGCAACCACTTCGAGTGGCTCGGCACGAGCAGCGATCCCTATGCCAGCGGGACCGCCTACACGCGGACTTGGGGAGGGCCGATCACGGCGGTGGCCGGCGACCGGGTGTTCCAGGTGAACATGACGGCATCGACGACGCCCTACGCGCCGTTCTTGCACCCGGGCGCCTTGCACACGCAGGCCGACTTCGACCGCATGAAGGCCAAGATCGCCGCCGGCGCCCAGCCGTGGCAGACCAGCTACGATTGGCTCGCGGCCAGCCCCCACGCACAGACGAACTGGAATCCCTACAACGTGGACTACATCAACCGCGGGGGCGAAGGGGCCGACAACTACACGCGCAGCCAGATGGACGCGCAGGCGATCTACCACCTCGCCCTGCGCTGGAAGCTCACCGGTAACACGGCCTATGCGGATCGAGCGGTGCTGATCGCCAATGTCTGGTCGGATCTGATCGGTATCAGCGGCGATTCGAACGCCTCGCTCGCAGCCGGTATTTGCGGTTACCTTTTCGCCACGGGCGGCGAAATCCTGAGCACCTACCCCGGCTGGCCCGCGGCGGAGAAGCAGGCCTACAAGGACATGATGATGCGGGTGTTTTACCCGGGGAATGCGGATTTCCTCTGGCGCCATCACGGCACGCCGAACTCCAAGGGTGGCAACACGCACTACCGGCTCAACTGGGACACCGCCAACATGGCCTCCATGGCCGCCATTGGCATCCTTTGCGACAACAAGGCCGTTTACCAGCAGGCGGTGGACTATTTCAAGAACGGCGCGGGCAACAGCCGCGCGGAGCGTGCGGCGTGGTACATTCACCCCGACGGCACGGCGCAGACCGAGGAGAGCGGGCGCGACCAGCCGCACAACAAGGGCGGCTGGTATGCGATGGCGCTCCTTTGCCAGATGGCTTGGAACCAAGGCGACGACCTCTTCGGCTACGACAACAACCGCGTCCTGCGCGCCTATGAATACAACGCCAAATACAACAACGGCACCGATGTTCCCTGGGTTTTCCACCGCAACGCCTCCCTGAGCTACACCGAGACGCTCTCGGATGCCGGCCGCAACCCGGGCGGCTACACTTCCTACGAGATTATCTACAATCACTACGCGAACGTCAAAGGCATCGCGGCGCCGTGGAACAAGATCGGGATGAACGTGATCCGCCCCGAGGGGGCCACCGGGACCGGCGGCCATCCCTCCGCGCAGGATCATCTCGGCCTCGGCAGCCTCACTTACGCCCGGGACGACACGAGTACCAGCACCGCACCCGGCGGCCTGCTCGCGCAGTGGGGCAAGAACCAGGTCGCCCTGAGCTGGTGGGGCAGCGCCACGGCGACCAGCTACCAGATTCAACGCGCCACCAGCCTCGCTGGTCCCTACACGGCGCTCGGCACGGCAGTTGAACCGAACCTCAACTTCACCGACACCACCGTCGCCAACGGCGGCAGCTATTACTACAAGGTCATCGCCCTCACCCCCACTGGCAACCTTGAGAGTGCCCCGCTGCTGGTGAACCAGGCGGTCGTCGCCAGCTATACCTTCGAAGGGAACGCCAATGACGGCACCGGCACCCGACATGGCACGCTGAAAGGCACCACGCTTCCCGGCTATGCCGCAGGGTTCGGCGGCGGGCAGGCGATCTCCCTCAATGGCACCGACCAATACGTCCAGTTGCCGGTCAACTCCGGCCTCTCCCGCGACGTCACCCTCGCCGGCTGGGTGTATTGGAACGGCGGCAACGCCTGGCAGCGCGTCTTCGATTTCGGCAGCGAAATCGAGAAATACATGATGCTCACCGTCAAGGATGGCTCCGGCAAAATCGGGTTCACCATGACGACCTCGCGCGGCACCGACGGCACGATCGCCCTCGTCGGACCCACGATGCCGACTGCCACCTGGACGCACCTCGCCGTTACCTTCAACGGTGAAACCGCCACCCTCTACGTGAACGGCCTGCCGGTCGCGGCGGGCTCCTCGCCCCGGCTTTCCCCGATGTTCAGCCAGACCTTTTGCTACCTCGGTCGCAGCATGTGGAACGGCGACGCCTACTTCAACGGCCGCATCGATAACTTCCGCCTCTACAATTACGGCCTCACCGGCAACGAGGTGTACAGCCTCTGGGGACAAGGCGGCAGCAATAGCGCGCCGACCTTCACCGCCGATCCGATGGTGAAGGCTGCTGCCAGCGAAGACGCCGCTTACACGGGGCAGACGCTTGCGGGAAGCGCGACCGATGCCAACGGCGGCACGCTGACGTACAGCAAGGCCACCGGTCCCGCGTGGCTGACGGTTGCCGCGGATGGAACCCTGTCCGGCACCCCGACCAATGCCGATGTGGGGGTGCAACTCGCCGTCGTTCGCGTCACCGACTCCAGCGGAGCCACCGATGACGCGAACCTCTGGCTCACGGTGAACAACGTGAATGATGTCCCGGTGTGGAGCAGCTCCTCGCTTACGAAGCTGACCGTCAGCGCTGGCCAAGCTTACCTCACCGCCTCACTTGCGGCGGACGCTTCCGATGTCGATGCGGGAGCCACGCTGACCTTCAGCAAGGTCTCCGGCCCATCCTGGCTGACCGTTACGAGCAGCGGCACGCTGGTGGGCACACCGGGCGCTGCCGATGCAGGCGTGAACACCTTCACCGTACGCGTCACTGACAACACCGGCGCTACGGCCGATGTCACCGTCACGATCACCGTTCTGGCACCGGGATTGCGCGCGCATTATGCCTTCGAGGGAAATGCCGACGACAGTCTGGGCAACCTCCACGGCACGACGACGGGCACGCCCTCCTATGCCACCGGCCATCAGGGAAATGCCATCGTGCTCGACGGCACCGATGACTACCTGACCTTGCCTGCCGACGCTGTGGATTATCAGGACTTCACTGTCGGCACCTGGGTTTTGTGGAATGGCGGCGGCAACTGGCAACGCATCTTCGACTTCGGCAACGGCACGTCCAGCTACCTCATGCTCACGCCGAGCCACGGCAGCGGCATGCGCTTTACCATCTCCCATGGAGGCGTGGAGCAACGGGTCGATACCGCCGCCTTGGCTACCGGCCAGTGGACGCACCTTGCCGTCTCGCTGAAGGACGACACCGCCACGCTCTTCATCAATGGTCTGGCGGTCGCGTCGAACAACGCGGTGACCCTCAACCCCGGCGACTTCAAGCCGGCGGTCAACTACATCGGCAAGTCCCAGTGGCCGGATCCGCTGTTCAATGGCAGCATCGACGGCTTCCGCATCTACAACCACGCGCTCGACGCCGCGACGATCCAGACGCTGGCTGCCGATGGCGTGGCTTACCTGAAGCTCGACGAAAGCGCCGGGACGCTGGCCGCGGATAGCACCGACAACGGCCGCAGCGGCACGCTCGTCAACGGCCCGACCTGGGTCGCCGGAAAGACGGGCAACGCGGTCAACCTCGACGGCTCGAACGACCATGTCACGCTTCCCACCGGTGCGATCAACGGATTGACCACCGCGACCTTCGCCGGGTGGGTGAACCTCGACGCGCTGGCGAACTGGCAGCGCGTCTTCGACTTCGGCACGGGAACGAACAACTACATGTTCCTCACGCCGAGGTTCTCAAGCACCGGCACTGCCCGCTTTGCCATCCGCACGGCCTCGGTCGGCGAGCAGATCATCAACGGCACCGCAGCCTTGGCCACGGGGAGTTGGCAGCATGTCGCGGTGGTACTCAATGGCGCGACCGGCACGCTCTACGTCAATGGCGTGCAGGTCGGGCAGAACACGGCGATGACCCTCAACCCGTCGTCGCTCGGAGCCACGACGCAGAACTACCTCGGCAAGTCGCAGTTCAACGATCCTTACTTGGATGGCCGCATTGATGACTTCCGCATCATCGGCCGCGCCTTGACCGCCACCGAAATTGCCGGGCTTGCCGGCTCCATGGCCGCACCCGGCAGTCCCTCCGCTACGGCGGGGAACAACCAGGTGGCCCTGTCATGGAGCGCGGTCTCGGGAGCTTCGAGCTACATCGTGAAACGCGCCACCTCCAGCAGTGGCCCGTTCTCGAACCTCGCCGTCGGCCTCACCGGCACCACTTTCACCGACACCACCGCGGTGAATGGTACGACCTATTACTACCAGATCGTCGGCGCGAACGCGCTCGGCGAAGGGATTGCTACGACTAATCTCGTAGTCACCCCCTTGCCGCCGGCACCCGCGACACCTGCCGGACTCGCCGGCAACGGCTGGACCGGAGCAGGGGATCTGACCTGGACCTCCGTCTCCGGAGCCACGAGCTACACGGTAAAACGCTCCACCACCAGCGGCAGCGGTTACACGACGATCGCCAGCGGCATCGCGACGGCCTCGTATGCTGATACCACAGCCGTGGATGGCAGCACCTACTACTACGTCGTTTCCGCCACCAATGCTGGCGGCAGCAGCGGCGACTCCGCGGAGGTTGCGGTCACCTCGACCTATCCGGAAGTGCATCACAAGTTCGACGACGCCACCGGCACCACGGCCACGGATTCCACCGGCAACGGCTGGACCGCCACGTTGGTGAACGGACCGGTCTGGAGCGTCGGCCGCAGCCACGCCTCGGTCGATCTCGACGGGACTAACGACCACGCGACCTTGCCCACCGGCATCGTCAACGGCCTCACCGCCTGCACGATTAGCTTCTGGGCGAACCTCGACTCGACCTCGAACTGGCAGCGCTTCTTCGACTTCGGGAACAACACCACCAGCAACATGTTCCTGACGCCGCGCAACGGGGTGAACGGCAAACTCCGCTTCGCCATCACCACCTCCGGCGGCAACGGCGAGCAGCGGATCGAGGGCACCGGCACCTTCCCAGCTACCGGCTGGCATCACGTGACGGTGACCTTGAGCGGGGCCACCGGCACGCTCTACCTCGACGGCACGCAGGTCGGACAAAACACCGCGATGACCCTGACTCCGACAAGCTTGGGGGCAACGGCCCTCAACTACTTCGGCCGCTCGCAGTATTCCGATCCCTACCTGGCCGGACGCATGGATGACTTCCGGGTCTACGGCCGCGCCCTGACGGCCACTGAAGTCTCCTCGCAGATGACCAGCAGCCCGGTCGGTTTGGTCGGCACGCCCGGCACGCCGACCGCCACTGCCGGGGTCGGCCTCATCGCCTTGTCGTGGCCCGCCGTGTCCGGTGCCAGCGGCTATGACGTCCTCCGCTCCACCGTCAGCGGCGGGCCTTACACGCTCGTCGCCTCGAATCTCACCGGCACCAGCTTCACCAACGCGGGGCTCACCGCCGGCACCACTTACTACTACGTCGTCGCGGCCTACACGGCCACCAGCGAAGGGATGAACTCCGCTCAGGTAAGCGCGGCGGCGCAGTAGTCGCACACAGACAGTTCCGGGGGGAACTAGGCCCGCGTCGCATTCGTGCGGCGCGGGCCGACTGTTTTGCCCCCTACGGCTCTGATTCGTATCAACGGCGAGCGGGTTGGCAGAATCCAGTAGGCCCGGTAGGGTGGCGGAAGTACATGAACGGGGAAAAGACTGGCACATCCATCAATCCTCGTTTCAAACGCGGAATCAGCTGGGCCAAGACGACGGGCGTTTGCCTGTTCGTCGCCATGGGCTGCGGCGTGAAAGTCGGGGCGCATCCGCTCTCCTTTAGCTCGACGGTTTCCTATTCCTCCAGCCAACCGTCCGCCAGTGCGGCCAGCATTTCCAACTGGACCGGCGCGGCCTTCGACGCGGCCAACATTGGCGGCTCGGGCGTCAATGCCGACGGCGGCGCGAACAACGGTTTGGCCAACGACGCCTCCACCTACGTGGCGAATAACCAGCCTCGCCAGGGCCAGAGTTATACCACCGGTTCCAATGCCAATGGCTATGATCTCACCGCGATCACCGCGCGGATGGCGGGGTACACGAACAATACCGCCAGCGGCTCGAACCGGGTGTCATGGAATCTCCACGCCCACAACGGCCCCGTCATTGTCGAGATCGGCAAGGTCAGCGGCACCGCTTTCAGCACCGTCATCAAGCAGAATTTCATCATGGGCGGCGAGGGCAGCCCGGGTGCGGGAACCAGCGCGAACGGAGCGGGTACCTACATCACTTTCAACCTGCCGTTCACTGTCCACCTTGAGCCGGACACGACCTACGCCTTTGACTTCACCATCGGGAACGGTTCGTCGAATTTCTTCGAGTGGCTCGGCATCAGCGCCGATCCTTACGCCGGCGGGTCCGCCTATAACCGCAGCGGGAGCATCCTCACGCCGCTGGCGGGCGACCGCGTGTTCCAACTCCACCTGACGGCCGCGGCGGCTGCTCCCACCGCCTTTGCCCACCCCGGCACCCTCCATACTCAGGCCGATCTCGACCGGATGAAAGCGAAGGTCGCCGCCAATGCAGAGCCGTGGAAATCCAGCTACGACATCCTTGCCGCCAGCCCGTGGGCGCAGATCTGGTGGCCAGCTTACAACGTGGACTACATCGTCCGCGGCGACAGCGGCAACAACTACACGCGTTCCCAGCAGGACGCCCAAGCGATCTACGAACTCGCGCTGCGCTGGCACATCACCGGCGACACCGCCTATGCCGACAAGGCCGTCCAGATCGCCAACGTCTGGTCGGACCTGAGCGGTGTCACCGGCAACAGTAACCTGTCGCTTGCCGCAGGCATCTGCGGCCACCTCTTCGCGGTCGGTGGGGAACTCCTCAGCACCTACCCCGGCTGGCTGGCGGCGGAGAAGCAGGCCTACAAGGACATGATGATGCGGGTGTTCTATGCCGCGAACCACGACTTCCTGTGGCGCCATCACGACACCCCCTTCACCAAGGGCGGCAACACCCACTACCGGCTGAATTGGGACACCTGCAACATGGCCTCGATGATGGCCATCGGCATCCTCTGCGACAACCGCGCCGTCTATGAGCAAGCCATCGATTGCTTCAAATACGGACCCGGCAACGGCCGCATCGAACGCGCCGCGTGGTACATCCACCCCGACGGCACCGCCCAAGGCGAGGAGGCCGGCCGCGACCAGGGCCACAACATCGGCGGTTGGGAGGATATGGCGAGCCTTTGCCAAGCCGCTTGGAACCAAGGCGACGACCTCTACGGCTACGACAACAATCGCGTGCTGCGCGGACTCGAATACATTGCCAAATTCAATCTCGGCAACGACGTCGGCGCCCTTCCTCACCGTAACGCCAGCCTGACCTACACCGAAGGCGGCGTCTCGTGGGCCGGCCGCGGCAACTTCGTGCCGATGTACGAGATGGTTTACAACCATTACGCCAACGTGAAAGGCATGGCCGCGCCCTATGGGAAACAGGTCGCCGACATGATGCGGCCGGAGGATCGGCCCCATACCGAGTATCATCCCTCGCAGGTCGATTGGTTCGGCCTCGGCACGCTGACCTTCACCCGCGACGCGATTGCTGAAGGAGTCGCTCCCAGCGGCCTCACCGCCCACTGGAGCAAGAACCAGATTCTACTCAACTGGTTCGGCTCCGCCTACGCGACGGGCTACACCATCAAGCGCGCGACCACCGCAGGCGGCCCCTACACCATCCTCGGCACGGTGAACACCCAGGACCTGGTGTTTACCGACACCAGCGTCTCCAACGGAACCACCTATCACTATGTGGTGACCGCCGTCACTCCCTCCGGCGAACTCGACAGCGCCCCGCTGATCGTTTCCCAAGCGGAGGTCACGCGCTACGACTTCGACGGCACAGCGAACGACGCCGTCGGAACGCGACATGCAACATTGAAATGCGGCTCCACCGGCCTGCCCGCCTACTCTACCGGCAAGACCGGCCAAGCCATCAGCTTCGACGGCATCGACGACTACGTCCAACTGCCCACCGGCACCGGCAATTATCAGGACATCACCCTTTCCGCCTGGGTCTATTGGAACGGCGGTGGCAACTGGCAGCGCGTCTTCGACTTCGGCAGCGAGATGGAGAAATACATGATGCTCACGCCGAAGTCGGGTTCCAATACCCTGCGCTTCCAGATGACCACGACGCGTGGCACCGACGACACCCTCACGCTCGACGGCCCGGTCATGCCGGTCGCCACCTGGACCCACGTCGCCGTCACCCTCAATGGCGACACCGCCACTCTCTATGTCAACGGCGTGCCGGTGGATTCCGACACCACAGCCTTCGATCCTCTCTTCGGCCAGCCCTTCTGCTACCTCGGCAGGAGCATGTGGAACGGCGACCCGCTTTTTAGCGGTCGCATCGACGAGTTCCGCATCCACAATCACGCCCTGTCCGGCTCGGACGTTTACACCCTCTGGGGCCAGAGCGCCAACAGCCCGCCGGTCTTTTCCGCGGATCCCATTACCAAGCCTGTCGCCACGGAGGATGCGAACTACAGCGCGTCCGGCCAATCGCTCGCCGGAGATGCAAGCGACCCCAATGGCGGAACGCTGACATTTACCAAGGTCAGCGGTCCTTCGTGGCTGAGCGTTGCTGCCAGTGGCGCGCTCTCCGGCACGCCCGCCAATGGCGACGTCGGCGTGAACCTCTTCCTCGTTCGTGTGAGCGATGCCAGCGGCGCGACCGATGACGCCACGCTCTACCTCACGGTCGGCAACACCAACGACGCGCCCGTGTGGACCACGTCACCGATCGCGAAACCTTCCGTCACGCGCGATCAATCCTACTCCGGTTCCACGCTGGCTGGACTCGCCACGGACGTGGATGGAGGCACCACGCTTACCTTCAGTAAATTCAACGGCCCCGCTTGGCTTGACGTCGCCGCCGACGGGACGCTCTCCGGCACGCCCGCCGCGGAAGATGTCGGTGCGAACACCTTCACCGTGCGCGTTACGGACAACGCGAGTGCCTTTGACGACGCCACGCTCAACATCACCGTGCTGCCCTTCGAAATGCGCGCGCACTATCAGTTCGAGGGCAATACGGACGACAGCCTCGGCAATCACCCCGCCACCGCCACCGGCTCCCCTGTCTTTCAGGTCGGTCGGTTCGGCCAAGGCATCGCCCTCGACGGGGCGGATGACTTCGTGACCTTGCCGGGGGGCGTGGCAGATCATCAGGATATCACCGTCGCCACCTGGGTTTACTGGAATGGCGGTGGCAACTGGCAGCGCATCTTCGATTTCGGCGACAGCACGTCCAGCTACATGCAGCTCACGCCAAACTGGGGCGGGGGCATGCGTTTCACCATCACCCATAGTGGCGTGGAGCAACAACTCAACACCAGCGCCTTGTCCACGGGACGCTGGGTGCATGTTGCCGTTACCCTTGATGGCGACACCGCCACGCTCTACGTCAATGGTGCCGCCGCAGCTTCCAATACGGGCGTGACGATCGATCCCGGCGACTTCAAGCCGGCGTTCAACTTCATCGGCAAAAGCCAGTTCGCCGACCCGCTTTTCAACGGCAAAATCGACGACTTCCGCGTCTACAATTACCCGCTCCCCGCCGCGGAGATCGCCGACATGGCGAACCCGATTCCGGAGATCCCGTCGGGTCTTCTTGCCACCCCCCTCAACACGCGGGTGGCCTTGTCATGGAACACCGCCCAGGCCGCCGATGTCTACACGGTGAAGAGAAGCCTCGCTAGCGGCGGGCCTTACACCACGATCGCGACTGGCCTAACAACTTCCTCGTTCTCCGACACCGGTCTCACCAACGGCACGACCTATTGGTACGTCGTCAGTGCCACCAATGAAAAAGGGGAGAGCCCGAACTCGGTGGAAAGCAGCGCGACTCCTTCCGATTTTCTCGTTCATCTGAAGCTCGATGAAACCACCGGCAGCACCGCGGCCGATGCCAGCGGCAATGGCTTCCCGGGCACGACGATCAACAACCCCGCTTGGACGGCGGGCAATTTGAACAACGCGCTGACCTTCGCCAGCGCCTCTTCCCAATACGCGACGCTCCCCGCCGGAGTGGTGTTCGGGGTCAACGACTTCACGGTCAGCGCGTGGGTGAAGATGACCAGCTTCGCCACCTGGGCGCGCATCTTCGATTTCGGCACCGGCACGAACAACTACATGTTCCTCACGCCGCAGTATACGGGCACCAGTCCGAACGCCGCCAAACTCCGCTTTGCCATCCGCACGCCGTCCGTCGGCGAGCAGGTGATCAACAGCACGGTCGCCCTCACCGCGGGCGATTGGGCGCATGTCGCCGTCACGCTCTCCGGCAGTACCGGCACGCTCTACTTCAACGGTACCGCGGTCGGGACGAACACCGCGATGACGCTCAAGCCCGCCAGCCTCGGGACCACCACCCAGAACTACCTCGGCAAGTCGCAGTGGAACGACCCGTATCTCAACGGAACGATCGATGACTTCCGGATCTACAGCCGCGCTTTGTCCGCGAGCGAGATTTCGCTCTTCCAGACTCCCTTGGCCGCACCGCAGGATCTCGTGGCAACGGCGGGTCCGAATCGCGTCGATCTCTCTTGGGCCACCGTGCCCGTTGCAGCGAGCTATACCGTGAAGTCTGCAACGGAGAGCGGGGGGGCTTACACGGTCCTTGCGACCGGCGTGACCACGCCGTCCTTCACTCACGAAGGCCTTCCGCAGGGAGTTACCCGCTACTATGTGGTCAGTGCTTCGAACCTCGCATCCGATGGTCCGGATTCGTCCGAATCCAGCGCTACGCCGGAATCCCCGCCCATCGCTCAAGCGGAGATCCTCGGCAGTCATGTCTCTTTCACCGCCAGTGGGGAGGAGTCCGGGACCGTCACTGCGACCATCGACTCCTCGGTGATCGGGCACACCTATCACCTCCAGTACTCCGCCGATCTCACCGAGGGTTCATGGCAGGATGTGGGAGAGCTGCATCCTGGAACCGGTGCCGCGATCCTCTTTAGCGTCCCGCTCGCTGAAGGGGGAACGAAAGGATTCTACCGAGTCGCAATCGGGAACTAGCGCCGACCACCGGGTGCGCCGACTTCAGTCGGCCCATCCGTCCGGGTGGCGTGTGTCCGGTGAAGCCGAAACTTCAACCCGCGGGATTGCTTCGTCCCGGCTTGGATAGCAGGGCCGACTGAAGTCACCGTCCCTCGTCGCCCCTTCCCGATTTGTTAGCTGCCTTTGATACGCATCGGAGGCCGATCGATTGATTTTGCGCGCATAAATCTGCCAATACTCCGGCGGCCGGGACGAACCCCATTTTGCGGTTCCGCTGCCACTTGTTTCCTTCCCATGAAAACCCACTACCCCCTTGCCGTGTGCGGTGCCGCCACGGTTCTCTTCTCCATTCATTCCTCCCCGGCCGCAGTGGCAACGTGGGATGGCTCCATTGATGGCAATTGGACCAGCGCCGTCACCGGCGACAGCAACTGGGCTGGCGGCGCAGGCACCGATGGCCTCGCGATCGCGGGGGACTCGCTGGTGTTCACCTCCGTCACCGGCTTGGGCGGGACGACGCTGAACAACAACAACGTCGCCAACACCAGTTTCGCGGGGATCACCTTCGATGCCACGGCCGTGGGCTACACGATCAACGGCAACGCCATCACTCTCGCGGGGAACATCGTTAACAACTCCGCCAACCTCCAGACCATCTCCACGGGGCTGACGTACACCGGCCTGCGCCAGATCACCACCGCATCCGGCAACATCGAGCTGAGCGGCCTTCTCTCCGGAACCGGCGGTGTCTTCCAAAAGATGGGCAGCGGGACGCTGCGCCTGACGGGCTCCGGCACCATCGGCACCGCCACCAGCGGCACGGGCACCAGCACGATTTTCCCTCTGGATCTACGTGAGGGCGGTATCACGATTGATACCGCCGGAATTTATGCGGTGACTGGGGAAGCGGCGATCGGTTCGAACGTCGCGGCGGGATTCGGTGCCGTGGGCAGCAACGTCAACCTCACGCTGCAGAACGGCGCGCTCAACGTGAGCAGCTGGCTTTCGGTGGCACGCGGCAATGGCACCGGTTCGGTGTCCTCCGACGTGGTCTTGAACAACGCGTCCACGATCACTGCCGTGAACTTCGGCCTCGGCTTCAACAACGGCAGCGCCCTGAACTTGCCGAAGGGCTCGGTCACGCTCAACGACACCTCCATTTTCACGGTCAGCAACAACAACGCCAACTTCAACTTCGCGGAGTCCGCGGGGTCATATGGCACGATGACGCTGAACGGCTCGTCGAAGCTGGTGCACAACGGGAACGCCAGCGGCACCAAGATCGGCTTGGCGGGCACGGGCATCCTGAACATCGCCAGCGGCAACGCCATCGTGGACGTCCGCAACCTCATCGTCGGCCAAGGCACAAATGGCGTGGGTGCGGTGTACAACAGGGGCACGCTGAAGTCCGTCGGACTCGACGGCCTCTTCCTCGGCGACGGCACGGGCAGCGCCAGCTATTTCCTCAATGACAACGGCGCCGCCGCGGTGGCGAACGACAATTCGCTGAACATCGTCGGGGGCATCGGGAACAATTCCAATGCGGTGATCGACGTGGCGAGCGGCACGCTGTCCGGCACACGGGTCGGCGCGGGCTTCTTCAACAATACGAATGCGACGAATACCCAGTTCAACGTCACCGGCGGTGAGCTGGCGAGCGGCGCGAACGGCTTCCTCGTGGGCGATACCAACGCCCGAATCAACAAGTGGGCGAACGTCAACGTGAGCGGCTCCGGCGTCTTCAACAACGCCACGGCGATCAACCTTTCCAACGCGAACAACGCTGCCAACACCGGCATCCTCTCCATCAAGGGCGGGGGCACGGTGACGGCTGACACGGTCACCACCGGTGGCACGGCGAGCAACACCTACGTCAACTTCGACGGTGGCACCTTGCGCGCCAGCTCCGGCACCACGGCTTCCCTGATCAGCTCGAACATCGACCGGGTGACGGTTTATTCCGGCGGTGCCATCATCGACACCAACGGTTTCAACAAGAGCATCGACGCGGTGATCGCGGCTCCCGATGCGAACGGGACGACCACCTTTGGTGTGACCTCGGCCAGCCTGACCGCAACCGGGACCGGCTACGAAGGCCGGCCGGTGGTGAAGATCACCGGCGGTGGTGGTACCGGTGCCACCGCGGTGGCCAACTTCAATGTGGCCACGGGCGAAGTGACGGGGATCACCATCACCAGCGCGGGCTCCGGCTACACCAGCGCGCCGACCGTGACGATCCTGGGCGGCGGGGGCAGTGCCATCACCGCGACCGCATCCACCGGTGCGGTCTCCGGCGGCGGCATCACGAAGAGCGGGACGGGCAATCTTACCCTCAACGGGGCAAACACCTACACCGGTGCGACCGTCGTCAGCGCGGGCACCCTCTATGTGAACGGGTCGCTCAACGGCACCTCCGGCACCACCATCGCTTCGAATGCCACCCTGGGCGGGACGGGCGATATTCTTACGGGCACGGTGTCATTCTCCGGTGCGGGGGCCATCAACGCCGGGAACTCGGTGGGCGAACTCGGCGTCTCGGCCGCCGACCTCACCGGCGGTACTTTGGTGGTGGAATATGACACGGCGACGATCAACCTGATCGACTTGTTCAGCGTTTCCGGACTGCTGGACATCTCGGGTTCCACCGTGAACTTCGATCTGCTGGGCACCGGTCTGGACGGCACCTCGACCTACACCTTCGCCACTTACGGCAGCCTTACGGGAGGCAGCTTCTCGCTCGTGAGCGATCTGCCCTCCGGTTATCTGATCGATTACGGCACCGGGACCAACAGCAGTATTTCCCTGGTGCCCGTGCCCGAGCCGCGCAGCGCACTGCTCGGTGGCCTCGGGGTCCTGCTGTTGCTTCGCCGCCGCCGGGTCCGCGGAGGACGCACCCCGCGGGACTGATCCGTTGATTCTCTCTGGTTTTACTCCCTCGCCGTTTTTGGGTTTTCGGTGAGAGAGGAGAAGCCGGAGGCCGCCGGCCTGAGCAGACCGAAAAGGTCCGCTCAGGCCGGTCTTTTGTACCCTCTTGGGGAGGACGGACCGGTATGACTCCCCGGGAGCCTCCGCTCGATGAGATAAGGCGAGTGGTGGGGTAGGGAGGTGATCCGTTCATAGTCTATCAGTTTCCCTATCCTGTCGCGGATGGCTGTGAATCCCGACCTTCGAGGAATTTGGCAAGGGGTGGAACGATTTCAAGAAACTCGCCCCGAAAGAGGGTTGGCGAAATCGTGCCATTTTTCAGCCAGTCCATACAAGCGGTTCGCTTTTGGATCTGCTACTAATTCTTCAGTCCGTTGTGTGTTTCTGGCAAAACCCAAAACTCGCCGACACCGCGGATTCTTTGACCGAGAACCCAACTCCCGAGCCCTATGAGGAAGGCTGATTCACCGCCCACGCAGAAGGATGTGGCCAAGGCGCTAGGCATGGCACAATCGACGGTGTCGATGGCATTGCGTGGGGACTCCTCAATCACGCAACCGACCCGGGAAAAAGTTCTCCGGGCGGCCGCCGCGATGGGGTATCATCTCAATCCCTCCGGTGCCGCGCTCGCGCATCTCCGGCAGTCGTCCAAGGTGCAGCCGGTCAGAGCGTCGCTCGCATGGTTGAATTCCTGGCCGGACCCGGGAAAATTGCGGAGCTATCGGGAGTTCGATTGCTACTGGGAGGGGGCCTCGAGTGCCGCCTTGGCGGCAGGCTACCGCCTTGATGAGTTCGTGGTGAACAAGGAGCTCCCCTTGCGAAAACTGGGGAAAATCCTGCAAGCCCGCAACGTGAACGGGATTCTTTTGCCACCCGGACCGCTGCCTTCGGGTTGGGAGGAGTTCGAGTGGGGGGACTATGCCTTGGTCCAACTCCGGATCCCTCGATCGCACGGGGATCTGGGGGCGGTCTCCGTGTCGAGTGACCAAGCGGGCAACGCCATGACGGCTGTGAACGTCATGAAAAGCAAAGGCTACCGGAGGGTCGGTTTCGTTGGCATCAAATGCCAAGCCCGTCTTTTCGGAGCCGGCTATCTGTGGAGTCAACAGGACTTCGGACCGGGAGAGCGCCTGAAACCCTTGTTGCTGGAGGAAGACGAAACTCCTGACGTTCATATGAGGTCCTTGGACGACTGGATGGCCGATCAGCGTCCGGATGCAATCCTCACGGACATCCCCGGGCTGCCGGATATGCTCGGCAAATTGGACTTTCGGATTCCGGAAGATCTGGGTTTGGCCGCTCTCGGCACCCTCGATTGCCCGATCGACTCCGGGATCCATCAGAACCCGTGCGAAATCGGCCGGGCAGCCGTTCAAATGCTCGTTTCCCTGATCAATAGCAATACGTGCGGCCTGCTTGAGATCCGGCAGGAACTCCTGGTGAAAGGTACTTGGATGGATGGCAGCAGTCTTCCCCAACGGCGGGTCCGCCTGCGATTCGGAGAGGCTGCTGTTGCCTGATCGGGCGGCCGGTACCGCAGTGCTCGCCATCATCCGGAGATCCGGCTACCTTGGTGGAATGAATAGGCCGACTCCGGTGAGGCTCGGACCGGTTCTGGCATTTACCGGAACCTACATCGCGGCCTTCGTTGTCGTATCCCTCGCGACCGATACTTCCGGGCTCGCCATGTACGTGGGTCTGATGGGCGTGCTGGTTCCCTCGCTCTATCTGCTCCACCGGCACTATCCGCTCGGTCCAGGTCTCATGTGGTCGTTCAGCGTTTGGGGACTGCTCCACATGGCAGGCGGGCTGGCTCCCATCCCGGGCGGATGGTCCCGCGAAGGACCCCATTCAGTTCTCTACAGCTGGTGGCTTATCCCGGGATATCTGAAGTATGACCAAGTGGTCCATGCCTATGGCTTTGGCATTACCACGTGGCTCTGTTGGCACATTTTAAAAAGCGCGCTCCGCTCCCCCGACGGCTCCCCGGTGCGACCTACTCCGGGAATTCTGATCTTGTGCGTGGCAGGCGGGATGGGTTTCGGCGCTTTCAATGAAGTCGTGGAATTCATTTTCACCCTCGTGCAACCTGACACGAATGTGGGCGACTACACGAACATCGGCTGGGATCTGGTGGCCAATCTGGTTGGATCGCTGATCGCCGTCGCCATCATTCGCGGTGTCCCGTCCAAGGAGAGAGCCCTCCCGTGACAGCGCCCGTGAGACCTACTGACCCGTGAGAAGCAGGGCGCCTTTGATGCCCGCTTGCTGGCCTAACAGGGGCGGCACGATATAGGGAGAGGCAGACAGAGGCGAATAGTAACCCGCCGCGATACGCTCTAACAAATCACCAACCTTTGCGTGGAATCCCTCCGCTTGCGAGACCCCGCCGCCGATAATCACCCGGGAGGGCGAAACGATCCCGAGCAGCGAGAGCGCGCCGTGGGCGAGATACCACGCCTCAAGGTCCCATGCGGGATGATTGCCCGGGAGTTCCGCTGCGGGCTTTCCCCATCTGGCGGCGATTGAAGGACCGCTGGCGAGGCCTTCGAGGCAATCGGAGTGAAAGGGGCAGACGCCTTCGAAAGAATCATCGGCGTGGCGAGGAACCTTGAGGTGACCGAATTCCGGATGAAGCGCACCGTGCACCAGTCGGCCGCCGGAAAGGATACCCGCCCCGATGCCGCCGCCGATGGTGATGTAAGCCACGTCATCGAGGCCACGGGCGGCCCCCAACCGGGCTTCGGCCAAGGTCGCTGCGTTCACGTCGGTCTCAAGGGTCACCGCCGCGGCGGGAAATGCCGTGGCCAGATACCCCGTGATTGAGAAACCCGCCCAGCCGGGCTTCGGGGTAGCGAGCAGCTTCCCGTATTCGGCGCGTCCCGGCACGATGCCAAGCGGGCCGAAGGCCGCAACGCCGATGGCTTCGGGCGTGCCTCGCTCTGCCAGCCATTCGCTGGCCTTGCGAAAGGTTTCCTCCGGGAGGGTCGTGGGAAAGCGACACTCCTCATGCACCGTGCCGTCCGCGGCCCCGGTGGCCACCACGGTCTTTGTGCCACCGAGTTCGATACCAGCGATCATCGGGATAGGTCTAACGGGCCGCTGCGGCTGCGGCGAGTGCTTCGCGGGTCAAGCGGGTGATCTCTTCCCACTTGCCGTCGTTCACCAGTTGCTTGTCCACCATCCAGGATCCGCCGATGGCGGCCACGACAGGGAGCTTCAGATAGTCGGCCAGATTCCCGGAGGTGATGCCGCCGGTCGGGATGAACTTCACGCCGGTATGCCCATAGGGTCCGGCAAGTGACTTGAGCATTGATGTTCCACCCGCGGCCTCGGCCGGGAAAAACTTCAGCAGCTTGCAGCCGAGCGAGAGGGCCTGCTCGACATCGCTGGGAGTCATCACACCGGGTGAGAATTGCAGGCCGACCTCGTTCGCCTTGGCAATGGTTCGCGGATTGAGCCCCGGAGCCAGGCCGAAAACGGCCCCGGCATCCTTTGCCCGCGCGACTTGCTCGTCTTCCAGCAGGGTGCCTGCACCCAGGAGGATCTCCGGGAAACGGGCAGCAATGCGCTTGATCGATTCCTCCGCGGCAGCGGTCCGGAACGTGATCTCCATGATGTCGAGGCCACCCGCGAGCAGGGCTTCGGCCAAGGGTTCCGCAGACTCGGCGCGGTCGAGGACAACGACGGGGACGATGCGTTTGGAAAGGATGCGTTCGATCATGTGAGGTCAAGGTTGGCAGCCCGTGCGGCGATGCCAAGGCGGCTTCACGCCAGCAGTGTGCTCACTGGTAACCCGCTCGACTGGATCACTCCTTGATCTCCATCACTTCGATGTTCCGGAACTCCACCGGGTGGCTCTCCGATTGTAGGCTGATGTAACCCTCGGTGAGGTCATTGTTGCCTTGGATTTCGATCAGCGGCTTTGCGTTCGCGTCACCTTCGTCGAGCTTGAGATCGCTGTATTGCATGACCTCCTGACCATTGATGAGGTGCTTCACCAGTTTCCCGCCGTGGACTTCAGCTTCGGCCTTTACCCACTCGCCGAGCGGCAGGGTAGGGCACTTGGAGGTCAGGCAGTGGGTCTTGTTCACCTTGCCGTCGAGGGTGATATAGGTGCCCGGAGTGCAAAGATTGCCGGTGGTCTTCACGCCATTGCCCTTGCCCAGCAGCTGGAACTCCAGCGAGCAGGGGAAATCCTGGTCCTTGCCCATGGTCTTCGGATCCTGCGAATGCAGCATGATCCCGGAGTTCTGAGTCGCCCATCCCGGGCCGTTCTTCACCTGATCGCCGGTGAAACGGTATTCGAGCCGGATGCGGTAGTTCGAATACTTGGTCTTGTAGAAAAGGTGGCCGAAGGCATCGCCCCAGTCGGCGTAGTTTTCGTAGGTCACCGTGATCGCTCCGTCCTTCACCACGAAGGTTTTCTTCGGGTCTTCGCCGAGGGCGTAGCCGCGGATCTTCGGCGTCCACCCATCGAGGTCTTTCCCGTTGAAGATGGAAGTCCACTTTTCTTCCTGGGCGGAAGCGCAGGAAATCATCAGGGCGGCAATGGCGGCGGTGCGAAGCATCGGTTTCATGATCGGTGAATGACTAACGCGGATGACCGGACTTTGTTGCAGCGGCGTCGCGCGCGGCAAGGAGGATCAGCCGGATCGCACAATCTTGGGGGATAAAACAATTCCTGAATAGAAGATAGGCCACGGGAGTCCTATTCACGATGCACCTCCTACGCTCCCTTGTTGGGGCCGTCGTTTTGGCGGCCGGAACGTGTTTGGCCGCTGAGCCTACCCATGACCTCAAGCCCGAAGCCGCGGTAAAGCTGATCGACCTCCTGATCGCAGGCCATCAATCACGGGTGGAGATCGCCCTGATCGTGGATGGCACGGGCAAGGCTGGTCCCTTCGAGGCGACCCACGTTCGCCGTGTTGTCGCGATTCATCCGATTTGGGAAGATGGCCGCACCGTGCGGCGCATGCGGACCTACGACTTCTATTGGAATGAAATCTACGGGTGGTTCACTTGGGAAAAGCGCGAAGAGCGTGGCGGCGATGCCGTCTATATTTGGAGCGAGCTGAAAGGCGGAATTATCATCAGCTGATGATAGCCGGAGTAGTCTGCTCATTTCGTGAGCGGACTCCTCTACCCGTGCGCCAACTCCTCGCAGCCCTTCAGGTCAAGTTTCCCTGACGCAAGCACCGGGATCTCCTGCACCGGCACGATCGCCTTCGGACACCAGAGGGAAGGGAAGCCAGCGTCCATGAGCTTGTAGCGGAGGTCGATGCACTCTTGTTCCAGCGCGGGGCCCGCGATGGTGGAGAGGAGAATGATAGCCTCGCCCTTCTGCGCATCCGGGATGCCGACGATGGCGATCTTCCGCTCCGCTTCGGAGTCCAGGCCGAGAGCCTTGTTCACCGCGGCTTCCACGGTTTCATGGGGGACCATCTCGCCCGCGATCTTCGAGAAACGCGAAATCCGGCCTTCGATGTAAAGGAACCCGTCATCGTCGATGCGGCCGACATCGCCGGTGCGGAACCACCCATCTTGGGTGAGCACTTCGGCGGACTTCTTCGGGTTGTTCAGGTAGCCGGGGAAGATGTTGGCACCCTTCAGCCAGATGACGCCCTGCTTATCGCCGACGAGCGGCTTTTCGGTCGCAGGATCGGTCATGCGGAACGCGATGCCCGGCAGCAATTGCCCCACGGATCCGCGGCGGGAGGAGGGGATCACGATGGCATCGGGAATCGGCGCACGGTCCGGCAGATTGACGTTGGTGGCTGGGGAGGTCTCGGTGAGTCCGTAGCCTTCCTGGGGCGGGATGCCGAAGCGCTCTTCGAAGGACTCCGCCAGATTGTCCGGCAGCTTTTCAGCGCCGGTGACCACGAGCTGCAGAGACTTCAATTGCTCCGGCTCCACGCGCTTCATGTAGCCGCGCAGGAAGGTCGGCGTGGCCAGCAGCACGTTCACGCCGCGTTGGGCAATGAGTTCGGCGAGGCGCTTTGTTTCGAGCGGGTTCGGATAGGTGACCAGGTCGATGCCCTCGATGATCGGATACCACAGCGTCACCGTGCAGCCGAAGGAGTGGAAAAGCGGCAGGCAGCCGAGGATCGCGGCACCCGGTTCCAAATCAAGGCGCGTGCCGAATTGGCAGACGTTCCCGAGCACGTTGCGATGGGTGAGCGGCACGCCTTTCGGCTCGCCCGAGGAACCGGATGTAAAGAGCAGGATGGCCTCGTCGTTGTTCTTCTTTTGCCCGATGCGGAAAATCGTGGAGATCGCGGACGCTGGCAGCACCTTGCCGAGGATGGTCCAGGTCACGATCTTCTTCTTCAGGGAAGGCAGCGTGCGCTCGATGAAGATGAGGTCGCGGTTCGGCGGCCACGGGAAGGACGCCAGCTTCCGCACGAAGGGATCCGCGGTGATGTAGCGGTCGAGCCCGGATTGGCGCATCGCGGAACGCACGGCCTCGTGTCCGGCGGTGAAGTTGAAATTCACGGGCGTCTTCCCGGCGAAGAGCGCGGCGAAGTTCGCGATCAGCCCGGCCTTCCCGGGCGGCAGGATGATGCCGATCCGCGGGTTGTCCGTGGATTCGCGGATGTATTTAGAGAAGACGAGCGCGGCACCGAGGATGCGGTCGTAGCCGATGCTGGAATCGTCCGAGCCATCGTGGAGCTTGTTTTTGCTGTGCTTCTTCAGGCCGTGGAGCAGCGCGGTGGCCAGCGAGGTCTTCAGCAGGGGACGGCGGGAAAAGGACTCTTCCACCAATTCCTGCAGCCGTTCGCGATACAGGGCGGGACAGGCGTCTTTGGCCGGGATCTCCTTGGCGATGCCGATCACCGCGTGCGGCATGGAGCTCGGCTTCTCGATCGAGAGACACGCTTCGCGCGGGTAGTCGATGTTCACTGGCAGCACCGGCAGGCCGAAGGAGCAAAGCGTACGCAGCGTTTTCCCCGGGATGTAGCAAGGAATCGCGGTGCGTGCGACGGCTCGGCCGGGGACGAAGATCAGCACGCCGCCGTTCGCCAGGACGGGTTTCATGTGTTCCCCGGCCACGGCGGGGTTCGCCTCATCCTCCGAAAAGGCCGCGCCGGAGCCCGATCTCTCCAAATGCGCCATGATCGCAGGGTCGATCTTCGCGCTTTCCTCGATCAGCCAATTGATCTTCCTGCCCGCGAAAAGTTTCTCAATATGAGAGAGTTCCTGCGCGCCAAGGCGGCCGGGAATCACGAGGCATCCGGTCGAAGGAATGCGGTCGGCATGAAGAATCTGAACAGGACTGGACATTTTGACACAGGAAAGACGTGGCCGGAAGAACTCCGCTTGCGACCAATTGAAGCGAATCAGCCGGGTCAGGCACGGATTTTTTATGCGGGAATGCGGAGGGCTCCGGGTTCCGTCCGGGATTCCGGGTTTTGGCGAATGCTCGCCCGACGGGTTTTGGCGTTGAGCAAAGCGGCGGGACTGGCAAAAACGGGTATCCCCCCATGCGCCGCTATCGACTGCTCATTGCGTTTCTCGTGATCATTCTGGCCGGATTCGCGGCGAAATTCGCCCTCGCTCCTGACCCGATCCCGGAACCCGGGGACTACAAGGCGGAGGTTCTCACGCTCGGCGGCTCGAAGGTGCTTGTGGATCTCTCCAAGAGGATGAGCCATGCGATCACCGTCGATCCGGAGTGGTTCAAGAGCTACGCAAAGGAGCACTCCGGCCTGAAGCCGGGCGAGGAGCTGCCGTATCACGAGAACTTCGGCATCAGTAAAAAGGACTACGACCTCATGGTCATTGAGATGACCAAGGTGAAACTTATCCCGGTAGGGACGGCTACGGTGCGGGTCATGCAAGAGGAGGGGGGGCGCCTGAAATTCACCTTCGATGGCCCTCGGCTTCCCTTGAACGAGTTCACGCTCTCCCAGGATCTCCAGGAGCTTTCCTGCAAGTTCGGGAAGTCCACCGATGTGATGCCCGTTGACCAGAAGGATCCCAATAAGCCCTTGGGAAAATGGAAGGGCAAGGAGTGGCTGCTGACATCGGGTAAGCCTGACCTCGACAACATCGATTCGCAATGGGTGAGGGTGCAGGTCGGCATCGGAGTGGATTCTGAGGATCGCCGGGTCATTTTCCTGCGTGCGGTGGGCCGCCAGGGATTGGTGCCATTTGATGTCTCCCAGGTCTTCCGTTGGCCCGCGGCCTAGTTGCGGGCAGGAATGGCCTAACGATCCCCGGATCCCTAGTTCGCGACGCTTCTTCATCGCGGCCAAACACGCGCTTCACATTTTCGCGTTGGAGTTCGTTTCAGATGATTCCCTTGAAGCCCGACGAGCCGTCCGGCGTGGAAAATTCCACGTGCGGGATCTGCCAAGCGATCAAAGGGGGAATCTGCAAATTGGTCTTCGCCGTTTACCTCTCTCTTTGCGCCATCATCCTGCTGATAGGCGTGGCGCTGATCTATTCGTCCCAGCCGGAGAGAATCGAGTGGACGATCCATGAGGTCCGTCCCTCCGGCCTCGGCGAGCATGAGCTCGGGGGCGATCATTGGCAATGGAGCCCGCCCGCGGTCGGCTGCACATTGCTCGACATTGCACGTGCGGACTTTAAAGGAACCAAACTCATCGATCTGAAGCTGGCCGGGCCTCACCATGGCTATCAATGCTACTATCGCTTCCGTCTGGACGACCCGGTGTTCGCCGCACGGTTGCATGCCGGAACCAGGCTGGCTCTCGCTCCGCATCGCACCCATCGCGAGCCCGATGAGGCTCCATGGCCGGGTTGGTGGTATCCAACCGAAAGCGTTTCGGTCGAGATCAAAGATCGCCACGAGACCTTCTTTCTCAATCCGGATGAGCCCGGGATTTGCTACACCGTACGCGGCTGGGAATGGGGCGACTGAAGCGGGATCTCCGAACGGCCGGAGGTGTGCTGCTCTCACTTCATCCCCGCCTCACTCAAGCGCTCCGCCATCTCTGCCTTCTGTAGCTCGGCGGTGAATTCCGAGAGGTCACCCGCCATGATCCCCGCAAGATTGTGCGAGGTATGGCCGATGCGGTGATCGGTCACGCGGCTCTGCGGGAAGTTGTAGGTGCGGATCTTTTCCGAGCGATCACCGGAGCCGATCTGTGCGCGGCGGTGGGCGCTATGCTTCTCCTGCTCCTCGCGGAGCTTCATCTCATACAGCCGCGTCCGCATGATCTGTAAGGCCCGCTCCTTGTTCTGGCCTTGGGACCGGCCGTCTTCGCAGCGGACATAAAGTCCGGTGGGAAGGTGGAAAACCTGCACCGCGGATTCGGTCCGGTTCACGTGCTGGCCACCGGCACCACCGGCACGGCAGACCTCGATCCGCAGATCGTCCGGCTTTAGTTCGACGTCGACCTCTTCGGCCTCCGGCATCACCGCAACAGTGACGGTGGAGGTATGAATGCGGCCTTGCGTCTCGGTGGCGGGAACGCGTTGGACGCGATGCACCCCCGACTCGTATTTCAAGGTGCGGAACACCTCATCGCCCGTCACGCGCAGGAAGACTTCCTTGAAGCCGCCGACTTCGGAAGGACTGCTGGAGAGATGCTCGGTCTTCCAGCCTCGGGTATCGGCATAGCGCTGATAAAGGCGCAGCAGCTCGCCTGCGAAAAGCGAGGCTTCGTCTCCGCCAGCCCCGGCGCGGATTTCCACGATCGCGTCGCGGTCCTCATTCGGGTCGGCGGGGAGCAGGGCGTACTGGATGTCTTCGGAGAGCTTCTCAATCTCGGCTTGTAGGCCGGGGATCTCTTCCTTCGCCATCTCGGCGAGGTCGGCGTCATCGCCTTTGGCGAGATCCTCGTTCTCCTCGAGTTGGCGCTTGGCGGATTCCAAGCGTTCCCAGATTTCGAGCGTGCTCTTGATCTTCCGATGCTCGCGCACGACCTCTCCGGCCTTCTTCGGGTCGTTGAAGAAGGTGGCATCCGCCATCATGTCATCGATCTCGCCGATGCGGCGGCGGCGCTGGGCGATGAGTGCGGAGTAGTCCATGGAAAATAAAGAGGGCGGGCGACAAGAGTACGAAAAGGCCGCACCTGCGAGAGGTGCGGCCAGAAAAGTTCCGGTGCTGCGGAGAGCTAGGCCTTGGTGGCGGTGCGCGCCTTGCGGATGATGCTGCTCACGGTCTCGGAGACCTGTGCGCCAACGCCGATCCACTTGTCGGCCTTCTCGAGGTCCACAGTGAAGTTCGTGCCTTCCTTGAGCGGGTCGTACGTGCCCACTTGCTCGATGTAACGTCCGTCGCGGCGCTTGCGGCTATCGACGGCGACGATCTTGTAGTAGGGACGATCCTTGGTTCCCTGGCGGTTGAGTCGGAGAGCGACGGCCATGTGCGTGAATTCTTTGGAAAGAAGCACCCGCCGGTTGGCGGGAGGGCGGGGAAACTGAATGAGCCGAAGCGGCTTGCCAAGTAGAATCTCGGGGAATTTCGCAGGTCATTTTGGGAACGGCGTGGGTCCCTTGGCCGCAGCCGGAGTTCCCAATTCTTGCGGTATTTCACTAATGATCAATAGCTAAGGTCTTAGTATCTTCCCGATTCGTTCCATTTGGCCTTCTCCAGGAACCACTTGCCCTCGATTTTCCGCCAGGTCATCGCGAGATTCTGGATCCCGTCCACCGGGCGTTCGTCGTTGGGGAGATCGATCAATGCATCGACCTTGGCGGCCACCTCGGCTTGGTCGCCGTTGACGGTCACCGACTCGATTTCAAGGTTCTTGATCGTCGCGCTGCGGCAAAATTTCGCGAGCGCGCTATACATGGTGACGATGTTCTCGCGCTTCTGCGGTCCGGCGACCTCTTCGGTAGGGCCCTCGGGCCCCTCGAAAGTGATCCGCGGAGCGAGGAAGCCCTCGATGGCCGGGCCGCGGGTGCTGCGGGTGATGTTGCCGGCATCGGGCGGCACGTTGGCGGCTTCAAACAGCCCGGCCGTGCGGCGGGCGACGACTTTCTCCGGCCGCGACCACCACCAGTAGAAAGCTCCCGAAATGACGAGGATGGCGGCAAGGGGCACGAGCAGGCGTCGCATGATGCCTGATCATCGAAGGGATTGCGGGGATTCGCAAGACCTTGCGGGACTCGGCTTGTCACGGCGGGTCGGGACGTTATGGTCGGCCGCCCTCGATGACGCCGCTGTTCCGGAAATTGCTCGGGTTGAATTGGCCGCTCGTGCTTACCATGTACGGGCTGCTCGTGTTCGGCGTCTTCTCAATCGAGAGTGCTGCCCGGCATTTGCCGAATGGCGGCGCATGGTTTGCAGACCGCCAGAAGACATGGATCCTGATCGGCTCGGTGGTGTATTTCGCCACGGCGCTGATCGACTACAAGTGGTTCCGCTGGCTGGGCCTTCCGCTCTATATCTTGGGTTTGGGGCTCTGCGGTGCGATCATGGGTTCGGACAAGGAGGTCCACCAGATCGAGCTCCCCGGCGGCCTCAACTTCCAGCCCGCTCAGCTCGCCATTACCTCCGGCATCCTTTTGATCTCATGGTTGCTGCAGGATCTGCCGCGACTGGGAAGGCTGATCCCGAAGGTCGGCTGGATCTTGGAAGAACCCATGGTGAAAGTAGCCATGGTCGGGGTGCTCACGGGCATTCCCTTCCTCATCGTGGTGGCAATGGGCGACATGGGCTCGGCACTCGTGTGGATCCCGTTGGCGGTCGTGTGCCTTTTGATCAGCGGTGTTCCTTTTCGGTACCTGACCTGCCTCGCCCTGCTCGGGGCGGCGGTTTTGCCAATCGTTTACTACGTGGTGCTGCCACAGGTCTCCGAACGCGGCACGGGGCGCATCGAGCTGTTCTTCGACATGGCCGAAGGCAAGGAAGTGGACACCAGCGGGGCGGCTTGGGCACCGCACCATATCGCCGTCGCCGTCGGAAAGTCCGGCTGGTCCGGCCTGGGCTGGAATGCCAGGGAGAACATTGGTTCGCTGCACGACAAGAAGTTCATCCCCTGGAAGACCGCGCACAACGACTTCATCTTCCCCGTGATCGCCGAGGAACACGGTTTCCGGGGCAGCATCCTCTTGCTCACGTCCTTCGCGCTGCTGCTGGTCATGTGCCTTTTCATCGGCACCTATGCGCGGGATCCCATGGGACGCTTGCTCGTCGGAGGGGTGGTCGCGCTGTTCTTCGCCCACATCTTCGAGAACATTGGCATGTGCATCTTGCTGATGCCCATCACCGGTATCCCGCTACCGCTGATCAGCTACTCCGGCACCTTCGTGGTGATGTGCATGTTCCTGCTCGGCTTGGTGCAGAGCGTGTGGGTGCACCGGGACGTGGTGCGCGTCCCGGCGGAGGAAAAGAAGCCGGAGCCGCTGGTCAACGTTCCAGCGCGTTCCACGCGTTGATCCCGCCGGCGATATTCACCGCGCCGGAAATCCCCGCTTCCTGAAGGAATTTCACCGCTCTCGAAGAGCGGCCGCCCGAGCGGCAGTGGACAAACACCGGGCGATCCGCCGGAATTTCAGAGACTCGATCCGGGAGCGTCGGCAACGGAATCAGGTGGGCCCCCGGGATTGTGCCCTCCACTTCTTCCCCCGGCTGGCGGACGTCCAGGATGTAGAGGTCCTCTCCGGCGTCGATGCGGGCCGCAAGGTCTTCTACGGAGATGGCGGGGACATCCATGCCGGGAACGGCACAGGAGGTGGAAGCGTTGGTTTCGGAATTCATGACGGAGTGAATGGTCGGTGCGTCCCCACACAGGCGGCAGGCGGGATCCCGGCGCAGGCGGAGAGTGCGGAAGCTCGTGGTGAGGGCGTCATAGCACAGCAGCTTGCCCAGCGGAGGCTCTCCGATGCCAAGCAGCAGCTTGATCGTTTCCATCGCCTGCAGGGAGCCGATCACCCCCGGCAGCACGCCCAGCACGCCCGCCTCCTCACAGGATGGCGCGGCCCCCGGTGCGGGCAGGGAAGGGAGCATGCATCGGTAGCAAGGCCCGCCGAGGTGCGGGGCAAAGACCGTCACCTGGCCGTCGAAACGGAAGATCGAGCCATACACGCAGGGCTTTTTCAGGAAGAAGCACGCGTCATTGGAAAGGAATCGCGTCGGGAAATTGTCGCAACCGTCCAGCACCACGTCGTAGCGCGCGACGAGGTCCATTGCGTTCTCCGGCGTGAAGCGGACGGGCAAAAGCTCCAGCTCCACGTGGGGATTCACCTCGCGGATCCGCGCCGCAGCGCTTTCGAGCTTCGATTTTCCGACCCACGATTCCCCGTGAAGGATCTGCCGCTGGAGATTCGAGCGGTCCACCTTGTCCGGATCGATCAGGCCGATCCGGCCGACTCCTGCCGCTGCCAGATAGAGCGCCGCCGGAGAGCCCAGCCCGCCCGTACCGATCATCAGGACGGAGGAAGCCTTCAGCTTCCGCTGTCCTTCTTCGCCGACTCCCGGAACTGAGAGATGGCGGGCATAGCGGCGGATTTCATCTTGGGAAAGCGCAGGCAGCTCGGGCACGGCGGGACCCTAGCGCGTGCCGTCCGGCGTGCAAGAGTGGCCGATGGCTCTAGCAATGGGGGCAGGTCATCGAGCCGGAAGCCTTCGCAAAGGAAACGCTGAAGACCGGCCCCGGCCTAAAAGATCTCCGAGCCCCTTGGATGAGTTGTCTTGACCCCCTGACGTGTTCCGGGAAGTGAAGTGTCATGGCCGAAGTCCAATCTACCTTTTCCCTCCGCCGTGGCGATGCCGCGCCGGGCTTCCAATTGCCCGATCCCGCCGGGGTGGTTCACGAACTGAATGCCCTCCGGGGGAATACCGGTCTGTTGGTGGTCTTTGCCTGCAATCATTGTCCCTACGTCATCCATCTGGCTGACGCCTTGGGGGCCATGGCCGCGGAGATCGAGGCGGAGGGCGTGGCCACGGTGGCCATTTCCTCGAATGACATCGAGAAATACCCCGCCGATGCGCCGGAACACATGGCGACCTTTGCAGCGCAGCACGGATGGAATTTCCCCTATCTCTTCGATGAGTCCCAAGAGGTAGCGAAAGCCTACGGGGCGGCCTGCACGCCGGACTTCTTCCTCTTCGACCAAGAGCTGCGGCTCTACTACGCCGGCCAATTCGACAGCACCCGGCCGAAAAGCGGCCAGACTCCGACCGGCGATGATCTGCGCGCGGCGGTCAAGTCCATGCTCGCCGGAGAGGAGGCCCCGCAACGCCCCTACCCAAGCAGCGGCTGCAATATTAAATGGAAGTCTGGCAGCGAACCGCCCTATTTCCGCTGAAAACTTTCGCTTTTTGCCATTGCGGGCCCGTGGGGCGCTCCGCTAACACCGTCTGACATGGTGCACTCCGTCCTCCTGAATCCCGCGGTCCTCGCGTCGATCACGCTCACCGGCATCGACTGGGCGATCATCATCGGCTCGATCCTGATCTGCTTCGTCCCGGCCTTGTTCTACGGGAAAAAGTCCGGTGAAAGCACCTCCGAGTTCTTCGCCTCCGGCCGCTCGGTGCCGTGGTGGTTGGCGGGCCTCTCAATGGTGGCGACGACCTTCTCTTCCGATACGCCGAACTGGGTGACCGAGCAGGTTCGCAAATTCGGGGTGGCGGGGAACTGGCAGTGGTGGGCCTTCGTGCTGACCGGGGTTTCGACCGTGTTCTTCTTCGCCCGCCTGTGGCGCCGCTCGGGGGTGATGACGGACCTCGAGTTCTACGAACTCCGCTATTCGGGCAAGGCGGCGTCGATCGTCCGTGGCTTCCGCGCCGTGTACCTCGGGCTCTTCTTCAACTGCTTCATCATGGGGATGGTGACGCTCGCGGCCTGCAAAATCGCGAACATCCTCTTTGGCATGCCCTACTGGCAGACCATCGTCATCTGCGGGGTGCTGAATGTCGTCTTCGCCGCGCACTCCGGTCTCTGGGGCGTGCTGATCATCGACATGGTGCAGTTCTTCATCAAGATGACCGCCGTTTTCGCGGCGGCTTACTTTGCCTTGAAGGAAGTCGCACGTCGCACGGGTGTGGGTGAAACCGCATTCGCCGGACTTCAGAAGCTTGTCCAAACCCTGGGCACCCAGCAGGTGAAGGTGCCGGAGGGAAGCCACGAGCCCGTGATGAGCACGATCGACGGCACCGGCCAGCCGATCCTCAATATCCTGCCGAACTTCGACATGTGGCAGCTCGCACTGATGATCTTCATCGTGCCGATCGCCATCGGCTGGTGGGCGAACTGGTATCCCGGTGCGGAGCCTGGCGGCGGCAGCTATATCGCCCAGCGCATGCTGGCTTCAAAGTCGGAGAAGGACTCGCTCGGCGGCACCCTCTTCTTCAATATCGCCCACTACGTGCTCCGTCCCTGGCCTTGGATCATCACGGCGCTTTGCTCGATCATCGTCTATCCGGACCTTGCCTCGATCAGGGAAGCCTTCCCGGATGCAGACCCGAACCTGATCGGCCACGACAGCGCCTTCCCGGCCATGCTGAAGTTCCTTCCCGTTGGCTTTATGGGCTTGATGGTCGGCGGCTTGATCGCCGCGAATTCATCCACGATCCTCACCCACTTGAACTGGGGCGCTTCCTACCTGGTGCACGACTTCTACCGCCGCTTCATTAACAAGACCGCAAGTGAAAAGCACTACGTCGGCGCGGGACGCGTCTGCACCCTGTTCCTTTATATCGTCGCGGCCTTACTGAGCACCATTCTCAGCTCGGCGCAGGAGGCGTTTGAAATCCTCATCTCGATCGGCGCCGGCACCGGCCTCCTCTACATGCTCCGCTGGTTCTGGTGGCGCATCAATGCCTGGTGCGAGGTGGTGGCGATGATCAGCTCCTTCGTCATTTCTGTGACCTTCTTCGTCATGAAGAAGACCGGTCATGGCTTGCCCTTCGCCCAGACGGTTATCATTTCCGTGGCATTCACCTCGGTCTGCTGGCTATTGACGGCGTTCTTCGGCCCGCAAACGGACCGGAAGACGCTCGTCTCCTTCTTCAAGAAGGTCCAGCCCGCCGGCCCCGGTTGGGATGCCGTGCGTCGCGAAGCCGGGGTGCCGGAAAGCACGGTTAAGGAATCCGGTGATCACATGGGCCTTGCGACCGTTGGTTGGGTGTCCGGTTGCGCGGTGATCTGGTCCTCGCTCTTCGCCATCGGGAAGTTCCTCTACGGGGAATATAATATGGCTTGGTTCCTGACCGCGATCTTCGTGGTCAGCGGCCTCGTTCTGCTCCAAGTGATCCGCAGGCTCTGGGCTTGAGGATTCGGTGAAATAGGAGCGAATGACTTGGCAAAGCGGGGCGAATTGGTGCTACAGTGGCCCCGAGTGGACGCACTGATACATCATCTGGAAAGGAAGGAGGAGCTCTCGCCGCGGGAGATCACCGTGGCAGCAGAGCTTCTTCTCGATCCAAACGCCCCGGATGAGAAAAAGGCCGCACTGCTCGAAAATCTTTCGAAGAAGGGCGAGACACCCGCCGAAATCGCGGGCTTCATCGAGGCCTTCCTCGAATATGCGGTCGATCCCCATGTCGGCCTGCTCGATCTGGAAGGACCGACCATCGACGTGTGCGGCACGGGCGGGGACAAGCTGAACCTTTTCAATGTCTCCACCACCGCGATGTTCGTCGTCGCGGCCACGGGAGCCGTGGTGCTGAAGCATGGCAACCGCGGTATCACCTCGAAGAGTGGCGGTGCTGATGTGCTTGAAGCGCTGAACATCCGCATCGATCTCCCGGCCGAAGGCTTTCGTGAGTGCTTGGAGAAGGCGGGCGTGGGTTTCCTTTTCGCTCCGGCCTATCATCCGGCCTTCAAGTCGGTGGTGGGTGTTCGCAAGCAGCTCGCCGAAAGAGGCGTGCGTACGATTTTCAACAAGATCGGCCCGCTGATGAATCCTGCCAAGCCGCAGTGCCAATTGGTCGGCGTATTCGATCGTGAGCTGTGCCCCGCGTTTGCGGAGATTCTCCAGCGCCTCGGGCGCGAGAGTGCCTGGGCGGTCCACGGGATGACCCGTGATGGCCGGTCGGTGGACGAATTGAGCCTTCTGGGACCAACGAGGATCTGCAAGGCCGGTCTCTATCAGGATTTGGAGGACGAGGAGGTGAGTCCTTCCGATTTCGGCATGAAGATTGCCGAAGTAGAGGATCTGCAGGGCGGCGATGCTGAAGTGAATGCCGCCATCCTTGAAGCGATCCTTTCGGGGAAAGATACGGGACCGAAGCGCGATATGGTGCTGCTCAATGCGGGGGCAGCCATCGCCTGTTGCGGCCTCTCGGATCACATCGGCGACGGCATCGAGATCGCGAGGAAGCTGATCGACGACGGTAGTTCGTTGGATCGCCTGCGCCTTCTCCAGGACGTCGCGAAGCGCGCGTGATTCATCGGTAGCGCGGCCCGGCCCGGGCCGCTGGTCTTGTGAGCTTGGGAAAGCGGCCGGTGATCGGTATCAACCATGGCTCTTCCACACCGCGATTTCTCTCCGCGATAAACGAAAACACCCGGCCCGGAATTTCCGGACCGGGTGCATGGAATCAAAGGCTGATCGCTTACTCCACGCGGGCGCGGATGAATTCGATTGGATCTCCGGCCACCGCTCCGACGCTGCGGAAGGTGCGATAGGTCCAGCCTGTCTCGACGGCGGGAAGGCCCGCTTGGATCGCGGTGGCATCCGCACCGGTGACTTCATCGACGTCGAGCCCCCACGAGGTGAGCGTATCTCCGGCTTCGATCGTGTAGGTGACGCCGTCGCCTGCTGCCGTGAGCGAGGTGGCACCGGTGAAGGTCGTTGCCGCGGTGCGAACGGGTAGGGTCAGCGTGAGAGCCTGCTGCCCGGAGACCGATCCCAACTTCACCACGACCTTGCCACCGGTAGCACCCGACAGCGGATTGCCGTTGAGCGCGAATTCGGCGAGGTTGACGTAGCCATCGCCATCGGGATTCGCGGTAGGTGCATTGTTGCCGGCGGTCAGGCCGTTGCTGGTAGCCCAATCGTCATAGGGAGTCGCGGAACCGGTGGAGGTGACGTTGAGCAATCCATCGCTCGTGATGAACGGGGTTTCGAAGTCCGCTCCCAAGGCGGCGATGGAACCGATGCGTCCCCACTTGCCGATCGCTTGCGCCGTGCCATCGATGAAGAACTTGCCCACCGTGTCCGTCGCGTTGTGGAAGAGGTCCAACTTCGCGTCGCCGGAGATCTTGACCACCGAGCTATCGCCGAAGTAGGCGAAGAACGGCGAAAAGGTCCCGTCGGTGATGATCGTGTCGCCGGTGTAAGTGTTGTTTCCGTTCACAAGGATCGTGTCAGGACCCGAGTAAGTCAGGGTGCCGGTTCCTGAGACAACGTTGTTGAAGTCAAAGGTCGTGAAGCCGACCGCAGCGGTTCGGTTGATCACCAGCGAGGCATTGTTGATGACTGCGGTGGTGCTGAGCGAGCCGGTGCCGCCGCCATTGCCTACTTGCAAGACGCCTGTGCTGATGGTGGTGGTCTGCGTGTAGGTGTTGTCGTTGCTGAAGATCAGCGTTCCTGTGCCCGCCTTGGTCAAGGTGGTGCCCGCACCGGTTCCGGAGACGATGCCGCTGAATTCGGTGACGGCATTGTCCACGGTGAACATCTTGTTGCCTCCGCCCACGCCGACAGCACCGGTGAAGAGCAAGTTGCCCGTTCCCGCGCTGCCGAGGATCATGTCGGCGCTATAGGAAACCGGGTTGTCGATCGTGCGGTTGCTCGCGTCCGAGGAACGGATGCCGCCAGCGCGGAAGTCGAGCAGACCACCGATACCGAAGACGGTGTTGTTCGAGCCGATGGCAACGGTACCACCCCCGAAGCGGGTCAACCCGGTATAGGTGTTCGCTGCGGTGAGGGTGAGCGTGCCAGCTCCTTCCTTGGACACGGCTCCTGGATTGGAGGCATTCGCCGCCGGGCCGGTTCCCGAGATGACGTTGGAGATCGTGACATCATCGGATCGGTTGACGATAAAGCCGGATGTCGCGGAGGCGATATCGATCGGGTTGCCATTGATGGCGCCGGTGGTCCCGCCGTTGCCGGCCTGCACGAAGCCGTTGGTGATGGTGGTATTGCCAGTGTTGCCGGCGGTGCTGGTGAAGATCAGGCGGCTGGTGCCTGTTTTGATCAGATCACGGGAGCCGCCGCTTTCCGTCAGGTTGCCGCTAATGATCACGTTCTGGCCGTTCGCTTCGATCCCGGCGCCCGCACCTGCCAAGGTGATCGTACCGGTCCAAGTGCCAGTAGCGCCGCCTTGGTTATGAAGGATGCCGCCCGCATTGAGCGTCACCGGGGTTGCGATCGTTCTCGTTCCGAAGGTGCCGACCTTGGCGCCCGAGTTCACGGTGACGGTGCCGGTAGCGCCGCCCAAGGCGTTGTCGGTGTCTTCCGCCCAGATGATTCCCGAATCGACCACGATGTTGATCGGGGTGGCGCTGGCATCGCCGCGGAAGCCCATCGAGCCGGAGTGCTTGCACGTGAGCGTATGACCGTTGCCGGTAATGGTGCCAGCTCCGGCAGCGGTCGCGCGGCCGATATCGAACCGGCCGGTTCCGCCAAGGGTGGCATTGGCCGAAAGGATCAGGTGTCTCACTCCAGCGCCTTGATCGACGCCGGCAAGGGTATTGACCAGCGCCCCCGTATTGGCCGGGGATGGTCCGGTACCGGCGATGGTGTAGGTGTGGCCGCCGCTAGCGACGGTCCCGGGAGCCTGGCCGCCGATATCTACCTGCGCTCCGCTGGCTACCGTGATGCCGGAGTTCGCCCCGAAGGCGTCGCGGCTTCCCATGCGGAGAACCCCGGCATTCACCGTGATCGCGCCGGTATAGTTCTGGCCATTCGCACCTCCGAGGAGGGTGACGCCCGTTCCGTTCTTCGTGATCGAGGTGCCGCCCGTGATGAAGCCGGTTCCCGAGATCGAGTAGTCGCTTCCCAGATCATTCTGGAACGTGATGCTGCTCGGGGAAACATTGCCCGGCAGGTTGATCAACTTGTTGGATGCAACGTTCGGGAAGGTAACGGCATCGAGCTGGAAGAATTTGTCGGAGGTGCCGGTCCAGTTGGGAGAGGTGTTGATGTCCCACGTGGCGCTCGCGGCTCCGGTCCATGTCACGGCCCCCGCGGTCACCGAGACATCGATGGACTTGCCCACCGTGTTGTTGGTGAAGGAAAAGCTTCGGTAGGCGGTTGCTCCGCCGGCGAGCGCGAAGTTCGTCTCATCACCGGCCACGAGGAAGTCGTCATAGCTCACGACCTTGATGGGCGTGGCGAGTGGTACCGCCCCTGTCAGGCTCACCGTGTTGGTCCCGGAGATCGTCAGGTCCGTCGCCGCATGGAGGCTACCTGCGGTGCCGCCGGGCACGCTTAGGTTCACGCCGGCCAGCTCGATGTTCCCTGTCACGGCCGATTCCCCGCTCAGGTTGACGCCCGATCCGGCGAAGAGATTCCCTCCGATCGCTCCGTTTGCCGCCAGCGTGCCGCTGAAGGCGTTCACGGAGCCCGCCACCGATCCGTTCAAGGTCACGGTGCTGGTGGTGTTGACCGAGACATCACCGGCGATGGAACCGGCAGCGCTACTTGTCACCGTGCTGCCGGTCGCTTGGACGCCGCCGCCGAAGGCACTGTTGATGTTCAGCGTGCCAGCATTGTTGAGGATCGTCCCGGTGAAGGCGCTGTTGTCGCCGGTCAGAGTGAGTGTGCCGGTACCGGTGCGCGTGATGACCGGCGCACCGCTCATGGGGCCGCTGAGGGTGTAGACCCGGCCGACATTAAGTGGGAGCGATCCGAGGTTGAAGTTCCAGCTATTGGGTAGCGTATTGCTATTATCCGTGTTGCCCGAGAGTTGGAGCGACGTCGTGTCGTTCATGATCACCGGCCGGGTAAAGGAGGTAAAGGTGCCCGAGTTCCGGGACAACATCAGGATCGAGGAACCGTTCATCGTGACGTTCCCGGTTCCACCGACGTTGATGGGCTGGTTGCCCCCGGCGTTGAATTTCAAGGCACCGTTGTTCACGATGAAATTGCCCGCACCCGTGATGTCCAGGCCGAGCAGCACCAGCTGGCCCGTTCCCTCCTTGGTGATGTTGCCATTCATCGCTAGGGAACCCCGCGATGTGGTGGACGTGGCTTCATCGATGCTGCGGATGAACATGCCCGCATCCGCCGTCGCGCTGCCGGCACCTCCGGTGATGCTGATGGTCTGGTTCTGGCTGATCACGAAGTTGCCGCGGAAGGTCGGAATCACCGAGGCGCTTGTTCCGAAGTTCCCGGTGAAGCCGCCGCTCATCGTGAGCGTGTTGGCCGCGGTCGTCTGCAGCGTGAAGGCCGTGGTACGCGTGCCCGTCGTGCCGAAGGTGATGCTACCGACGGCGTGGCTGGTATCCAGGGTGAGGTTATTCCCGGGCGTGGTATCCGCGATGATGATATTCGCGCCTTCCGCAGGGATGCCGGGACTCCAGTTGGTGGCCACGTTCCACGCGGTGCTGGTGGTGCCATTCCAAGTGGACTGGCCGCTGGCGACCATCGGAGTAAGGAACCAGCCAACAGGCAACGACAAGGCAAGCAACTGCTGATGCAATCGATGTGAGATCATGGGTTTTCGAGCGGGTAGTTGAAACAAAACCGGCCGGGTTTATGGGTTTAGCCGGTTCAATAAAGCAGTCTGACAAATCTTGCCGGAGGTCAAGATCCCAAAGGGTTTAAGGGAGGGCTGTATTACAAAAACTGCCGCCAATTTCCTTTCGCGCCTGCGCAAGTCGTTCTCCCGACTTCACTTGGACGGGAAGTCGAAATTCTGCGTGGCCGACGACTTTTTTGTCATCCCGTAAATCCCCCGTTCGGGTGAGGGCGAAAAACAGCCCTAGCCCGGTCCTCCAGCGGCCTGGATACGCCTATCCTACGGGCAATTTGATTACCCCGGCGCTTTACCTATCGGTTGCCTTCTCCACGCTGGGGAGTCCCGCCGTTGACCAGCAGGTGATCCTTTTCAAGGGCCGCTTTGATCTCGCTGATCAAGGTTTCCTTGCTCCGGCCTTCCAAGAGAATGTCGAGCTCTTGGAAGGGAAGATCCTCAGGATCGCACTCGAACGGAAACACCGGCGGCTTCGGGGCCCTCATCGTGGCGGGGAATTGGTAATTGCCGCCGCCCATGTCCTTCACGTCAGGGTGCTTGATGAACTCTGCCACTGCCTTGTTGTAGGCCTCGCCCTCGCGTTCGTAGGCCTGCATCCGGTCCGAGTTTTTCACCGAGGCCGCGATGAACCGCTGGAGGCGTGCGGCGTCGCCATCCCCGTCCAAATGCATGAAGTAATAGGTGAGCAGCAATCCCGCGTGGTACAGCTTCGGGATGTCGGGATTCCCCGTACCGGCAAATCCGAACCCTCCGGAAGGCGCTCCGGGCTTCCCTCCACCATTCTGCCAAGTGGCGTGAGTCATCGAAAATGTCTCGGACAAGGAATACGCGGGCTCCTGCTTGTTGTGGTTCTTGAGCGCGCCGAATTGACCATTCGGACTGAAAGTGCCGATGCGCATCGGCATCAGTTCCATGTATTCGGCCGCACCCTCGATCAGCCAGATGGGGATCGTCTGGAGCGCGTCGTCCATCATCATGTGGGTGAGCTCGTGGATGAGCGTCTTCGTCGTGTAGTCCGATGTCCGCTGCCATCCCTTCGGCGTTTCCTTCAGCCCCAGCGACTCGAAGGGCACCATGAATACCTTCCGTTTGATCATGTACACCCCTGCGCTGTTAGGCGGAGCGCCAGCCTGGATGTAGGCATCCCTTGTCCGATAGAGTTCGGCGCGGAAATGATTGTCCCTAGGTCGCGCCAGGATTCCCCATGGCGAGGCCTCGAGCAGTCTGTAGGTGCCCTCGAAGATCCGGGCCACATCCTTGGCCACCGCGGGTGCCAGTTCGGCGGCGGACACGATCTCATAGTGCTTCGTCCGGTAGATGAACTTGCCATCGGCCGGGACCGATTCGACCTCGATATCGTTGAGGTCGATCCGGATATCGGTCGGCCATTTCTTCCAAGGCCTGGGCAGCGGCCAGCCATTCTTGGAAATGAATTCGCGGTCCGTGGCCGACAATCGGGCGAGGGGAACCTTGGCGGTCTTGCCGGTGGTCTCCAGCTTGATGGCGACTGCATCGCCTTCCGTTCCCAGCATCCGGCCCCGGATTTCCTTTCCGTCCGTGCTGGTCCAATTCCGCAACTCGCCTCCGGTCTCGGCGGCGGCCATGGCGCAGGCGAGCAGGGAAAGGAGTGTGACGTGGCCACAGTTCATCGGACGTACCCTGGGTGATCATCGGGCTGGCGGCAAGATCCGCTAGAACATTGCGTGCCGGTCGTCCCGGTTTCATTCCGTTCGCGGATAGAGCAAGGATGCCGCCCTCCTTTTCCTGAAGCTCTCGATGCCCGGTGCCCATGTCGCCTTGATTTCGGCGAGGCTGCTCCCCTTGGTGATCGCATCAAGCGAGGTCGCGTCTCCCAGCAGCTTGGTCATCTTCGGGAGCTCCAACTTGTCGGAATACTTGCGCTGCAGGATTGTGGCCAGGGTGATGCCGAGATCCGCGGCGCGGAATGCCTCGCGATCCGTGACGAGGAAACGGACCCCGCGGCATTCTTCGTTGGTAAAGACACTGGCGGTCGGCGTGAAACGAACCGGCACGCAGCGGATGCCGGGCAATCCCGAATCATTCAGCTCCTTCGCCAGCACAAGGTCATCCATGTACGGTGCCCCCAGTATTTCAAAGGGAGTGTCCGTTCCGCGACCCACGCTCATCTTGCAAAATTCCAGGAGCCCCACGCCCGGATAGAGCAGCGCGGCGGTGGGGCCGCGCATGTTCGGGGAGGGATTCCGCCACGGCAGCCCGGTGCCATCGAACCATTGCAGCGGCGGGCCGCCCTCGCAACGGATCACGCCGAGGTCGGTGCCGAACTTCCGCTCGGCATTGATCAGCCGGGCCAGTTCTCCCACCGTCATGCCGTGGCGTAGGGGAATCTCGTGCGCCGCCACGAAGCTGCGCTCGCCGGTCAGCATCGGGCCCTCGACAAGGGGGCCGATGGGATTCACCCGGTCCAGCACGAGGAAGTGGATCTTTGCGTTTGCCGCGGCCTCCATGCAATTTGTCATGGTCGAAATGTAGGTGTAGAAACGGCAGCCGATGTCCTGGATGTCGAAGACCAAGGTGTCGATCCCGGCCAATTGCTCGGTGGACGGAGTACGACGTTCACCGTAGAGGCTGTAAACGGGGAGTCCGGTCTTCTCATCCGTGGTGTCCCCGATCTTCTCGTGGTCCAACTCACCGCGAATGCCGTGTTCCGGCGAGAAGAGCGCCAGCAATTTCACGTCCGGCGCGGCATGCAGCAGATCGAGCGTGGAATTCCGCTCGCGGTCGATCCCGGTGTGGTTCGTGATCAGCCCGATTTTCCGGCCCCGCAGCTGGCGGAAATGGTCGCGTTTCAGGACATCGATGCCGTTCAGCACGGGCTCGCCGCTTTCTGCCACCACCGGTGGGGCCGCGTTCGCGGGATCGGGTGCCAAGGCACCAGGCACATGAGCGAAATTGAAATCCGGAATCGCTTGGGCGGCCAAGGTGCCGAGCACGCGTTGCAAGCCGATGACGTTGCCGTTTTCGTCCGGATGATTGCGGTTCGAGAGAAAGATGACGGAGGTCTTCGAGAAGGGATCGATCCACAGCCGCGTTCCCGTCCATCCGGTGTGACCGTAACTGCCGATCGGAAAAATCTCCCCGCGTGGCCCGGCATAGGGGGAATCGATGTCCCAGCCGAAGCCCCGCCGCGGGAGCCCGGGGGGCGATTGCACCGTGGTCATTCGCTCGACCGTTTCCGGCTGGAGAATGCGCACGCCATCGAGTTCGCCCCCGGCGAGAAGCATGCGGGAAAAGCGACCCAGGTCTTCCACGGTGGTGAAGAGCCCCGCATGCCCCGCCACACCGCCCATGCGCCGGGCGGTTGGATCGTGGACGATTCCCCGCAGCACGCGGCCATCGGCGAGCGTCTCGGTGGGCGCGATGCGTGCGGTGTCTTTCGGCAGCGGCAACGTTTCGGGATCAAAGGGGCGATAGGTGGTATCGCTCATTTTCAGCGGCCCGAAAATTTCGCGCGCGCAGTAGTCGTTGAGAGGCATCCCGGACACCCGCTCGACCAGCAAGCCGAGCAGGATGAAATTGATATCGCTATATCGGTAGGCAGTGCCCGGAGGATTCGACAGCGGTTCGGCGCAGGCCACCTTCAAAGCGGCACCTGCACCTTTCCAATCGCCCGCCGGCGAAAGCCCCGCGCGCAGGCCGGAGCTATGCGTGAGGAGTTGGCGAATGGTGATCGCTTCCTTTCCGCTGCCCGTGAATTCCGGGATGTAGCGGCTGAGTGCGGCCTCCGTGTCGATCTTGCCAGCCTCCGTCAGCTTCATCACCGCGGTGGTCGTGGCGACCACCTTTGTCAGCGACGCCGCGTCGAAGATGGTGTCTGCCGTCATCGCCTCCACCACCGGAACCACCGTACGGGATCCGTAGACCTTCTGATAGACGGCGCCATTCCGCTCCATGCGGAAGATCGCGCCGGGCGTCCGCGCATCGGTGATCGCCTGCAAAATCGCATCATCGATCGCTGCCAACCGGTCCTCGTGAAAGGCGGGTTCGGCAAAGACGCAGCCGACCTGAAGGAAAAAGGCGAGAAGCAGGCGGGCGAAGCGCATCCGTGGCATGATGAGATCGGGAAAGGGGAGAGGTCGAGCGTGCTTCTCTTACGCTCGGAGCGGATCAAAATTGCCGGATTCGGTGAGGGTTCTACAATTCCTCTGACTCCAGCACGCGCTTCCCCGGCACTCCCGCAAGTGCCCCATCTAAAAGCGCCTTCGCAATCCTTGCCGCAGGCACCACCCGGTAACGCCTTGGCACTACCGGCCGAAAGGCCGTGAGCGCGAAGATTGCCAACCTTTCTCCTAGTCGGACCTCCTGCCGATCTCCCCAGATCACGGAGGGCCTCACGATCGTGATCGAGCAATAGCCGAGCGCGTCCAGATCCCGCTCCACTTCACCTTTCGTTCGCAGGTAAAAGTTCCGGGATGCGTGATCCGCGCCCACCGAGGAATTCAGCGCGTAGCTCCGTGCGCCATTCTCCAGCGCGTGTCTTGCCAACTGGATCGGGTAGCCGTGATCGACTTGCCGGAATGCCTCCTGTGATCCCGCCTTCTTGATCGTCGTTCCGAGCGCGCACACCACCGCATCCACCCGCCACCACGGCTCCGCACCGGTCAGCGCGGCAAAATCAACCTGCGGGTTCTCCAGTCGCGAATGCGGGGAAAGCGCCCGCCTCGTGGGTGCGATCACTTTCCCGATCTGCTTGTCTGCCAAGGCCAGTCGCAGCACCTCGCGCCCGACTAAACCCGTTGCCCCCGCCACCAGAACCGTCGCCATAATCCGGCAAGAAAGCAGCCAATCGCCGTCGGGCAAATGGGAAGGTGATCCTGGGACCGCGGGACTCCAGTCCCGCACGAGCCGGGGGGCGAAAACCTACCTTCCGTCCACGAGCGGTTCCTCAAAGCGCGCCATTGAGCTTCCTCGGATCGGGAAGCCGGATTGGATGATTCGCCCGATGGTCCCGGACGGGGACCACACGGAGAATTTCCGGGGATCCCTGCCGCTCGAGTAAGCTTCGGCCATGTCGGTTCGTTCCTTCCTCCACTTCGACGTTGGGCGTTCGATGTTCGAGGTTCGATGTTTGCACGCGCCGGATCACCTGTTCTTCACCTGCTTAACAGGTGGAACAGGCCCCCGTTCACGGCCCGATGCCGTCGAGGACGGGTTTCGCAATGAACACGGATTTCCTCTATCCACCTGCCCGTTGCTCTCAGTTCAGATCCTCGGAAGCGTCTGTGAACAAATCTAACGATTTCAATGGAAAACACGAATAACCAGAATGTTCTGATGTGAACACCTTGTTGAAAACTCGCTTCAATCGATAGTTTGACCCACCTCTCCAAATCCACCTACCCAATACCCACTCACTGGCACGCTTGCCCTTCTCCCGCTTGGCTTTCGACTTCCTTACGCCAATCCGTTCCCTCGGCCCGAACGAAGACGTTGCAGATCAGATCGCGATACCGTGTCGGTCCGCTCACCACGGGGCCATGGAGGCCGTAGAAGATCTGGCCGTCCCAGAGCCAGCCCTCCACCCGGAATCGAAAGGGCGTTTTATCGTCGATGTTTTCCGCAGGCGCGGAACTGGTCTTCACCCAGATCTCGTCCCAAGGAGTCACCTCCACGATGGTACCGATGTCCGCGATCATAGGGTCTATCTTTGTCAAAGCTCCAGCTTTCCGTCCACGATCTGCTGCAACGTCTCGACGAAGAACTCGTGCTCCCTCTTCAAAACCCGCGCCGCGAGGGATTCCGCGGTGTCATCCGGCATCACCGGTACCTCCGCTTGGGCAACAATGCGTCCCTGATCGTATTCGCTATTCACCAGATGAATCGAAACGCCGGTAACCGTCTCGCCCGCATCGAGCACCGCGCGATGCACATGCTGGCCGAACATTCCGTGCCCGCCGAATTTCGGGAGCAGGGCAGGGTGGATGTTCAGGATGCGGCCATCGTAGGCCTCCAGCACCCGCGGGCCGATCATCTTCATGTAGCCGGCCAGGATGATGAGATCCACCTCATGCTCGCGCAGCGCGTCCAGCATCGCCTGATCCAGCGTCTCGAAATCGGGATGCGTGACCGAATTCATCACGAGGAACGGCATGCCTTCCTGCTGCGCCCGCACGGTCGCTTGCGAGTTCCGATTATTCGAGATCAACAGCGCCGGATGCGCCTTCAAGACGCCACTCTTCGTGGCATCGATGATCGCCTGCATGTTCGAGCCGCCGTGCGATGCGAAGAATCCGAGGTTCATTTGCTTGTTTCGATGAGTGTCATGCCCGTGGGGATTTGCCGACGACGGGCTTCTTGGTCAATGGTCGCGAGCAGGGCTGCCAAGTCGTCTTTTGTCCCGATGGAGAGGCAGTGTTGCGAATCCCTAGACTCTCGCATGCGCTCAAGGATGCCGGGACGTACCAAGCCGGGGAAGTTCCATATGATCCGGCACAGCGTCGGCACGATCAGGATCTCCGGGCAGCCCGGCGGAAGCCCGGGCCGTGAACGGAAGAGATACCGCCAATTTCTCTTCGCAACGCGCCAGAAGGAAACCCGCCGCGGCACGTCGAGGAAGATGACCACGTCAGCCGCTTCTTGAACCGCATAGGAAACGCCATCGATCACCCACTCCTCGTGATCCGTCAACTCGCGGATCATCCGGTCCCGCTCATCCTTGGGCGTCTCCGTCCAGCCCGGCTGCCACACCACGCAATCAAGGCTATGGTAAGGTAGTCCCAGTTGATCCGCGATCTGCCCTGCCAAGGTCGATTTGCCCGAGCCCGCATTGCCGGTGACCAGGATGCGCTTCATGGCTATTCGATCAAGGAGGCTCCGATTCATGGCGCACCCCGTTGTCCTGCTCCAACTCCGACCAGCGAAGTTGCCGGAGTCTGCGCTCTGCTAGCAGATACCCGCAAAAGCCGCCGACCGCCATGATCGCCCCGCTCATAGCAAGTATCAGCAAACGGCTGCTCACTTCGGTGAAAGCTATCCCGATCAACGCAATTGCCACAAGAAGAGCTCCGGTAAGGAAAATCCCGAAAGCGCGTCGTGAAGCGGAAATCCACCATGCGTGGTCTCGCGTCCTCTTGGGGCACGCCTGCGTTTTTCGATATTCGATCGCGAACGGCTCCGCATTGGAGATCGGCGAATTCACTCCGGTGATCCAGCCGTCTTTGAATCTATGAAGCTCGATAACACTGCTGAATTCCGGTAGCCAATCGATGGCAAAATCGGCAGTCCGGCACACAAATACCGTTTGGTTGCGGTCCTTCGTCCATTCAGTGAATGCGAGAAATCGAGAGTCTTCCGACCAAACCATCGATGCGCCCGCATTCTCGCTAATTACCTTCTCACCGGCGGGCGTCCTGACGGCCAATCTGCCGTAGGATGGGGATCCCATCGCCACCTCGTGCCCATCGTAGAACCTCGCTACGGATCTTCCATCAGGGCTCGCCAGTTCAGCTTCATCGAGCCATGGGGAAATCGGGACTTTCATGCCGTGGAGCGGATGGGGGGAGGATTCGTGGGGATTTGACTAGGGCAGGATATCGATCCTCCCCCGTCTTCCCTCAAACAACACCGTCTCCCCATACCCCGCCGACTTCGCCCAGCCGATCGCCTTCTCAAAGTCCCGCGCGACTTCCGTCGGCGCATGCGCGTCTGATGAAATAACCAGTGAAATCCCCGCCTTCTGCGCCAATTCCAAGAACTGCGGATGCGGGTAAGCCTCCTCACACGGCTTGTGCCAGCCCGCGGTATTCAGTTCGATGACGCAGCCGGACTCCGCGATCGCCTCGATGGCAGGCTCGTAAAACCTCGCCAAATCCCCCCCGGGCCGATGTGAAAATTTCTTCACCAGATCCGGATGACCCAGAATGTCGAAAAGACGGCTCTTCGCCATCTCCGCGTAGGTCTTCCAGTAGTGGCTCCAAACATCGTCCACCTCCTCTTCCTTCCAGCGGCCCAGCCACTTGGGATTGTCGAAGTCCCAGTCCCCCAGGTAATGCACGGAGCCGATCAGGTAGTCCCACGGATACCGCCCGGCGAGATCCTCGATCCAGCTTTCACACCCAGGCAGCCAATCGCACTCCATCCCCGAGCGGATCGGCAGGGGACCGGCGGCGGCACGGGCGCGCTCGATCCACTCGAAATACGTCGGCAGCTCGCTTTCCAGCATCCGCCAGTCGTCGAAAGGCTCCGGCCGGGCCGGGGCGTGATCGGAGATTCCATACTCCGTCAACCCGGCGGCGCGGGCGGCGGCGATGTATTCTTCCGGCTCGCCAATGGCGTGGCGGCAAAGGGGAGTGTGGGTGTGATAGTCGGCCGGCACGAAACGGGCGGGGTTTCGGGTTGCTTGATTTTCGTTAGGAATACTAGAGTGCCGACCACGCGCAAGTACCGCCGGGATTTCCGATGTCGAACGACCTTTCCAGCCCGCTCCAAGGCAGCAATCCATTTACGGAATACCAGATCCAGAAGCTCCGGAATCACCCGAAGCGTATTGTTTTCACAGAGGGGGAGGACTTGCGTGTATTGCGCGCCGCCCAGCGTCTGGTGGATGCAGAGGCCGCCGTGCCGATCCTGCTCGGGAATCGCCAGGCGATCCGGGCACTGGCTGCTGAAAACGGCGTGAGCCTGAAGTTCATCAACGTCATCGAACCTGCGAAAGCCTCGGATTTCGGTCTTTTTTGCCAGCGCTTCGCGAAAGTGGAGCGTTATCGGAAGCTCAGCGCTGCGGATCCTGCGGACGTGGTCGCACGTCCGCATTATTTCGGCGCGATGATGGTCCAGTATGGCCACGCGGATGCCCTCGTGGGCGGGAACAAGACCCTGCCTGCCACGCTCTTCCGCGCCCTGCTGCACACCATCCAGCCGCTTCCCACCGTGCCGAAAATGTTCGGCATGATGGTTCTCGTGGCCCCGCACCTGAAAAATTTCGGATCGGAAGGCCTGCTTTTCCTCGCCGATTGCGGCCTCATCCCGCAGCCGACGGTCGATCAGCTCGCTGCCATCACCATTGAGACCGGCAAGCTGGCGAAGCATTTCCTCGGTCGCGAACCGCGGATCGCCCTGCTCAGCCACTCCTCGAAGGGCTCGGCCGGCACGGAGGAGGCCCGGAAAATGGCCGCCGCCACCGCGCTCGCAATCGACAAGGCAAGGGAAGCTTACTTGGATTTCAAGATCATCGGGGAGGTGCAGGCGGACGTCGCCCTTGATCCGATGGCGTCGGAAATCAAGCTTCCCGATGCCGACCGCCGGGACCCCGCGGATGTGCTCGTTTTCCCGAATCTCGATGCCGCGCACATTTCCGTGAAACTGCTCCAACACTGCGCCGGCGCGATCAACTACGGCCAGATCCTCGCCGGACTCGCCCGTCCCTGCGCGCAGGTTCCTCGAACGGCTTCGGAAGAAACCATCTTCGGCACCGCTGCTGCCGTTGGCGTGGAGGCGATCAAGTACCACCAGCTCTATCCCGAGGGGGAGGTTTAAAAGGTGGTCCGCACAGTCCTCAGTGCGGAAGAATGGTCCCACTCGGCCGTCCCTGGGATCGCGGACGCCCGCCCGATTCCCGGCTGTCCAAGTCCATTCGGCCTGTATTGGAGAATGGTTGCCTTGGGGACATTCGTCCGCCGCGGACCGGGCGCCCCCCCTTTTCCCATGAACGCGCCTCACATCAGTGTTCAAGGAAAGGAATCGTGCGGTACGCCCGGTGGCATGAAACGCGCTTGAACCCATCCGCCACCGAGATCATCTTCCGCGCCCCCGGCCCCGGGGGCCGTTCTGCTTCAATGTCCTCTTTCATCCAAATCCCCGAAGACGCACCCTTTTCCGCCGACCAACGCGTTTGGCTCGGCCAATTCCTTTCCAATCTGCTGGGTGCTGCCGCCGCCTCGCCCCAAGCCTCCGGTCCGACCGTCCCGGTGACCATTCTGTGGGGCTCGCAGACCGGCAATGCCGAAGGACTTGCGAAGAAATTCGTCAAGACGCTGAAAAAGGGCAATTTCGAGCCGGAAGTCTTCGACATGGCCGCCTACGACCGCGGCCGTCTCCCACAGGAGAAGAACCTGCTCATCATCACTTCCACCTACGGTGATGGCGAGCCCCCGGACAATGCCGCGGAGCTCTACAATTTCATCCTCAGCGATTCCGCCCCGCGCTTGGAGGGCGTGCAGTTCTCCGTGCTCGCACTCGGCGACACGAATTACCCGGACTTCTGCAAGTGCGGCATCGATTTCGATACCCGCCTCGAGCAACTCGGCGCCTCGCGCGTCTTTCAGCGCATCGACAGCGACGTCGATTACGATGGCCCCTTCAAGCAGTGGTCGGAAGGCATCCTTTCCCTGCTCGCTCCCGCCGGTGCGCCGTCCTCGAATGGTGCCGCCGTTTCGCTCGATCAGGCCGAAACCGGATACTCTAAGAAGAACCCGTTCCCGTCCGCGATCGTCGCGAACTACAATCTCAATGGCCCCGGCGAGAAGCAGACGAATCACGTCGCGCTCTCGCTCGATGGCTCCGGCCTCGAATACGAAGTGGGGGATGCCCTCGGTGTTTATCCGCTGAATCCCCCGGACGTGGTGGACGAACTGATGGCCGCGCTCCCTTTCAGCACGAATACCACCGTGCCGCTGCCTGATGGCGGCGAGGCCCCGCTGCGTGAGGCACTCATCACCTCCTACGACATCGGGAATCTCAACAAGTCCATCATCCAGAAGTGGCAGGCCCGCAGCGGCTCGCCCTTCCTGCGCTCCCTCGTGGAGGCGGACGACAAGAAGGCGTGGGACGATTTCTGCTGGGGCCGCGATTTGATCGATCTTGTCATCGATCACCCCGCCGACTTTACGGATGCGGAAGATTTTGTCGGCACACTGAAGAAACTTCAGCCGCGCCTCTACTCGATCGCCTCCAGCCCCAAGGCCCATCCCGGCGAGGTTCATCTCTGCGTCGGCATCGTCCGCTACGATACGTTTGGCCGGAAGCGCGGCGGCATTTGCTCCACCTTCCTCGCCGACCGCGCCACAGGCCTGAAGCCCGGCGTCTTCGTTCATTCGAATAAGGCCTTCCGCCTTCCCGAAAACGGCGACACGCCCGTCATTATGGTTGGCCCGGGAACGGGCATTGCGCCCTTCCGCGCCTTCTTGGAAGAGCGCAAGCTCACCGGGGCGAAAGGCGGAAACTGGCTCTTCTTCGGTAATCCGTATCAAGCCACCGATTTCCTCTACGCCGACGAGCTCGCCGCCTTTCAGGAGGAGGGCACGCTCCAGCGCCTCGATCTCGCCTGGTCCCGCGATCAGAAGGAAAAGATCTACGTCCAGAATCTCATGGTCCAGCAGGGTGCCGAACTCTGGAAGTGGTTCCAGGACGGAGCAGCCTTCTACGTCTGCGGCGATGCCTCGCGCATGGCCAAGGACGTTGATGCCGCCCTCCACACCATCGCCGAGCAGCACGGCGGCCTCTCCAAGGACGACGCTGCGGCTTGGGTGAACCAGCTCAAGAAGGACAAGCGCTACCTGCGCGACGTGTATTGAGCCAAGGAACAGCGGCATTCCTGTCGCTGGCAAGCGGGCCGCCGGGCGAAAATGACCCGCGGTCCCGCCTGATCCGCGCTCCTGCATGCCCCGCCGACAAATCCCGCTTGCCGGAACGCCGCCTCTCTGTTTCATTCCCGCCCGTCCTGCAAAGGAACACGCCGCTGTAGCTCAGGGGTAGAGCAGCTCATTCGTAATGAGCAGGTCGTCGGTTCAAATCCGACCAGCGGCTCCAGTTTTGGAACGATTCAACGCTTCGGTTTCCCCGGAGCGTTTTTTTTCACGCGATTGAGGATCGGGCGGGAGACGCGAGTATGAGTTGGGATTTCGCGTTAATCCGGGTTAACCAGCGGGTAGATGACAACCATCGCGAGATTCCAAGTGCCGGAGGATGCTTACCTGCTCCGCGCTTATCTCAACTCGCGGGGGATCGGGTCCTTCGTCTTCGGCGAGCACGTGGTCCAGCTTTTCTGGCACTACAGCAATGCCATTGGAGGGGGTGCGTGTCGTGGTGGACGATGAGGACGTCGAGGAGGCTTATGGCACCTATCGAGAATACATGGGAGCGCTGCACGCGGCGCCAAAGTTGGTTTCCGTGGTGCGCTGGATGGCCCGTGGTCGCCTTGCTTCTTTTGGTGCTCGGAGCGCCTGCCTTTGTTTTCGCGAGACGCAAGATCGTGTCTCCGGAATACGCTCCTTGAGGAGGATGCGAGGAAGGGGTGGGCGGAGTTGATCCGTGAGGGCGAGGAAGCAGATCCGACTACCACAAGAGACGATTTCTTGTCGCCAGATCGCACGGCTTGTGTCTCAAGTATGCCGTCAGATTTCTCGAATCCCCCCTGTTAGAGCCATGACCGAACTCGATGCGACGAAATTGGTGGAACTGAAAGTTACCCAGTTGAACTCCGTTCAGACGATCGGGATCATCTGGTGGGTGGTGTCATGCGTCCTGTCGGTGATGATCCTTGGCGGCGTCTGGAAGAGCGGGGCCTCGCTGGCGAGGAGCCCGGTCTTCACGGCGTTCGGCCATGCCATCACGGTCTTCTTTCTCGCGATCATCGCCTTCGGTTCCTTCATGGTGGGTCATTCGATTTGGCTAGCGAACCAGTTCGCCAGCACGCCCTCGCCCATCGCGGATGCCTTCTGCTGGGACTGCACGGCGACGGCGATTTCCTACGGGATCGCGACCACGATCTTCGTGATCGCGTGCAGGGCGTGGTTCGCCTTGGCGAAGAGCTTGGTTCCGAGCTTGGGTCTTGAATGGCAGGAGAAAGAGAGGAGCAACATTCAGCATATATGAAGCATGCCCGCTGGTGGCCTTTTGCGGCCGGACTTCTTGTTGGAGTGCCCCTTGGGGCCGCGCTGATAGTCCGCATTGGTCCGAATACCGAGTATCACGGTTCGCGGGAACTGAAGCTCACCGTACACAATCTCAGATATTTCGACGAGAAGGCCTCGCCGCAGCTCCGTGAGTATCTCAAGGGACGGGTTTACGACCTCGTCGCTGGAGGAGTTCGCAGCCAATGGGTGAATGACGAGATCGATTTCGGTCCCATCGACCGGTCCACGCTGGGATCCGTCGCGGTCGTCAAGGGCGCGGAATCCGATCAGGAGCTCTACCAGCTTGCCTTGGAAAAGGCTGGCGGCCGGGCGAAGAAGGTCGCCGTCTCCAGCGGGAACGCCGTCCGGTAGTAAATCTTAACGCTTCGCCTTTGGCAACTTCAGCCAGGCCTCCATCTCCGCGATCGGCTTGGTATTCAGGATGTCCTCCCGGCGCAGCCAGCCCTTGCGCGCCACCTCCGCGCCGAAGCGGATGAACTGGAGCTGGTTTGTCGAATGCGCGTCCGGATTGATGGAGCAAAGCACGCCCTTGTCCCGGGCGCGGTGCCACCATCGCCAATCCATGTCGAAGCGCTTCGGATTGCAGTTGAGCTCGATGACCGTGCGCGTCTCCGCTGCCGCATCGATGATCTTCTCATGATTCACCGCGTAGGCATCCCGCCGCAGGAGCAGGCGCCCGGTCAAGTGGCCGAGCATCGTGATGTAGGGATTCTCCATCGCCCGGATGATCCGCTTGGTCATCTCGTCTTCGGAAAGGGCGGTCGCGTTGTGGACGGAGGCCACGGCGAAATCGAGCGATGAAAGCATCTCGTCGTCGAAGTCCAGTGACCCATCCTTCAGGATGTCCACCTCCGAGCCCGCGAAGAGCCGGAACTGGGCGCTGCCGTGTTCCCGGTTCCACGCGGCAATCGCGGCGAGCTGCGCGGTCAGGCGGAGTTCATTGAGGCCGTTTGCCTGGGGCGAGGACTTCGAGTGATCGGAGATGCCCAAGTACTGCAAACCTAGTTCTCTCGCCGCCTCCGCCATCGCGTGCAGCGAGGCCTTGCCGTCCGACTCCGTGGTGTGGGTATGGAAAGTCCCGCGAAGGTTTTCCCATTCGATCAGGCGCGGCAGCTTGCCCTCGTCCGCCGCCTCAATTTCGCCGCGATTTTCCCGTAGGGCAGGGGGGATGAAATCGAGGCCGAGCGCCTTGTAGATATCGGACTCTTCCCGCACCACCGGGAGGTCATTGCCGGTAAAGCCGTATTCATTCAGCGACCAACCGTGCTTCAACGCCCGCGAACGGATCGCGACATTGTGCTCCTTGCTGCCGGTGAAATACTGGAGTGCAAAAGGGAACTGGGCGTTCGTCACCGCCCGCAGGTCGCACTGCAAGCCATCCTCAAGCCGGATCGAGCACTTGGTGTCACCTTGGACGATAATCTCCTTCGCCTGGGGCAGCGCGCCGAAGAACTTCGTCAGCGCCGCCGGATCGGTGGTGGCCACGATGAAATCAAGGTCGCGCACGATTTCCTTCGAACGTCGCATCGATCCCGCCACGGATGCCCGGAGCACCGCCGGATGCGTGCGTAGCGCATCGAGGATTTCCTCCGCCGCCAAGGTGGCCACATCCAGCCGGAAAGCCGTTGCCGCTTGCTCGATGCGGCCGATTGATTCGAGGATCTTCACTTGTGTCTTCACTCCGAAGCCGCTCAGTCCCGCCACGCTTCCCGCTTCACAGGCTGCCTTCAACGCCGCGATGGAATCGACCGCCAGGTTCTTGTGCAATGCCGCGATCTTCTTCGGCCCGAGCCCATCCAGCTCGAAGAGTTCGAAAAACGAATCGGGATAGTTTTCGCGCAGCCTCCTGTGAAAGCCCAGTTCTCCCGTCGTTGCCAGCTCGTGCAGTTTGTCTCGCAGCGCTTCGCCGAGTCCCTTGATGCCCTCCAGCTTGTGTTCTGCCGCCAGAGCCACAATGTCGCCATCGTAGGATTCCACCACCTCCGCACCCTGCCGGTAGGCACGGACCTTGAAGGGATTTTCTCCCTGGATCTCCAGAAGCAGCGCGATTTCCTCCAAAACGGCAGCCAACTGTTCGCGGGTGACGGGCATGGCGGGAGACTAGAAATCCCGCTCCGCCGGGACAGCCGAAAAAAACCTGAAGACGATCCACCTTGTCCGGAAATCTCCTACGGCACCTGCAACAGATCAGCCACAACCATCCGGTGGTCGCTACGTCGCGTGGTGATGGCCGAGCAGCGGATCGTGCGGAAGTGACGCGTGGCATGCACCTGATCGATCCGGTGCGCCGGGATTCTCCGCTGGTAGGTATTTCCCCATCCGGTGCCCGCTTGGGTGAAAGCATCCTCGAAGTTTCCTTTGAGCAGGCGTTGCAAGGGATCTCCGGGCGGCGAATTGAAATCGCCGCCAAGGATAGCAGGCGCACCTGCCGCCGTATCGGCCAGGATGTAAAGGGCGGCTCCCAGTTCTTTCTCCCGGGCGATCCGGTTCGCGGCATGATTCTTCCAGCACTCCGGCCGCCAGAGCCGCAGGTCCGTGGCGGCGCTTTCCAGATGGAGGTTTACCACCTCGATCGACCCGCCATCCGGTTTCTTCACGGTCACCTGTTGATCCCGGTGGCGAGGATTCCGCACCTCGCGTTCGATCCGCCAGCGCGTCACGATCCCATTCGTTTGATGGCAGCGATAGTCGCCGCGGCCGTGGTAGAGCCGGTCCGCCACGCGTTTCACCTGATGGGGCAGCACCTCCTGCAGGAGCACGATGTCCGGATCCCAAGCCCGGATGTCGATGTCGGGATCCCCGCCGCCGTAGTTGAAATAGTTGCAGTTCAGCGTCAGCACCCGCAGCAGCGGCCTGCCATCCACCGCCCCGGCCGACCCTGGCTCCGGCGGCCGCTTTTTCAGATTTGCGATCACCCGTGCCTCATCGGCCCCGAGCAAAATCGTCATCGCCCAGACCCCTGTGATCACCAGGGAAAGCGAGGCTCTCAGGAACCAGAAGGCGACGATGGAAAGAAACAGTCCGCAGCCGCCCCAGATCCAGATCGGCATCACCGTGAAGGCCGCCAGCCCGTTCGGCTGGCGCGCGTAGGCGTAGACCGTCAGCAGATGGAGCAGCAGGGATAAGCCGACGAGGGTCCATCCGGCTCGGCGGCGGAAGCGGGAGGACTTCATCATGCCGTGAGTGCCGGGTGGATGCCTGAGCTTAGAAGGGAAGACCCATGCCGCCGGTGAGTTTCTTCATTTCCGCGGCGGAGACTTCCTTGCCCTTGTTGATGGCTTCTTGGACGCCTTTCAGCACCAGGTCCTGAAGGAAGTCGACGTCCTCCGGATCCACCACGGATTTGTCGATCTTGATCGATTGGACATCGCCCGCACAGGTGGCGACCACGGTCACCTTGCCACCGCCGACACTGGCTTCGACGGTCTTCTTCGCGAGTTCTTCCTGCGCAGCGGCCATTCCGGCCTGCATCTGCTGCGCCTGCTTCATGAGTTTCTGAATGTTCATGGAAAGTAAATATTGATGGGGTGGATGAAAGGGGAACTCAGCGCTTCAGGGTGGCTTCGAACATTTCCAAAGCAGATTGGATGAGAGGATCCTTATAAAATTCCTCCATCGGATCGACTTTCGGCGCCGTCGGCTCTTCCACGGCAGGCTCCGGCCTCCAGGGCGGAGCTTCGGAAACCACCGGCTCCGGTTCCGGATAGGGCTCGTCCGAAGCGGTGGCGATCAGCTCATCGAGCGAAAGCACCACCTCGGGCTTGGTCGCGGTGGGCTCGGGCTCCGGAGTCCTGGCCACCGGCTGGGGGATGTCTTGAACGACTGCTGATTCCACGACGGCAGTTGGCGCCGGCGCAGGTGCTGCAGCTTCCACCGCAGGTGCCGCGGCTTGCGCGGCATAGGTCACCGGCGAGTTCAGGTGCTCCGTGGCACCGGCCAGCACCTTGATCACGTCGGAAAGCCGCACTTCACCCAAGGTCTGTACCGCCTTGATCAGTCCGATCTCCAGATGCAGGCGCTTGTTGGACGCCCACTTCATGCGGCCCTCTGTCTCGGCGAAAACGTCGATCACCGAAAGCAAGCGCTCTGCAGGATACGCCTCCGCCGCAGCGCGCAGGGCATTCCACGTTTCCGTCGGGATGCCATCGCCTCCGGTCGCGGAGTCGAGTCGTGACACGAGCAGCGCCCGCAGCGCGCCGATGAGTTCGCCCAGCAATTGTGAAAGTTCGCGCCCTGCCTCGGCCTCGCGCTGCACCGTGGACAGCGCCGTGGGCGTGTCCCGGGCGAGCAGGCTGCCGATGACTGTCGCCACCGTTTCCCGCGAGGTGAAGCCGAAGACATCCAGCACGTTCGCCTCGGTGATGGTCTCGCCGCAGAAAGCAACGAGCTGGTCCATCATCGATTGCGCGTCGCGCATGCCGCCATCCGCGCCCTTGGCGATCGCCCAGGCGGCGGACTCGTGAAGGTTTACGTTCTCCTCCTTCGCGATGTGCAGCAGGTGCTCGGCGATCGTTTCCGCCGGGATCGGCCGCAGGTCGAAGCGCTGGCAGCGGGAAAGGATGGTCGGCAGGATCTTGTGCGCCTCCGTCGTGGCAAAGATGAACTTCACGTGCTCCGGCGGCTCTTCCAGCGTCTTCAACAGCGCGTTGAAGGCCTGGTTGGTGAGCATGTGGACCTCATCGATGTAGTAGATCTTGAACTGTCCCCGCGCCGGGGCGAAGCGCACCGTCTCGCGAAGCTGGCGGACCTCCTCCACACCGTTGTTCGAGGCACCGTCGATCTCCAGTACATCCAGCGAGCGTCCTTCGGCGATCTCCACGCAAATGTCCTCATCCGGATCGAAGTCCGCCTTAGGGCCTCCGGTGCAATTGAGGGCCTTCGCGAGAATGCGCGCGGTCGAGGTTTTCCCCGTGCCGCGCGGACCGACGAACAAGTATGCATGCGCCAGCCGCTTCTGGGCGATGGCGTTCTTCAATGTCCGCACGACGTGATCTTGGCCGAGCACGTCGTCGAAGGTTTTCGGGCGGTATTTCCGGGCGAAGACCTGATAGCTCACGCCCGCGAGGGTAGGGGGGATTGGGCGTTTGTCAGCACCGGGTTTTGATCGGAGGCGGGATTCCCCGCGGTTCCGCCAAGCTCAAGGCTTCCCTCACTTTTTTGCTTGCGGTCGCAATCTCATGCGGTTTCGCCAGATAGGTGACACAGAGATCCCCCTGCGAAAGCTGTTCCAGCATCCGCCGCGTGGGAGCTGTTTGGCTTATCGGCCGGGGAGAGCGGGCAGGACATTTTCCTCCCCCGCGGCTCCGGAGTCCTGTTGATTCATGCTTTCGATCACCTCCCGCTGAAGGGTTTCCCGTGTTTCGGGGTTGTTGAGGGATGTTGCCCATTCCAGCGCTTCCTTCGGATTCTGGCGGGTGATTGCGCGGACGAGACTGACCGAGATCGCGTCCCGGCTATCGCCCGCTGGCATTTCCCGGATCCACTTGGAAGCCTCCATGGGATCCTTTTCCAGCCAGATATCGAGCATGGCATGTTCCGCGGCATCCCGGCCGTTCCCCGGCGGAAGGCTTTTCACCCATTCTCCGGCAGCGGACAAATCGAGCTTGGCGAGCCCGTCCGCGATGACATGACCGGTGTTGACCAAATCCGCGGTTTGAATACCGAGCTCCGTGAAGGCGACGGCGGCCGCTTTGGGATCGGCCGCGGCGGTGCGGCGGATCAGGACGTCCTTCACCGCGATCTCACCGGGGCCGCGATAGGTTTCGGCCCATGCGATGGCCGCGGCTTCGTCCTTTTTCATCCATGTGGAGAGGAGCGAAGCGAACACGTCCGGATTGCGACCGGCGCTGGCGAATTTGCCCGCTGTCTCGATGGCCTTTTGCGGATCTTGCGCGGCGATTCTCTCCACCAGCTTGCGCCGCTCGTTGTCCAGCGACGGTTGATCAAAGCGGGAGAGCAATTCGAAGGCGGCGTCGGAGTCCTTGCCGGTGAGGGTCGCCATGGCCCCTTCGATGGCTTCGGGCAGCTTCCCTTCGTCCATTCTCGCGAGGGCGTCCCTTGCCAAGCCTGGATCCATTAGGGCGTAGTTGGCAAAGACCATCTCATAGAGCTCGCCCATTTCCCTGTCCCGGAATCCCGTGCTCTCGTCCAGAAACCGGATGGCCGCATCCGGGTTCAGTTGGGAAAGGCGGAAGATTGTAGCTCCGAGAGAACGCCTTTGGAGATCGTCCCCGTTGAACAAGGCACGCATGGTTGGATCTCCATCGTCGTAGAGCTTGCAGATTTCCCGGAGCTCCTCGGCAAGTTCTACGGCCGAGCGCTCGTCGAGAGTGGTGCAGTTCTGGATCAACTGGATGAAGCCGGTGATGCTGTCCTCATGGTTCACCCGGGTGGTGGCGATGAACCAATCCCGGGCTCCTCCCGGACGAAAGGGTGCGGCTGGCTTGAAGCCGGGACCGGGACCTTGGCCGACTGCCCGGTTTATCTTTGTCCGCGCGGTTTGAGTTTCGTGAGCAGACGATGTGGATTCGCGGTCAGGTGCTTCCTTCGCCTTGATTACTTCCGATGCGACATCCGCACGGGGGTGATAGGTTCCCGCGATGTAAGCACCCGCGAGCAAGGCGATACCGGCGAATGGTTTCCACCAGGAAGAAATCATGGGAGACGATAAAGGAAGGAGGATATCATTGGGGCAGCAAGGCAAGAGTTTGAAGAAAAGCCTTCGCTGCCTTGACCTCCCTTTGATCGGAGGATCGGGAAGACTTTTCTGCGAGAACGATGATTCTAGCGACTTCCGGCCGACCGATTCCCAAAGGATTTCCAAGCGCTTTCAGCTGTTGCATGGCTTCCCATTGTTCGGGGTTTGCCATAGTGCATCCCTCCTGATTCCAGTCGTTGCCATACCATTCTTGTTTGGCCTTGAGATAGCTCCACACCACTGCCGGGTAACGTGCGGGGGTGCCGACGGGATGCTTTTCTTTTCCGGCCTGCTCAAGTGCATCGAGGCAAACCTTGAGGCAGTTTGATGTATCCATCGAGCGATCCCACGGTCGAGCCAGCACCTCGTGCAGGGCATTCATCTCTCCGGTGGTGGTTTTTTGAAAACCCTTCGGATATTTCTCCAGCCATCTTCCGACGCTGCTCCTGGGAAGCCCGCATTCGTCATATGCTCTTTCCAACTCCAGCGTCGCAGCGAGTTCACCGATGTTCTTGAAGATCTTTCCGTCCCGGATTCGGCCGTCATGCAAACAGGTCCTAAGTTCTTCGCAGATGCCCCGATAGGAATAGATGTCCCTCGACGCCTTCTCCAAGCCAGCCTTGCTGTATCGCCCTTTTCTCGATTCGGTGACGATCGGCGCGCCGAGAAACATGGGCTGGCAATAGCGGACCAAACCTTCCGTATCGCCCCCGTTCCAATTGATCGTATCGAGAACGGTTGCGTGTCCGGGAGGAAGAGCCGGGCCAACATTATCAAAAACTTCATGCGCGCACTTGCCGGGCTCAAAGGACCAGCAGCGTCGCCAATGTCCTCCGATCCACACCTCCTTGAAGCGCTGTCCGACACCAAATATCGCTCCCGCGACTTCTTTCTCGGTGGTATTGGTGAGGAAGAGCTTCGCCGTGCCCGCTTCCCCGGGTGCGGTGATGAGAGTCAACTTTCCGTCCGGAACCTTGAGCTCGGGGAGCATCGCCAAGGGAACCGGCAGCTCGTTAGGAGCGGAACGCGCCGGAGGTATCCCGATGCAAACGAGAAGCGACAACCAAGGGATAAGCGAGGGCCGGATTACCTTCATGACGGGAGGGGTTTAAGGAAGCACAAGTGAACCAATACATCGGAAGCGGTGGGGAACTCCAGTCCGTTCATTTCCTCGTTTTCTCCTCCAGAGACCATGCGGGCTCTCGGGCGAGCCAATCATTTGGTACATCCGGTGACGGGGATTGTCAGCGGGATCGCCGCGCTTTTAAGTGATCCGCATGATCCCCGATTCCACCGAGAAACGCTCCCGCTACGCCACCGCGCGGGAGCGACTCCACGCCCTCTGGTCCGGCGAGCCGGACGAGATCGCCCGCATGGCGGGGGCCGCCTGCATCCTCCACGACGCGATGCCGCATGCCTTTTGGGCGGGCTTCTACCGGGTGGTGGGCTCGCAATTGGTCATCGGGCCCTACCAAGGCACGTTGGGCTGCACGCGGATCGGCTGGGGAAAAGGCGTCTGCGGCACCGCTTGGGCCACCGGCGAGACGCAGGTGGTGCCGGATGTCCACGCCTTTGCGGGCCACATCGCCTGCGATAGCCGTGCCGAAAGTGAGATCGTCGTGCCGGTGAAAGACCACCGCGGCACCGTGATCGCGGTGTTTGATGTGGATTCCACCGAGCCGGCCGCCTTCGACGAGGTGGACCGGGCGGAATTGGAGCAGATCTTCGCAGCCTTCGCCGATCGCTCGAAATAAGGGCCTCCTTGTTCGATGATCGGACCTTCTCCCTTGGAAACCTCGCGAAGCTGCGGATAGTCTTGTCTCCACATGAGTCAAGGTGACCCGAATCAAATCGAAGGCGTTCGCGAAAGGAGCCCGAAAAAGGGCGGCTTTCCTTGGCTGCGTGCCAGCTTCTTCGTCATGGTGGTTGCCGGGACCGTCATCATTTTCACGCCTCCCGGCGAAAAGATCCTGCGCGGCGTGAAGCACCTCCTCCAGCCTCCTCCGCCGCCGGTGTCGAAAAACAACGATGCGGAAGACCTCCAGCGCCAGCTGGAAGCCCGCCACCGGGAAGAGCTGGATGAAATGGAAACGGAGCACCAGCGCGAGCGGGAGGCACTGAAGAAGCAAATCGAGGAATCGGCCAAGCGCCAGGCGGCCGACGCGACACCCGAGCCCGAACCCCCACTCTCCGAGCATACCGCCAAGAGCGGCGGTGATGTCCGCACGCTGCGCTCCGGCATCCCCTTCAAGACCGAGGTGAAGGTGGAAAAGGGTAGCATCGCTTCGTTCGAGCGCAAGGATAGCGAGTCCTATACCGCCGAATACACGCTGAAAATCCGCGTCCCCGAGCCTTCCAAGACCCTCGACCAACTCCAGACCGTCAATCCGAAGCTCGCCAAGCTCCTTCCCGGCCTGCCCGCGATGCTGGAGAAACCGGAGGTATCCCGATGGTTCTTCGCTCTCTATGACAATAAGACCAGCCGCCTGAAGCGCGACGCTACCCGGCTGAACGAGCTTCTAACAAAGCACAACTACTACGACTGCGAGACCATCCTGAACCTCCGGCATCCCCAGAGCGGGCGGAAGGTTTTCCTGATGCAGGCGGAGATGGATGTCGTGTCCGATGGCTCCGATGGCGACCGCCTCGCGACGATGCCGGACGAGATCGTCGACTCCACGCACTACCAGCCCTTTACCAGCTACGGCTGGCCGAAGAAGACCCAGACCCCGAACCCGATGATCGCCGGTTGGGAAAAGCGCATCGCGGGAGCGAACAAGGAACTCGCCGATCGAGCGACAACGGCGGATCGCAAGACCTGGCTGCGCGATCGCATAAAGTATCTCCAGCGAGGAATCGAGGACATGAAGAGCCGCAGCTTCCTGATTGCCGAGTATGATCCCTTCATCGTCATTCCGGTGAACCTGCTTTCCGCGAGCGATCCCTTTGCCCCGAAAGTGGGGGACTATGCCGTGGTGGTGCACGGGGAGAAGATCTATCCGGCGATCGTCGGCGATGGCGGCCCTACCTTCAAGGTGGGCGAAGCCTCCCTCCGCATGGCGAAGGAAATCAATGCGAGGGCATCGTCCTATAGCAGGCCGGAGTCGGACCTCGTGGTGACCTATCTTGTTTTTCCGGGATCGCGCGAGGAAACGAAGACCCCGCCGGACTACGAGAAATGGCGTACCAAGTGCGAGGAACTGGTAAAGGAATGCGGCGGCCTTGGCGAGGGCGTCGAGCTTCACCGATGGCAGAACCTTTTGCCGGATCCGACACCCCTGCCTCCGGTGGTTCCCGCAGGCAATTCTCCACCCCCTTCTCCAACGGCAGCAGGGGATGCCCCGGCTCCTGTTTCTCCCGCACCGGACAAGTGAGTCCGGTTAGAGGTGCAAGCCCCTGGAACGCCAGGCTCCAGCCTGGCACGTAGGGCGGGCAAATCGTGCATCACCCACGGTCCCAAGATGCAGCGCGGCTGCGCGCCACTTCTACCTCACTCGAAGAACTTCTTCAGCGCCTTCTGCTCATCAGGATCGAGCGAATCTTTCCACACGCGGTCACCGCCGACGCCGGTGGCACCCGCCGCACCGCCAGCGCGCGGGCCGACGGCGGATTTGTCCACGTCGTGCTCGCCGTCCTGAAGCTGCAGCAAATCGCCGGGCAGGGAGCGTGACAGGTCTTTCGATTCCAAGCCTTCGAGGCCGCCGATATCCACCTTGTCGCCCTCTTTGCCGAGCACGCCCGGCGAGTGGCCGGGGCCGCGGTTCACTCCGCCTTTGCCCGCGCCTTCCTTATCGCCGCCTTCTCCTTGGCCTTCGCAGCCTTTTCCTTCGCCGTTGAGCAATTCATCAAGCCACTCGTCGCCCTGTCCTCCGCCTTGGCAATCCTTGCAGGCTTGGCAGGCCTTTTTCATGTTGTCGCGCAGCTGCTGCATCTGCTGCGGGTTGAGCTTGCCGAGGTTGTTCGGGTCCAGCTGCTTCAATTGCTCGAGCAACTGGGGATTCGGCTTCAGGGCGCCGTTCTGGAGCCCTTGCATCGCTTGGTCGAATTGATTGAGAAGCTGCTGCTTTTCTGCGGGAGACATACCGCCCGAATTCTTCAGCAGGCTGTCGATGGCCTTCTCCGCCCGGGTCAGCTCGCGCTCCATCCCGCTCACCTCGGCCGCATGCTCCTTCTTGAGCGTGTCCGTGGCTTCCATGGAGGAATGGCTGTACCACTCCTTCTCTTCCTGAGCGCGGAGATCTTCGAGCTTCTTCTTCATCTCCTCGAGATAGGTCTCGTCGATGACCTCCTCCTGATCGAGCCGCTCGAGATCGGCTTCCAGATTGTCCCAGGCAAGCGGCTGGTCAAGGTGATCGCCCGCGCCGGTATTCCGTGCCGAGACGGGGATCAGAAGACCTGCAGCGAGAAAGGAAAGCGCGGCCACGGGCGGAACCAGCACGCGCTGCCAATGCCAATCAATGCCCGCATCGACCTGCGGCGGAAGCTCCGGCCACGGGGCGACGCCCGCACGGGCTGCGGACAGCGCATTGCGCAGGCGCATGGAGGCTTCGATCCGGACCATCGATTGCTCCGGCTGCTCGAAACGGCGGCGGGCGATCAGCCAAGCGATCCCGGCAAGAATCGCAACGCCACCCACGGCGGACGACCACAGCACCCACGGCTGGGATTGCGGGATCTCGCGACGGACAAGGAGAAGCACACAGGCCCCTATCAATCCCACCACCACCAGCGGCACCGAGACGGTTTCAAGCCACCAGGCAAGGTTTACCTTGCGCGCCACGGCAGCGGCGTGGCGGGCCCACGCGTCGCGGAGTTTCTCCGAGGAAGTTTGCATGATCCGGTGAGGATCATAACCCCGGTGAGGCCTCCGGCGATGCGAAAAATCGGTGAAATTTGGCGGGGCCGGGGATGGGTTGCCAGAGCGGTTCAAGTTGAGTCGTAGCCGCCTTGAGCCGGGCCGAACATGGAAAGGCAGAATCATCAATCATCAATCCGCCAATCATCAATCAGAGTGCGCTTCGCGGGGGCCGGGAGTGGGAGTTCGGTAGGCAGTCGGTTGGGATTGTGCGGTCCCGCTTTTTCACCTGTTCTCACCTGATAAGCAGGTGAGGAACAGGTGAAACTTCATGGCCCGAGGGGCCATTGGGGTTGGCTTATTTGCCGGGGAGCGCCCGCCGGGGGAGATTTGTCCATGTAGGCATGGGTGACAGCATGCCATGGGGGCATTCCCATCGTCCAATTCCACCGGTGGTCCCCGCTACGGTGAAGAGTTATTGGTTATCGGGAAAGAATTCCCCACCAGTAGCCAATAACGGTCTCCGGGCCTATAGCCCCGAACCCGCTTCGGTATCGAGGTAGAATGCCGCGTCGGGATGCTCCTGCAGGAATGAGGCGCTGATCTGGTCCGTCACCGGTCCTGTCAGGGCTTCGCGCACGATCTCCGCTTTCGCGGCACCCCAGGCGAGGAGAGCGATCTTGCGTGCTTCGAGGATCGTCCCGCAGCCCATCGAAATGGCGTGCTCCGGCACCTTTTCCAGCCCGCCGAAGGACGGTGCGGCATCCTGCCGGGTAATCAGGTCCAGCTCCACCTTGCGGGTGCGGCTGTTCCGCGGGGAACCGGGCTCGTTGAAACCGATGTGGCCGGTCCGGCCGATTCCGAGCAGTTGGAAATCGATGCCGCCCGCGGCGCGGATGGCTTCCTCATACGCCGCGCAGTGTGCCTCCAGATCGGCGGGGGGAACCATTCCGTCCGGGATGTGGATGTTTTCCGCCGGCATATCCACCTGATCGAAAAGCTCCCGCCGCATGAAAGTGCGGTAACTCTGCGGGTGGTGACCGGGAAGGCCGAGGTATTCGTCCAGGTTGAAGGTGATCACCTTCGCGAAGGACAGTTCCCCCTCCTGATAAAGGCGGATCAGTTCCGTGTAGAAGGGCAGGGGAGTGCGGCCCGTCGCGAGGCCCAGCACGGCGTGGCGGCCGGTGGCGTTGATCTCAGCTACCAACGCCGAGACTTCCTTCGCCAACGTGCGGCTGGCTTCGGTTCGATCGGCAAAGACACGCACCGGCAGAGACTCTGTCATGGCCCGGAAGTGCCGCAAGGCACCTCACTTTGTCAAAAGGAAAAGGCTGAAAAGCGCAGGAATAATTCGGAAAACGACTCTTTCGTCACTGCGTTTTGCTCCCGAGATTCTTTTCAAGGGTCAGATCAGGCTCCGCCCCACGCTCGATTGCGTTGCGGTAATACTCCAGTCCCAGCTTCTTCTTGCCCTGCTTCGCGTAGAGATACGCGAGGTTGTAGTGGGCCTGGTGCATCGTGTCGTCGTAGGTGATCGCCGACTTCAGCTCTTCCTCAGCCTCCTGCTCCTGGCCCATTTCGAAATAGGCCCGACCCAGCATCACGCGGCCGTCGGCGTTGGTGGGAGAGAGCTCCACGCTCTTCTTCAGAGCCTCGATCGCTTGGGCCGGGTCGCCCATTTCCAACAATGAATAGCCGAGCATGCGGTGCGCATACGGATTCGTCGTGCTCAGTTCGGAGGCCCGGCGGAAGGTGTCGGAAGCTGCGGGCAGGTCGTTCAGGCGCATCTGCACGTTGCCCAGCCGGCAGCGTGCCTCGGTGTCGCCCGGATTCCGCTCAAGGACGAGCTCGAACAACTCGCGACAGGACTCGAAGCGCTCGTTCACGTAAGCCCGTTTCGCGGCGTCCGTGTAGGGCATGTTTTCCTGCTCCAGCTTCGCCACGTTGGCATCCACCTCGCTCTGCGGCTTGCGGAAGGGGGAGACGAAGTTGTCGTCCACCGGGTGGCCTTGGACCAGTTTCATCTCGTCCGCGCTGAGCGGAAGCTCGGCTCCCTGATAGACCGAAAGGGCTTCGGCGATCTTCCCATCCTCCTTCGCCTTGTCGCTCACGGCATCGATCAGGATTTCCGTGGCCTGGCGGCGGCGGTCTTGGATGCGGAGTTGCTTCTGGATGATTCCGCGCAGCATCTCCACCTCGCCCGGGTCGGCATTGGTGTTTTCGGCAAGGCTCTTGTCCTCGGACTTCAAGCGCGCTTCCAGATCGGCGATGCGCTTCTCTTGGGCCGCCTTCTCCCGTTTGAAATCGTTGATGTTTCCCTTCGCGATCGCGAAATCGCGCATGGCTTCCGTCAAGGCGTCCTGATTCGCGCTGTTGTCCAGCTTGAGTCGCTCGAAGGTCTCGGAAGCCTCGCGCAGCTGCTTGGCGAGGCTCATGTTCTGGTCGATCAGGGTCTGCACCTGACTGCCTTCGTTGAGCTTCATCAGCTCGCGCATCTGGTCGCGCTCCCGAAGCAGGTTGCCGTGCTCCTGCTGCAGGTCGTCGTAGAGACCCCGGACTTCGGTGAGCTGGGTTTCCAGCGATGCAATGCGCTGCTGGGCCACCGCATACTTGGCGTCGGCCTCGCGAAGTTCTTCCTCATACTTGCGGAGCTGCTTCTGCTGGCCGGCGATCACGTCCCCCGTCAACTTCCGCTCCAGGTCGATATTCCGCTGGAGATCGGCGGCCTGTTGCGCCAGCCGCGCGCGCTCTGCCTGCAGGGCGGCGATTTGCTCTTGGGCGAAACGGGTTTCTTCCTGGCTCTTGCCAAGCGCCTGATCCATCGCCGCCTTTTGCTTCTGCAGGGACGTGATCTCGCCGGTGAGCTTGTTCAGCTCCTCCTGCATCGGTGCTGCGGCATATTTCGCGCGCAGTTGGGCAAGTTCGTCATTGGCCCGCTTCAGTTCCGCACGCGCCATGTCGCGCTGCCTTGCGATGTCATTGGCGCGCGATTGTTCGCGTTGGGCGTCATTGGCCGCCGCGGGTTTAGCCGAAAGTTCTTCCTGCAGACCTTTCACCTTCTCCTCCAGCTCGGCGATGCGGCGGGACTCGATGGTGTCCACTTCTTCGACCGGCTTGATCGGTGCGGCAGGGATGTTGTGGTCGAGCGGCTTCGGAGCCACTCCCTCCATCACGCCAGCGCGGACTCCGCCTTCCAGTTCGGCGATCGCCCGGGCTTCCTTCTCGTTCTCCTTGAGCGCGAGCGGACCCACCACGCCGATCACCTCGATGATCTTCGCCCGGCGGCCACCCACCATGTCTCGTTTCCACGTCGGGAAATAGGTCGCGATGCTGTCGAAGAGCTGCTGCGCGCGCTTGTACTTCTCAAGCGCCTCCACGTTCTTCTTTTCCGCTTGCAGCTTCTCGCCGTCCTTGAAGAGCAGCCAGCCTTGGAAATAGACGTCCGACGGGTCGAAATTCGGGACCACCTTCTTGTCCGGCAGCGGTGCCAGCGGGATCTCGGTTTTCTGCTGCGCCGGGGCCGGAATCGTCCAGAAGGCAATGCTGCAAGCGCAGGCAAGCAGGCTGGCGCGACCGGTCGAACGGAAGAGACTCCGAGGCATAGGGCGCGGAAACTAGGGAACTGCCCCAGCTGCCGCAAGGGGAAATGCGAGGCCCTGCAAGGTGTTAGGGAGAACTTGGAATTTCGCGTATCTTAAGGAGGGTCGACCACCACACGCCCCCCTTTTGGGTTCCTCGTCAGACAAAGTGGATGCTAGGGATCCGCGTTTGAATCACTGCGCAATCTCGCCATGACTGCGCAAAAGTGCCGGAACCTCGTATAAATCATAGTTCTCTTCCGGTAGGCGGACGTGATACCGAGATCATCCGCCATGCACCGTTTCCTGCCCTTGCTTTGTCTCTCCGGTATTTTTCCCCTTCACGCACAGGTCAAATTCGAGCTCAGGGACGGCGACCGGGTGGCCTTTCTGGGCGATGCCTTCAGCGAGCGGGAACAATACGAGGGCTGGATAGAACTGGCCGCCACCACGCGCTTTGCGGATCGCGCCGTTACCTTCCGCAATCTCGGCTGGAGCGCGGATACCCCGGCCGGAGCTTCGCGCTGCGGCCTGAGCTTGCTCCAGGCCGGGCTGGAGCCCGCGGGTGAAGGCTGGAAGCAACTCCGGCAGCAGCTCGCCACCTACCGGCCGAGCGTGCTGATCACCGGCTATGGCATGGCTGCCTCCTTGCCGGGCGGGCAGCCGCCGGAGGAGTTCCGCCACGATTTCGAAAAACTGCTCGATCACGCCGCGACCCTTCCGCAACTGCGGGTCGTTGTCCTCGGTGCGCCGCCGCGTTTCCTGCGGGAGGGAGAGACGAACGATTCGCCGGAAGTGAAGAGCCAGCGCGAATCCTTGGCCACGATCAACCGCACCCTGCAGGAGATTGCGGAAAAGCGAGGCCTGCCTTTCGTCACCCTTGATGCGCTGGCAAACACGCCCGGCCTTTCCGACAACGGCATTCACCTCAATGGCGCCGGCTACTGTCACGCCGCCCGCCAGATCGAGAGCCAACTCGGCTGGGGCACCGGCAAGTGGGATCAGGGCGAGCCCGCGGCTTCGCTCCGTCGCGCGATCCTCCGCAAGAACGAGTGGTTCTTCCACCGCTCCCGCCCCGCGAACATGGCCTACATCTTCGGCTTCCGGAAAGCGGAACAGGGAAGGAATGCGGGCGAGATCGAAGCCTTCGACAAGCTGGTCGAGGCGGAGGAACAGCGCATTGCCCAAATGCGGGACCTTTCCAAGGGCGTGGTCCTCCCCGATCCCCCGGCACGTACCGAATCCCATATCGCGGCGAACACCCCGCAGCCGCATCCAAACTTCACGGTGGCCGATGGCTATGAGGTCACCCTGTGGGCGGAGAATCCGCTGCTTCACAAGCCGACGCAGATGAATTTCGACGAGCACGGCCGCCTCTGGGTCGCGAGCTCCGAAACCTATCCTCAGGTCGAGGTCGGACAGACTGCCGACGATAAGATCCTGGTGCTGGATGACACCGATGGCGACGGCAAGGCGGACAAGTCCACCGTCTTCGCCGAAGGGATGCTCATGCCCACCGCCGTGCTGCCGGGGGACGGCGGCTGCTATGTCGGCCAGAGCACGGATCTGCTCCACTTCACCGATACCGATGGCAACGGCAAGGCCGATGCGAAGCGCCGCGTACTGAGCGGCTTCGGTACCGAGGACACCCACCACAATCTCCACACCCTGCGCCGTGGCCCGGACGGGAAGTTGTGGATGAACCAGAGCATTTACACCCGCACCGATACCGAAACCCCGCACGGCCTGATGCGTTTGAAGAGCGGCGGAATCATGCGCTACGACCCGCGCGCGGAAAAAATCGAAACGGTCTTCTACGGCTGGTGCAATCCCTGGGGTCATCAGTTCGACAAGTTCGGCCAATCCTTCGTAACCGATGGCGCGGGCGGCGGCGGCATCAACTGGGGGCTGCCCGGCGCGATGTATTTCACCTATGCCAATGGGGAGAAGCTCCTCGGCAGCATCAGCCCCGGCTCCTATCCCAAGTTCTGCGGGCTGGAGATCATCGAGTCTTTGAACTTCCCTGCGGAGTGGCAGGGAAACATGATTACTTGCGACTTCCGCGCCCACCGGGTCGTGCGCTTTACCGTGGCCGATGACGGCTCGGGCTACGCGGCCCAGGAAGCGGGTGACCTGCTGCGCACGGACAATGTCAACTTCCGCCCCATCGACGTGAAGATCGGACCGGATGGCGCGCTCTATGTTGCCGACTGGTCGAACCCGATCATCAATCACGGCGAGGTCGATTTCCGCGACCCGCGCCGCGATCGCGAACACGGCCGCATTTGGAAGATCCAGCGGAAGGGGATGCCGCTCACTCCGGAATGCGATCTCGCGAAGCTGGCACCAAAGGAGTTGTTAGCCCTGCTGACCAGTGATCACCGGCATGAGCGCGAGCAGGCGATGGTGATGCTGGTGGATGGGAAGAAAACGCCGGAATTGGAAGAAGCGATCAATGCTTGGAAGGCCTCGGCGAGGGACGGGCGCAAACGCTTGGCGGCGCTGTGGCTGAGCCAGGGATTGGACCGCCCGGATCTTGCGTTGTTAGAGAAGGTGCTGCGGGACGAGGATGGGAACATCCGCGCCGCGGCGGTGCGGGTGGCAGGCGATTGGCTCGATCTGTTAGGGCGGGAGAAATCGCTGGAGCTGCTCGAAGCGACGGTGGTGGATGCCCAGCCCCGCGTGCGGATCGAGGGGCTGCGGGTGTTGGCGAAGTTGCGTGGACCGGAAGCCATGGACCTCGCCTTCCGCGTCTTGTCCCTGCCGATGGACCGCTTCAGCGAGTATGCCCTATGGTTGAATTTCCGCGAGCATGGCGGGGAATGGATGGACTCCCTCATGAACGGCAAGCTGCCTCTCGAAGGCAGGGAGGCGGCCCTCGATTTCGCGCTCTCCAATCAACCGAAGGGTGGCGGTTTGGACGGGATCCGCCAGTTGATACCGAAAACCCTGCCTCGCGATGGCTCGGGGCCATGGATCGGCTTGGTCTTGAAGACGGGAGATCCTTCGCTGTTGGATGCGGTGTATCGTCAGGTATTGGGCGGTGGCTTTGAGCCAAAGGTGTCGGCGAAGATCTTCAATGACCTCACGGCTGTGGTGACGGGCAGGAAGATTCCGGTGAAGGGCGATGCCGGAAAATTGGGTTCGCTGTTCAGCGCGCCTGACTCCGAACTTGCCACGGCTGCAATGCGCCTGGCGGGTGCGCTGCGACTGGAGGAGCTATCCACTTCCCTCGCCTCGATCGCGACAGGCACTTCCGCCCCGGCTCCTCTGCGTCTCGCCGCGCTCGACGGCCTCTCCTATTTCCCAACGACGCCCGCGCTTGATACCATGAACAGGGTGGTCGCCTCGGACGCATCGCTGGATCTCCGTTCCCGCGCTGCGCTGGCGCTCGCCCGTTGCCATCGCCAAGCCTCGCTCGAAGCAATCCGCGCAATCCTTCCCGCGATGAAGGATACCGCGGAGGCTCGGGATTTCTGGGAGCAGGCGCTTTCCATCAGCGGTCTCTCTGCGGAACTCGCGAAGGCTTTCCATGCCCAGGCGCTGCCAGCGGAAGTGGCTGCCCTTCACGTCAATGCCGTGCCTGATATCGACGAGCATGCAGGGCTGCTAGCGGTGCTCCGCGAGCAAGCCGGCACCGCCGCGATGAGCGGACCAACCACGGATTCCATCCACAAGATCGCCGTTCTCGCCGCCGAACACGGGGACGCCGCGCGCGGTGAGGCCCTCTACCGCCAGCCCGCCTCGGCCTGCGCGTCCTGCCATGCGATCGGCGGGGCAGGGGGCAAGGTCGGCCCGGACATGACTTCCATTGGTGCCAGTGCGCCACTCGACTATCTGGTGGAATCCGTGCTGCTCCCCGGCGCGAAGGTGAAGGAGGGCTATCACTCGGTGATCCTTGAGACCCGCGATGGCCGCACCTTGATGGGACGTGTCCTTCGCAGCGGCGGCGGCAGCGTGGTGCTCAGCGATGCCACCGGCCAAGAGATCACCCTCGCTGACGAAGCGATCCTCAAGAAGACCGACACCGGGAGCCTCATGCCCGCCGGATTGATCGGCACTTTGAAAGAGCAGGATCAGGCCGACCTCTTCAAATTCCTCTCCCAACTCGGCAAGCCGGGCGACTATGATGCGACGAAGAGCCGTGCGCCGCGGGTGTGGGCCGTCATGCCTCTTCAGGGCGAACCCGCTGCCAATGTGATCGCAGGGGACGCAGCCCTTCCTTGGACTTTGGTGAACGGTACCGTGAACGGTCGCCTCCTCGCTGCCGACCTCGCCACTTATGGAAGCGGCGCTTCCGATTTTGTCGCCGCCACCCGCCTGCAACTCTCCACGGCGGGTGAGGTGGTCATCACTTTCCCGCCGGGAGTTTCGCCCGCGGGCCTATGGATCGATGGACAGCCGGTGAAGGACAACAAAGTCACCCTTCCAGCAGGCATTCACAAGATCGTCATGCGCGTTCAGCCGGGCGGCGAAGATTTCCGCTTCGAGGCATCCGCCGGAACATTCCTCCCGACGTGGTAACCAAGGAGGGGGCTCGTCCCGAGCCCCCGTCTTCTTGTGGAGGGCGGACATCCTTGCCCGTCTGGGCATATTCGGGTCCGTCGGCACCGCCTCGGGAATCGCACCGTCAGCATCACCGTGGCAATCACCGTGGCTCCCGGCAGCTGTGCGCGGAGGAAACCCGTCTCCATAAAGCTACGTGGAGACCTCTTCGGGTTTGTGTTTCGTGGTTCATGCGTTGGCAGCAACCGACGCGGCGATCCAGATTTCGCACGTAACAACAATTCCCACGATTCGAATCGAACTCATGGTAATTGGTGGGAGGTCTGCTCGGATAGTTCCGCGCCCTCACCTAGTCCCTCTACTTCGAATCCTCCTCGTTCTTGATCTTCTTCGCTGGGACGGTCGCGGCCGCCGTCTTTTTTCCGCGCGTATAGCTCATAGACTCCGGCGAAACCTTCGGTGCGCTCGATCATGTAGTCATTGTTACTCCTCGACCGGAAGATTCGGTATTTGAAGGTGTCGAAGGTCCCTTTCTGGTGCGGAAGCTTTATGACTTCAAAATCGATGTGTTTCATGGCTTCCCTCAGATCTTTCTCCGTCCACCGAAGCTTCATGAGGTCGTCGACTTTGAGATCGTAGCGCCCGAAGAGCCGATCGCGCAGGATCGCCTTCATCTCCGCGGAGACCCGAGGCTCCCTCACGTGTTCAAGCGGAGCGCCGCTCGTCAGAACGAACAGCCCAGCGAGAAGCACGGCGAACCTTTTCATCGAAGGAAGGATCGCGGATTGCAGCTTCCGAAGCAAGCCGCGAACCGACCAACGACGGAGGCCTCGGACTAAGCCAAATCTCATCCCGCCAACGCCTCCTTCACCGACTCCGCCATCGAGGTCGTCGGTCGGCCGATCAGCTTCGAAAGCTCGCGACTCTCATCAAACAAAGCTCCCTCCGACGCACTCTTGTCACTGCTCGCCAAGAGTTCAGCGAAGATCCGGGGCAGGCCCGCTTTTTCCAACAGGTCCGCGTATTCCGCCTCGGGGAGATCCTGATACGGAATCGTCTTCCCCGACTGCCGCGAAATCTCCGCCGCGAGATCGGCCAGCGTGTAGGATTCATCGCCGGCCAATTCATAAATCCGCCCGGCATCCACCTCTCCGGTCAGAACCACAGCCGCGGCCTCCGCATAGTCCCGGCGAGCCGCCGATGAAATCCGGCCTTTTCCCGCACTTCCGGCGAGAACCCCATGCGCCAAGGCGGCGGGCACGGAAGCCGTGTAGTTCTCCGTGTACCATCCATTGCGAAGAATCGCAAAGGGCACACCGGAAGCCGCCAAAATTTTCTCTGTCTCAAGATGCTCTTTCGCCAATCCAAGCGACGATCGATCCCCGTGCAGGACGCTGGTGTAAACGAGGAACTTTACCCCGGCGCTCTTGGCGGCCTCGATCCCATTTGCATGCTGCTGTGCGCGGCTCCCTAGTTCGTTGGAGGAAATGAGGAGCACCTTCTCCACCCCGGCAAAGGCGGCCTCCAAGGCCGGACGGCTCCCGTAGTCGGCTTGCCGCAGGGCAATCCCTTGCTCCGCGAAGTCGCCCGCCTTCGCGGGGTCCCGGACGATGGCGACAAGCCCGGCCGCCGAGGTTCTTTTCAACAGTTCCGCGATGACAAGGCGGCCGAGTTGGCCGGTGGCTCCGGTAATGGCAATCATGATGGTGGGTGTCGTTGGTTTGACCGGCCGACCCGCACTTCAGGATTGAGTCGGTATCGGATCGATGCTTGGTTCCGATTCAATACCGGCCGCCGGAAATTCCCACAAGAGGGGTTCTTTTCGTAACCCGGTTACCCGGAAGTAACCGACTCCATAGACCATGAATCTTTCCCTGCCGCCCGTCCTGCCTGGCACCGGTCATGCCACCCAATGCCCGGTGCGTGACGTCCTCGATTGCATTGGCGACCGTTGGAGCCTGCTGGTCCTCGCGAATCTCTCCCGGGGCACCCTTCGTTTCACCGAGGTGAAGCGGGCCATCGGCGATATCTCCCAGCGTATGCTTTCCCAAACGCTCCGGGCCTTGGAACGGGACGGCTACGTGACCCGGGAGGTCCATCCCACCGTCCCGCCGAAGGTGGAATACACGCTGACGGTTCTGGGCACTTCCTTGCTCGAAAAAATCGAACCGCTGGTGAGCTGGGCGAATGAAAACCACGATCAAGTCCGGAAGGCCCGCGATGCCTACGTTCCACCGCCGGCTGCTACGGCGAAGTAGCGAGCTCTGGGACCGCGGAGCTCCAGCTCCGCTTTGACCTCGGAGCCACTACGATGCGGAACTGGAGTTCCGCGGTCCCAGGAGGCTACCCCCGGATCAGCTCCCCCGGCACCTCCACCACATCTTCCCCCGGGCTCACGAGGAACCGGTCACCGTCCTCGGGATCGATGATCTGACCACCGGTAAAGCTGCCAAAGGATGGGAGGACCACCATGTTCCGCCGAACGAGGAAGCAGGGCAGGCGAAGCGAGGTGCGCTTGCTGTCCGCGATCTTCACCACGGGATGCCAATGGGCGGTCACCGTGGGCACACCCTTCGGAGCATCCGCAGGGTCGTGGACGATATGAAATCCGGCGTGCTCGACAAATTCCGTCGGGGACAGCGCCGGAGGAATGTGGGGGATCTTTCGTTCATGGTTCCCGAGGGTCAGCTCGATCGGAATCTGCATGTCGTTCAGGAATGTTTCCAGCAGTCGTTCGATTTCCGGATTCATCCCGGCGGGTGAGTGGAAGAGATCGCCGTTGATCACGAGGCGGGTCGCTTCATGCCACTTGCAAAGGTCTTTTAAACGCCTGAGATCGGCCTCACTGTCACCCTCTGGAATCGCGAGCCCTTTCGCTTGAAACGCGGTGGCTTTCCCCAAATGCAGATCCGCCACCACGAGGGTGCCATCGCTCAACAAGGCACAGGCATCGGGGAGTAAATCGATCGTTTGATCTTGGATTTGAATTTTCATCGGGAAGCGGCGCGGGTCAGGTTCTCAATCATTTGTTCGAGCCGGGCGGCGGCATCGCCAGCGGGCAATGTGGCTGACAATCGATCTGCCCACAAGGGCAGGGCCATGGGGGTGAGATTTTCGGTTTCAATCAAGTGTATGGGCCGCTGTTCTATGTCCGTCAGCGAAACTTTCAATCGGCTGTATTCAAGCTGCTTCTCCATAATTTCACGCTGTGACTGGAGAAGGAGGAGGTTGCCGGGGTCGTAGCGCTCCAGCACTTCAAACAATAGACGGGAACTTGATTGAATCTCCCGATAGGAACGGGTCTTCCGTCCGGGCAATTGAGGAAGAATCAAACCGGCGACCCGTGCGACCTCGCGGAACTGTCGGCGGGCGAGTTCCGCGGTGTTAAGGCAGGCGATAAGATCCTCGAAAAGATTTTCAATCGAGAGATTCAAACGAATTGCTTCCTCGCTGAGATGCAAACCACGCCGGGCCGTGAGGCAGAAACCGTAGTCGTTCTGAGTCACGATCACGCTCTCTTTCAAACGGAGCCGGTAGGCCATCACCGAGCCGATTCCCTCGTGAACCAAGCGGCCCGCCATGGGATAAACAAACAGATGTTCGCCTTCCCGGGAGTGGGCGTGTTCGACGAGCAGGATCCGGTCGTCCGGCAGTTCCGACCAGCGTTTCTGAATCGCGAGGATGGGTGCCACGCACTTCATTTCGGGGGCCGGTTTTCCCTCACCGCGGAGGCGGGCGGCGGTAGCATGGGCCAGCTCGGTGGAGAGCGGCATTTTGCTGCCGCCCCAGATGGCAATGTTCCCCTTGGCCTCCCGATTCGCCAGCCGGACGGTCGCCACCTTCTGGTGAAAGCGGACGAGTTCCAGCTTCCGTCCCGCGAAAACCAGCAGGCTCCCCGGCCGGAGGCGGCTGATGAATCCTTCCTCCACGGTCCCCAAAGTCTGTCCGCTGGCGAAGCGGACGGTCACGTGGGTGTCGCCGGAGATCGTCCCGATTGAAAGCCGGTGCTGCTGAATCAAACGTTTCTCGTCGACCACATAGCGCCCGTCTTCCAGCCTCGCCTTCCGATAGCGCGGGTAGGCGGCGAGGGCGCTGCCGCCGGTGGAAATGAAGCCGAGGCACCACTCCCATTCGGTGTCCGTGATCGAGCGAAAGGCGTGGCTTGATTGCACCTCCCGGCGCATCGCTTCCGGTTCGAAGGGCTCGCCGATGGCACAGGTGACGAGATGCTGGACGAGGACATCGAGCGGCTTCAGCAAGGGGTGCCGTGCCTCCAAGTGTCGGACATGCGCGGCGTCCCGGACGGCGGCGAACTCGACCAGTTCCATCGCGAAAGTGGGAACGCCGAGGATGCGCGAGGTTTTTCCCGGCTGGTGTCCCGAACGTCCGGCCCGCTGGAGCAGCCGCGCGATGCCCTTCGGCGAGCCGATCTGGATCACTTGATCGACCGGGGAAAAGTCCACCCCCAGATCCAGCGAGGAGGTGCAGACCACACAGCGCAGCGAGCCTTCCCGCAGCCCCTGCTCCACTTTTTCCCGCTCCGCGCGGTCGAGCGAGCCGTGGTGCATTGCGATTTGATCTGCCCAATCCGGCTTCAGGGACAGCAGCTCCTGGCACCAGATTTCAGTCTGAGAGCGGGTATTGGTGAAAATCAGCGTCGTCCGCGCCTTCTCCAGCTCCTTGATCACCTGCGGCGCGAGCCGGGTGCCGATGTGCCCGGACCACGGGAAGCGGTCAATTTCCTTTGGGATGATCGTCTCGATCTTGATGTCCTTTTTCAGGTCGGCGGAAACGGTGACCGCCTTTGCGGAAAGATCGCCCAGCAGGACCTCGCGGGCCTCGTCGAGATTTCCGAGCGTGGCGGAGAGACCCCAGATCCGGACATCCGGGAACCATGCTCTCAGCCGGGCGAGGCAGAGTTCCGCCTGAACCCCGCGTTTCGAGCCCAGCAGTTCGTGCCATTCGTCCACGATCACCGCCTTCAGCCCGGAGAGTTTTTGGCGGGTGTCATCGTGGGTCAGCATCAGCGAGAGGCTTTCGGGCGTGGTGACCAGAGCGAAGGGTAGAGACTTCCTCAGCTTCGCCCGGATGTAGGAGGAGGTGTCGCCGGTGCGCGCCTCCACATGGAGTTCGGGCGCCAGGATCTCCAGCGGCTCCCGGAGCGCGCGGAGGGTGTCCTGCGCGAGAGCCCTGAGAGGCGTGAGCCACAGCACGGAGCACCCCGCGGGTGGATTCTTGACCGCCTCCGCCACCGGCCCCAACCAGACCGCGAGGGTCTTGCCTTGGCCGGTGGGCGCATGAAGCAGCCCCGATTTCCCCGCGGCGTAGGCGTCCCAGACTTCCTTCTGAAAGGGAAAAGCCTTCCAGCCCCGCTGCTTGAAGAATGGCTGGAGCGGCGAGGCGGGCATCGTCTTGATAGAGGAAACGCAGGACCGGGGAGTGGCAAAGGGTTTTTGGGAGAGAGCCGCTACCACCGGCGGCCCCGGGACCGCGAGGCGCCTGCCTCGCCATGCTGCCCTCCCATTCGCTCGAAATGGCGAGAATCAGGCTGGCGGACGGATCGCAGCTGATGGTAAGGCTGGGACCATGGATCAAGACCTCCCTCCGGCCTTGCGCCTAGTCCCCCCTGAAAGCAGGGGTTCACGCCTGCTGCAACTCCGTGCCCGCATGATCGGACCGGTGATCTGGCTGGCTGCGCTTTTCCTGTGCATTGGCATGAACCGCCGAGAGGCCGCGGTGACAAAGGTCTTCCTGGCTCGCTCCCATCATAATATCTTCGGGATCCTGGCGATCCTTGCCACCGCGCTGATTCTCGGCCTCCTTCTGAAGATCCATGCGGATCTCAAGAAGCACCGCGCCGGATAGAAGGGAATGTCGTTAGGGACTCGATTTCCCTCGTGGGTGCTTCGCCTTGGCAGATGGCAGATGGTTGCGTGCACCGGATCAAGGGCCCGTCGCGGTGAAGAAGAACATTCCACCCACGATAAAGAGGATCGAGATCAGCGTGCCGATGATCATCAGGATACCCACGAACTTCCAGAAGGCACGGTGTTGCTCCAGGGCGTTGTCCAGATCCGTGACGGATCCGCTCATCATCAGGTTCAAGATGGCTGAGCCATACTTCCACAGCCGGATTGAGGGGATCAAATAAACGGCCGCCAACAGAATGTAGAACACACCGATTCCGGCAGCAGTCCCTCCGGCCATCGCGCCTTTTGTGCCGGAGGGGCCAGCCATGCCGGCAAGCATCCCGCTCGCCATGATAAGCAAACCGAAGAAGACCATGATCCCCGTTAGGATGAAGCCGATGATCGCGCAGAAGCGCACCCATGGTTTGGTGGCGGCAAGTCCTTGGACGGTGCCGATGGTCACGCCCCCTATCGAGGGCGGCGGCGCCCCTCCGTGGGTGCTGGTCTGATAGGGATTGTCCATGGCGATGGAGGTTCGGGAAAAGGTGAATTAACGGGGTCTTTGCATGCTCGCCATCATGGCCACGGTCGCGACGATGCCGAAGAGAATGGATGTCACGAAGACGACCACGATCAGGATGCCAACGAACTTCCAGAACCCGCGCTGCTGCTCGATGGCTTGCTCCAAGTCCTGGTTGCTGCCGGATAAACAAAGTCTCTTGATCGCGCGGCCGAACTTCCAGAGCTTTACCGAGGGAATGAGGTAGAAAAAAGCGAGGAGCAGGTAGAAGACCCCCATCACCGACATGAAGCCCGTCATGTCCGGTGGCTTGGCACCCGCTGGCATCTGCGATGGGGACGGCATCTGCGGTTGGCCGATCATCACTCCGAAGAAAGCCATCATGATCCCGTAGATGATCATGAAGATAGTGCCGAGGAAGCCCATGATGGAGCAAAAGAGAACCCACGGCCTCGTGGCGGCCAGCGCTTGAATGGAGTGGGGGCTGGTCTGTCCGCCCGCGCTTGTCGCGGCTCCCGGGGGGCTTGGTGGATACGGAATCTCCATTGCCGGAGACTAATACGAAGTCTCCGCGATGGAGCAAGAAATCGCGTGGCCGGCTAATCACCATGCGGTTTCCTCTCCCGCGAGATCACGATCGGGATCGGCCCCACGGCCTTCCCTCCGGCCATCACCCGATGCGGGAAGGGCATCTCGATCCCTTCGCGGTCGAAGGCTTCCTTGATCCGCAGCGGCAGCTCGTTCTTCACCTTGATGACGTCCTCCTTGATCGCCCAAGCACCGATCATGAAATTCAGCGAGGATTCCCCGAAGCCATTGAAGACGATCACCGTGTCCGGCTCGTCGAGCACCGCCGCATGGGCGTCCGCCACGTCACGCAGCACGCGCATCACGTGGTCGATCGCTTCATCGTAAGCGACGCCCACCGTGAGATCCACGCGCCGGATCGGGTAGCGGGTCACGGTCACCACGTTGGTTTTCACCAAGGTCTCATTCGGGATGCGGACGGAACGATTGTCGAAGGTCCGCAGGGTGAGTGCCATCAGGCCGATCTCCTCCACCGTGCCGGTAAAGGTACCCACCTCGATCACGTCGCCCTTTTCAAAGGGCCGCTCGCCGACGATGAAGAGGCCCGAGATGAGATTCGAAAGGGAGGTCTGCGAGGCGAAGCCAATGGCCACACCGGCGATTCCCGCGGCACCGAGCACGGCGGCCAGATTGAAGCCGAACTCCTGGAGCACGGCTACAAGCACCATCAGGTAGCCGGCGTAGCGGACAATGCGTGCGAGCAAGTCTCCTCCCTGCTCGCCCAAGCGATGGCGAAGGATGCGCGAGACGATCCGCGAAGCAATAAGCACCAAGGGAAGCCCCGTGACCAGAACGATGCCAGCCTTCGCGAACTTCTGGAGGTTCGGGCTGGACCAGAAAGTGGAGACGATATCGGCGAGCATCAGTCGTCGGGTTGATTGACTCCGAGAAAGGTGGAAAAGGCCTGCTTCAGCATGCTGCGCCTGACGCGGCCGAGCCGTGGCGGAGTGAGTTCCACGGCACTGGTTGCTTCGCTAAAGGGCCGCTTTCCGAAGACCACGCCGCTCAGCGAGTCGTCCTTTTCTCCGGTGCGGATCCGCGCGTGGTTTGCCCACAGCCGGCCGAGGTGTTCGAAGATCGCAAGGTGGCCGGTTTCGAAGAACAAGCGCTCGAAGGGCAGGGTATGGGAGCCGGTGTTCGCGATCTCGATGGTGGAGATGATGGAAAGCTCCTGCCAGTCCTCCGGGATGAATTGCCGGCGCGCGCGGGTTTTCACCGAGTAGCACAGGGTTCCGGAAATCGGGGTGCCGTGCCAGGTATTCGAAGGTGGGTCGCTCGGCCACGAGCTCAGGCGCTCATACTGGCCCTCGCTGTGCGCGTTCAGCTCGATGAAGGCGGGGATCCCGACGAAGAAATTCGCCATTGCCCGTGGGGAAAGGTGCAGCGGCGAGCGGGGCCGCACGATCACCGGGCGGTCCGGGAAGACGGGGCGGAAGCGCAGCTTCACATCGTCCGGTCCGCGGTCCCAGCGCTCCCAGGGCAGGTTGTCAGGCGGCATCTTGGCATTTTCCAGCGCCAGGCGCTGGTCGCCATACAGCGCGGCCACGCGCCACTCCTCCAGGATGCTCATGACGATCAGCGTCAGTCCCCCGAAGTCCGCGCGGAGCCATTCGCCGTCCTGCAGCGTGCGTTCATGCCAGCGTTCCGTAGCGGCCATGGGCCAAGGAGAAATCGGAGGCCGCGGCGAAGCAATGCAGAACGGAGAAAGGATGAAAGCATGCCGGTAAGATCCTCGCGTGAAATACCCCTAGGGCGCTGTCACCCGTAGCCGCGCGAAGACCTACTCCCTGCCGCTTCGCGGGATCCTGACGGTCACGGTATCGGCGGGAGCGCCGTTGCTGGTTTGGATCGCCGCGTTCAGGCCATGGACGGCGGTGGCCCATGTCCCGGAGAGCGTGGTGCTGAATTCCACCACCGGATTGAGCGACGCGGAGACATCGGTGCGGGTAAAGACGAAAATGGCGTCGTTTCCATCCACCAGCAGGTCGGGTCGCGGCGTGGCGCCGGGCAGGGCCGGTTCGCCGCCGAGCACGAACTCAAGCCCGTTCGGAATATTGTTCCTGTTAGAAGACATGGCTGTTGGTCCTTTCACACCCCAATCCGTAAATCGGTATCAATCCATAGTTGCTGCCGGAAGGTCCGAGTGGACTCCCTGCATTGACTTGACCCTTTCCCAGCCGCTAGGAATTCACCATGGCTACGGAAATCGCCGCGCTGGAGAAGGAGATCCACGAACTGGGGAAGAAGCTCGCGCAACTCCGCAAGGATGCTCGGCCCGTGGAGATTCCCGACTACACCCTCCAAACCCTTACCGGGCCGGTGAAGCTCTCCGAGCTCTTCGTCGGAAAGGACGTTCTTTTCGCCATCCACAACATGGGCCAGGGCTGCCGTTACTGCACTCTGTGGGCCGATGGCTTGAATGCCTTCCTGCCGCACTTGGAGGATCGCTTTGCCGTGGTGCTGCTCTCGAAGGACGTTCCGGAGGTCCAGCAGCGCTTCGCCCATTCGCGGGGCTGGCGCTTCCGGATGGCCTCCCATGGTGGCGAGGCCTACGCCGCGGAGCAAACCGTGACGCCCGGGGAGCCGGATATGCCGGGGATCGTCTGCTACGTTCGCGAGGGCGGGAAGTTCTTGCGGAAGAATGGCGCCGAGTTCGGCCCGGGTGACGAGTTTTGCGGGATCTGGCCGATCCTCTCGCTGGCAGGCTATGGCGAAGACAACTGGACGCCGCAATACTCCTACTGGAAACGGCCGGATCCGAAAAATATGGACGACGGGGGGCAGAACGTCTGCTGACGGGGCAGCCACGATGATCCCGGCGTCCCGCCGAAATCCCTGCAAGCCGCATTTTCCCTCCAATCCGACGCGGATCTTGCGTGCCGGTTGACCGCCGGGGCGGGGCGTTCTAGGAATTCCCCATGGACTTGACCACGACGGCATACGGCACCTGGAGCGCGGGGCGCTTCATGCATTTCGGTGAGACGCTTTCGGAAGAACGTTTCCTCTCCTGCATCGCCACCGCGTGGGATGCGGGCATCCGCACCTACGTCACCGCCGACGTTTACGGAAACGGCAAGGCCGACGAACTGCTCGGCCAGGCGCTCGCGGACAAGCCGCGCGAGGAATACTGCCTCGTCGGCATGCTCGGCCACGACTTCTACGAAGGCCAGCGCCAGGGCGCGAAGGGCTATCCGCGCTTCACCGATCCCGAGCTGCACCAGCCCAGCCACTACCGCGACTACCTGCGCAAGGCTTGCGAGAAGTCGCTGGAGCGTTGCCGCACCGATCGCTTCGACCTGCTGATGCTCCACAATCCCGACGAGACCGGCTACACCAGCACGGCGGTATGGGATGGCCTGCGCGCGCTGAAGTCGGAGGGCCTCACCGAGCGCCTCGGCCTCGCGCCCGGCCCCGCGAATGGCTTCTCGCTCGATATCATCGACTGCATCGAAAAGTTCGGCGCGGACATCGATTGGGCGATGCTCATTCTCAATCCGCTGGAGCCTTGGCCCTCCTGCCATGTGCTGCCCGTTTGTGAAAAGCACGGCGTGAAGGTGCTTACCCGCGTGGCCGACTACGGCGGCCTCTTCCATGGCGACATGAAGAAGGGCCATGTCTTCAAGCCCGGCGATCATCGTTCCTATCGTGCCGAAGGCTGGGTCGATCACGGCCTTGAGAAGATCGAGAAGATGAAGCCGATCGCCGAGAAGCATGGCCTTTCGCTGATCCAATTCGCCACCGTCTGGAACCTCAGCCAGCCGGCTGTGGAGAGCGTGGTGCCGACTTTCATCCAGGAAGCCGGCGAAGATGCGCGGGCCATCGAAGAACAGATCAAGGACTTCGCCGCCACGCCGGACATCCGCCTCAGCGCGGAGGAATCCGAGCAAGTCCGCCAGATCGGCGACAATACCGGCTGCATGACCCTCAAGGGTGCCAGCAAACGCCACACCGTCAGCGAACGCCCCGACGAGTGGCCGATGCGCGAGGATTTGTTAGAGCTCGCGGGCAGGCATGGGTTGGGGGATAATTGGTGATTTGCGGACGGAGAGATCCGTAAAAGGCGATCGCATCAGGAGAGGCGCGCAATCCTTGCTTCTTGCTTGCTGGCCAGTATAGACACGGGAGGGTGCCGGATCCCGGTCGTACCAGCCCGATCCATTCCCGCCACCAAAATGAAGAGCTTGAGGTCGATCGCATTCGGAAGTCTTGCCGCTGTCCTTTTAGCCCCAACTCCCCTCGCGGCGGAGATCACGGAGCCGGAGCTGGGCGCGTTCCAGCGGCCGGTGGACGAGGGGGAAACCTCCTTCGTCGCGGAAAAGGCGAAGGGTGAACTGGGCAAGGTGGCCCAAACCGCCACTTTCGCGAAGTGGAAGACCTTCGAAGACGACCGGGTCAAGTTCTCCTATCCCGATGAGGAGAACATCACCGTGGAAGTGAAGACTGGCGAACCGGTACCGGTGGATGGAGACCGGGTTTCAGACGTGGATACCTCATTCGCCCGCGCCTACCGGCTCTCCGTGGCGGGGGAAACGCTGACGGTCCTCATGCTGCAGGATGCGGACTGGCTGGATGATGGGATCTGCCTCTGCGGGGAGATCCACTACGAACGCTATCTCATCCGTAGCGGCAATCTCTACCGCTTCAGCTTTCTGGAAGAGGGAGTATTAAAGAAGATGCAGGTAGTGGGTGCGAGAGAGCGGTTGATGATGTTCGAGTGGACTCATTCTCCGATTCATCCGGAGGTCTACCGGAAGATCGCACGCTCGGTTGAACTCAAACGCAGCGGACCCTGGAAGGACGATGAATGCCGCAAGCTGGTGGGCGAGCGTTACGGAAAGGTCGATTCGCTCGGCTGGTTTGACGAGGGGAGTCCGGCTGAGGTGGTGGAAGCAGTGCTTGGCAAACCCGCGCGTACGGAAGCCGATGCCACCCGGGTATGGGAGTATCCGATTGAGGAGGACGGCTATAGCCGGGTCGAGAAGATCACGCTTCCTTTCAAGGAAGGAAAGTTGGCCCGCTTTGATGCAAGCTATCATGATTCGGGCTGGAACAGCCGCGAAGTGATACGCGGTACCACCGCATGGATGAATACGGTGGCGGAAGAGTATGAGGAACCGCCGCAGCGCGGAGCGGTGGCGAAGCCGATGCCGGAAGATTTGAAGAAGGAATTGCTAGCCCTCTTTTTGCAGAAGGCGGAACAGCCGGAAGAGAACTTCAATTCCCTTTGTCAGGTGATGAAAATCCTTGTGGAACAGGGGCTCCAAGACGAGAAGGCGCTCGACATCGTGAGGAAGCGCTTCGCGGAGGAAGGAGGGCATCACGCGGCATGGGTTCTTCATCGGGCTAACCGTCCCCAGGACATCGAACTCTTTGTCGGCAAGATTCGGGAAGCCTATCGGAAGGGAAGGGAGAAGCCGGAGGATTCGGATGCCGTCGAATCGGATCTCCACAACTGGCTCGCTTTCATTCCCAACGAGGACAAAAGTTATCCGGACCTGCTGCGAGAGGGGCTTGCTCATCCGAACGAGTCCGTACGGGAGACCGCCTACTTTTTCTTGGATTCAGCGCCGCTGCCTGAAGAAGAACAGATCGCTTTGATCCGCGCCGGGCTTGTGGATTCGTCGGACCGTGTCCGTTACTGGGCAGTAAGGTGCTTCGACGAAAGGCCGATGACGGACGCGGATCGGGAGTTCATTGCGAAGGCGGCGGAAAAGGAGAAGAACAAGGAGAACCGACAGCTATTCCAGAAATTGCTGAAGGCGCCGGAGCAAAAGCCGCATAAAAAGTCGGGAGAGTAGGGGCCGCTGCAGGCGAGAGAAAGTTGGTGCTTGAATCCAACACTGACGCCTCGCGGGCGGCGCATGATCAGCCGAGCACGTTGAGTAATCCCTCCAGCTCCGCGTGCTTCTCCACCGAAGCCCGGCCGTCGCTGTTAGACGGATCGTTTCCGGGATGTGGCCGGTGATGTCCGGCTCCTCATTGCCGGAACGACTCCGTCGTTCCGCTGTCAGACCTACCGTCCTTTCTCCCTCCGATGCCCCTCATCCTCATCCCTCTCCCTCAAAAAACGCGCTCCATCCCCGTCGATCATCATCGAAACACCTGTCCGGAAATGAACCGACGCCTGCAGGAACACCTCATCCCAAGTCGTCGAGCGATCCACCAGTACCTGCACGTCGTAGTCACTCTGCTCGGTCGGATCCGGAGCATCCTTCCTCCTCCTCAAATCCACGATCTCCGCCGGATTTCTCCGGTCTGCGCGCCCAGTGCAACACCCGCCAGGCAGATGACAATTCAAAGTCCGTTCCCCAAGCCGGACTTGGTACTTCCCGAAACCTCTCTCCGACAGAACCACCAGGACCGGGTCCCACGCATCAACCGTAGTTCCCGGCGGCGTATCCAGAATGACATGCGGTCCCGGCATCTCGGAAGGCTTCCACGAAAGCAAATCCGCCGACCTCACTTCGCGCCCATCCCGCGCACCCAGCGTGAGCTTGCCCCCGGGATGCAGATGAATTTCCGGCGTCTTCGGAGGCGCGAGAAATCGACCGAGCTTCAGCCCCGCGATCACCAGCAGAACCGTCGCCGGAATCCACCACCAGCGGTGGAAGAAATGAAAGAGCTTCGACATTCCCTCTTGGCGCAGAGACTTCAATCGGAGCCGGTCCTGCCCCGAGACTGAAAGGCCAGCTTTTCAATCGATCCCGTCCTACAGGTTCGCGATGTCCCGGATCACGTGCTGGGACCAGCTTTCGAGATAGGGGAAGAGGGGGCCTTGCAGCTCGGCGAGTTCGTTGAACTCGAGGTTCGCCAGTGCGTCCTCACGGGCGGTGACGAGGGTGCTTTCGAGATCGATGACGTGGACGATGCCGAGGTGGACGCGGCCGACCTCGTTGCTGTCGTCATTGAGCAGCGCGGCGATGCGGTTGGTGTGGGTGGTGTCGAAGACGAGTTCTTCATCGAGCTCGCGCTCCACGGCGGAAAGGTAGGCGTCTTTTCCTTTGCGGCCGCCGCCGGTGTCCACCGGATTGATGTGGCCGCCGACACCCACGGAGCGCAGGGCGTGGAGGCGATCTTCGCCGCCGGATTTGCCGCGGGTATAGCTGAGGATGGAGGTGCCGCAGCGGAGCAGGCAGTAGGGGATCAACTGCTTGTGGGTCGGGTCCGTCTCGGCCTCGGCGCGGTCCATGAAGAAGTGGTTCTCCGGGTCGAGGAGCTGGTCCATCGCTTCCTGCAAGCCATGGGTGCGAATGCCTTGGAAGGCGCCGACCGCATCGAAGAGAGAACGGGGGACCACGAGAACTTGCTCACCGGCGTATTTGGACATGAGGGAAAGCTGATGCGTGGTCGCTGAGGTGCCAAGTTTGAATAGGCGGGGAGTGGGGATCGAAAAATTATTTCACACAACATGCTTGGTTTAAGTCGATTGTGAAACATCACTCTAAACGCATAGGTTCACGGATCGGATCAAACCGGCTAGGTCTCAGCGTTGGATGGCGTCTCGGCTCATCCATCAACCCAACAACCCGAATGAAATCCCGCTCCCGTTGTATCCTTCCCCAGACGTTTGTCGTCGTTGCAGCCCCCCTGCTTACCTTCACCTCCGCATCCGCCGACGTACTCAACTTCAACGAGGCGAACACCACCAATGTATGGACGCTTCCCGCAGGTGCCAACTTGCTGAATGGTGCCACCGCGACCCCCGCCACCGCGAATACCCATGAAGGCTCGTCAGCCAGTTGGGCGACCTTGACCGATGGCGTCCTCGGGGCTCCCGGCGACAATGGTGCGACCGTGACGCCTAACAACGGCGATTCGGTCACCTTCCCGCTCGACATCGTGGCGCAGCCCGCGGGCTACGACATCACCGCCTTCGACTGTTACTGCACCTGGGGCGACAGCGGCCGCAGCAATCAGGACTTCACGCTCCAATACTCGACCGTAGCGGATCCGGCGACCTTCAATGACATCGCCATCATCTCCAACCATGACGCCCCGGACCGGAAGGCCACCCACACCAGCGTGACCGATACCACCGGCGTGCTGGCCACGGGTGTCCACTCGGTACGCATGGTCTTTAACAACCAGGAGAACGGCTATGTGGGCTACAGCGAGTTCAAGCTCTCCGCCACGCCGACCAACGTGGAAACGGTCGTTGAGTCAAACACCGGCAATGTCTGGACCCTGCCCGCGGGGATCAACCTGCTCAACGGTTCCGCCGCGATCCCGGCCACCACGAGCACCAACGAGGGCTCTTCGCCGAACTGGACGACCGTAACCAACGGCGCGCTCGGCACCGCTGCCGATATCAGCTCCAGCGTGACCCCGCCGAACAATACTTCGGTGGTCTTCCCGCTGGATCTCTCCACGAATTTCAACGGCTATCGCCTCACTTCCTTCGACTCCTACTGTGCCTGGCCGAACAGCGGCCGCGACAACCAAGACTTCGCCATTAGTTACTCGACGGTGGCGGACCCGGCGACTTTCATCAAGCTGGCCAATGCCGTCATCCATACCGGCGGCGACAATGCCACGCACGTCCGCATCACCCCGGCCGCGGGATCGCTGGCGATGGGCGTCGCGGCGATCAAGCTCGACTTCGGCCATCAGGAAAACGGCTTCGTCGGCTACCGTGAATTCATCGCGCTGGGCACCGCGGAGTCGCTCACCGATCCCCTTACCTGGACCGGGAGCAGTGGCTCGGCCGGCAATGCAAACTGGATCGATGGCGCGGACAACAACTGGAAGAAAACCATCGGCGGTGCCGCGGCCAATTTCAATTCGCAGGCGGAGCTCACCTTCAACAGCACGGGAACGAACCGCAACATCACCCTCCCTTCGCCCCTCACGGCATCGTCCCTGACCATCGCGAACACCGCGGCCACGCCCTACACTTTCGGCGGCCAGCTCCTCACCGTCAGCAACGGGATCGGCTCCGCCGGTAGCGGCGGCGCCACTTTCAACAACGCGGTGAATTCGGCCAGCGGCGCCAGCTTGTCCGGCACCGGCAGCCTGACCTTCAACGGCACCTTGGCGGGGGCCGGTCTCACGGTTTCCGGCACCGGCATCATGAGCTTGAACGCCGCGAACCCGGACCTGACCGGAAGCGCCACAATCAGCAGCGGCGCGCTGCAAGTGGGTCATAACAGCGGCCTGCAAAATGCCGCCGTGGTCACTACCGGCGGGGTCGTCCGCCTCCTGACCGCAGCCCCCCAGATCGCCAGTCTCTCCGGTACCACCGGAACCTCCGTGGTGCTCGGGAATTCCGTCGGCCCGGTGAACACGAACCTCTCCGTGGGTGACGAAAACCCGGCTACTGCCACCATCTTTGAGGGAGATATCTCGCCCGTGCCAGGCAGGATCGGCAGCCTCACCAAGACGGGCTCCAGCAGCCTCACCCTCTCCGGCGTGAATACCTACACCGGCACCACCACCGTCACCGGCGGCACGCTCGAACTCACCCAGCGACTCTCGCTCTACAACGGCAATAGCGCCTCGTGGACCGCAGGCAACATCGTGGTCCAGGACGGTGGGGCGCTGCTGTTCGAGGTCGGCTCCTTCGACGAATTCACCGAGACGGATCTCAACGTGGACCTCGCCCTCGGCGGCTTCCAGTCCGGCTCGACGCTGGGCATCGACAACGCCGATCCCTTCACGCTCTCGCGGAACCTGACCCAGCCCGGACTCGGACTGCTGAAGACCGGCCCCGGGGCGCTCTTCCTCACCGGGAACAACACCTCGGCCGGGCTGACCAAGATCTTCGACGGCTCCGTCAACGCGGGCAGCCTCTCCGGTACCGCCATCGGCGGCAGCGTGCACCTGGGGAATGGCTCCGCGCATGTGTTCTTGAACTTCAGCGAGAGCAACCAGCTCGGTGCAGGCGCCGTGATCTCCGCATCGAACGGCAACTTCTACCAATCGAAGATCAACCTCCGCGGCACGGATCAGACCGTCTCCGGTCTGGATGTGGACCCCCTCCCGGTGAACCGCGTGACGCTCATTCAGAACGATGAGAACACCCTGCCCGACTATGGCGGTGTGCCGGCTCCGGCCTCACTCACGATTAATGCCACCACCGACCACAGCTTCGCCGGCATCATCCGCGACGGCGACGGTGGCAATACCGTCTCCGTGATCAAGAACGGAACGGGCACGCAAGAGTTCCGGAATCTCTCCGGCGTCCAAGGCTACGGCTACACCGGCCTTACCTCGCTGAACGAAGGCACGCTACGGATCAACTTCGGCGGCGGCAACACCGAGTTCGCGTCTCCCATCGCGATCGCGGCTCCTGCCACGCTGAACCTCCATGCGGAGAGCGGCAACTATGTCTTCGGCCCCGTCATCTCGGGGCCCGGGAACGTGGTGGTCGATGGCCCGAATGCGGTCGTCTTGAACAATGGCGCCAACTCCTGGTCCGGCGGCACCACCGTCGATGGCGGCTTCCTGGCCCTTGCGGGCGTCGGCTTGATCGGTGAAGGAACGGGCCCCGGCCAGACCTGCGTCGGCGGCGCGATGGATCCGCTGAATCTCATCACCGTGACGAACGTCGCCACCCTGTCGCTCGACGGCAGCGCCCCCCTTGGGAACTCCGGCATGCTACCGGAATTCGCCCCTTCCATCCGCATCGACGAGGGCTCGAAGCTCTACGGCGGCACCAACACGGTGGCCTTCGTGCCCAATCTCACGCTGGACGGTGGCGAAATCGAGATCACCAACGGCGCCACCCACGGCGACTTCAATACCAATATCGCGCTGGTCGGCACGGTGGTGGTGGGCGGTAGCAGCACCGTCCCGGTGGAGGTCCACACCACCGGAACCGGGCCGAATGCCAACGTGTCCCTCGGCTCGACGGGCTTGCCGGGAACGGTGTTCCAGGTGGCGGATGTCACGGGTGATGGCGGAGCTGATCTCACCATCTCCTCGGCGATCAGGAACGTCGGGACCGCCGTGTCGCCTCTCCATAAGACCGGCCCAGGCACGATGGCGCTGATCGGTGCCAAGGATTACACCGGCACCACGCGGGTATCGCAGGGTGTGCTCCAACTGGATACCGCCTACCTGGCGGACGGCTCCGCGGTCGTGATCGACGCTGCGGGCACGCTCAATTTGCAGCACGCCGCCGTGGATACTGTCGCCGCCTTGACCCTGGCCGGAACCGCGATGCCCGACGGCACCTATGCCGCCGTGGGTAATGGCGGACCGGGCATCACCGAGACCGCGCGCATCACCGGCACCGGCAAGCTGCAGGTATCGGCCGTTGTGGTCGTTTCCTACGAGAGCTGGGCCTCCGTGATTCCGAACGTGGACGACCGCGACCGCACCGATGATCCGGATGGCGATGGTTTCTTGAACCTCGACGAGTTCCTGTTCGGCACCTTGCCGATCGCCAACACCGGCGCACTGGCCCGCTTGGAGAAAACCGGCTCCGGACTGGTCCTCCGCTGGAACCAGCGCGCGGGCGGCGGCAGCGTGTATGTCCTTCAGGAAAGCACCACTTTGGCCAATCCGTGGGGCACCAGCGGGCTCACGATCACCGACAGCGCCACTCAGGACATCCCGAACTACGTTCGTAAGGAAGCGGTGATCCCGGTCGATAGCGCCCGCAAGTTTGTCCGCGTGCAAGGCACCGAATGATCCTGTCGGATCCGTGGTCGCGGTAGTTTCCGCGGCATGAAATTCCAGCTCCCGGGGACGCCTTTCCGAAGTGCTCCCCGGGAGTTTTTGTTCGGGGGCGACCACTCGACAGATAGCGGCGGCCGGACGTTCGCGCTAGAATGTGGGCCGCCCGACGGGATTGGAGGTGCAAGAATCCCTGAAATTTTGAAGAGAAGGATCCGACCATGAGACTCCTCCTTCTGCTGCTGATCGCCCTTCTACCTTTCGTCCCTGCCAGCCGCGGCAATGAAGAAACGCCGCCGGCGATCGTGTTGGAGGTCGATGGCTTCGGGAAAGGAGCGGAGCACGGCGTGATCGTGGCCGTGTGGCCGGATGGGGTGATCGTTTGGTCGGGGGATCAGGAAAAGGGAGGTCCGCCATACCGGACCGGAGCGGTGGATGCTGCGAAGTTGCGGGATTTCCTGGCGCGCTTGGAGAAAGACGGAGTCTTCAAGAAGGATGCAGATTTCTTGGTCCATCTTGGGCCGGACTCCGACTTCCATTCCATCCTCCTCCGTTCGGGAAAGAAGTCGGTGGCACTCCGGTCGTGGCATGAGCTGTTCGAGGCGAATCCGAAGTTGGTCGTCACGAGTCACGGGGTTACATCGCTCGACGGGCAGAAGAGGGACGATCTCCTGCGGGCGGACAAGAAGGAGTATCAGGAGTTCCGCAAGCTGTGGGGTGAGATCAGGTCGTTCACCAAGGAGCTCATCCCGAAGGAAGGGAAACCTTATAAGGGTGAGCTGAAATTGAAGGAATGAATTGCGGGCAGTTTAGAGCGCGACGTTTTATCAGGTAGGCTGCAAACCGGCCCCGGAGCCCGTTTCGTGCGCAAGAACCCTCACGCCGTCATCGCTGCGAAAGCGGCATCCTGCCGCCGCACTCCATAGGAATGACAGGGGCGCGGGACGCACCCCCTTCCTTGGGGACACCCTCAGTGATCCAGCTTCAGCTTTTTCAGCTTCGGCTCGATGACGACGCGGCAGTAGCCGTTCTTCGACTTGTTCTGGAAGTAGTAGTCCTGGTGGTAGTTCTCGGCCGGGTAGAACTGCGCCGCTTTGGTGATCTCGGTGACAATCGGGGACTTGAAATGCGCCTGGAACTCTTTCTTCGAGGCCTCCGCGACCGCTTTCTGGGCGTCGGTGTGGTAGTAGATCGCGGAGCGGTACTGCGTGCCCACGTCCGCGCCTTGGCGGTTCAGGGTCGTCGGGTCATGGAGTTCCCAGAACCACTCCAGCACCTTTTCGGTGGTGATTTTCTTCGGATCGTAAACGACTTGCACCACTTCGGCGTGGCCGGTGGTCCCTTCGCAGATCTGCTCGTAAGTCGGATTGGCCGTGGTGCCGCCCATATAGCCGGACGTGGCGGAGTGGACGCCGGGGATCTGCTTGTAGGCGGCCTCGATGCACCAGAAACAGCCGGCGCCGAGGGTGATGACTTCGGAGCCTTCAGGGACTTTCGGGGCAGGAGCGGGCAACTTGGCGTCGGCGGGCATGGCTTTTTCAGGTTCGCAGGAGGCGAGGGTAGGGAGGAAAAGGAGCAGCGCGAGCAGGTTCCGGCGTTTCATGGTAATGGGAGCTTGGGCCTCTCGGCTTATTCCTGACCGGACCCTAGCCGCAAGCGGCGCAGCGTAAAGATTCGGGCTCGGAAGATTTTGCAGACAAACGGACGCGGAAGAGGCATTTTCACATCGAATGAAGGTTTGCGTGTCCGCTGCTTGGAAAGGCTGGCTTACCGAATACGGGGCCAGACTTCTTCTTTTCGCACGCGGATGGGCCCCGAGCCGGGAGGATGCGGAGGATCTGGTGCAGGAGGCCGTGCTACGGCTGTGGAACTACCAGCAAGACAAGGGCGGCGGCGTGCCGGACCTGCCGCTGGCATTTTCCACGATCCGCTTCTGCGGGCTGAACCACCACCGCTCCGAAAGCCGCCGCAAAAAGCGGGAGGAATCGATCATTTACCTGAACGATTTCACCGACGTTTGGCTGGATCCCTCGGTGGAGGACGATGAGGACGCCGTGCGCTTGCGCGATGCGGTGCAGAAACTGAGCCCGAAGCTCCGGGAAGTGGTCACCATGAAAATCTGGGGCGGCCTCACGTTCGCGGAGATTTCGGAGGCGCTCGCCATTTCCCAGAATACCGCTGCGTCGCGCTACCGCTACGCGCTGGAACAACTCGCGCAGGACATGCGCCGCTTGAAGGAGGAACGACATGGAATCGCTTGAGGACATCGAAAAGGCGCTCTCGAAGCTGGTTCCTTCCGCGATCAGCGACAAGGGACAGCAGGATCTTGAAAATTTGATCGATAGCCTCGCCGCCGAGGAAACGGTGGTGGAGATGCCGCAGCCGGTGACGGCCGCTCCGCAGCGCCGCGCTTGGAGCTGGGCGGGAGGCATCGGTGCCGCTGCTGCCGCAGTGGTGATCTCCATGAGCCTGCCGCTGGCAAATCCAGAGGCGAACCGCCAGGCCGTGGCCATCAATGGCAGCCCGCAGGTGGTTCCGGTGAACAGCATCGCTCCGGACGAGGGGGTCGTGCTCCTGGATCAGGTGGAGCGTGTGGAGGCTGCCGAGCCGGAAGATTGGGTTTCGGAGGCGGACGGTGTGACGCATCGCGCCTGGCGTTTCCACGTGGTGAATGAAGAGCGGGTGCAGGACGTGAAGACCGGCTACGAGGTCACCGTCTCCCGCCCGCGTGAAAAGGTGGTGCTGATGCCGGTAACGGCGTTTTGAGTTTTTCCGATGATGAAACGTGCAACCTTGCTCCTGATCGCGCTTTCCGGCCTTGCGGCAGCGGAGGAAGCGCGCCCGGAAGTGGCGAAGCCGGCGGAAGCCCGCTTGGCGCGTGTCGGGCAAGTCGGAAAGGTGCTTACCAGCACCCCTTGGCTGGGCCTGCAGGTGGGACGGCTGGACAATGCATTGCGCGCCCATGTCCCGAATTTGCCGCCGGGTTTCGGCTTTGTGGTGACATCGGTCGATCCCGGGGGCCCCGCTGAGAGGGCCGGGATCCAGCAGCATGACATCTTTTGGAAGTTTAACGACCAGTGGGTCACGAACGAGGCGCAGATTTTCGCCCTGCTCCGCCTTCGCAAGGAGGGGGATGAGGTGAAAATCGGGATTTATCGCTCTGGCAAGGAGCTGAGCTTCCCGGTCATGCTCGGCAAGATGCCGGATGAGAAGCTCTTGGGCAGCGTGCCGACGGAAGCGAGCGTCCCGGCGGGCCCCACTCCCGCCCCGGATGTTCCGGTGAAGGCCCTGAATTTCCCCGGTCGCACGGCGGAGATCGAGACGGCAGACGGGAAAGCGGTGCTAATGATCACCAATGGCGTGGCGGAGGTGAAGATCACCTCCAGCGGCGGCGAGGAGATCTTTCGCGGCCCGGTCACGGATGCGCAAGGCGTCTCCCAGGTGCCGGATCCATGGAAGCCCCGTGTGGGGGCTCTGCAGCGCGCGCTGACGCAGACGCCGCGTGTTCCACGGCAGCGCGTTCTCCCTCCGGTGGCGCCGAAAGAGGTCACCGGCGAGTGACGTAGCGCGAAATGGTCGGGAAGGGCCTTGCGTTTTCCGGTGCCGGTTCCCATTTTTCCCCGGCATGCATCCTGATTTGGCGAAACTGCTCGATGCCGGAAGAATCAATCAAGCCGTCGCGGGGCGTCTCGACCAGCTTTCCCCCGGAAAATTCTGTCTTCATAAAGCGTGGGGTGCTGGAAAGGTGATCGACTGGGATCTTCCCAGCCGGAAGGTGACGATCGACTTCGAGCAAAGCTCGGGGCAGGTGATGGATCTCCAATTCGCGATCCAGCGCACCGACCCTCTTGATCCCGGTGATTTCCGCGCGAAGAAAGTGGAGCAGCTCGAAGAGCTGCGCCTGCTGGCGAAGTCCGACGCCGTCGGCCTGGTGATTCACCTTCTGGAAAGCCACGGCGGCACGATGTCCGTCGATGCCCTGGAAAAGGAACTCACTGGCGCGGTCGTTCCGGCGAATGATTTCAAGAAGTGGTGGGACAACGCCAAGCGCTCGCTGCGTGACAGCAAGCGCGTGATCGTTCCTTCCCGCCGCACGGAGCCGCTCTCGCTGCGCGGGGGCGATCTCAGCCCGGCCGAGGCGCTGGTCTCCGACTTCGTGCAGGCCCGCGATCTGAAGACGATGTCGAAGGCGCTGGAGGCGATCACGGGCGATCTCGCGCTTTTCAAGGAAGATCCGCCCGCGCTGCAGCGCCTGCTTGCCGGAATCAATGAATCCGCCGCGAAGAGCGTGCGCATCCAGCTCGGGCCCGCCTTGGAGCTGCTTTCCGCACGGGACGAAATGATCCGCGCTTTCAAGGGAATCGATCTGCCGGCGGAGTCCCTGCGGCTCTCGGACATGCTGGCTTCCGAAGAAAACCGGCTGGCCGACGCCCTGACACCGCTTTCCTCCGCGCGCCAGCGTGCGATCTATGAGGAATTCGAAGCCGCCTTCGGCAACCGCTGGGTGGATGTGCTGACCGGGATCTTTGACAAGGTCGGCTCCCGTGGCGTCGCGGAAATCGCGAAGCTGCTGGATGAAAAGGGTCACGGCAGGGTGCTGGAAGCGCACCTCGTTTCCGCGCTCGCCCGCCGCTCGCTTGGCACCGATGCGCTGATCTGGGTGTGCCGCGAGCGCAACAACGCCGCCGCCCGCGTCTTCAGCGGGGAGGTGGGTGCTTGCATCCTGAACCTGCTTGAAACCGATCACCTCAGCGATGGCCCGCGCAAGACCACGCGCCTGCAGTCGATGCTTTCCGAAGACAAGGATCTGCTCGGCGACATCGTGGGCAACATGGATGTGAACGAAGCCCGCAACTTCGGCCGCCGCCTGATGGAGTGCCCGGTCTTCAGTGAACTGGACAAGAAGTCGCTGATGGCCCGCGTGATCAAGGCGCGTCCGGAAACCGGCGAGCTTGTCGCCGGCCATGGTGCGAAGAAGGAGCAGGAGCTCGTCGTTTCCTGGCCGAGCCTTGAAAAGAAGAAGGCCGAGCTGGACGACATCATCCGCAATCGCATCCCGCAGAACACGAAGGATATCTCGATCGCCCGCGAATACGGGGACCTGCGCGAGAACTTCGAGTACAAGTCCGCGAAGGACCACCAGAAGTACCTGAACAACCGCAAGACGGAGCTTCAGAAGGATATTTCCCGCGCCCGCGGCACCGACTTCAAGGGCGTGGATCCTTCCGTCGTGAACATCGGCACGATCGTCTCCCTCGTTACCGAGGAAGGCAAGCAGGCTACTTACACCGTGCTCGGTGCCTGGGACTCCCATCCGGACAAGTTCGAGCTTTCCTACCTTTCCGAACTCGGGGCCGCGCTGCTTCACAAGAAGCCGGGCGACAGCGTCGAGGTCCGGGACCCGGTGACCGAAGTCATGCACACCTACACGATCAAATCGATCGCGGCGGTGAATCCGTGAGGAAGTTGAGAGTTGATGGTTGAGAGTTGAGAGCAAAGGCCCGCGGGCATCGCTTTCGATTTCTCGATCAAGACTCTCAACACTCAACTCCAGACTCTCAACATTCTTCAACCCTCTCAACCTACCATGGAATATACCACCATCGTTGAAATCCGCGGCCGCGAGGTCATCGACTCCCGCGGCAATCCTACCGTCGAAGTCGACGTTCACCTTGAAGGCGGTGCCATCGGCCGCGCCGCGGTTCCCAGCGGTGCTTCCACCGGTGAGCACGAGGCACACGAACTGCGTGATGGCGACAAGAGCCGCTATCTCGGCAAGGGCGTGCTGAAGGCCGTCGACAACGTGAACACGAAGCTGGCCCCGGCCCTTTGCGGCCTGAGAGCCACCGACCAGGCCTCGATCGACGCGGCCATGATCGCAATCGACGGCACGACCAACAAGAAGGACATCGGCGCGAACGCCATCCTCGGCGTTTCCCTCGCCGTGGCGAAGGCTGCCGCGATCCAGCTCGACCTGCCGCTTTACAAGTACCTCGGCGGCCCGAACGCGAAGGTGCTGCCGGTGCCGATGATGAACATCATCAACGGCGGCGCGCACTCCGACGCCCCGATCGATTTCCAGGAATTCATGATCATGCCCGTGGGCGCGCCGACCTTCCGCGAGGCGCTGCGCTACGGTGCCGAGGTCTTCCACTCGCTGAAGAAGGTGCTGCACGACCGCGGCCTTTCCACCGCCGTGGGTGACGA
>Ga0307414_10000066_pt1 | contig 103783 bp, 84 predicted proteins | sample DK1Ometagenome_FD_203804 | JGI IMG/M metagenome (GOLD analysis project Ga0307414, IMG submission 203804) | Maize rhizosphere microbial communities from greenhouse at UC Davis, California, United States - DK15-O-3 | ecosystem: Host-associated > Plants > Roots > Rhizosphere > Soil | place: USA...
GCGGTGCTCGTCCTGCACCTTGCCGCGGTCCACGGCTTCACCGCCTGAATCCCACACGGAGAAAATGATCCGCCGCTCGGTCGGGCTGTTAACCTGCATGCCGAAGTAGCCGCGATGCCACCCGGTCGCCTCGTAGTAGGTCCAGAGCGGCTCGGTCTTCGGAGTGACTTCCAGGTAGAACCACTCCACCTCGTCCTTCGCCTCCTCCGGCACGGAGTAGCCGAGGTGAATGGAAGCGGAATTGCGGCGCTCCCCCTTGGAGAAATGAGCATCTCCCGAAGCCTTGCCGTCGAGGACGAGCGTCTTCAAATCGGGTAGCTTGGCCCCCTTTCCTTCGAGGGTGAATTTGTAGTATCCGGGCTCGGCGATCTCCACCCTGCCGAACGAAATGGTGTCGCCCTCCACCTTCCCGGTGAGCTTTGAAGAAGACTTCGCCTTCCCTTGGGCGGACACGGTCAGCTGCAGCTTGGCCTGCTTCGCCACCTCATCGGCTGCCTTGAGTGAAAGCTCCAGATCTCCCTTGGTCGCGATGCGTCCGTACCAGGAAAGCGAGGTCTTGGAGTCCCAGTTCGTGATCTCCCCATCCTTGCCGCGACGGGCTCCAGCGTTCGGATCCGGTGAGGAATACGAAGTGAAAGCCGGAACCTCCACGACGGCTTGAAGCTGGCTTACCACCAGCAGACAAAACGCACACGAAAGCCTTTTTCTCATGCCGTAGGTTTGCTTTCATGCCACCCCCGTCAATCACAAAGCCCGATCGGCCTCACCGCCCTGGGCGTTGGGATCCGTACATCTTCGACAGATATCTCACGCTCGGAATGGTGCGGTAGAACTCGCCGCGCGGGCCGAACCATCCTCCGTTGCGGGGATAGAGGTAGACCGGGACCTGCTCGCCGTACGCATTGTAGATGGAGACGGTCACGGACGTCCCGGGATTGCGGTAGTCCGGCCCTTGGTCATGGCCGCGGGCATGAGCCGACGCCGCGGCGAAAGCGCCGACCGTGATGATCGCCGCTGCTTTTTCGCCGTCGGTCATGTGATCCGCGGCACGAATGCCGGACAAGGGAGCAAGCGCGAAGGATGCCGCGAGAAATGAGCGGGTGAGTCGGATGTTCATGGCGATGAGGGGATCGATGTTGCCGTTCAGCGGGAGTGCACCTCGTTCCACTCGAGGCCGCCGTCATGATTCCGATCGACCGTGTGGAAGATGTTCGAGATCTGGCGGCGCTTCGTCTTGCTCGCCGTGAACTCAGCGGGAACCACCGCACCGTCATGATTCATGTCGAAGGTGGTGAAGAGCCTGCGTGAACGCGGCGTGGACTCCTTCGCCACCCATTCCTTACGGGTGACCTTGCCATCGTGATCCGCGTCGAGCGCCCTGAAGGACTCGCTGGTAATGTGGTCGAAAAATTCCGCCTCGGTCACCTTCTTGTCGCGGTTGGAATCCAGCGCGTTGAATTCCCTCCGGCCGGGAGCGGCACAACTCGCGAAGAGCACGACGGAAGTCCAGGAGACGAAAACAAGGGGGGAACTTTTCATGGCGACAGAGGGGGGAAGATGCGCGGCCAAGGAAGCAGAACTTCACCCTCCGGCATCATCCGTCAGCTATCACCCGGCGCGGCCCACCGCAAATAAAAACAGGAATGCCGGAACACCCGGCCCCCTGAAAAAGAGGGCGGCCGTGAAGATCCGCAGCCCTGAACCCGCAGGTGGCAACTCATCCCTCCCAGAAAGAGTCGCTACGCCCTGTTGACCCAAGAGCTGCGGATCGTCACGACCGCCCCCGTCATGTGATTGTTAGAGGATTACCAGCCCCCGCCGAGCGCCTTGTAAAGGCCGATCGAGTTCACCGCACGCGCCAGGCGAAGCTGGATGAGCAGCTGTCGTGAATCGAACAGATCCTGCTGCGCGGCGAGCACTTCGAAGTAGCTGTCGACACCTTGCTTGTAGCGGGCATCGGCGAGTTCGAAGCGCTTCTCCTGGGCGGCCACGAGGCCCTGGAACGCTTCGATGCGTCCGGCAAGACCGCTGCGCGCGGCAAGGCCATCGGACACTTCGCGGAAGGCGGTCTGGATCGCCTTCTCGTAACGTGCCACTTCCATCTGCTTGCGGACCTCGGATGCCTCCAGATTCGCCTTGTTGAAGCCACCGTCGAAGATCGGCACGCTGATCTGGGGCGAGAACGACCAGGCGGAAGTCCCGTTCTGGAAAAGGTCGCCGAGACTGCGGCTGGCCGTGCCTCCGCTGCCCGTGAGCGTCACCCGCGGGAAGAAGGCGGCGCGCGCGGCGCCGATATTCGCATTCGCGGCACGGAGCTGATGCTCGGCTTCGAGGATATCCGGGCGGCGGCGCAGCAGATCGGACGAAACACCCGCCCGCACCTCGGAAACCAGCGCGCCTTCCAGCGAGCGGCCATCCGGCAGGTTCGAGGGAATCGACGTGCCGAGCAGGAGCGTCAGCGCGTTGTTCGTTTCCGCCAGACGCTGCTTGAACTCGGCAAGATCCGCCTTCGCGGTCTGCACCTGGATGTCCACCGAGCGGAGATCGAGTTCGGACACGTCGCCCGCATCGAAGCGCTTTTGGGTCAGCCCGTACGTCTCGCTCACCGCATTCAGCGTGCGCTGCGCGAGATCGATCTGCTCGATCGCGGCGCGTTGGGCGAAGTAAACGTTCGTAACTTCCGCCACGAGCGAGATCTGGACACCCACCCGGGCGGCATCGCTCGCGAAGAACTGCTGGAGCGCCGCATTGTTCAGGCTGCGGACGCGGCCGAAAATATCGAGCTCATAGGAAGTCACGCCGACCGAGACATTGTAGAGCCGCGATTCATTCGGCGCGGCACGCTCTCCGATGGCCGAACCGGGAGTGCGGGACCTCGTGGCACCGGCACCCACGTTCACTGTGGGGAAAAGGGCGCTACGGCTGATACCGTACTGGGCGCGGGTCTGTTCGACATTCAGCGCCGCCACCCGGAGGTCGCGGTTGTTCTCAAGCGCGATCGAAACCAGGCGCTCCAACCGCGGATCGACGATGAACTTCTTCCACGCGATGTCCGCGGAAACGCCGCCCCCGCCATTGCCGGAGAAGTCTTCCGAGACAGGTGAATTGATCCGATCGAGCGCCGGCTCCATGTTGCAGGAACCCAGCAAGGCAGGAAGTGTTAGAAGAAGCAGATGCGGCTTACGCATGACGGGTGTCTCCGGTTAGAGTCTGGGAGGCGGGTTCGGATTCCGGTTTTTTGATACGGCGGAAGCTATTCGTGACCTTGACCACCACTAGGTAGAAGACGGGCACGAGGAAGATCGCAAGAACCGTTCCGGAAATCATGCCGCCTGCAACGCCCGTGCCAATCGCATTCTGACTCGCAGAGCCGGCCCCGGTGCTGATCACCAGCGGCACCACCCCGAGCACGAAGGCCATGGAGGTCATCAGAATCGGCCGCAAACGCAGTTTCACCGCCTCGAGGATCGATTCGACCAGACCCTTGCCCGCCTTCTGGAGATCGAGCGCGAACTCGATGATGAGGATGGCGTTCTTGGTCGAGAGACCCACCGTCGTCAGGAGGCCCACCTTGAAATACACGTCGTTCGGCAGATCGCGGAAGGAAACGGCGCCCAAGGCCCCCAGAATCCCGAGCGGGACGACCATGATCACGGCGACCGGCACCGACCAACTCTCGTAGAGCGCGGCAAGGCAGAGGAAAACGATCAGGATCGATACCCCGTAGAGCAGCGGAGCCTGGTTTCCGGAGATGCGCTCTTCCAGCGACTGGCCGCTCCACTCGAAGCCCAATCCGGGAGGAAGCTGCGCGGCCATTTTTTCCATCTCGTCCATGGCATCACCTGAGCTGAGTCCCGGCGCGGCGGCTCCCACGATGTTCACCGCGGGCAGGCCGTTGTAGCGCTGGAGCTGCGGCGAGCCGAATGACCAATCGATCTTGGTGACCGCGGACAGCGGGACCATGCCGCCGGATTTGTTCCGGACGAACACCTTTCCGATGTCCTCGGGAGTCATGCGGAACTGCGCATCAAGCTGCACGATCACGCGCTGCACGCGGGGACCGTTGACGAAGTTGTTCACATAGGAGGAACCGAAGGCCGTCTGCATCGTGTTATTGATGTCCGCAAGCGAGACTCCGAGCGCACTGGCCTTGTCCTGATCCAGCTCGATCTTCATCTGCGCGGCGTCATCGAGGCCCTGCGGACGCACCTGCATCAGCTTGGGATTCTCCGAGGCCATCTTGAGCATCTGGCCCTTTGCCTCGTTGAGCTTCTCATGCCCTACGCCGCCGACGTCCTGGAGCCAGAAGTCGAAACCCGATGACGTTCCGAGTTCAGGAATTGCCGGTGGATTGAGCGGGAACACGATCGCATCCTTGATGCCGCCAAGCCCCATCATCGCGCGCTGGATCACGGCTTGCACCTTGTGTTCCTTCCCGTCGCGCTCTTCCCATGGCTTCAGGCGCAGGAAGGCGAGACCGGAGTTCTGTGCCTTGCCCGCGAAGCTGAAGCCCGCGACCGTGAAGTAGTGTTCGATCTCCGGCTGCTTGGCGAAATACTCTTCCGCCTTCTTCAGCACCTCGCCCGTCCGCTCATCGGTGGCACCGACCGGCAGCGACATCAGGGTGAGGAAATAGCCTTGGTCTTCTTCCGGAAGGAAGGCCGCGGGCATCCGCTTGTAGAGCAGCACCACCCCGCCAACCACAAGGACAAGGGCGAGCATCCCGGCGAAGGTCCGGCGGAGCAACACGCCGACCCATTTCTGATAACGATTGGTAAGCGAATCAAAGGTGCGGTTAAACCAGCCGAAGAAGCCGCGCTTGGCATGGTGATGCCCTGCGTCCACCTGCTTCAGCAAGGTGCCGCAGAGAGCCGGAGTCAGCGAGAGCGCGAGGAAGATGGAGAAAAGCATGCACGACACCATCGACATCGTGAACTGGCGATAAATTGTGCCCACCGAGCCGCCGAAGAAGGCCATCGGCAGGAACACCGCCGTGAGCACGAGGGTGATCCCGATCAGCGCGCCGGTGATCTGGCCCATCGCCTTTCGCGTGGCCTCCTTCGCGGGCAAGCCTTCCTCGCTCATGATGCGTTCCACGTTTTCCACCACCACGATCGCGTCGTCCACGAGGATCCCGATCGCCAGCACCATGCCGAACATGGTGAGCACGTTGATCGAAAATCCGAAGGCGGCCATGACACCGCAGGTGCCTAGCAGCGCTACCGGCACCACCAGCGTTGGGATCAAGGTGGCGCGGAAGTTCTGCAGGAAAAGATACATCACCAGGAACACCAGGATGATCGCCTCCACCAGGGTCTTCAGCACCTCCTCCACGGAGATCTTCACGAAAGTGGAAGTATCCAGCGGGTAGATCACCTTCACGCCCGGCGGGAAGAATTCCTGCAAGCGCTCCACTTCCTTGCGCACGCCTTCCGCGGTATCCATGGCGTTCGCGGTGGGGGAAAGTTTCACGGCAGCAGCGGCCGTCGGCTTGCCGTCGATGCGCGCCTTGATCGTGTAATCCTGACCGCCCATTTCGACACGGGCGACATCGCGCAGGTAAATGCGCGAGCCGTCCTTGTTCACGCGGAGCACGATGTTCTTGAATTCCTCCACGTCGCGAAGCGTGGCGCGCCCTTGGAGGATCACGTTGAGCTGTTGGTCCTCGACCGCCGGCAACTGGCCGATCTGCCCCACCGGCACCTGCGTATTCTGCGCCTGCACGGCGGCGGAAATATCCCCCGGTGTCAGGCTGTAGCTCACCAGCTTGTCGGGATCGAGCCAGATGCGCATCGCATACTGGGTGCCGAACTGGATGACTTCGCCCACGCCCTCCACGCGCCGGATCGGGTCGAGTACGTTCGAGGCGAGGTAGTTTCCGAGGCCGATCGCATCCATGCTCCCGTCGTCGGTAGAGAGCGCGATGAACATCATGAAGTTCCGCGTCGCCTTCGCCACCACCACACCCTGCTGCTGCACGGTCTGCGGCAAGCTCGGCGTGGCGAGTTGCACCTTATTCTGCACCTGCACCTGCGCGGTGTCGGGATTGGTGCCGGGCTGGAAGTAGAGCGTGATGATCGCCGTGCCGTTCGCATCGCTCGCGGACGACATGTAGAGCAAGTTGTCGATGCCGTTGAGCTGTTGCTCGATGACCGAGGTCACGGTATCGCTCAGCGTTTCCGCCGAGGCACCCGCATAGTTCGCGGTGATCGAGATCGAAGGCGGAGCCACCTGCGGATACTGCGCCACCGGAAGCTGGGTGATCGATATGATCCCGAGCAGGGCGATCAGGATGGAAACCACCCAGGCGAAGACCGGGCGATCGATGAAGAATTGTGCCATGGAATGTGAAAGCTAAAGAATGGATCCTGATGTCCGGAAGGAAGTGGCTGCATCGGTCGGCCCATCCCAACAAACCTCACGAAACGCGAGGAATGGGGGCGGTCGGAGAAAGACGAACTCAGCCTTTCGGCGTGATTGCGGCGGTCTCCTTGGCGGGCTCCGATTTGGGAGCGAAAGGCTCGGGCACGACAGCAGCGCCGGGACGGGCTTTGAGATGCCCCTCGATGACCACCCGCTCTCCCGCCTTGAGACCGGAAGTCACCACCCATTTGTCGCCGACCGCATTGTCGGTCTCGATCATGCGCAGCTGCGCGTGATTGGAATCATCCACGACCAGCACGCTGCCCATTCCTCCCTGCACCCGCGTCACCGCCCGTTGCGGGACCGTCACCACGTTTTCACGCACCGCCTGAATGACCTTTACCCGGGCAAACATGCCTGGAAGCAGGATTCGCTCCGGATTCGGAAACTCGGCGCGCAGGCTGACCATGCCCGTCGTTTCATCTACGACCGCCTCGGAAAAGAGGATCTTGCCTGGCAGCGCATATTCGGTGCCGTCTTCCAGAAGGAGCTTCGCCGTATTCCCCGCGTCCACCTCGGAGAGCTCGCCGCTTTTCATCGCCCGCTTCAGGCCGATGAGATCGGTGCTGGATTGGGTGAAGTCGAAATAGATCGGATCAAGCTGCTGGATCGTCGCCAACAAGGTCGCATCGCCTTCACCCACCAGCGCGCCTTCCGTTACCTTTGCCTTGCCGGCACGCCCCGAGATGGGGGCCGTGACGGTGGCGTAGCCGAGGTTCAGCTCGGCGGTCTTCAGGGCGGCGGCGGCCGCTTTCAATTCCGCGGATGCCACCTTCACCGCGGATTCGGCGTTGTCGAAGTTCTGCTTGCTGACCGCATTCGAGGAAACCAGCGACTGGTAGCGGATAAGCTGCGTTTCGGTCTGGTGAAGATTCGCCTCGGCGCGCGCCAGGGCAGCGGCGGCGTTTTCCTTCACCGCCTCCAGCGGAGCGGGGTCGATCTTGAAGAGGACATCGCCCGCCTTCACATCCTTGCCTTCCTCGTAGGTCTTTTCGAGCAGGATGCCCGAGATCCGGGCGCGGACCTCTGAGGTTCGGACCGCACCGATTCGCCCCGGAAGTTCACGCATGATTTTCACGGTCTCCGTCGCGGCGGGCTGCACGGACACCGCGGCTGGCGGCATCTGGGATGGCCCCCCGGCCGCGTTCTTTTGACAAGACGGAAGCAACAACAGGGCAGTCAGAGGAAGAAAAAGGACGGCTCGCATGGTGGGATTCTTTTGAAGCTACAGACGAAGGAATGAGGCCCGGATGGACGCGGGAATCTGGTTGGATTCGATTTTGGGTGCCGGTGGCCTTTGGTTTTTCCCGGGAGATCAGAAAAAATCAGATGCGGACTCAGCGGCGTCGCGTAGCGGTGGTGAAGAGGGAAAGCTGATTCTGAAACGGTTGTTTCAGACACACGCTTACTTAACACCGGATTTTGCGGAGCGGAATGACTTTGAAGTTTCCAAGGTGGTAACTTGAGATTACCAGTGCCCCCGGGATGGAACTTCGGCACCTGAGATATTTCGTCGCCGTGGCCGACGAATTGAACTTCCGTCGCGCCGCCGAGCGGCTGAACGTCACCCGTCCGGCCCTGAGCAAGCAGATCAAGGATCTGGAGGAAGAAACCGGACTTCACCTGCTGGACCGGGATACGGTGAAGGTTTCCCTCACCGACGCGGGCTCCGTTTTCCTCGCCGAGGCCCGTGCCATCCTTTCCAATGTGGACCAGGCCGTCATCCTCGCGCGCGAGGCGCAGGAAGGGCGGCGCGGACAACTTCGGATCGGCAGCGTGGGCCAGATCGCCTCCAGCTTCCTTCCTGAGGCCCTGAAAGCCTTCCGCACCTCTTTCCCCGAGGTGGAGGTGGTCTTCGCGGAGATGACGCCGCCCGAACAATTGGAAGCCTTGGCAAAGGATGAGATCCACCTCGGCTTCGCCTACGGCCGTGACACCGAGAACGTCCCCGGCATGTCGAGCTTGCTGCTGGTCCGCTCCACCTTCGGGGTTTCCGTGTCGAAGGATCATCCCCTCGCCACCCGGCGCTCCGTCCGGCTGGAAGACTTGGCCGACCAGACGGTCCTGTGCGTGGGTGATGAGAAACACTCGACCCATCGGCGGGATATCCTCGCTATGTTTTCCGAATCCGGAGCGTCCCCGCAGGCAACCCGCCAGATCCTCGGCTTTGAATCGCTGCTCACGATGATCGCTGCGGATCAAGGCATCTCGATGCTCCCGGAAATCCTCGATTTGCGCAGCACCCACGGCATCGTGACCATCCCCCTCCTCACCGACCGCTCCCGAGTGGACTTCACCATGTGGGCGGTGTGGAAGGCCGAAGGCACTTCGCTGCTGGTTCGGAACTTCGTGCGTCTGCTGGAGCGGAATCGCCCGGCGATGCCGCCGATGGCGGGGGTGGCGTGAGGCTATTTCTAGTGAGATTGGCGGCGAAGTCGCAGAAGACGCGCAAAACGCGGTTTTTATTTTTTTGGTCACCGACTTCGTGATCGGCGAGCCGGGAAGGAAGGGGTGGAGGGAGAGGCAGACCATCATAGGTTCAATGATGGGGGAAGAGGGACTTGAATGCGAAGCTGGGAGTGGGCCCCGTGAGGATGCCGTCTTGCCGCCTGGCAAAGCTCAGCGCAGCCTTGGGGCGCTATGGCGGCTTTGGCCAGGGTGTAACGACTCTCCCGAGGGGGCAAATGCGTGGACGGAAGTACTTACCGTCCTCCCGGTGCCCCTTCAGGGCACATCCGCGCTGCGCGCCGATCCCAAGGTTGCGCTGCGCTTACCCTGGCCTATCTCCCGGTGCCCTTTCAGGGCTTTAAATCCTGCTGGAGAATCTCCGTGAGTCACTGAAGGCGGACGCGCGAAGGCAGACAGGAAAACCAACTTAAGCTGCGCGGCCTGGGTCACATTAGGTCCCGCCTCGCCCCGCCGTCCCGGCACATGGATAGATCGCGCCATGACCGCTTGGTTAGCCACCGTTTTCATTCCGTCTGATTCTCATGATGAAGGAAGCAACTCCACAGGCTGCAAGGCCAAGCCCGGCGCTAGCGAACATCGTATTGCAGGCAACCTCGGTGTTCTTCCGATAATGCCCCTTCAATCGCTCTCTGAATGCTTGATTGGGTATTTCCAAGCCAGCCTCGTGGAACAGGACGCTTTCCGGGCTGCTGCTTATCGCGGGAAGAATAACGGCAGCGATGCCGTTTGGAGGAGCATGGCCAGCACCACCACTGCCAACGCCGATTGCGCCGATCTCGAGTTCATGTCTTTGCCTGACAGAGATGGAGTCGACGAACGGCTCCTATTTGAAATTGATCTTCATACACAATCTCTCCCGGTGCTTCGGTGGACTCGATCTGAATCTCCAGATCATACCTCGCGGCCAAGTCACGGTAGAAAGCAAGCCGATCTAATAGCGGATGCTCCAAGGCAGAATCCTTGAACCATGTAATAGCCCGCCTCGGATTCCCTTCCGAGTAGTACGGGGGCACGGGCAAATTGGCTTCATACCATTCGCGGTGCCTCCAGTAATCCGCCTCTTCTTGCTGCGTCACGCGCTTGTCCCGGACCAAGTGCCACACTGCAACGAATATCCCATAGCGCTCCTTCGTGAAGGGGCTGAATGCGGGTGAGCAAAAACGGTGGAACTTCATATTTTTCTACCGAACATCGCAATCCTCCACAAGACTGCAGGACGATCAAGCCCTGCACCCTTGGATGACCATGCTCGCGAGCGACTTGCCCGCCCCCCGTCACTCCCACTCGATGCTCGCCGGCGGCTTCGTCGAAATGTCGTAGAGCACCCGGTTGATCCCCTTCACCTCATTGAGGATCCGGTGGCTCGTCTCGCGCAGGATGTGGTAGGGCAGCTCCACCCAGTCGGCGGTCATTGCATCTTCCGAGATCACCGCGCGCAGGCTCGTCGCCCATTCGTAGGAACGTTCGTCGCCCTTCACGCCCACGGTCTTCACCGGGACGAGCGCGGCGTAGGATTGCCAGACCTTCTCATACCAGCCGTGTTCCTTGAGCTTGCCGATGAAGATGGCGTCGCACTCGCGGATGATTTCCAGCTTCTCTTCCGTGATGTCGCCGGGGCAACGCACGGCGAGGCCGGGACCCGGGAACGGGTGACGCCAGAGGATATCGTGCGCGATGCCGAGCGAGGCACCCAGCGCGCGGACCTCGTCCTTGAAAAGTTCGGCGAGCGGTTCGAGGACCTTGCCCTCGGCCTGGAGCTCGAGGATGCGATCCACGCGGTTGTGGTGGGTCTTGATCTTGGAGGCCTTCGACTTGGCGTTCGAAGCGCTCTCGATCACATCCGGATAGAGCGTGCCCTGGGCAAGCATCTCGGCATCGCCCACGGCATCCCAGAAGGTGTCGATGAACAGTTCGCCGATGATCTTCCGCTTCGCCTCGGGATCGGACACGCCTTTCAGCGCGCCGAGGAAACGCTCGGACGCATGGATCGTTTCGATCTTCACGCCCATGCGGTGGAAGTTGTTCTGAACTTCCTGGGTCTCGTTCTTCCGCATCAGGCCGTGGTCGACATAGATCGCGCGGACGTTCACTCCGGCCTCGTGAAGAAGTACAGCGAGCACCGTACTATCCACCCCGCCGGAGACACCGCAGACCACTTGCTTGTTTCCGACGGTGGCGCGGATGCCTTCGATGATCTCGCGCTTGAAGTCATCGATCCGGAAGGGAGCGAGTTCCCCGGCCGTAAGCAGGAAGTTGTGCAGGATGCGGTTGCCCTCGTGGCTGTGGGTCACCTCCGGGTGGAACTGGATGCCGTAGAAGCGCTCGCCCCACTTCAGGGAAACGGGGGTGCCGTGCTGGTTCGCGGCAAGCACTTCCACGTTCTCCGGCAGCTTTTCGACCGTGTCCGAATGGCTCATCCACACCTGCGAATCCGGCGAGACGCCTTCGTAGAGACCCGTGCACGATGCCGGGCTCAGCGTCGCCGGTCCGTACTCGCGGCGATTGCTCGCCTTCACGGTGCCGCCGAACTTGATGTTCAGAAGCTGCATGCCGTAGCACACGCCCAGCACCGGAACGCCAAAGCTCTTCAGCGCCGCGAAATCGAGGTCCGGAGCATCCGGCTCGGAAGTGCTTTTCGGCCCGCCGGAAAGAATGATGGCTCCGGGCTTGCCGATGTCCGGGAAGTCCTCAAGCGCGTAGAGCTTGGCGAAGTAGCCGAGCTCGCGCACGCGGCGGACGATGAGTTGAGTGTACTGTGAGCCGAAGTCGAGGACCGCGACGTGATTGGTTTCCTGCATCTGGGGAAATGTCTAAGGGCTAAAGTCCAATGATCAGACCGACCGGAGCCGCGGGGGAAGGACGAAAAATCCGGCCTTCATGATTCCGCGCACTCCATGGTTTTCTCAGCCGAGCGGCTGGTAGTTCGTCGGCTCCTCGGTGATGACGATGTCGTGAACGTGGCTCTCGCGGAGACCGCCCGGGGTGATGCGGACGAAGTTCGCATTCTGGCGGAGCTGCTCAAGGCTACCCGCACCCACGTAGCCCATGCCGGAACGAAGTCCGCCCATGAGCTGGAAGATCACGTCGGAAAGCGGGCCCTTGTAGGGCACCCGGCCTTCCACGCCTTCCGCAACGAGCTTGCCGGAGCTATTCTGACCGTAGCGGTCGCCTGAGCCCTTCCGCATCGCGCCGAGCGAACCCATGCCGCGATACGTTTTGAAGCGGCGGCCTTGGTAGTAGACGCTCTGGCCAGGGCTTTCGCGGGTGCCCGCAAGCAGCGAACCCAGCATCACGAGGTCGGCACCGGCAGCGAGGGCTTTCACCACATCGCCCGAGTAGCGGATGCCGCCATCGGCAATGACTTTCACGCCGCGCTCGCGGCAATAGGCAGCGACATTCTGGATCGCCGTGAACTGGGGCATGCCCACACCGGCGATGACGCGGGTGGTGCAGATGGAACCGGGACCGACGCCAACTTTCAGCGCGCTGGCTCCGGCCGCCACGAGATCCTTTGCCCCCTGCTCGGTCACCACGTTGCCGGCGACCACGGGGATATTGGAAAGCGAGCGGAGCTTGGAAATCACTTCCATCACGCGACTGGTGTGGCCGGTGGCGGCATCGATGAAGAGGGCGTCCGCGCCCGCATCGATCATCGCCTGCCCGCGCTCCACGCAGTCCGGACCGACCCCGACGGCGGCACCGCAGCGGAGACGGCCGCCCGGATCCTTCGCGGCGCTGGTGAAGGTGATGCGCTTTTCAATGTCGGAACCGGTGATCAGGCCGACCAACTTGCCATTCGTATCGACCAGCGGGAGTTTCTCGATGCGGTTCTGATAGAGAATGCGGCGGGCTTCCTCGAGCTCGGTATTCGCAGGTGCGGTCACCAGGCGATCACGCTTGGTCATCACGTCTTCCACGAGCGCGTCCGTGCGATCGAGGTAGCGGACATCGCGGCCGGTGACCATGCCTTCAAGCCGCCCTTCCACATCGACGACCGGGAAGCCGGAGAAGCCGTGCTCCGCCATGATCGCGCGGATCTCATCGATGGTCTGCTCCTTGCGAACGGTGAGCGGTTTCTGGATCACCGCGTTTTCCGAACGCTTCACGCGGGACACCATCGAGGCCTGTTCGGCGATCGAGCACGCGCGATGGATCACACCCATCCCGCCCTCACGGGCAAGGGCCACTGCAAGTTCTGGCTCCGACACCGTGTCCATGGCCGCCGAAACGACCGGAATGTTCAGCCGGATGTCGGCCGTCACGTTTGTCGAAATGTCCGATTCCGTGGGAAGAATCTCGCTCAACGCGGGAACGAGAAGCACGTCGTCGAACGAGAGTCCGAGAGAAATATCCGCCATGGCGGAGTCCATAGAGGAGCCCCCCCGGGGTCAAGCGCGTTTCCCAAAAAATCGATGCGGCCCTTACTTAGGGGCCACATTCAGCGGCGCGGGGATCGAAATCACCGTCATCCCGGCGAGCTGGGCAGCCATCACACCGGCCGGAGCATCCTCGAGCACCAGGCACTTTTCCGGAGCCACTCCGAGAAGCTGGGCAGCCTTCAGGAAAATGTCGGGAGCCGGCTTGCCGACCTTCACGTCATCCGCGGTGACCACTTCTTCGAAGAGATCGGAGACACCGACGGCCTGCAGGGTCTTCTCGATCACGTGACGGGTGCCACCGGTGGCAATGGCCATCGGGACCTTGCCGCGCAGGCTTTCAGCGAAGGCGGCGACCTCGTCGATCAGATCGAGCTGGCAGAGTTTCTTCAGGAAGGCTTCGCGCTTGGCGAAGGCGACCCGCTCGGGATCGAGCTTCAGGCCGTATTCGTCGTTGATCTCGACGACGATGTCCTTGGTCGGACGGCCGCCCATGGCGTAGAAGACGTCCTCTTTGAAAATTCCACCGGCACCGTGAAGGGCGAGCGCTTCGCACCATGCTTCAAAGTGGGAGGGCATCGAATTCACCAAAGTGCCATCGCAGTCGAAAATCACCGCCTCAAAGCCCTCAGCCGACAGATTGAACTCACCGATAGTCGCCATGTGCGTCGCTCGGGTAGTCGTCCGCATTTAAAATGGCAAGAATGCAAATTAAAAATGTCCGTCAGAGACGAAATTCCTTGTCAGTTAAGAACTGATAGATCTCGTGAAACGCTGCTAGAGCGCACTTTCGCGGCTAGCAGTTAGAGCTTTTTTAAAACAACCGATTGGATTTTCTCAAAGCGGGAACTCGCCATCGACATATGTTCCCGCGGCAACCGGCTTTGCAGCACCGGCTGGCGCAGTGAAGGCCACCTTACCCTTGAGCACCACTCCATCCTCGAAACGCACCGGACCTTCGACCTTCACCTCGTCGCAGGCCGCCAGCGAGGGGACACCGAGCGGATCCAAGGCGTCCACCAGCTTGTAGGAATCGTCCAGTTTTACCACCGGTGGCACTCCTTTGCGCGCCGAGGCCAGCTCGACCCGGCCGTCCTCGCTGACGGAGTATGCGTCCGAACGCAATGCAAAGAGATCGGCCGTGGATTTGACCGGGGCGAAACGCGAGCGCGGCACCTCGATGGCCTGCGCGCCCTCGAAGCACTCGATCGCCGCACCCATCGCCACTTCGAGCTGGATCACCGGGGTCGAGTTCTTGTCACGCGGATCGATCGTCTTGCGGTTGCGGATCATCGGCAGCGGCAAGACTCCCCCGCCCTGCTCCAGCAGATCCTTGAGGATGTCGAGGCGCAGCCAGATCGAGTTGGTGTTGAAATAGCGGTGCTTGTCGATGTCTTGGAAGGCATCGAGATCGGAGTCCGGACACTGCGCGACCTCACGGAGCAGCAGGCGCAGGTTATCGCGGCGCACGGCGAGATGCCCCCCCTTGCGGTCGGCAGGAGTGCGGCGGGTGACCTCCATCAGGAAGGGCGCACCGGATTCGGCGAAATGCTTCAGAAGTCCCGGCTCAAGGACGGCTCCAAGGTTATCCGAATTCGAAACGAAGGCGTATTTCACCCCATCCGCCAGCAGGCGGTCCAGCCAGCCGCTGCCCACCAGCGCCGGATAGAGATCGCCGTGACCGGGCGGACACCACTCCAGCGAAGGATTTGCAGGCCACTCGGCGGGCGCCAGCGTTGCCTCGTCGATCTTCGGAACCTGGTTCTGCATCAGCTCCACTTCGGAAGCCTCCGCGAAGCCACCGGCGGCATGCCGCTTGAGGTAGTCGAGCGTGTCCCCGCTGGTGCTGAAACTATTCATCAAGAGCAGGCGCACTTTCGAGCCGCTGGCCTCCCGCAGCGAGGACACCTGGCGGACGATGAGATCGAGGAAATTCACCCCCGGCCGCACCTCCAGCACGCTCTTCACCTTTTGCAGGCCCATGCTGGTCCCGAGACCACCGTTCAGCTTGATGACGACCGTCCGGGCGAGCAGCGCGGGATCGAACCCGCCCCCACCCGGCTCGAAGACCGCCAGCCCCTCGGCAGGGCGGATCGCCTCCTCCGGAATCAGGCCGGTCTCCTCCCGGCAAAGCGCCTCGTAGTTGTGGCGAAATGCACCGATGGCGGCTTCCATCACACCGGCGGCTCGCATCTTTTGCTCAAATGGCTCGAAATCTCCTCGCTTCATGATTGGATTGGGGGTGACGTCTTGTGGCGGGCTTCAGGCCCGTTCCAGCGTCGGCTACCCCGCCTCCCACACTTCGCAAGCAGCCGCAAGCAAAATAAAAAAACGTTGTGGCACGAAATTTGCTGTATCTCTGACCTGATCGGCGTTACTCTTCCGGCGTCCGCAAGGTTGCGGGTTTTCTAGCCATGGCCGATGCCTCGCTTCATCAATCGCTGGGACAGCAGCAATCGCTGGCTCCGCAGATGCGGCGGAGTTTGGAGATTCTCCAAGCCAACTCCATGGAGCTCCAGCAGCTCGTCCAACAGGCGCTGGAGATCAATCCCGTCTTGGAAGACATCACGGAGACAATCTCGCTCGATGAGAACTCGCCCGATCCCGAAGAGGCGGATTCGCTGGCGAGCCTGAACGAGACCGATGACGACTGGCGGGATCTCGAAATCATGGAGCGCCGCTCCAATCCGTGGAGCGCCGACGATGAAGAGCGCCGCGAGCACCTCTACAATTCGATCGTCGCACCGGAAACGCTTCAGCAGCACCTCTCCAACCAGCTCGACTTCTCGCTGGTGGATCCGGACGTCCGGCTCGCCGCACGCCACCTGATCGGCAATCTCGATCCCCGGGGCTTCCTCGATTTGCCGGCCCGCGAACTCGCGTCACGCCTCGGCATCCCGAAGAAGACCATGGATGAGGCGCTGACCCTTCTGCAGAGCTTCGATCCCCCGGGCATCGGTGCCTCCGGCATTCCGGAATCGCTCCTGCTTCAGCTCGAACGGAATGGCGAGGCCGGCAGCTTGGAATACAAGATCGTCCGCGATCATTTGGAAGAACTCGCCCGCAAGCGTTACCCGCAGATCGCCCGGGCGCTGGGCACCAGCGTGGAACGGATTTCCGAAGCAGCCTCACGCATCGGCCGCCTGACACCGAATCCGGGCGGCGACTTCGACCCGACGGGCAATCCCTACATCCAGCCGGATGTGGTGATTGAAAAGACCGACGAAGGCTGGAAGGCGCGCCTGACCAACGAGTACATGCCGAAGCTTCGCATCAGCGACTTCTACAAGGACATGCTCGGCAAGACCTCCCACGACCGGAAGGCCCGCCACTTCCTTCGCGAACAGATCCGCGAAGGCCGCACGCTCATCCGCTCTCTCTCGCTGCGCCAGGAGACCATCCTTTCGATCGCCGAAAAGCTCATCGAGCATCAGCCCGCCTTCCTTGAGAAAGGCCCGCGGCATCTGCGCCCGCTGACGATGAATGAAATCGCCGATCAGATCGGCCTTCACGCCACGACGATCTCCCGCGCTGTCGCCGGCAAGTACGTGCTGACGCCCCACGGCCTCATGGAAATGCGCGCCTTCTTCGCCGCCGGCTATCAGACGGCCGACGGCACGGAGGTGTCCAACGCCGGCGTGCGCGAGGCGATCCAGGATCTCATCACAAAGGAGGATCCGGCGAAACCGCTGTCCGACGACGCGCTGGCGAAACAGCTCAAGACGCAGGGGATCCCGGTGGCACGCCGCACCGTGGCCAAGTACCGCGAGCAACTGGGAATCCTACCCTCCCACCTGCGGAAGTCGTTCACGGGCTGAAAGGTGGTCCGCTCAGCCACTCAGCGGGCGACCTGCTCCCGCGATTTCATTTGCTCCGCGAATTCCGCCCACCATGCGGCGTCGGGCTCCGCATAGGGCCGGAAGGTTTCCACCGTCCCCAGCGCTTCATTGTAGAGAAGGGCCCGGTGCAGTCCCAAGCTACCCGCTGCGGGGGAATCGATGAGGTTCGCGGAATCGTTTGCGCTCATCTGGAAGAGCACGCGCATTTCGAACTCGGCCATGACCTTGCGCGGCAACCAGCGTCCGACATTGTTCCAAGTGTCCACGCCGAGGAGCAGGTGGATTCCCAGCGCGCCGCCCTCGCTCGCAAGGTCGGCAAGCACTTTCGCCGGGTTCGGGCCCGAGGGGCCATCGTCCATGGAAAAGAGGAAATCATCCTCCTGCCGCAGCTTCTTGAAGCGCTGCAACCCGTGAATCGCCACAAAGATTTCCGGCCCCTCCGTCTCACCGTTCGCACGCCTCTCGAGTTCGGCGGCGAGTTCCGAGAACACCTCCCCTGCCGACGCCGGGCCGGTCACCCGGACCTCGTGCGGCAGCAGCCCCTTCAAGCGCCCCGACATCCCTTGGGCGCTCGCGGAATCCAGCACGATGAACTTCGCTCCGTCCGCCGGTTGTCCCGCCGCGAGCGACAAAATCGCCAGGGAGAGCATCGAAGACACGCGATCCTCCGATTGTCCCACGACCAGCAAATGACTGCCGCTGCGACGGGCGAACACCGCTTCCGTCGGCCCCTTGATCGAGTTCGGTTCCCCGAGCCATGCCTTCGGCTCTACGGCCCGCTCCACGGGTTGGGACTTCAAGAGTTCCTCCAGCTGGATGTTAGACCGGATCTCCGCGGGAGAATTTCCTTCAAAGACGACCGGCGCCGCAGGCTTGCGCCCGCGCCCGGCAGCCAGCGTGGCGATGCGATCAAGGCGCTCGTTCCGCTCCTCCTCCGAGAGCCATACCGTCTGGAAAGGACTGTTCGCCGCCAGCGCACCCGCGTTGTCATTATAGATCCCCTCTCCCGGCCGGGTCAGCAGGCGCGGTGCAGGGTTATCGTCATCCATGATGAGATAGGAGTCGGCCTCGTTGCACTGCAGTGCGATGCGGACGACCATTTGCCCCAGCGTCGCGCGGGCCAAGGTGTAGGCACCGCCGAGCGTCTGGGAACCGAGGATCACGTGGATGCCGAAAGCCCGGCCCTGGCGGACGATCCGGTCTAACAAGAGCGACGCGGTTTGCGCCACCGCATCATCCTCGGTGAAAAATTCCTGGAACTCGTCAATCACCAGCAGGGTCCGCGGCAAGGGCTCACCGGACGCTTTCCGGTAGCCCGCCAGATCCTGCGAGCCATGCTTGCGGAACATCTCGCCGCGGCGGCGCAGTTCGTCATCCACGCGATGCAGCACGCTCAGGCCGAACTCGCGGTCGCTCTCGATCGCCACCACCCGGGCATGCGGCAGGCGCTTCGCCCCGTAGCACTTGAACTCCACACCCTTCTTGAAGTCCACGAGATAGAACTCCACCTCGTCCGGGCTGCAATGCAGCGCGAGGTTCGTGATCATCACGTGAAAGAGCGTCGATTTCCCGGAGCCCGTCTTGCCTGCAACGAGCGCGTGCTGCCGCGTGCCCTTGCCCAGTGCGAGCCATTGGAATTTCTTCGCGCCGCTGCGGCCGATCGGCACCCGGAGTTCATCCCCCGTGCCACTGGTCCACCATTGCTCTTCGGGTGGCGCGATGTTGGAAAAGGGAACCTCCACCCGGTTCGAGTCCACGCTGGCCTTGCCCAAGCGATGGACCAGCGTCGTTTCCAGTTCACCGCGCGGCGGCTTCGTGGCGGTCAACTGATCCGCACCGGCTGGCAAGCTCGTCACGCGGAAACCACCGCCTTCTTCCACAACGCGGATGCAAGCCCGCTCCAGCGCTTCTGCCAGCGCGGGATCGATTGCTACCTGCCGTGGATCGCGGTGGATGAGCAGATAGACACCACAGCGCGCGCCGCTGGTTGCGATGCTCAGCAGGCGCTTCGACGCGGTTTCGCTGAAGGCCGCCGGAAAGCCGGAGATCACCACGAAACGATGTTTCTCCGCCACCGTTCCCGCGTGCTGGTTGTATTCATCCAGCGTCGCGAATTCATTCCGCAAATACATCTGGATCACTTTTTCGATGTGCTCGTTCAGCTCGGCCAGCCGCTCCTCGATTTGCGTGGTCTGGGTCCAGATGCGTCCGTGGATGAGCGTTTCCTCGTAGTCACCGAGGTGCATCAGCCCGGCGAAGTCCTTCCCGAGACCCACGGGATCGATCAGCGTGAAGATCGCGCGTCCGGCGGGATGGGAGGCCAGCAGGCGTAGCACGATTTCGTTGATCGTCTCCGCCGCCTTCGAGGCATCGCCTTCGATCATCAGGGAGGCCCGTTCGGGAAAGCCCAGCGAGAAGGGCATCTCGAAGTCCGCCGGTCCATCCAGCTTGAAGCGGCCGCTCTCAGGCAATCCGCCGGCGAGCTTCTCCAACGAGACACCCAGACGGCCGAAGGGAACCGCCCGCTCGGAGACCTCGGGGGGCGTCCAACGCGTGATCCAGGATTCTTCCCAGGCAGGAAAGCGCGACTCTGCCAGGGCTGACAAGCCGATCAGTTCGCGGTGCATCGGCACCACTTCTTCCTCCCACTCCGCCGCCAACCGCTCGATTCCTTCACGACGAACATGGTCCGCTTCCGTGATCTGCCTTACGTGATCCGCTTCCCGCGTGGCTTCTTCATCGGAACCCGTCCGGTCATTGCCCGCCACGCCGTTTTCCAAGCGCCGCGCCACCTTGGTCAGGCTCCGCTTGTAGAGCGCTTCCGCCTTGGCCGGCAAACGGGCGAATTGGGCATCGAGCTTCTGGCGACCCGCTAGCATCAGCTCTTGGGCAAGCTCCTCGCTTTCCCGAAGCGTCTCGCTGATGCCCGAGCTTTGGTCGACCAAGTCCTTCTTCAAGACCGCGCCGAGGTCCGATACGCGCGCCTCTGAAACCGCGATCGCGGCAGCGCCTGCACGCCGCGCCCCATGCAGGGCTTTCGACATCCTCCTTACGGGCACCCAGAGAACGATCGTGGAAAGCAGGTGCAGTCCCAGCGGAGCCAGCAAGGCGACGGTCAAGGTCGGCCGGAGCTTGGAAAAGGCCGCCGCCCGGTCCGGCGCCTGATAGATGATGAATCCATAGCCCGCCGCGATCAGCACCAGCAGCACGGTGAGCGGGACAAAACGGAAAAACAGGGCGAGCGGATGCTTCTTCAAGCCTTCGATCCGCCCGTAGGCGTCCTCGATTTTCTCGCGACCTTCCGCACGCAGGGTGTCGCGGTCCTTCGCGCGGTCCGGCTCCGGCACGGAGGCCAAGCGACCCTTCTTCAGCATCGCCCCGAACCACGGCCTGAAACTCCGCACCGCCTTCAGCGAGTCGTTCGCCAGATTGCGAATCTCGTCGCCATCCGCCGCGATCTTGTCGGCAAACTCGCGGTGATCCTGTCGCGCGCGTTCCCAGGTCTCTTTCGCATTCTGCCGGATGCGCAGGGACTCCGCTTGGCGACGCCCCACCTGCCGGTCCTTCTCCTCGCGCACCCGCCGTGCCAGGCTTCCGTGGGCAGCCTGCGCCGCTTCGGATATCCATCTACGCCGTCTCTCGTACTTTTCGGTCGCCGCCGCCTGCTCCAGATCGCACTCCTCGATCAGCGCGGCCTGGCGAGCCGTGCGGTTCATCGATCCCGCCTCCCTGCGTGCCGTCGCCTGGCGTTTCGCGGCCAACAGGCTGGCGGCGTGTTCGCGGTTCAGCGCAGCTTCGCGCCCCGCCACCGAGGCCACGGCTTCTTGCAGCCTCTTCAGCAGATGGCGGATCCAATCGGGATGCAGGGGGTCATTCACAGTCGGCATGAATCTTGGAAAGCACGAGATCGAGGTCTTCGATGATACGGGTGGCGGTGGCGACGGCTCCGGGAATCGTGGAAAGGTAGTCCTTGTCGAACTCCGCGGCCTTCGCGTCGCGCCACGAGAGTCTCGTCTCTTCCCACTGCGAGAACAACTCCCGCGTGGCCTCGTTAAGAAGGGCCTTGCTGGCACCCAGGCTCACGACTCGCCTCCTTCCTCCGTTGCCGCCGCCGGCTTCGCGGCCGGGACCACCTGCGCGTAGTCCTGCAGGTGGCGGACGGTATTGGAAAGCGAGACGATGCCCTTCGGCATCTGGCGGGCCAGGGCATCTTGCAGCCCTTCCAGTTGCTTCGCCAGCGCTTCCACACGGGCGTCGTACGCCTGCCGCCAGCGCTTGATAAGCGCAAGCTTTTCCTGAGCCTCTTCCAAGGCCCGCCGGGCCTTGTTCACCGCCATCTGTTGGGCGGACTTGTCCCGGCGCATGTCGGAAAGACGCGCGCTATAGAGTTCCTGCTCCGCTTGCTCCAGCGCGCGGGTCCGGCGGCGGACTTCGCCCTCCCATTTCAGCCGCTGCTCGGTCTCCAGCCAGCCACGGGTCCGCTTCACCTCGCCCGTCACGTCATCCAGCGATCGCTTCGCGCGCTCCGTGAAGCGGATCAATGTCCCGCGGAACGCCTCAATGGCGTCAATCGATCCGACCCGTGCCTGCCCGTCCATGTGGGTTTGAGGGTTCCGTTCAGCGTTGGTCGAGGTACTGCTGGATGCGATCCGCCTTCCGCAGCAAGTACGGCGCGTGCTGGTCCGAAAGTTCGATGAAGCGCTTCATCGTCTTCATCATCTGGAGGAACTCCGCGGAGAATTTCTCGTGCTCCTGATCCTGCCAGGAGTCACCCAGCGCGGCGAAGCGGGACATCAGCGAGGACGTCCGCTCCTTCACCTCGTTATTGAAACGCTTCAGTTCGGCCGCAAACCGCCGGACCTCCTCGGGGTCGATGATCGCTTGGGACATAATCTCATATTCGGGCGTCTTGGACTCTGGTCGAGGATTACCAGTGGCCGCCCCAAGGAAAAAATACCACCCGCCGCCAAATTCGTCGCCGGAAAAGTCATTCCTTACCGACTCTTTACGTAAACGCTCAAGCGCGTCCCGAAGTTCCGCCCTCCACCCACCAACCGAAAGCCCCCCACATCGACCTGAATCCATTTCATCACTAAAAATCATCGGCTTACGCCGCGCGGCGTCTGATTTCACGATGGCACCCGCGCACGATGGATGCCGCCAAGCCAAAGCATGAGGAGCGCAAGCGGATGCAGGAACATCATGACGAGGAACCAAGGCTCGTAGCCCTTTCCTGCCACCAGCCCGATCAAGGGGCCGAATGCGGCTTGGAACCCTTGATCGAGGAAGCCGCCCGGCTTGGTCGCGGGTCCGGACACCATCGCCGCCACGACCATGTTCATGGCGATGCCGCCCAAGGTGCTGCCCGCGGCGACCACGCTGAACACCGTGCCGACGGAGTGCTTCGGCACCACGTCCACCACGATGGCGCTGATATTGATCAGCCATGCCAGGGACGCGAATACGGTGCAGGCCGTCAGGATCATCGTGCCGGACAGCCCGCTGACCTTCGTGATAAAAAAGGAAAGCGGCATCAAGCAAGCACAGCCGAGCATGATGAGCAGGCGAGCCGCCACGGGACTCCTGCCCCGCTTCACCAGACGTCCGGATAGCCATCCGCCCGCAAGCGATCCTACTCCGGCAGCGGCATAGACGACCCAAGTGATCGTCAGCGATTTCTGATCGAGGCCCCTCTCGCTGCCAAGGAACTTGGCGAACCAGAATTGGTAGAAGTACCACACCGGATCGGTGAGAAGCCGACCGAAGAGCAGCAGCCACACGGGCCGGAAGGAAAACACCTCCTTCCACGGCCATGACTTCCCCGCGGGCATCACGCCCCCGTCCCCCTCGATCAGCGCAAGTTCTCCGGCCGTGATCCATTTGCTCTCCCGGGGACGGCGATACAGCAACAGCCAAGGAACGAGCCACAGGAAACCGGCGAGGCCCGTGAACAAGAAAGCCACGCGCCAACCGGCTTCGCGGCCGAACCACGCTTCGAAAAATGAAAGCCCGTGGGCATAGTCAAAGGTCGCAAGCGGGATGACGACATAGGGAGTCAATGCGGCACCGACGGTGGCCCCCATGGTATAAAACCCGATCGCCAGCGCCCGCTCCCGCGCCGGGAACCACTCCGAGACCGCCTTCGACGCGGCAGGCCAGATACCGGCCTCCCCGAGCCCTAACAGAAAGCGGCAGGCACCCATCGAACGGATCCCCTGCACCCACGCGGTCGCCATGTTGGCAAGCGACCACCACACCACGAAAATCGCCGTGCCCGTGCGCGTGCCAAGCCGGTCAACCAGCTTCCCCGACACAAGATAGGCGAACGTGTAGGCCAGCAGGAAAAGGTTCACCACGTTCGCATACTCGCGGTCGTCCATTCCGAGATCCTCTTGAATGGTCGGGGCCAGCACGAACAAGGTCTGGCGATCGACGTAGTTCAGCACCGCGGCCAGAAAGACCAGCGCCAGGATCCACCAGCGGAGACCGCGAAACTTCATCGTTCAGGGAGCCTTGCCTCCCTTCCGGTCGAACTCCAGCCACGCGAGGCTGATGCACCACGCCGCCCCATAGTTCACCCACCCTTCCGCATGCCGATAGGCTCCCTCGGGATTGAAGGGGAACATCTCCGTACCGGGGCCGGACGAGATCGAGCCACGACAAAGTTCCAAGCGCGCACAAACGTTGTTAGGAAACGCTTTCGGCCAACCGCGCTCGATTCCCATAAAGGCATCGATCCGATGCGGTGTCGCAGCCAGCCGCGGATTGCGGCCGAAGAGCGCATCCGCATGGGAGACTGCCAGTTCCCGCAGGCGGCTTTTGAGCGCGGGGTCGTCGATCACCCATGAGGCGGCAAGCATGATCGCCGGAGTGGCGGCCCAGTTGCCGACATCATTCAGCTTCGGGATCGTCCAGTCCTTCTCAAGGTCGTAGCGGCGGAAGTCCCAGAGGTTGCCGGAGCGTTCCGCAGCGACCTTTGCCCAGGCGGCGATCTTCTCCTTCAGCCCGGCGGGGGCATGTTCGGGATAGTTCTGAAGCAGCCACACCAGATTCGGAAGGGTGCGGTGCTCGCTCATGCGATGGCCCTTGGTGGTGCGCGGGTCGTTCCAATCGAGATTCTTCACGATCCAGGCCGCCTGATCGACCGCCGCCTTCAGATAGCGCTCGGGGGTGGCGAGTCCGTCGCGCTTGGCGATCTCATGCATCAGCAGGTTCGGCACGATGGAGTGCCCCGGAGCATGGCGGCCCTTGTAGGGATGCAGCAGTCCGCCGGTCGGATTGCTGCCGGTGATCTCGGCAACGGCCAGATAGGTGGACGGCTCCCACCATTTGTCGATCCCCAGCGAGCCGGTCCAATTGGCTTCACAGAAATTACGGCACTTCTCGTAGAAAGACCGCGGCAACCATCGCTGGAGCTCCGGCCATGCCCACACGACGTAGGCCACCTGCTCGACCGTCTGCGTGTGAATCATCCGTGGATCGGGATCGGCACTCGGGTCCTTGGTCGCCGGGTTCATGAGGTAGTAGCCCGCTCCCCAATGGATCAGCTTCACCACGTCCGGTGCATCGGCTGCAGGCGGCTCCAGTTCGGTGAAGTATTTCCTCACTGCCTCCATCACGCCCTCGCTCCCGGGGTTCTTCGCGTCGAACTTGAAGGCAGGATCGAGCATCCGCTTCTTGTCAGCTTCCCAATCGATCTGCCGGGGCATCGCGGCGATTCGCTCCGGATTCGCACGCTGGAGCATCACCAGTGCGGGCAGGATCGCATCATAGTAAGTGCCATCCCGCCACGGGCAGCCGCCATACGCGCTAGGGTGCGTGCCGATGACGCTGCGCGAATCGATCAGGAAATCGACCGCCGGCTGCCAGAACAGATCCTTCCAGAAGTCCGAGCGGATCACAAAGGGATCGCTGGTACCGGGCGTCAGCTCCTCGCCACTCACCTCCACCACATATTCCGTTGCCCCGTCCGCAGGCTTGAAGCTGGAAAAGTCGCCGATCTTTCCGCGGATGGTGGATTGAAACAAGGGCGCCCCGCCCGCAGCAGGACGTACGATGAAAGCGCTGCCATCCGGAGAAAGCGGTGCCGTGAAACGCTTCGGCCGGTCCGCTTCAAAGCCCACCTGATTGAGTGCGATCCGGTGCTCCTCGGCGAATACGCCCATGCCGAGGGAAATGAAAACGGCAGCCGCAAGGACTGCCTTCGACACCGATACCACCCCCCTGCGAAGCACCGGCACAGCGCTGCCGTTTACTTGCGCCACGATAACATTTTCTTTCTTAAATTTCACAGATTGCAAATGGAACGGTCGTTTTATCACTCCGCAGGCGATTTTATCATTACGCATTTACAACGCGAAACTTCCAGCAATGATTGCGCTGTGAAGCGCACTTTCCGTCACGTCGGTCTCATGGTGGAACCTTTGAGCGGCTATGGAAGTAAGATCCTCGACGGAATCAGCCGCTACGTTCAGCAGAAGCCAAATTGGCGAATCGCCTACTTCGATCGCGAGCGCAAGGAACTGGCGGACCTGGTGGAGAATTGGGAAGGTGACGGCATCATCTGCACGGTAGTGGACCAGCGTTTCCACGATGCCGCCGCAAGCCGCACGATCCCCGTCGTCAACGTGGCGGGCCTGCTGGATGAATCCGAGGTCGTCAGCGTCTTGAGCGACGATCATCAGATCGGACGGATGGCCGCAGAACACCTGCTCGACCGTGGATTCACGAATTTCGCCTTTGTCCGTCGTCGCGATGGCACCCGCTATTCGACCGACCGTGGACTCGGTTTCCAAAAACGCATCGAGGAAGCCGGCTGGAAAGTAAGCGTGATCAACCTCGCTTCCGCCCACTCGGATGACGAACTCATCAGCAAGCTCTCCGCACTGCCGCGGCCGCTCGGCGTCTTCTCACCGCTGGACCGCATCGCGGCCATGTGCCTGGAAGCATGCTGGACCGCGAATCTCAAGGTGCCGGAAGAAATCGCCGTCGTCGGTGCCGGCAACCACCAGCAACTCTGCGAACTCTGCTCCCCCACTCTCTCCAGCGTCGAAGTGGATATGGAGCGTCGTGGCTATGAAGCGGCCGCGCTCCTCGACCGGATCCTGGAAGGCGAAAAGAGGCCCCAGGAGCCGATGCGCATCCCGCCCGCCCATGTCATCGACCGCCGCTCGACCGATGTCTTCGCCTTCGACGACTCCGACGTGGTGGCGGCGCTGCGCTTCATCCGGGAGCATGCCGACACGACGATCAAGGTGCGCGACGTGGTGGCCGCGACCACGATTTCCCGCCGCTCGCTCGAAGGCCGCTTCAATAACTTGATCGGTCGAACCCTTCACGAGGAAATCTGGCGCGCGCACTTCGATCTCGCGATGCGGCTTCTCTCTTCCTCCGACCTTTCCCTTCAAGATGTCGCCGAGCGCTCCGGCTTCCGCACCGCGAGCGCGCTGGTGAATCTCTTCCGCCAGCGGCTTGGCGTGACGCCGAAGGAGTTCCGCGTGTCGAACCGGCGCTAACGCCAGATCTCCTTCAATCCGCCATTAGTGCCCCGGACCGGATCGGCATCCGGCAAGGGAACCCCGGCGATTCGTTTGAGCGCATCCTCAATCGAGCGCGGATCCTCTTTCCCGAGATCCGGACTCATCCCATCGGGATAGGCTCCCACCACCGCGAAGTCGCTGCTCGCGCCGAGGTTCTTGTGCCCGACTCCGGCGGGAATGACGATCACATCCCCCGCACGAACTTCGATCTCTCGCCCGCTTTCACCACCCAGGCAAAGCAGCGCGGAGCCTTGATAGATGCCGAGCACTTCGTGGGTGTTCGGATGGTAGTGATGGTAGGGATACACGCCATTGCGCCATGAATTCGACCAGCCGTTGCGCGCAAATGTCTCCTCCACCCACACCGCACCCCTTTCACCGGTTTCCGCGAATTCCCCGCGATAGAGCAAGAGAGGCAGCCGGCTGTTCGGGATCGAGCCGTCGTTCTCGAAGTGAAACATTTCGGGAGGTATCGAAGCCGCACTCATGGGATCTCGTTCGCGCAAGAATCACCGGCCGGCAAGCCGTGTTTCAGGGATCGATGCCCTTTCCAAAGATGACCGCGGGACCCACGGGCACGATCCCGGTCGGGTTGATGTCATCGTGGGTGATGTAGTAGTGGCGCTTGATGTGGTCCAGATTCACGGTCTCCGCGATGCCCGGTTGAAGGTAGAGGTCGCACAGGTGCCGGTGCAGCGAGGGATAGTCGATGATCCGCTTCAGGTTGCACTTGAAGTGTCCATGATAGACCGCATCGAAGCGCACCAGCGTGCAGAAGAGCCGCCAATCGCTCTCCACGATCCGGTCGCCGAGCAGATAGCGTGAGGAGCTCAGCCGTTTCTCCAGCGTGTCCAAGGCTTCGAAAAGCTCGCGCACCGCCTTTTCATAGACGCCCTGCTCCGTGGCAAACCCCGCGAGGTAGACACCGTTGTTCACCTTCTCGTAAAGGAAGTTGCTGAGCTCCGCCTGTTCATCCGCCAGGACCGCGGGAAAGAGGTTGGGCACCACCGGCGGGGCAAAGGCATCCTGGAACATCCGGCAAATGTCGTCCTCGGAATTGTTCACGATCTTCTTCTCCAGGCGGTCCCACAGCACCGGCACCGTCACCCGCCCATCGACAGAAGGATCGGTCGCGAGATACGCCTCGGCCAGGAAATGGAAGCCCTCCGCCTCGTCCGGGCCGTGGCCCGGCCCCTCGCGAAAAGCCCAGCCGCGCTCGTCGCGCACGGGATCGGCGATGCTCACACCGATCGAATCCTGTAGCCCTAGCAGCCGTCGGACAATCAGTGTCCGATGCGCCCATGGGCATGCGAGGGAAACGTAAAGATGATAGCGCCCCGGCACCACCGGCAGATCCAGACTCTCCCCGACGATCCGGCGGAAGGCATCCTCCTGCCGCTTGAAGCTGCCATCGCTCGACTCGCCCGGGAACTGCGCCATCCTGTTTCCTAGCACGCGGTTGACGCTCGCGAAAGCACGGCTTTCTTCAGGACGTTGAAACTTGCCATCCTCACTCCCACCCGGAACCGCCTCGGGTTCCTCAAGGAGAATGTCGAAAGCGTGCGCCTCAGCAGCGTGGCGCCGCTCGACCTGCGGATCACTCATTCCATTCACGACTGCGGCTCGGAAGATGATACCGCCGCGTGGTTGAAGGACTTCCCGAGCCCGGAGATCCACCCGACTTTCTCCGACACGGCCATGCCTCCCGGAAAAGCCCGGAACCTGGCAGCCGCCGCCGTGGACGCGGACTACTTCATGCCTCTGGATGACGACGACCTGCTCCTCCAGCGCACGGCCCATCACTTCGTCCATGCCCTCTCCCATGACTCGCTGGCTTCATGGGCGGTAGCCGACTTCCTGAAGATCGATCAGGATGGCCGCTACCTGCCAGGACAGGATTACTATGGATGGCGCTTCTCATCGACCGATGAAATGCTGCAAGCCATCTTCAGCGGCAGGCATTTCATCCAGGGAAATGTCTGCTTCACCCGCGAGCTCTTTGAAGAGACGGGCGGCTACGCCAGCGACATGACCACGGCGGAAGATCTGGAACTCTACGTGCGCTTCCTTCTCACGGATGGACTGCCGCTCTACGTGCCGATGATCAGCCACCTTCACCGGATGCACGGGGACAACGTCTCGAAGGACATCGGCAAGGAACACTACAACGGCGACCTCCGCGGAATCTACGAGCGACATCAGGCCGCCTTGGCCGCGCGTGGAATCGTCTTCGAACCCATCCCTTGAAGGGATGCACAAAAAGAGCGGCCTCATCGAGGCCGCTCCCATCGGTTGAAAATTCCCTAACGATGCCAATAACCATGACGCCGGTAATAGGGATACTTCCTGTAACCATAATGATTATAATAGTAAGGCCGGTACCCGTAGTAGTGGTGGTCGTTGTGCTGACCAATCGCATAGCCGATCGCACCCGCAGTGATCGCTCCGGCAGCGGCGGCTCCGGGATCAACGCTCTGCACCGGCCGACCATAGGAGTCATAGGTGGTCATGCATGAAGTGCCTGTGATCGCGAACACGAGGATCACAACCGAGCCAGCGATTTGAGTATTCGTTTTCATGGGATTTGCGGGTTCATCCTATACCTCAGCATCCGGCATACCTGCATAGGGAGCCACCATTCCCCGCATTGGCTTCTAGCGACTTAGCGAGGACAAGGGTCAGTTCTCTCGACAGCGAAACAATGCAAGTCTCCGTGCCACAATTGCATTCCGCACGAACCGCCGGAGTTCCGCGCGGACCTATGCTGAATGCTTCCTAATGGAGCAACTTGCACCGTCCCCCTTGCGAAATTGTTCCCGGGGCCGTCACTTGCCTTCGTCGAGGGATGCATTCAATGCCACGGCAAGCGCTGCCTGCCCGCTCAAAAGGTCTTTCCAGAGCAACTCTTGCCCCTTCCGGTGACCTTTCTCGGTAATCTTTAGCCCTTTCGGATCGACGGTCAGCACGTAGGGCTTGCCGTCGACCTGAATCTCCCGCTTCAGCGCTTTCTCCAGTTTCGTGGCCATCGTTTCATCCTACATCATGGCAAGGTTCCGGAAAGGTGGAATGATCAACTGCCCCACACCTGCTGGGAAGGCCGATCGCCGGTCACAAAAGAAGGAGCGAACCTAAGGCATATGCGCTAGTGTCGCATGCCATGGAAAAGGAACAGATGGATTGGTTCCGCACGCGATTGCTGGAGGAGCGTGCGCGCGTCGCCGCAGAGATGACGGATCATGGAGGATTTCCCGAGGAGCTGGATGGCGACAGACAGATCGATACCGAGGAGCAAGCCAGCCGTATCGCCGAAGAACTGGTCGAGTCTCGAATCGTCGAAGATCGAGGGAATCTCTTGCGCAAGATTGACTTCGCCCTCGAGCGATTGGACGGGGGCATCTATGATCAGTGCGCACACTGCGGGATCACGATCCCCCTTGAACGACTTCGCGCCAAACCGTCGGTGTCCCTTTGCATCAGTTGCCAACAAGCGCGCGACGGCGGGGAGCTGGCGCTGATTGAATGATGGAGGGCATAAAACCCTCCCGCCCGGGATGCCTCTGCAGGGCGTCCCGAGCTTCCGGAGGCTGGGCGTTACGCCAGTCAGTTGTTCGGGACGCCGGGGTTCCACTCGCTGGTGGTGAGGACGCCGTTCAAGTTCGCATCGAAGCGTCCGAAGCGCACGGCGATCGCCACGTCCGAAGCGGTCTGGGGAAACCAATTGCCGAACTCCGCGAGCGTGATCTCACCGTTGCCATTGAAGTCGGCGAGTTGGAAAATGGTGAAAACTTGGCCTTGTGGAGTCAGCCCACGACGGAGGTTGAGGTACTCCTGGAGCGTTAGCGTCCCATTTACGTCTACATCGCCGCGGAGGAACAAACGGCGGATATTCACGAGCGAGAACCGGGCACGGAAGGTCGTGGTGAATTCGTCAAAGGTGAGGGAGCCGTCCACCGCTGCATCGGCAAGATAGAACCGGCGTTCAAGCCGGTTGGTCGCAACCAAGGTGCCGTCAAAGAGCAGGAACTCGTTCAACTGGATACTCAAGTTGCGGTTCGCATCCGCCGAGCGAAAGGCACGCGCCTGCGCGCGGAGGCTGAGGCCGGCATCCAGCGTGGTGTTGAATTCCGACGTGCTGAGGCTGCCCGAGAGGTCGACGTCTGCCGCCACGAACGCCGAGGTATCGATACCGGCCATGGCGGTGCCGAAGGTGGAGAGAGCAACAAGCCAGGAGAGGAAACGGGATTGGGGTTTCATAGTAGTTTCGCTTCCAGCAATGGCAGTGCCATGCGATTCACCCCGGGCGGTATATCGTGAATCCTTGGTTATACGAGGCCGCGGACAGCTCGCGAAAGCCGGTAGCGCGTGCGCTTTGCGCGATGCATTTGCAATGTGCGCATCCTGGAGACGCCAGATTGGTGCCGCGTACCAGGCAGCTCATCGCTAGGCTTTGCCGGAGGCTTCAATCGAGGCGCTCCATCACGATTCGGATTCCGCCGTAGGCTGCGCCACCGCCGAGAGCCACCGCCAAAACAATCGCCGCGTATCTAACCGACTTCGAAGCGCTGGCCCACCATAGACGGAACCGGGAAATCACCTTCCGAATGCGAACCTCCAACCAATCCAAGGCGAGGGCAACCCGGCGCGACACACCGGCCAATAAACCTGCACCGACCAGAAGAAGAGGAAGACCCGGTCCGGGAATAAGACAAAACACCACTCCGGCAACGAGCAATACGATCCCGGCAACGGGTTTGAGATATAGCGTCCACGATGATCGCCCCGAGCGGGCTTGTTGATTCCGCTCATAGCGTTCCTGAAACCGGTGGCCGGGGCGTGCGCGCTTGAATTCACGCCATCGTTGCCTAAGTCCTCCCGGCATCCTCCAACCAACCTGACGAATTGCCATTCGTCAATGAAGGCCGGGCAGCAAATCATCTCCGAGGGAACCCCATCGATACAGAAATCGCGGAAGCCCCCGGTCGACTTTGTCGTGAAGCGGAAGATCAAGCTACCAAAGCCGCTCATTCCACCTCTGCAATTAGCATCGAATCCATGCTGCATGCACGAGCTGAGCGGGACAATTTCGAGGTCGCTAGTGGGACTTGCCTGCCGGGGCATAGGGCAAACGCTCTAGGCGGATAGCGGCACGGCGGCTGCTGAATGGTGTCGCCTGCTTTCCCCCCGCAGAACATGTGGCGGCTCCGACTCCCTTGGCTTGCCAGATCCGGGAACGGGGTCGCCGCTCACTTTTTGATCTTGCGGGCAAAGCAAGCAAAGGCGGCAGCCCCCGACTTGCGAAAGCTACCGCCTTTTGGAGCGGGCACCGGGGTCAAGCGGCGCCCGTGTTGCTCATGACGTTGGAATCGTCGTCTGGCATTCACGCCTTTCCATCGTTTCCCGCGACATGCGAAAAAATGCGCGCACATGGTTTCCCGAAGGTTACATCGCCGCGGCCTTCATCCAAGCTAGCGACCCTATGGCTTCTTCTGAGCTTGGGAGTGGGTGAAAGGCGTACGCGAAAGATCGGGATTCCTTTTCCAAGTGTCATCGAGCGGGGGAGTTTGACCTTTGCCGGGGAGGGGCCTATTGTTCCAAATGCAAATTGTCCTGAACTCGCGCGTGTTAGTCGGGTCCCACCATGATGCGGCCGAGAGCTTCATGCGAACATGGAGAGGTGGCGAAAACCAGATCGAGTGGAGTGCCAGCCCTTCGGCACGATGTGTTCTCCATGTCGAGCAGCCACCCGGACTCACCGCGCTCTCCGGGCAGCTTGAAACCACCGCGCCGATCTCGATCGTGCCCTCCATCCAGCTCTCGTCTGAGAGGGATTTGAGATCCCAGCTAGGACTCCCCGCGTATGAAGGCGATGACAGTTCCCAAACTGAAGTTGGAAGTTTGCCGCCTGAAGTGGCAAGCCAGCGATGAGGATATAACCGAAGATTGCGAGCATGCGGCGAAGGTGCCTGGTCTAGACGCCCATGAGATGGGCTGACAGGGAAGGCGCTGTGAAACTCCTCATCATCCTTCTCGTCCTTGCCATCCCGTGCTCCGACTCATAGCTGGGATCGCAGAAGCGCCGCGGTGCTCCCCAGGATCTTTTCGCCGGCGGAGCGGCTGCGCCAGTCATCGAGAGTGAACTCGCGGGAGCGCTTGAGGTCTTCGCCGAAGATCCTCATTTCCTTGCCGGTGAAGTCAGGGTCGATGACGTTGAGATTGGCCTCGTCATTTATCCGGAAGGAGCGGTTATCGAAATTCGCCGAGCCGACGGAGGTCCAATGACCATCGATCATCATGCACTTGCAGTGATACATGGTGGGCTCGTATTCAAAGACGCGGACGCCTCCTTTAAGCAGACGGCCGAAACGCTGGCGGGCGGCAAGTCGGACGGTCTTCGAGTCGATGGTGCGGCCGGGCAAGAGGACCTCAACGGTGACGCCACGCTCGACAGCGTCCAGAAGGGTTTGGGTGGTGAGGTCATCGGGGAGGAAATAGGCATTGCCGATCTTGATGCTCTTTTCCGCGGCGGCGATGGAAAGGAGATACATCAGCCGGGCGCTTTCGCTGCCCTCCATGGGGGAACTCTTGAACATCTGGCAATGCAGCTTCCCGACCTCTTCCAAGGAGGGAAAGTAATCCTCCCCATGGAGCACGACGGCGCGGGTCTTCATCCAATTGTCGAGAAAGGCGGCCTGCATCTGCGCCACGACGGGGCCTTCCACGCGGTATTGAGTATCGCGGAAGTGCTCGGGGCCATCGGCATTGCCATCCCAATTGTCCGCAATCCCAACGCCACCGGTGAAGCCGGTCTTGCCATCGATGACCAGCAGTTTGCGGTGGGTTCGGTGATTGGTCCGGGCCAGGCTGGTCATGTGATAGAGTTCCAGCTCCACGCCGGCCCGCACCATGCGGCGCAAGGCTTCTCCATTGACGCAATCGCAGCCGACGGCGTCGATGAGGACGTGGACCTTTACGCCTTGGCGAGCCTTTGCCGCCAGCGCATCGGCGAAGCGATCGGCGATTGAGCCGGACCAGTAGATGAAGGTTTCAAAGGTAATACTGCGTTCCGCAGTGGCGATGGCTGCCAGCATGGCGGGGAAGATCTCGACGCCATTTTGAAGCGGGGTCACTTGATTCCCAGCGACGATGGGGGGCCCGAGGAGCTGGCTCATCGCACGCTCGAACTGGGGATCGGCAATGCCGTAGCGCTGAACAATGCGGTGTTTGATCTTCTTTTCGCCAGAGATGAAGTTGCGAATAAAGACCGTTAGGAGCGCCGAGAGGCCCGCTGTGACTCCGATGGTCAGCAATTGCTCTCGGGAGGTCCTCACGCTAGCAAGGATCAATCAAAACAGCCCGGGCGCTAGGGAGAAATCGCGGCTGCGGGCGGGGAGGCCAGGGAGAAAATCCCCTGTAACGGTTTCCTGCAATAGAATCCGTGCGTCTCGGAGCATCTACGCGGCATCCGCAAGCCTGCAACCAACCAACAAAAAAGCCCTGCAAATCATTGATTTGCAGGGCTTGGAAAGTGGTGGCGGGAGTAGGATTTGAACCTACGACCTTCAGGTTATGAGCCTGACGAGCTACCTGGCTGCTCCATCCCGCGATTTTGTTTGGCGCACCTTTCGGCGCGGGCCGCGACCCTACTTGGGAAACGGGTTCGCGCAAGGGATTTTTGATTTCATTTTGCGAACAATTCTTCAGCCCTCGATCCGGTGCGGCAGGAAGCGGCTGAGGTTCCCCGTCACGGGCGTGTGGTCGCCACGCGCGGAAAGCCCGCGGCATTCGTCGCCGACCATCCAGAGGCCCCACACGATGTGCTGGCCGCCGGCTTGGAAAAGATTCGCGTGCTGTTGGTAAACGAGGGGGCCGTCGGCAGGAAGCGGAGGCGGCGAATGATAGGGCCCGCGCGAGTGCAAGGTCACCCCGGATCCCTCACGGCCGAAGAAGGGCTTCTCCACCCAGCGGTCGATCCCGCCGAGTCCTTCGCGCGAGTACGATGCAGGTAGTAGCAGCGGATGGCCGGGATTCAGCTCCCAGAGGATCGGCAGGATTCCCTTGTTCGAAAGCATCATCTTCCAGGCCGGCTCGGTGAAGCGGGCGCGCTCCTGTCCGATCTCGGCGAAGAAGGGCTCTTCCGCCATCCATTCCCACGGGTAGAGCTTGAAGAGCCGCTCGATGGGACGCTCCGCGAGATCGGTGAAGCGGCCCTGTTCCGAAAACCCGATCTCGCCGATGTCCATCAGCTCGACGGTCTTGCCTGCCTGCTCCGCCGTTTCCGCGAGGTAGGCGATGGTCTGGCGGTCCTCCAGATGATCCCACTTGCAGGCGAAGTGGATCATGGATTCGGGAAAGAGATTCCATCGCTCGACCAAGGCTTCATGGATCGAGTTGAGCTGGTCGCTCTGCGGGGCGACATCTTCCAGCCACTGCCACTGGATCACCGCGGCTTCCAGCAAGGAGGTCGGGGTGTCGGCATTGTACTCGAGCAGCTTCGGCGTGCCGGTGCCATCCCATGCGAGGTCGAAGCGTCCGTAGAGCGAGGGGTCCGAGACCATCCACGAGGTTTGCACCATCCCGATCGCCGCTTCGGGAATCGCGAGGCGATCCCACCAGCCCCGCCGCGCAATTTCCCCACAGGCGTGCAGGCACATCGCGTGCAGCTCGTTCGCGGCATCTTCCAGGACCTCGGCGGCTTCGAGCGTGAACACCAGATTGCGATCTTCGGTCCAGTACGGCTCGCCGCCCGCACCATGCCAGATGAGCCCGGCGGATTCCACGCGCTCCTGCCATCCCAGCCGCGGAGGCCTGACTTCCAGACGAATGGGAGTCTTCATCAGGCTCCCGAAGAAAATCCACCACCACTGCGGCTGGAGCCAAAGCCACCGCGCACCGATTGGCCCGCGCGGATGGGAGCACCGGTCGCCCTGCTCTGGTCCACCATGCGACGATAACCGGGATTCGACGCGGCGTAGCCGCTCACCGTGCTGCGCTGGCGCTCCACTTCATTCTGCCAGGCAGGTGCCTGGCTCGATGCGCGTTGGAAGCCTGCCCCCGGCATGAAGCTTCCCCGGTTCCCGGAAAGCAGCCAATACATCAGCAAGGCATTCCCCATGCCGAATCCGTGGCCACCGGAGTGGCTCGCCCCGGATTGCCCCGCGAGGAGCTGCTGTTCGCGCGCCAGGGCGGCTTCTACTTTCTTCAAAGCCTCGGGCGAAGGACGGCTGGAAGCCACCGCCTCGATCTGCGGCGGGCGATCTTGCCAAACTCCATTCACATACCATTTCCCCTGATGGGCGAAGCCGTAGGGATGCTGGAAGAAATCGTGTGCCCCGGCGTGATAATAGCCGACGCCTTCCAGGAAGAAATCATTCGGCACCTCGCCGCCCATGAGCTTCGCACGCTGCGCATCCAGCGCTTCGATCCTCTTCTGGGTCTCCGCCATCTGCTGGTCCTTCGCCGTCGCCACGTAGTTGCGCTCACAGCCGGTCAGGCCAAGGCCGGCGAGAATGCAGGCGGTGGACCAGCTGAGCGCTCCCCCGGGGCGGATGATCGCGGTGCTTCGCTTCATGAAAGTCGCGCAAGGTAGCCGCGACCTCCACACCGCGTCAATCCGATGCGGATTCCAAAGATGCCCCATCCTTCCACCGGGCAAGCGAGGCTGGCCATGGGCGCCCGGACCTGCTTCCTTCGCCGCGCGAGATGCCCGCGTCATCCATCGCCACCATGCTGCCTGCACCGGAGTGGACCGCCCGTGCGGAAAGGCATCGTGCCCGCGCGGAGCGCTGGACCGTTCCAGCACGGGATCGCCGGGCCGCAGGAAAGCCCCATCCGGTGGAGGATTTCCTCTTCACCTACTACCGCTTTTCCTACGCGAAAATCGAGGAGTGGCATCCCGTGGCGGGCACCGCCCTGGAGGCAATCACTCCCCTGCCCCTCCATTTGTCGAAGGCTCCCTATCGGCAGAAGGACGGCCATCTCATCGCGGACGCCGCGCTACTGAAGGACAAGGAACGCGCACGACTGGTGTGGATCCGGGAGCTGCTGGCTGCCACGCGGGATCGCGCCCCGATCTACGCCTGCCATGGCCTGCATGAATGGGCGATGGTCTATCGCGGGGCGAATGTCCGCCATTCCACGACCACACCGCTGCGCTTGCCGCAAACGGAGATCGATGCGCTGATCGAGTCGCGCCCGATCCGCTGTTCGCACTTCGACGCCTTCCGCTTCTTTCACGCCGACGCGCAACCGCTGAACCGGCTCCAACCCACCTTGGACGGCCGCCCGGAGTTCGAACAACCGGGCTGCATCCATGCGAACATGGACCTCTACAAATGGGCTTTCAAGGCGATGCCATGGGCAGGCTCGGATCTTCTGTTGGACTGCTTCGAGCTCGCGATGGAACTGCGGGATCTCGATATGCGCGCGAGTCCCTACGATCTGCGGGAGTATGGCTTCGAGCCGGTCTGCATCGAGGCCCCGGAAGGACGAAGGGAGTATGAAAAGCAACAAGCCCGCCTCGCGGAGTTGGCCGTGCCCTTGCGGCAGCGCCTGATCGACGCGCTGGAATATCCCTGCGGCACGTGAGAGATCCTCTGGCAAGGTAGCCTGCGAAAAATTCCGCGCACGATGGCATTCAATTTCAATGCGTAACCGAAATGACAACGATCGAAGCCACTGAATGGAGGGAGAAGTTCCATCGGGAAGGACTATTGCTCGGCTGCGTCTTCACCGCCTCACTGATCATCGGCGCCTGTCTGGTTAATTACGTGGTCATCGGGATAGGGATCGCAACAGGTGTGTTTGGCTTCTTCTTCCAGCGAAGGATGTTTCGGACCTGGAGATGCGAGAGATGCGGGAAACCGCTGCACAGCGAGCCGAAAGACGGCGATAAGATCCTGTTTTACTGCACCTCTTGCGACATCACCTGGGATACAAAGGTATATAAAGACGTGAGCTGAAGGCAGCCGCCTGAAGGTGGCGTTCGCTCACATCCCGAGGAGCAAGCTCTCGAAATACCACTGCGCCAGCCGCCAGGCGCCGAACATCCACGTGAGCGAGCCAAGGATGAGGAAAGGCCCGAAGGGCAGGCGCATGCCAAAGCCCACACGCCCGAGCACCGCCGCCACGATCGCATAGAGCGAAGCCGCGAAGAGGCTGAAGAACACGCCGGTCCAGCCGAAGAACGCACCGATCGTTCCCAACAAGTGGACATCGCCCATGCCCATCGCCTCGCGTGGAATGACCGCCTTCGCCGCTTTCCCATCGAGCGCCTTCACGTTCTCGATCTCGATCACGCGGCCGTCCGGAAGCTCGATTTCCATTTCCCGGATGGTCAGCACTCCGGGTTGAACCTGCCCGCCGTCGAGCCGCAGTTCGCTGCACTCCACGATCAGCCGGTCCGTCTTCCGGTAGAAAATGTCCCACCATCCGATCTTTTCGCCGTTCATCTCGAACCAGATCGGATCCTCCTCGTTTTCCGGCTCGATCAAGCGCCACTCCACCGGATTCGCGAACTCCATCTTCTTCTTGCCGAAGGCCATCTTCCCCAGCCTCACGATCACCCACAGCCCGCAGAAGCCGATGACCCAGCCGATCACCGATTGCTTCAAGCCATCCAAAATCATCGGATCGCCAGTGGCCCAGCCCGCCATGTCCGGCAGCTTCGGCCACAGTGCCGCCGCCACCAGACCGGCGATCGACAGCGCCGTGGTGAACGAAAGCGGGATCACCATATGCTCCGCATCGATGAAAGTGATCGCCACGAAGAGGGAGATCATCAGCCACAGCGGAAGCAACACCGCCAACTCCGGCTTCAGGAAAGCGCCGAGCGGCAGCGAGACACGGAGGAAGCCCCAGATCGCGGCAAAGAGCAGCGCCGTGAGCAGCTCAACGGCAAAGTAGCGGAACGAAATGGATGCCTTGCAATTGGAGCACTTCCCCCGCAGCCATAGCCAGCTGACCAGCGGGATGTTCAGGCTCATCGGGATCGCCGCCTTGCACTTCGGGCAGAAGGAGCGCTTCGGTTCATTCACCGAGAGCCCGAGCGGCACCCGGTAAATGACCACGTTCAGGAAAGAGCCGATGCACGCCCCGATGAAAAACGCGGGCACGAACCAGACGGGATGGGCCAGGGAAGGGAAAATCTGGATCAAGGTGGCGGCATTCAAACGCATCGGAATCATTTCGGAAATCCGAAATTTCTCCCGGATCGCCTAAGGGGTGGCCGTTTTCGCCTGAAGCAGGCCTTGAAGAGTCTTCCACACGTTGTCCGCCACCTTCTCCTGCCCCTCCTTGGTCGGGTGGATCCGGTCGGCTTGGTTGAGTGCTTCCACGCCGCCCACACCCTCCAATAAGAAGGGCACCAGCGCGGCGTCCTTCTCCTTCGCCACCTTCGGAAAGACCTCTTTGAATTTCCCGGTGAATGGGACACCCATGTTTTCCGGCATCTCCATCCCGGCAACCACCACCTTGATGTCGGCCTTTTTCCCCCGGGCCTTGTCGATGATGCCCGCGAGATTCTGCTCTGTCTGCTGCGGGGAAATACCGCGCAGGCCGTCGTTCCCGCCGAGCGCCACCACCAGCACATCCGCCCCGTGTCCCAGCGCCCAATTGATGCGGCGCAGCCCGCCTGCCGTGGTGTCGCCGCTCACGCCCGCATTGGTCACCATATAGGGCAGCCCCGCGGCATCGATCTTCTTTTGGAGCAGCGCCGGGTACGCATCCTGCGGATCGAGCCCGTAGCCCGCCGTGATGCTATCTCCCAGAATGACGATCCGCTTCTTTCCGCCATTTGCATTCTGCGCTGTCGCAGGGAATAGTGCGGAGACGGTCATCACGAGCAGCCAGAACGCAAAGGTCTTCCAAGATGTCATCTTTTTCCGCCTCCAGCCTGAACCATGAGCCAAGTGCTGTCAAACCACCCATCCTCGAAGTCCGCAGCCTGCGCAAGGTGCACCGCACCGCCAGCCATGAATTGACCGTCCTGCGCGATATCAACTTCAGCCTGCAGGAAGGCGACACTTGCGCGATCATCGGCCCCTCCGGCAGCGGAAAGACCACCCTGCTCGGCCTCTGCGCGGGGCTCGACGACGCCACCAGCGGCTCGGTCCTGCTCGATGGCAAGGCGATGGAGACGATGACCCAGGATCAGCGCGCGGCGCTGCGCAACCGCCTCGTCGGCTTCGTCTTCCAAAGCTTCCAGCTGATCCCCACCCTGACTGCGGTGGAAAATGTCCTCGTCCCTCTGGAACTCCGTGGCGAAACCGGCCGCCAAAAGGACGCCGAAAACCTGCTCGCTCAAGTCGGCCTCGGCGACCGGCTCGATCACTACCCGCTCCAGCTTTCCGGCGGCGAACAGCAGCGCGTGGCTCTCGCCCGCGCCTTCATCCACCGGCCGAAGATCATGTTCGCCGATGAACCGACCGGCAACCTCGACGCCGAAACCAGCGAGCCGATCGTGGAAATGCTCTTCCGCCTCAATCGCGAGGCCGGCACGGCGCTGGTGCTGGTGACTCACGATCCGACCTTGGCGGCAAAGGCCCATCGCGTGGTAAAAATGAGCGGCGGAACCATCATCGCGGAGGAGGAGCATGCCCTCACCTGATCCAAAGCCCCTGCCCGGCAATCTGCTGGCCGCCCTCTTCCACCCGTGGACCTGGCGCATGGCGTGGCGCGACAGCCGCTCGCAGCGCGGCCGGCTCGCGATCTTCTCGCTCGCCATCGTCTCCGGCATCGCCGCACTCGTCGCCATCCATTCGCTCAAGCAGAGCGTGCAAACCGGCATCGCGACCCAGGCGAAGGCGCTGCTCGGCTCCGATCTCCAGATTTCCTCCCGACGCGCGATCCCGCCGGATGAGACGGCTAAGGTCGCCGCAATGGCGAGGCAAGTAAGCCGGGAGACCAGCTTCTCCTCCATGTTGTATTTCCCGAAGGCCGATGCAGCACGGCTGATGCAGATCCGCGGGATCGAGAACGGCTATCCGTTCTATGGCAAGGTGGAGACCAACCCCGCCGACGCATGGCAGCGCCTGCAGTCCGAACCGGGGATTCTGTTAGAACCGGCGATACTCGATCAGTTCCAAGCAAAAACCGGCGACACGGTGAAGCTCGGCGAAATCGAGCTGCCGATCCTCGGCGTGGTGACCAAGCCCGCCCCGCGGGCCAGCCGTTTCACCGGCTTCGCTCCGGAAGCCTACGTGCGCTACGCCGATCTCGAACGCACGAAGCTGCTCGGTGCCGCAAGCATGAGCTCGCACCTGCTCCATGTCGAATTGCCCGCGAGCAGCAATCCGCTGCAAATCAAAGATCGGATCCGGAGCGAGATCCCCGAAAATCCTTGGCGACTGGAGACCCCGGAAAATCGCCGCGAAAACCTGGGCGACGCGCTCGATAACTTCCAACAGTTCCTCGGCATCATCGCCCTCGCTTCGCTCGTGCTCGGCGCCATCGGCGTGGCGGGAGCGGTGCACGCGCACGTCGTCCGCCGCGTGCCCACCATCGCGATCCTGCGCTGCCTCGGCTGTCCGCGCCATCTCGCCTGCGGGATCTACTTTGTCCAAGCCGGCGTGCTCGGCTTGCTCGGTGCCCTGTTGGGAGCGGGTCTCGGCATTGCGTTGCAAACCAGCGTGCTCGCGTATTTCCATGATAGCCTGCCGATTTCCGTATCCCCGAAGCCCGAGTGGAGGGTGGTCGCGGAGACGACCGCGTCGGGTTTCGCCGTGTGCTGCGGCTTCGCGCTGCTGCCGCTCTTGAAAATCCGCCGCGTCTCGCCTGCTGTCACGCTGCGCGGCGGTGCCACCTTGGAAGGCCATCCGCTTCGCGCCCTGCCCGTTTACCTGCTGCTCGGTGGATTGCTGGTGCTGCTTGCCCTGAACAACGACCCGAACTGGAAACGCTCGCTGTCCCTCGTCGGCGGGCTCGCCGCGGCCTTTGCCATCCTCGCCATCGTCGCGCGGGTGCTGATGTTCATCACCCGGCGCATCGTGAGCTCCCGCTGGCCCTACCTGTTGCGGCAAGGCATCTCCAACCTCCATCGCCCTCGCAATCAGACGCTGCTCTTCCTGCTCTCGCTCGGCCTCGGCACCTTCTTGCTCGTCACCATCCTGCTCACCGGAAATCTGATCCACCAGCGGCTGAACATCACGCAATCCGCCGAAAGCCCGAACCTCTATCTGGTGGACGTGCAGCCGGACCAGGTGGCCGGGGTGAAGGACATCCTCACAAGGCAAAAGCTCCCGCTGTTAGAGAGCGCGCCAATGGTCACCATGCGCATCGAATCGGTGCGCGGCGTTCCCGTTCGCGAGGCTCCCAATGTTCCCCGCTGGGTGGCCCGCCGCGAGTTCCGCTCCACCTACCGCGACTACCTCAATCCGACCGAAACGCTCATCGCCGGCGAGTGGCACAAGACGGTGCCCGATCCCAGCGGTCCGGTCCCCCTCTCGCTCGAAGAGCAGATCGCCAAGGACATGAACCTCACCATCGGCGATGAGATCACGCTCGATGTCCAAGGCGTCCCGATCACCGCGAAGATCACCAGCCTGCGAAAGGTCGATTGGAGCCGCTTCAACCTGAACTTCTTCATGGTCTTCCCGCCGGGTGTGCTGGAGGAAGCACCCGGCTTCCACGTCGTCACGACCAAGACCCCATCCGCTTCCGCCTCCGGCGAACTCCAGCGCGCGCTGGTAAAGAACTTCGCCAATGTCTCCGCAATCGATCTCACCTTGATCCTCGATACGGTGCGCGACATTCTCGGCAAGATCTCCGCGGTGGTCTCCGTGCTCGCGGGCTTCACCGTGCTCGCCGGTCTGCCGATCCTCATCGGCACCCTGCTCAATGGCCGCGATGTCCGCCTGCGCGAAAGCGTCCTGCTACGCACCCTCGGAGCCTCCGCCAAGCAGGTCCGCTCCATCCTCGTCGTGGAATATGCGACGCTCGGCCTCCTCTCCGCGCTCACCGGTGTCGTGCTTGCCGTCGCCGCCAACAGCGCGCTCGCCATTGTCCTTTTCAAGGCCTCCCCATGGCCGGATCCGTGGCTCCTCGCCGCTGCCTTCGCGACCGCCACCGGGATCTCCGTGGCGGGGGGGCTGGCCCTCAGCCGCGGAGTTTGTAATCACCCCCCGCTGGAGATCCTGCGGAGCGGTGTCTGAGCCCTTGCAACATACGCAAAAACGGCCACAACCCCCATTTCAAGACTGGGAACCAATCGGTTACCCAGTCAAACGCGTTATATTTCTGATTGGACAAATCTGAGAGACGGGTTCTAAGTTTCAAACTGGAATCAGTTTCCGGATAAACCCATGAAACCCTCCTACGCCCTTTGGGGCTTCCTTTTCGTCTCCCAGTCGGCCCATGCGGCGACTTTGACTTGGGACTCAAACGGTGCCACGGCTCCCGTTGCTTTCGACGGTGGCGGCATGTGGACCGCATCACCCACCCCACCGCTCAATTTCCATGACGGAGCAGCCAATGTCGCATGGCCGAGCGGAGCCGGGGTTACCGATATTGCGGCGTTTGGAAACATCACTTCGGTACCGATCGGGATACCGGGAAACGTCGATTGGGCCGCAGGCATCACCGTCGGGATAGGCGGACTGATCTTCAATCCCTACTACGGCAATGCCACGAAGTACAACATCCGCGGCAATACGGCCACCAGCGTCCTGACCTTCAACGGGACTCCGGCGATCGCGGTCGAAACCAACCCGGTCCGTCCCTTCGCCGCGCTCAATGCACCGATGGCGGGAACCGTCGGCTTCGATGTCACCACCACCACCGGCGGCATCCTGGAGCTCGGCACGCAAACCAGCACCCTCACCGGCGGCATCCGCCTGAAAGCAGGCTCCTCGCTGAGCATCGGCGGTGACCTCTCCTTCGGCGGTACCGGGAACGGCCTGACCTTCGACGCCACCTCCACCCTGATCACCCGCACCAATACCACGCCTGCCACCACCCGCACCTTCACGATCAACAACGGCAGCTTGGCCAAATTCGATTCGCTCAATAACATCACGTTGACGGTCCCCAGCGCGATCATCGAAACCAACGGTGTTGGACAACTGCAGAAGGAAGGTCTGGGCGGCCTCACTCTCAACACCGGGTCCAGCTACACGGGGAGCACAGGTGTGCGTCAGGGGACGCTGACCTTGAACTTCGCGAACACCACGGCTCCCGCGGCCCCCACGACCAACATCATCAATAGCAGCTCCGGCCTCCGCTTGCTTGGCGGCACCCTGGCCGTGACTGGCTTGGCCAGCACCGCGAATTCGCAAACCTTCAGCGGCCTGACCCTTCTCCCCGGCGCCTCCGGCCTGACGTCCACCGCGGGAGCGACAGGTGGGACAACCGCCGTGAACTTCGGTGCCATCAGCCGTAACAGTGGCTCATCCCTCAATGTCGCCACCATCACCGCGGGCACCAGCTACACCACCAGCACGCCCGATACCAATGGGATCCAAGGCGGCTACGCCACGGTGAACAACGCCGATTGGCTCAGTGCTCCCGGCGGCACCTTCACCGCCTACAGTGCCTATCAGACAGGCACCGATGCCACCGCATGGGCGGCGACCGACAATGTCAGCATCGCCGCGACACCCTCGGTCGCTCTCGCCGGTAGCGCGACCCTCAACTCGGTGAGATTCACCGGCACCGCCGATCTCGCGATTCCCTCCGGACAAACCCTCACGCTTTCCAGCGGCGGCGTGCTCGTGACCGCAGGCACCGCATCATTCACCGGCGGCAATCTCCGCGGTGCGGCCGGCTCCGATCTCGTGGTGCATCAGCACAATGCGACCAATGCCGCCACCATCGGCTCGGTAATCATCGACAACACTTCTGCCACCGCGGTCACCAAGACCGGTTCGGGAGCGCTCGTCCTCGGCGGCACCAATCTCTACACCGGCAACACCTTCCTCAACGGAGGCACCCTTGAGATCTCCGCCGACGCCAACCTCGGCCAAGGCGCACTCCTTACCGCCCGCCCGGGCACCACGCTGCGGATCGCGGGAAGCACCGCCTTTTCCTCAAGCAAGGCGTTCACCTTCGACTTCGGTAGCAACAGCTTCGGGGCCACCGGCCTCGGCGGGACGGCCACCGATGTGGGCAACTTCAATGTCGCCGTGACCAACACCGTCGGAGCGACGATCTCCGGTGCATTCAACTCGACCGGCGGCACCTTCGTGAAAAGCGGCGCGGGAATGCTGACGCTCACCAATTCCGGCATCAACCAGCTTTCCCGCCTCAACCCTGGGATCGGGATGATGATCCAGGACGGCGGCATCACCTTCAATGGCGGTACCGGATCCGAATGGCGGGTCGGACAAGCCGAGTTCGTGATCGGTGCAGGAAACGAAGCCACCAAGGCGTCCGCGAAAGAAGCAACCGTGACCGTGCAAAGCGGCACCGTGGCGGTCGGCTCATGGACGGGCCTCGCACGCGGCGATGGCACGGTGAACCACCAGTCGAAGCTCCTCATGACCGGCGGCACCTGGGACACCGGAAACTTGAGCATCGGGTTCTCGAACGGTGTCGTAGGCCACTCTGTCCGTCCGCTCATGAGCCTTTCCGGCAGCTCCGCGATGATCGTGAGGGATCAAGCCCTGCTCTCGGAAAGCGCCGGATCTGAGGCCACGATCAACATCGCCGATACCTCTCAATTCCAGATCCGGAATTCCCTGCGGCTGGCCCTCGCTTTCAATGCCACCCCTGCCCTCAATTCGAAGGCCGTGATGAGCCTGAGCGGCAGCAGCGTGACTTCAGCCGGAGGCTTCGTCTCGATTGGTTCGAATGGCTTCGGCACGCTGAACGTCGCCGACTCCGCCTCCTTCACGACGACCGCCGAGATCAACATCGGTGACGTGGACAATGCCACCGGCATCGTGAACCTCTCCGGAGGCACCATGACCGTGGCGGGATTGTTCGTCGGCAAGGGCAACACCGGTGCCACGGTCTCCAATACCTGGGGCGTGGTGAATCAAACCGGAGGATCACTCTTGCAGTCGGGCACCGGCGGCAACGGCGATTGGCGCATCGGCGGCTTCAACGGAGCCAACGACGCCGACGTCTATGGCAGCTACACCATCAGCGGAGGCATCTTCAACTCGGGCAACCGCAACTTCCAGATCGGCACCTTCGGCATGGGCGTGATGGACGTGCGCGGCGGCACGGTGAATACCAACAATGGTGGCGGCTTCCCGGTGGTCGCCCGCCGGCCCGGCAGCTTTGGCTTGCTCGATGTCAGCTCGGGATCGTTCAACGTGAACGCCACCGGACAAATGCTTATCATTGGCGAGGAAGGCAGCGCTTCATTGAACGTCAGCGGCACCGGCTCGGTGGTCGTTTTATCGAATCCCGGCGGAGCGGGCAATGGCGGCGGTACGGGTGGCATCCGGGTCGGACACGCGGCCGGTGCGACCGGCATCGTGAGCTTGAACGGCGGCATCTTGGAAACCTCCGGCATCGCGAAGTCCAGCTCCTCGGTGACGGCATTCGGCTATGCCTATCTCAATGGCGGCATCCTGAAAGCCCGGGCGAACAACACCACCTTCATGCAGGGTCTCGACAACGCGATCGTCGGACCCGGAGGTGCGGAGATCGACAACAATGGCCAGAGCATCACCATCGGGCAGTCCTTGTTGCGCCCCGATGCCAGCGCGGGCGTGACCACGATCCCGGTGGCTGGCGGCGGTGCCGGTTACGCCGGCGCTCCCATCGTCCGCATCACCGGCGGTGCCGGAGTGGGTGCTTCCGCCATTGCGAACGTGAGTGGCGGTGCCGTCACCAGCATCACGATCACAAATCCGGGGAGCGGTTTCCTCGGAGCACCGACGGTTACCTTGCTCGGTGGAGGTTTCACGACCGCCGCCACCATCGGCACGCCAACCATCGGCACCAGCGCCCCAGACGGCGGACTCACCCAGTCCGGCTTCGGCACGCTCACCTTGGGCGGCACGAATACCTACACGGGCACCACCGCTGTCACTGGCGATACGCTGCTGGTGACCGGTTCGCTCGCGAGTCCGGTGACGGTCGCAGCCAGTTGCACCATCGGCGGAACCGGCACGATCAACAACACGCTGACCGTCGATGCTTCCGCCAATCTCGCACCGGGTCTGGCGGGGGCCGCGGGCACGCTGACAGTGGCTGGAAATACCGTCATGCCCGGCACTTATATGGTCGATCTCGACGGAGCGGTGGGAGACCGCCTGACCGTTACCGGAAACCTGAACATCACCGGTGCGACTTTGAGCGTGGCTTCACTTCCGGGCGGGGCCTCCCAGCCGAGCTATACCATCGCAAGCTATACCGGCACCTTGACCGGAAGCTTCGCCGTCAGCGGTTCCCTCCCGGCGACCTACACCTTGTTCAACGACGTCGCGAACAAGGAGATCAAGCTCGTAAGCTCCGGTAGCTACGGCATCTGGCAATCCGGCTTCGGGCTCACTCTGGGCACCACCGGAGCGCCCGATGCAGACGCCGACGCCGATGGCATCAGGAACGCGATCGAATACGTCACCGGAGGCAACCCGACGATCAGCTCTCAAGTCGGGACACCTACCTTCTCCATCACTCCTACCAACTTCATCTTCACCTTCAACCGTCAGGATTCCTCGGAAACCGCGGATGTGATCACGACGGTGGAAGTCGGGACGACCCTCGATCTGTGGCCGACCGTCTATAACATCGGTGCCACCACCGGCACCTCGAGCGCCGGTGTCACGGTCACTGAAAATGGTGCGGCTCCCGATACCATTACGGTCACGGTGCCGAAGGGTGCGGATGTGAAGAAATTCGCCCGCCTGGTCGTCACCATTACGAACTGAGCAAGGTTCGCTCATCCAAATCATAGCCGCTCAACCTCGGCTCCCTATTGGAGTCTTCCTCTTTCACTCTTCAACACACTTCATTCGACATTCGGAAGTTCCGAATTCGTCATTCCCGCTCGTCGCGTCACAGCTGGTCTGCGACTGCCTCGGCGATCGGATTCCTCGCTTTGGTCGACACAACGTGGGCGGTCGAACGCGCGAAATCAGGTGCGAAGACCTCGCGGATGAGAGCGTTCACAGGCTCCTTTGCATTGAAGGAGAGGTTCAGCTCCCGGTTGATCCGCATGCTTAGCGTATCGAGATTTGCCGAGCCCACGCACGCCCAGTCGTCGCAGAGTATCACCTTGAGGTGGCTCATCCGGGGATACGCGTAAGCTTTGCCTCCGGCCTTCACCAGATTGTCGGCGAATGTCCGGTTCGCGGCATCCATGATCTTCGAGTCATTCTTGCCCGGATAGATCACCCGGACATCCACGCCGCGCCGTGCGGCGTCTTCCAGGGCTTCCGTGATGTCATCATTGGAAATGTAGGGATCCTCGATCCAGATCCGCTTCCGTGCTGCCCGGATGCCCAGCAAGGTCGCTTTGTAGATCTCATAGCGTCCCACCGCTGGATCCGTACGCAGCACGCGCAGCGGCACTTGGCCCGCCACGGCCGGGACCGGGGGCGGCGTAGTCTTTTTAGAGAAATCGAAGATGCCCAGAGGGCTTGCTCTCCGCCACGTCTTGTTGAAGTCCTTTTGAAGCTCCGCCACCGCGTTTCCCTCCACCCGGAACATCAGGTCGTGCCATTCGGAAGAGTATTCCCGGCCGATGTTCATGCAGCCCATCAGGGCCACCTTGCCATCGAAAACATGAAGCTTCGTATGGTCGCAGACCAGCCAGGGATTGAGCATCGATCGGACCTTGACGTTTGAGCCGCTCTCAAGGTGGAAGTTCATCCTGGCAGGTGGCGTGAATCCGGCCGGGAAGGGTGTCTCCGGTTTCTTTGCCGAGGCCACGGAGCTGCCGAGGTCGTCAAAAACCACCCTCACGGGAACCTCTTGGGAACGCTTCTTCAGAAGATCGGCGATGCCCACCGCAACATCGTCGTTGTCGAAGATATACGCCTGCACATCGACTGAACTGCGGGCGGAAGCAATCCGCCGCTCGAACTCCGGAAAGAAGCGCTTGCCGTCAACCAGCCACGTGATCTTCCCGTGAACGGGAGCCGGGATCCGCTTCCCATCCAGCAATGCCTCGAAGCGATCGGTCCCCGGAGCTTCCTCCGGAGCGTAGCGGACCTCGCGTTTCCCCGGAATGTTCCCGGTGATCAGTTCGCGCGGACGTTGCAAAAGCACCACACCTGCGACCCGCGCCGTTGTGCCGGGATCGCGGAGCAAACTCAGCGCGGTCCCGCGGACGAAGCTCGAACCAAACTTCATCATCGGCATGCCGTCCCCGCCGTCCCCGCCGTCCCCTCCATCCCGTGTGCCAAGCCCTGAAGGGTAACGGTAATTGCGCACGAGGGAGCTGCATGATGTGAGCATCGGCAGGAGGGATAGCAGAAGCGGTAGCTTGCAGGAGAGCACCCTAACCGATCGGGCAGGGTCCCGTGGTCGTCAAGGTGCTGAATCTGAATTGGCTTCAGCCACGCTTCAACCATGGGACCGAGGGTCATGCCTCGTCTTCTAAAACCGGATAGGTCGAGGCCGCCACCCGCGGCCCTAGCGCGATCACGTAATCCCCTCCTCCGCGATCCCGGAATAGAGCAATCCCCCAAAGCAGGGCATTCTCCGGACATGAAGCACGCACTGCTTTCCTTCCTCCTCATCGCCACCGCCATGCCACTCTCCGCGCAGGGTGAAGCGACCGCTCCCGTCGAGCGGATCACCGCGACGACGACGATGCGCCTGTCGGAGCAGAAAGAAGTGCTAGCCGCCAGCCATGCCCTCCTCGCGACGTCCCTCGACCTCCGCGCCGATGGCTTCGCCCGCACCACTCACCAGATCGGTAGCTTCACGACCCGCATCGAGCTGATGGGCCTGACCGTTGCCGAGGTGATCAAGGCACCCGTCTCCGCCGCCGAGCAACAGCAGGGGATCGGCCGCCGCTACATCGCCCGCCTCGCCTGCAAGGCGCATCGCATCTGGGATGGCCCGCTGGTCGCGTGGTCCGAGTGGCGGGACAGCTCTTATGGCTTCTTCCCTTCCTCCGTAATCGTTGAAGAAATCGACGGGGCTCTCACGGCCCGCGCCAACCGCATCACCGATTTCAGCCCCGGCATTGATTCCACGATGACCGCCGCCCGTTGAAATCAGCACGAATCTCGTCCGCGGACTCTATGCCGCGGGCCCGTTTTCAAGGTCCCGTCCTGAAGCTCACCATGGCTGGTTCCAGGTTCGTGGTCGGAGGCCTTGAAAACCACTTTCCACCGGGCACCCGTTCACTGCCGTAGCCTCCGTCTCAGGCAAGCGGGGACGGAATGCCCGGAATAACCCATCCGCCGGACCCTGAATTCACCCCCGGGGCCCGGCGGTGGCATTTTCCCGTCGAGCACCCGCGGCTCCGCCAATCTGGACAGGCCGCATGCTTGGGCCGAAGGGCGAGGCTGCGCAGAAGAACGCCGCTTGGGTGCTCGAGTGGATCACCCGGATCGAGGTTCGCCGCCGCGCTCCGGCACCCGCATCGTTCAGGCGCGGGACGATCAAGGTCGCTGCTCGCCCCGGCGGGGCCCACCGGTTGAAGTGGATGAAGGGAATTCCCCCATGGCATGCTGTCACCTATGCCTACATCGAAAAATCTCCCCCGGCGGATGCTCCCGGCAAACAAGCCTACCCCAATGGCCCCGCGAGCCGTGAAGTTTCACCTGTTCCTCACCTGCTTATCAGGTGCGAACAGGTGAAAAAAGCTCGACCGCACAATCCCAACCGATTGCCTACCGAACTCCGCACTCCCTGCTCCCGCGAAGCGCACTCTGATTGATGATTGGCAGATTGATGATTGGTGATTCTGCCTTTCAACTTATAGCCCGTGCTCTTTTTCTCACGATTCCAAGGAAAGTTCGGCATTCCACGCCAAGGGCGGACACCAATCGATTCATGCCGCATTTGGCGGGAATCCCGCGAACCTCGGAAATCTCCTAGCGGATGCGTGTCATCTTGCTCGAAACGGGCAACTGGCCACGTTTTTCAGACCGAACACGATTGCCCCGCAAGCCAATCGAGCGACTTTTCCGAGATTCCAGCGTTCCATGCCAGTGCCTTTCCGCTTCTTCCTCCTGCGGTCGGCCCTCGCCCTGTGCTTTTGCACGGCGGCGCGGGCAGATGATTTCGCGGCGACCTACGACCAGAAAATCCTGCCAATCCTCGAGGACCACTGCTTTTCCTGCCACGGCGAGGGGGAGGACAAAGGGAAGATCAGCTTCGACACCTTCGGCTCCACGGACGAGCTGATGAACCAGACTTCGCTGTGGGAACATGCGCTGCGGAACGTCCGCGCGGGGCTGATGCCCCCGGCCAAAAAGAAGCGGCCCCCTGCGGAGGATCTCGCGACTCTGGTGGATTGGATCAAGCGCGGCCCCTTGAAGCTCGATCCCGCCAATCCGGATCCCGGGCGTGTGACGCTCCGCCGCCTGAACCGCGTGGAATACCGGAACACGATCAAGGACCTCACCGGCTACGATTTCCGGGCGGATGAGGAGTTCCCCGCCGACGACACGGGCTATGGCTTCGACACCATCGGCGATGTCCTGAGCACCTCTCCGCTCCTGCTTGAGAAATACATGCAGGCCGCCGAGACCATCGTCGAAAAGGGCCTGCCCTTGGAGAACCGGGTGATCCCTCAGCGGAACCTTCCCGCCGGACTCTTCCGAGGAAAAGGCGATGGCCGCACCGGCGATTGGGAATACCGCCTCTCCCTTTACGATCCCGCCGACCTTACCGCGGAGCTGAAGATCGAAACCCCGGGCACCTACCGCGTGGTGTTGAACGCCTCGGCACACGGCTCCTTCTCTTACGATCCGGGCCGTGCGAATGCCACATGGTCGGTGGATGGCAAGAAGCTGCTGGAGCAGGAACTAAAATGGAGCCCCGGCCAGAAGATGGATTCTTCCATCGAGGTCAAGTGGGATGCCGGCACCTATCCGCTCCATCTCACGCTGCAACCGCTGGTGGATAAGTCCCAGCAGCCTCCCGATCTCGGCGATGGCCCGCCGAGCGTGAACCTCCATCTGCGCGGAATCACGCTGATCGGCCCGATGGAGCCGGAGCACAGCGTCCACCCGCCCAACTACGGGCGCTTCTTCACGCGGGACAGCGTGCCGACGGATGCCGCGGAGCGGGACCAATACGCGATCGAAATCCTCCGCCGCTTTGCCACCCGCGCTTACCGCAGGCCCGTGGACGAGGCGACGGTCGTGAAGCTCGCGGGATTCGCGAAGCAATCGATGGACGCCCCCGGAGGCACCTTCGAGAAGGGCATCGCTCGCGCGATTTCCGCGATCCTTGCCTCGCCGCGTTTCCTGTTCCGCATGGAAAGCACGCTGCCGGAAAGTGATCCGGCCGCGCATCCGCTGCTCGATGAGTATTCGCTGGCCTCGCGCCTTTCCTACTTCCTCTGGTCCACCACCCCGGATGATACGCTTTATCAGCTCGCGGAACGCGGTGAGCTGCGCAAGAACCTCGGTGCCCAGGTGCAGCGCATGCTGCAGGACGAGCGGTCCAATGAGTTCGTGAAAAACTTCGCCGGCCAGTGGCTGCAAACCCGCGATGTGGAAGGCGTGAGCATCGATGCCCGCGTGGTGCTCGCCCGGGATGCCGGCACGGAGAAGGAGAACAACGAGCGCTTCCAGAGATTCCGCCAGCTCAACAAACTGATCGATGAAGCCGAGAAGGCGAAGGACACCGCAACGGTCGCCACGCTGCGGGGGGAACTGAATGAGATGCGGAAGAAGTTCCGCGGCCAGCGCCGGGTCGAGTTGGGCAGCTCGCTGCGCACCGCCATGCGCCGTGAAGCGGAGATGTTCTTCCGCCATCTGCTGAAGGAGGACAAGAGCGTGCTGGAGCTGATCGAGACCGATTCCACCTTCCTCAATGGCGAGCTCGCCGCGCATTACGGCATCCCCGGTGTGGATGGCGGCGACATGCGCCTGGTGAAACTTCCTGAAGACAGCCCGCGCGGCGGGATTATTACGATGGGCACCGTACTTGCCGTGACCTCGAACCCGACCCGCACCTCGCCGGTGAAGCGCGGGCTCTTCATCCTGGACAATGTGCTCGGCACGCCTCCCCCACCCGCTCCTCCGGACATTCCCTCGCTGGAAGCCTCGGAGAAAGGCGCGGATGGCCGCGAGCTGACCTTGCGCGAGGCGCTCGCGATGCACCGCGAGAAGCCCCTTTGCTCCTCCTGCCACGATCGCATGGACCCGCTGGGCCTCGCCCTTGAAAACTTCAATGCCATGGGCCTGTGGCGGGACAAGGAACGCGGCCAGCCGCTCGCCTCGCCTGCCGGACAGCTCATCACCGGCGAGCAATTCGCCGACATCCGGGAGCTGAAGCACCTGCTCGTCACCGCCCGTCGCCAGGACTACTACCGCTGTCTGACGGAAAAGCTCATGACCTACGCGCTCGGTCGCGGCCCGGAGCCTTGCGATATCACCACCGTGGATTCCATCGTCGAAAAGATGGAGCAAACCGGCGGCAAGTTTTCCACCGTGATCACGGGCATTATCGAATCCGCCCCGTTCCAAAAACGCCAACGTCCCTCGACATGAACGCCGCCACCAACCGTCGCCGCTTCCTCCGCGGCATGGGAGCCTGTCTCGCCCTGCCATCCTTCGAGGCCTTCCTGCCGCGTACCATGGCCGCCACGGTGCCCGGCCGTGCCTTCGCCACCACGGCCAGCGGCGCGCCGTTGCGCATGGCCTTCCTGTATTTCCCCAATGGCGCGATCCAGAGCCACTGGACGGCCGCGGGCAGTGGCGCGGACTTCAGGCTGGAGAATACCTTGGCTCCGCTGGCATCGCTGAAACATCGCGTGCAGGTCATTTCCGGCCTGGAGCATCTCAATGCCGATCCCGGCAACGATGGTGCCGGTGATCACGCCCGGGCCAATGGAACCTTCCTCACCGGCGTCCGTGTGAAGAAAACCGCGGGCAGCGATATCCATGCGGGCATCTCCGTCGATCAAATCGCCGCGCAACAGATCGGAAAGAGCACGCGCTTCGCGTCGCTGGAGCTGTCCTGCGATCCGCACCGGAAATCGGGCGGTTGCGACTCCGGCTACTCCTGCGCCTACGAGTCCAATCTCGCGTGGCGCACGCCGACCTCGCCGCTTTCCCCGGAATCGAACCCGCGCCTCGTTTTCGAGCGCCTCTTCGGCTCCGGCAATCACGGTGAGCGAACGGAAAGCCTGGCACGCCGCCGCGCCCAGCAGCGCTCGATCCTCGACTTCGTGATGGAAGACGCGAAGGCGATCCAGGGCCAGCTGACGAACCGCGATAAAGCGAAGATGGACGAGTATCTCACCGGCGTCCGTGAGATCGAGCAGCAGATCATCACCGCGGAAGGCTTCACGGATATCCCCGATCCGGACATCGCCACCCCCGAAGGCATCCCGCGGGGCTACGACGAGTACATCAAGCTGATGTTCCAGATGACGGCGCTGGCTTTCGAAACCGATGCCACGCGCATCGCCACGATGCTGCTCGCCCGCGACGGCAGCAACCGCTCCTTCCCCGAGATCAACATCGCCGAGGGCCACCACTCGCTCTCCCATCACCGCAATGACCAGGAGATGATCCGCAAGGTCATCCAGATCGATCTCTTCTACGCCGAACGTTTCGCAGAATTCCTCGCCCTGCTGGAATCGAAGAAAGACGCCGACGGGCAATCGATCCTGCACAACTCGATGATCGTTTACGGCTGCGGTAACTCCGATGGCAACCGCCACACCCATGCGAACCTGCCGGTCGTCGTCGCGGGCAATGGGGGCGGCGTGCTGAATCCCGGCCGCCGCGTCGAAGCGAACGCGACCCCGATGTGCAACCTCTACCTGAACATGCTCGACGCCATGGGCACTCCCGCACTGGAGCGCTTCGGCGATAGCACGGGAAGGCTGACGGGAGTGTGAAGTCGTCCAAAATGAGTCTCAAATGACCGCGAAAAGTCGCAAAATCCGGCCACCCCGCGGAAACAACCACTCGTTATCAACGGATTACAGCCACCTCCGGTCTCGAAATTAAAAAACCCGCGATTTCCGCGTCTTCTGCGACTTCGTGCGACAGCCTTGGACTGCACGCAGTCCAAGCAACTCCACCCCCAATCGTACCGTTCTCTATTGAACTTTTCCTCCGCCGCGTTCCACGCTGCCGCCGTGCCGACCGTCCGCCTCAAATACTTCAGCTACCACCCCGCCATCTGGCCGCGCATGATCGGGGAGGTCTCCCGCGACGCGTCCCCGGGCTCGCTCGTCCAAGTGCTCGACAAGGAGGGCAAACCCTTCGGCAGCGCCTTCTGGAACCCCAAGGCCGGCATGCCCCTGCGCGTGTTCGATCACGGTGGCGAAGTCGTCGACGAGGACTTCTTCGTCGGCGCCATCCAGCGCGCCGCTTCCCTGCGCCGGGATTTGATGAAGCTGGATGAAACCACCGAGGCCTACCGCGCCATCCATGCGGATGCCGATCAGCTCCCCGGTCTCGTCGCGGACAAGTTCGGCAAGGTGATGTCCCTTGAGATCACCAACCTCGCCGCCTTCCAACGCCTTGATCTCTGGGTCCCGGCCCTCCACGAAGCCTTCGGCACCGAGAAAGCTCACATCCGCGTCGACCCCGATCTCGCGCGCATCGAGGGCATCCCTTCCCTCACCCATCCGCTTTCCGAAAAGCTGCGCCCGCTGAAAATCCGCGAGCATGGGGTCACTTTCGAAATCGATCCGGCCGGCGGCCACAAGACCGGCTTCTTCTGCGACCAGCGGGAGAACCGGAAGAGGTTCGCCTCCTTCGCGAAGGATCGCAGCGTGCTCGACCTCTGCTGCTACACCGGTGGCTTTTCCGTAAGCGCAGCCTTGGCCGGTGCAAGCGAAGTCACCGCCGTGGATCTCGATGAAAACGCCATCGAGATGGCGAAGCGGAACGGCAATCTCAACCAGCAGCGCGTCAAATTCACCCACGCCGATGCCTTCACCTGGGCACGCACGATGATCGAGAACGGCCGCCAGTGGGATCTCGTCATCGCGGACCCGCCGAAGTTCATCCACAACCGCGAGGACCGGATCGGCCACAACAAGTATCACGACCTGAACACGCTCGCGCTGAAGATGGTCAAGCCGGGCGGGATCTTCGTCACCTGCTCCTGCTCCGGCATGCTCTCCGCGGACGAGTTCGAAAAGATCGTCGTCTCCGCCGCCCACCGGCAGAACCGCCGCCTGCAGATCTTCGACCGCACCGGCGCAGGGCCCGACCATCCGACCATCTCGAACTACCCGGAGTCGCGCTACCTGAAGCTGCTCTGGTGCCGGGTCCTTTGAAGCCCCCCATGAGACGCTCGGTTACGTGGATGCCCACGTGATGTTCCGGGAGCTGGCGTAAGCCCGCTGCTCAGTTCCCGCCCTGCACGATCACGCGGAACGGCTTGCCGTTCGGGACCACCGGAGTCTCGATCAGTTGGAAAGACTTCACGCCACCGCTATTGGGAATCGTGAGGACGATGGTGTTGGAGGACACGCCTTGGATGGCGCCCGTATTGGGAGACTGGAATACCAGCGGGCTCGCCGCATATGCCCCGGCCGATTGAATGCCGCCTTTCGACGCTGTGGCATAGGCAGCTTGGGCACTACTGAGCTTGATCTTGCCTTTGACACCTGCAGCGTCCGTCCACTCCACGTGATGCTCCATGCCTTCGGAAGGTGCGGGCACTTGATCGATGACGACCTCGGCCTTGTTGGTCACGGGATCTTCGATGACAAAGCCTTCCGGTTCGGTGCGGACTTGATTGGTGGCGACGGCAGGCGTTTCTTCCGCCGTCCGGAACGCCGTCAAATCATCGGCAGCGGTTGCCTTGCGACCGATGAATCCGCGGCCCTCCTCGTCTTTGTTCCAAACCAGTTCCCGTTCAGGATCGTAGTAGGTCCCTTCATCCGACTTCAACAGGCCGTAGTCCTGCCAAGCGCTTTCCGGGAAATTCCGGTGACGGATCACTCCGCCATCCTCGGGGGCAATGACGCCTTCGGGCAGCCATCCACGCTCGATGACGAGAGCGGCGGGGTCATTCGGGGCACCGCTCTCCGCTTCCAAGGCGGTGCGAAGTGCTCCGGTCAAAACCGCCCACACCCGCTGCCGGGCTTCTTCCGGGGAGCGCTCCACGCCCCCGGGCGAGCTCAGGGACATCACCCGCGGTGCGGTCAGGACAGCCTCATCGCTCAGACGGGCCAGACTTCCGCGCAGCTTCATCAGCTCGCTGCGCAGTCGGCGATCTTCCCTTTCGGCAATTCGCGGACCGGCACCTTCACTAACGATCTTCACCTCAGGAGCCGCTTCGGCCTCGCGGACTTCCTTTTCTACGACAACCTTCGTAGATCCGCCCTTCTGCGACTGCGGCCACAGGCTCACTGCAACGACGACCGCGGCGGCCCATCCGCTGGCGGTGATCCATGGCGTAAACCGCTTCACTTTCGCCCCAGCCGGAGGCTTCGCATCGATGCGGGCCATCACGGAATGCAGCACATCGGACGGAGCCGCCCGCAGCGGTGAAACGGCGAGCCACACGTCGGCCGCGGCTTCACGCGTCAGACGAGCCTCATCCAACAGCTCCGGATCGCGAAGCAAACGCGGATCGCTGCGCGCCTCGTCACCGGGCGGCAGGATGTCCAGCGCCTTTGCGGTCGCATCTTCGCGGTCAGTCCGGCTCACCGACGCCTCCTTTCTTCAAAAGTTGCCGCAGCTTCTCCATCGCGCGGTGCACGCGGATCTTCGCGGTGCCCAGCGGCACGCCCCAGCGCGAGGCGTGATCCTGCAGGGTTCCCGGATCGAAGAGGGCGACCCGCACCGTCTCTGCTTCCGTCTCGTCCAGCATTTCGAGCGCGGTGCGGACCCGTGAAACCGTATCGCGGAAAAACAAATCCTCCACCCCGCCGCGGTCCGGCACTTCCAGCATGGGCATCTTGGTCCAGTCCTCCCATACCGGCGCACGCCGCCGCTTCTTCCGGAGCACGTCGAGGCAGAGGCCGCGCAAGATCATCGCGCACCATGTGAAGCCGCGGCTCTTTTCCGCGTCGAACTCCCCTGCTCGTTTCCATATCCGTAAAAAGCAGTCCTGTAGCGCTTCTTTCGCGGCTCCTTCATCGCCGACCCAGTGAAGGGCCATGCTGAAGAGGCGGTCGCCCCACATCCGGTAAAGTTCTTCAAGCGCTTCCGCGTCCCGTTTGGCAATCCGGCCGAGCAGCCACGATCCGTCCCAGGCATCTGCCCGGCCGTCCGTGTCAAACTCGCGTACCTTCTCGCCCATCGGTCCGCGCCACTCTCTCATGGTCCGGACCTTCTAGAAAAGTACCGTTTCCAGCGACTTCGCCTCCTTCTTCCCGGAAAGCACTCGCATCCGTTCTCCTGGTGAGAAAGAGGGCGGTGGCCATTGATACCCTCCCAGTTATCAGCCACCGCCCTTGTCCCATGTACCCTGAACAACCGGAAATATTTCCGATTTTCCCGGGCGTCCGACGGGCCGGACGACATTGCAGGATCTCCTCCCGGCGCCTTCGAGCTCTCCCCAGCTTTCGGCACCGCCCCGCTCACGTCGTCCGGCCAAGCCGGTTTTGACGGGAAATCTTCCGATCGTGTAGTGCGGTCGGGGACGGCCGGAACCCATAAAACCCGCCGTCCCCGCGAAAACGTCCGGACCGAAGCTCGCAGCCTCTCCGCGAACCCCGGTCCGTTTGTTTCCGAAAGCAACACTACAACCATGATCGTTACCGGGTGATCCGGCTGCGATCGGAAGTGGGTTTCATCTTTTCTGAAATTATTTTCCGTCGAAGCGGAGGACGACCGGCGCGGAGGCATTTTTCTCCGGAAAAGCTTCGCCTTCGAAATGCGCCCAGTCCTCGAAACTGGTCTGTGCCGACTGCTGGACGGTGGAATGAACGACGGTGCCGTCCTCCAACTGAACCAGCAGTTCGAGGCTGCGGAACTTGAATTTGTCGTCGGTGGAATCGTGGCGCAGTTCCACCGTATTGGAGTCCTTCAGGTTCCGGATGCTCTCGCCATCCAGCTCGATTTGCTCGCGGGTCCATTCGTCGCCGCCAGAAGGGAGATCGAGGGCTTTCGAGCCGTTCAAGAAAAAGCTCTTCGCGCCATGTCCGGCACTCACGCCGAAGAGTTCCACCACCAGCCAGGCGTTCCGCGCTGTCTTCAGCTCGGCGGCGGTCAGGGCGCGGCGAATCACCGGTTTGGCCGGGATCGATCTTTCCGGCACCACGCAAACGTTCTGCCTGCGGGTGTTGGCAGAGACCGCCCACGGCAGATCGCGGCTGTCGAAACTCGAATCAGCGGCCTTTCTTTCGGCGAGCAACCAGACTTCAACTCGCGTCTCCGACTTGCCGCCGGAGAGCTGGATCTCCGCCTTTTTTCCCGCCTTCGTCGCCAGATCATAGGAGGCCATCTGCCACGGCCGCACCCGGTCGCTCGGCATGCCTGCCCGGGCATATCCTGCGAAATTGTTGAGCGTCGATTTGCTGATGCGGAGGGGTGGGATGGTTTGCCCGTCGATTTTCACCTCCGGCAAATCCGGATACCCGATCACTAATAATTCACCGCGCCCCCCGAGATCGGCGGGCACTCCCACGGAGGCGGTCACTCCGGTCTCCGCCTTCACCATGGTGGCGATGTCCGCAAGAGGCTCCCGCTTCACCTTCGCGCGCCCCGGGGCAAACTCGAAAGCAAGCGTCTCATAGCCGGGCACCTCGATCTCGATCGCCTTCCCGGAAATGAAGGCCGCAGGCCACTCCGCATGATAGGGATAGACCACGCGCGCCGCGAACGCCTTCCCCGCGCCACCGGCGAACCCCGCCACGCGATCGAACGGCACCCGCAACACTTGCGGAGATGGCCCGGGATTACGCACCACCAGCACGCCCTGATCGCCGTCCCATCCGGCATAGCCATAGACATGGCCCTCATCCGGCCTGCCGCCGATCCAGACATTGTTCGCCAGCGCCTTGAAGTTCTTCTCGCTCCAGCGGTGGATCGTCGCGAGGGACTTCCATTGCTCCGGACTCATCGCGGCAGGAGTCAGGTACCACTCCTTCATCTGGATACCACGTCCATAGTACATCATCACATGGTCCGCCCAATCGCGCAGGGTGTCCTGCGGGCCCTCCATCTGGTTGCGAGGATTGCGGATGATGCCATGCGTCATCAATCGGGATACCGGCACCAGTGGCCGGTCCTCGGGATCGCCCCACATCCGCCAGATGTAGGCATCCCGGTCCGTCGTCGCCATCGCCCGCGTGGAAAGCTCCGGCCAGTTGCCGTTGAAGCCGTCGTCGCCCGCTAGCATCCACAAGGCATCGCCGTGCATCAGCCACCATGGCGAGAACCACACCCAGTTGGTCAGGTTCTGATAGACGCCGGGATTGGCCTCGCGGGTGGCCGCCAGCAGGGAAATCATCGCATCCACATTCGCCTCGTGGCCGTGGCGGTCGGTTGGCGGATGATTGCAACCCTCGCCGGTGTCGGAGAGGTGGTTGAAGTCGTGCTTGAAGTAGCTGACCTTTGCCTCGCTCGCCAGCTTGCGCAGCTGCTTCTCCAGCTCTTGCCGGTAGCCATCCGCGCTCAGCGAGTAGTGGGCGAAGTATTGACCGAAATACTTGTTGGCCTTGGATTGCTTGTAGCCTTGCGAGACACCCCAATCGACCTTGGTATTCGTGCCGTCCAAAGCCAGCCACAGACCCAAGCTCGTGCCATCTTTTTGCAAGGAATCGCTTAATTCCTTCAGGTCTTCGAATCCCTTCGGAAAGTGACCTGCCGCAGGTTCCCAGACCGAAGAGCGATTCTGCCAGCCATCGTCGGGAACCATGGCGTCGATCTTGATGTCGTAGCCCTTCAGCGCTTCCTGGAAGGCCTTGTGGATGTTCACCAGATTGTCGCCCTTCAGCGATTTTCCCGCGGCATCGAACCAATTGTTGTAGTGCGTGAAAGAACGGCTGGGCTTCGCGATGCTCTTCAGATAGCGGGCAAATTCCTCCTCCGCATTCAAGCCCTCGGCCGCAACGCCAGCCACAGCTGTCTGGCTGAGGATGATCCAGCGTCCGCCATCCTTCTCCGCGAAGCCGGGAAAGTGGAACAGTCTCAGCAATCCCGACCGCGCCTTCTCATCGCCGTCGCGTCCGTCCAGATCGACGAAAGAGTAGTTCCCCACCATTTCGTACCGATGCGCGTCCGGCTTCGGCGTGTTGCCATCGGTATGGCGGCTGTGCCCCGCAGGATACTCCAGCCCGAAGAACCAGCGATCACGGACGAAGACCGGCTCGCCGCGTCCCCCGCGTGTCGCGGATTGGGAGGTCGAGAAGCGCTCCACCTCCAATCGGTCGATGGTCGCTTCACCGGGAAACTCCAGTTCGATGCGCTTGCGAATCCACGGCTGATCGGGCGCGGCATCGAAGCTCACCGTCACCTTGGCAGGTGCATTGTCGGGTAGCGCGGCGCCGTCAGGCCACACATAGCGGAAAACCAGTCCCGACTTCGTGCGCTCCGGATCTCCGGCCGACCGGTAGTCATTCACGGTCCACTCGCGATCATCCATCGTTCGGATGTGGAACTCATCACTGGCCACCGGAAGCGAGTCGCCGAACGAAACGGTCCGCCAGACCCGCCCGTCGAATTCGAATTCCCGCTTCATCCCGCCAGCCGAGACAAGCTCCAAGCCATGGCAGACCGAAGCGACCGATATCAACGAGAGCAAGACGATGCGGATCATTGGGACGAACATGCTCTACGAAAACCAGACCGGCACCTTTCATCACAAAATAAACCAATTCTCAATACATCGAACCAACAATTCAAACATTTCCCCACGGCCCAAAGCACATTCCGCTATTATGACAACACCCCGATTCGGGGAAGTTTGACGCCATGGCATGGCAGTTCGTAGTGTTCTCGCGCCAGTTGCGAAGTTTTCAAACCTGTTTGCCACATGAAATCCAAGATCCGGACACTCCGTCTCCTCCCTCTGCTATCCCTCCTCATCCCTGCGGCTTTTGCCGAGGGCCAATGGACTCCTGAAAAGGCCCAGGAGTGGGCAAAGAGCCAGCCTTGGCTCGTCGGCTCGAACTTCAGCCCGAGCACCGCCATCAACCAGCTCGAGATGTGGCAGGCGGAAACCTTCGATCCGGAAACCATCGACCGTGAACTCGGCTACGCGGCGGGCTGTGGGATGAACGCGGCCCGCGTCTTCCTCCACAATCTCCTCTGGGAGCAAGACTCCGAAGGACTGCTCAAGCGCATGGATCAATTCCTGACGATCGCCGACAAACACAAGATCGGCATTATGTTCGTGCTCTTCGATGACGTGTGGGATCCGCATCCCCACCTCGGCGTCCAGCGCCCGCCGCGTCCCCATGTGCACAATTCCGGTTGGGTCCAGGCACCCGGTCGCGCGGTGCTGCTGGATGAGGCGAAGCGTGCCGCCCTCGAACCCTATGTGAAGGGCGTGCTCACCCGCTTCAAGGACGACAAGCGCGTGGTGGTCTGGGACCTCTACAACGAGCCGGGCAATCTTAACAAGAGCGCCTATGGCCGTTGGGAAATCGAGGACAAGCCCAAGTACTCGCTGGATCTGGTGAAGAAGACCTTCCAGTGGGCATGGGAAGTCCGGCCATCCCAACCGCTCACCATGGGCGTGTGGACCAATGACTGGAGCACCAAGGAAAAGCGTGATGCGCTCAATGCCTACCAGCTCGACCACTCGGACGTGACCACCTTCCACGTCTACGGCGATCTTGCGAAGACGAAGGAGTTCACCGAACCGCTCTTCGATTACGGCCGTCCGGTAATCTGCACCGAGTTCCTCGCGCGCACCGCCGGCAGCCGCCTTCAGGACATCCTGCCCTACTTCAAGGAGAAGAAGGTCGGGGCCTTCCAATGGGGTCTGGTCGCAGGCAAAACCCAGACCCAATACCCGTGGGACACATGGAACAAGGCCTTCGATGAAGAGCCGAAGGTGTGGTTCCACGAACTCTTCCACCAGGACGGCAAGCCCTTCGATCCGGCCGAGACGGATCTCTACAAGAAACTCACTTCCACGCCCTGATTCTCCCCCCATCTCCATTTATGACCATGAAACCGACATCCCTTCTTGCCCTGCTACTCACGCTTCCCGCGGCCCATGCCGAATGGAAGGCTGTGGAAGGCAGGATCATGACGAAGTGGGCCAAGGAGGTGACCCCGGCAAATGCGTGGGACGAATACCCGCGCCCTCAGCTCCAGCGTGAGAACTGGACAAACTTGAACGGCCTCTGGACTTATGGCCTCGCGTCGAAGAATGCCGACAAGCCCGGCGATTGGGCGGGCGAGATCCTCGTGCCCTTCGCCCCCGAGTCCGCGCTTTCCGGCGTGGGCAAGCTCGTCGAGCCGGATCAGACACTCTGGTACAAACGCTCCATCACCGCGAAGAAAAACGCGGGAAAGCGCGTGATTATCCATTTCGAAGCCGTGGACTACGAGTCCACCGTGTGGGTGAATGGCAAGGAAATGGGTACGCACGTCGGTGCGCACACGCCATTCTCCTACGACATCACCGATGCCCTGAAAGACGGCGAGAACGAGCTGCTCGTCCGCGTTCATGATGCCACCAGCGGCTTTCAACTCGTCGGCAAGCAGCACCTCAAGCCGGGTGGGATCTGGTACACGCGCGTAAGCGGCATTTGGCAAAGCGTGTGGATGGAAGAAGTCAACGAGCGCTTCATCGAGGACCTCGACTTCACCAGCGATAGCAAAGGTGGAGTCATTGGCATCAAGGCAACGCTTTCCGGCAATGCCGTCGCGGGTGAAAAGCTGAACATTCGCGTGGCCATCAAGGACAAGCTCGTGGCATCGGCGGAAGGTGTAGCAGGAAAGGCCTCCATCCCGCTCCGTGAGCCCAAGCTGTGGTCACCCGATGAACCGAATCTCTACGCCCTCGTGGTCGAGCTGTTGGACGGCTCCGGCAAGGTCATCGACTCCGTGAAGTCCTACACCGCCCTGCGCGAACTCGGGAAGAAGCAGGACAAGAACGGCAACTGGCGCTTCACCCTGAATGGCAAGTCGATCTTCCACTGGGGACCACTTGACCAAGGTTGGTGGCCGGACGGCCTCCTCACCCCTCCTTCGGACGAAGCGATGCTTTCCGACATCGAGTATCTGAAAGCCGCAGGCTTCAACATGATCCGCAAGCACATCAAGGTGGAGCCGCGCCGCTACTACTACCACTGCGATCGTCTCGGCATGATGATGTGGCAGGACCAAGTCAGCATGGGCTATGGCCCGGACACCGAGCCGAAGGGCTCGAACCCGCCGTGGACCCGCCTGGCTCCGGACCCGAAGGACGGCGACTGGCCGGAGGCCGCCCACAGGCAGTGGGAAACGGAATACAAGCGCATGGTCGATCACCTGCGCGATCAGCCCTGCATCGTCGTATGGTCGCCCTTTAACGAAGCATGGGGCCAGCACCGCACCATGGACTCGGGCAAGATGGCCGTCGCTTACGACAAGACCCGGCCGGTCAACATCGCCTCCGGCGGTAACTTCTGGCCCGTGGGTGATATCGCGGACGAGCACGCCTATCCTGACCCCGCGTTTCCGGTCGGCGACAAGCGCTTCAAGGACTACGTCAAAGTCGTCGGCGAGTTCGGCGGCCACGGCTGGCCGGTGAAAGGACACCTGTGGGATGCGACGAAGGAGAACTGGGGCTACGGCGGTCTGCCGCAGAGCCTCGACGAATGGAAGGAGCGCTACACCAAATCGATCAATGTCCTCTGCGGCCTGCGCCGCCAAGGCATCTCCGCAGGGGTCTACACCCAGACAACCGATGTCGAAGGCGAGATCAACGGTCTGCTCACCTATGACCGGGAGGAAAAGGTGCCGGCGTCCTGGCTGAAGCCGCTCCATGAAAAGCTGCTCTCAACCCCCGACGCCGCCGCTTACAAGCCCGTCGCCGCGACCTCGGAAGCGCAGCCGCAAGCGTGGAAATATACCACGGAGGATCCAGGCACCGGCTGGCAAGGCGAAGCCTTCGACGACAAGGCATGGAAGGACGGCAAAGGCGGCTTCGGCACCCGCGACACGCCGAACACGAAGGTAGGCACCACTTGGGACACGAAGGACATCTGGCTCCGCCGTGAGTTCAGCGTCGCGGAAAGACCGCAAGGCAAGCTGGTCCTCAAGATCCGTCACGATGAAGACGCCACCGTCTTCCTCAACGGCGTGGAGATTGCCAAGCTCACCGGCCACATCGGCAACTACTCGATGATCGAAATTAGCGAAGAGGGCGCTTCCGCACTCAAGCCGCACAAGAACATCCTCGCAATCCACGTGAAGCAGACGATCGGCGGCCAGTTCATCGACGCCGGCTTGATGGACGAAACCATCGTCCAATAACGACCGCTCCAAGACCTGCGAAGGGTGCAGCGGAAGCAGCGAAGTGCTTCAGCTCCTTCGCAGGTCTCTTTCCGTGGGTTCATATTCCACCTCCGCGGCGAACCAAGGGAAACAAATTCCATCGTGGATTTTGCGCATGTCAGGAGCGATTCTGAATCCGCATCATCGCTTCCAAGGCCTTCGGATGAAGACCGCGGATCTCGAAACGTTCGCCAACATAGCGACGGTAGACCAAGCGGCGCTGGAGCCAACGTGATCCGACCGCGACGACAAGAATGACAACGAAGAGAACGGTGAGCGCATTTACCACGCCTACCGAAATGCCGGGGATGTTCGGGACAACGACCACGAGCCCAAGCACCAAAACGATTCCGACCAAGGCACCCCATTTCAAGAGTTCCTCCCGCCTCACGGTGCGCCGCGTCATGAAGACGAGGATCCATGCCGGACGGGAAAGCACGGGAATCAGAACACTCGCGAGGAGGCCGACCGCCATCATCGCTTCAAACAACGGAGCGATTGCCTCGCCGACGGCCATCCATGCCGACGCCAGCGAGAGGCAGAGACCCCCCAGAAAGAGATGTCTCGGCCACAGGTATCTCCGCCGGACCGCGAGGCGGAACAGGACCATCCGGTCCTCGCTTGCCCCGGTGAAGGGATCGATCATCGGCAAGGTTGCCTCCTTCTCGACGATCAAGCGTCCCTCCACCATCTCCCAGCCATGGGAAGCCGGCGCTTCCGCGACATCGTCGACCGCGGAGGGAGCATAGGGATTGTCGGACATGGGCCCAGCATGCACACGGGCCCTGCCCAAGCAAACGCACCTTACTTCAGCTCCTTGATCCGGATGTTCTTGTAGAGCGTCGTGCTGCCCTTGTCATGGGCTTGAAGGGCGATGGTGCCGCCTCCTTTCGTCAGCTTGCTCTTTCCTTCCTCCGCCTTGTAGTCCTTCACCAATTCCTTGTCGTTCACCGTCACGTTGATGACGCCATGGTCCACGCGGATCACGTATTTCATCCACTCGTCATCTTTGAAGGGTTCCTTGTTATCGACCACGGCGTAGAGGCCTCCGGATTTGCGCCAATCGGACTGGGTGTTGTTGACCTGCACCTCGTAGCCGGCGGACGGCCAACCTTCTTCCTGATAGACCGTGCTGATGAAAACACCGCCGTTCGAGTTCGGCTTGGTCATGACGTCCAGTCGGAGTTCGAAGTTGTCGAACTTCGCATTGTTCACCTTGCCCACATAGAAGGCATGGGACCGATCGCCGTTCACGACGATCGCGCCGTCCTCCACCTTGAAGGCTCCCTTGTCCTCGGCGACCTTCCAGCCCTCGAGGGTCTTTCCATCGAAGAGGGAAACGAAACCCTCCTCCTTCTGGGCGGAAGCGGAGAGGACGAGCGCGGCACTGGCGGCGAATACAGAGAGGAGCTTTTTCATATCAGGAACAGGTTTACGTCAGGAATTCCGTTCGTCTATCCCCACGGAAGTCATTTGCTGTCCCTCGCGACCCTTCTCAGATCATTCCGGCTCAAGTAGCCGACCTCCCCCACTCCGGCCACGGGTGCTCGGTCAGGCAGGCATTGTAGTACCGGGGATCATCCGAGACCTCCTGTCCCACCCAATCCGGCTTTTCAAATTCCGTATCTTCTTTCTCCAATTCGATCTCGGCGACGATCAGCCCCTCATTCTCTCCGTGGAACTCGTCCACTTCCCAACAGTGCCCTCCCAGTCTTCGCTCATAGCGGGTCTTGTCCAATAAGGAAGGAAGACACATTTCCAGGAGCAACTTCGCTTCATCGAGCGGAATCGGGTATTCGAACTCAGTCCGCGAGACCCCTTCGGTCGATCCCTTGATGGTCAGAAAGCCTTTGTCGCCCTTCGTCCTCACCCGCACCGTCCGCTCTTCATCGCGGCAGAGGTAGCCTTGACAAATCCTCACCCCTTCCGGCCCGTCGCGCCACGCGTCGGAGGTGACTAAAAACTTCCGTTCAATCTCGGTGGCCATCGTTCGTTGGCAAGTTCGCCATCGAACGATCGTGCAGAGGTTTCAGGACCACCAGCGAAAAGAGACAGCCTACCCCCGCGAGGAACATGTCCACCTGCGTATCCCAGTGGTCGCCCTGGGTTCCAAGGAAGGACTCCGATGCTTCCTCCGAGACCAAGGCCGCGGTCCACTCGAGAAGTTCGTAGCAGACACTGACGGCGAGGCAAAACGAGATGACGGTGAAATTCAGCCAGCCCCGTCGCGCGAATACCTTGTTCCGTATCAGGATCTCCCGGCAGACGATCGCGGGCACCATGCCCTGGAAAATGTGCCCGAGGCGGTCGTAGTGGTTCCGCTCAACCCCGAGCCAACCTTTCATCCATTCGCCCACGGGCGTCAGCGCGTACGTATAGTGGCCGCCGACCAAAAGCAACACCATGTGGAGGCCCACCAGTACCAGCGCAAAGGTCGACAAACGCCAACCCCGCCGCGCCGCGATGGCCAAGGCGATGAAGCCAATGAATACCGGCACCGTCTCCAGCCACCAGGTGATCATGTCATGCGGCTTCCACACCGACCACGCGATCCACGGCAGGATCAAAAGGAAGAGCGTTAGATTGGGGCGGCGGGCCATGAGACAAAGTAAGCCACACAAAAATCGGGCCGCACAGCTTTTCAAAAGTAGTTCGCTCAGTCCCCTGAGCGGACGAAGCACTTCCGGCGTCCACGTCATACCAAAAACTCGAGGGACGGAAAGCAGACCCACTCAGGCCTACCCTCCGTCCCCCATCCCTCTTCTGTCGGAAGAATCGTTTATGCGTCGAGGCGCAGCGCGGCTTTCTGCGCGGCGGTCTTCGCTTCGCCCTTGGAGGCCACATCCTCGGAGCTGGTGAGGCGCATGCCCACCGGCTTCGAGACACCGAACTCCTCCATCGTCACGCCATACATCACGTCGGCCCGGGCCATGGTACGCTTGGAGTGCGTCACAATGATGAACTGGCTGTTGTCGATGAAACGATCCAGTACCTTCACGAAGCGGTTGATGTTTGACTCGTCGAGTGGCGCATCGAGCTCGTCCAGCACGCAGAAGGGACTCGGCTTGATCATGTAGATCGAGAAGAGCAGTGCCACCGCGGTCATCGAGCGCTCGCCACCGGAGAGCAGGGAAATGCTCTGCAGCTTCTTGCCCGGCGGCTTGGCGATCACCTCGATCCCTGATTCCAGCGGATCGCTCTCGTCCACCAGCATCAGGTCGGCCTGACCTTTCTCGCCAAAGAGCTCCTTGAACATGTCCCGGAAATTGAGCTTCACTTGCGCGAAGGTCTCGGCGAAGCGGCGTTGCGTCTCCTCGTTGATCTTGTCGATCACCTCGATGAGGTTCTGCTTCGAGCTCACGAGGTCATCGTAGTTCGAGCGCACCTCGTTGTAGCGCTCCTCGAGTTCCTCGTATTCCTCGATCGCATCGACGTTCACCGGTCCCATCGAATCGAGGCGGCGCTTGAGATCGCCAACGATGGCTTCCACGAAAGTCCAATCCGGCTCGCCGGTCATCTCGGGCGGCAATTCGATCTCCTCGTCCGCCTTCGTGGCGTCCACCACGATGATCGCCGGTTCCTCGTCTTCGGAGTCCTCGCTCTCGACGAAGGTCTGGCGACCGCCGCGCGATTGCTGGGACTTCTGCGAAGCAATGCAGGAAAGCAGCGCATGGGCATCCGGCTCGAAAGTCGCGAGCTCCACCTGATGGCGCTCAAGGATCGTCGTGACCAGGCTTTCGAGACGCAGCTCGATCTTCGTGATCGCGACCTCCTCACGTCCCCGTTGCTCGGAAGCCTTCGCATGGCGGCGGCGGGCTTCGGAAAGCTCGGCCTCCGCCTTGTCGATCGCTTCGATAAGCTCGTTGCGACGTCCTGCACGAGATTCAATTTCGGCCGCGAGGTCTTCCGACTCCGCCTGGTGCGTCTCCACCTCTTCCGCGAGGCGGGCATTCTCCGCAGCGGCGGATTCGATGCGTTGGACGAAGGACTCGATCTCCGTCTCACGGCGGATGGAAAGCTCGCGCAGTTCGCTGAGGCGCGCCTCCATCGGCTGTTGCTGGGCTTCAGCGGCCTGCTTCGCCTGACGCTCGACAGCCAGCGAGGTGCGCAGCTCGTTCAATGCTTGGGCAAGCTCTGCCTCGTCGCGTTGCGAAGCCTCCACTTGCGACTGCAAGCGGCGCTGGTCTTCCTCATGGCCTTCCAAGCGCTCGCGCGCCATCGAGAGCTCGCTCTCCAGTCCGCTGCGGCTGTCATGGGCGGCCTGCTCGCGGGCATCGAGTTCGCCGCGCTCCCAGCGGACATTGTCCAGCTTGGTCTGCACGCTCTCGACCTCGCGGGTCGCCAGGGTGAGCTGACCTTGCAGCGTGGAAAGCTCCACCTTGTGGCGCTGGATGCGCTCGCGGCAGACTTCGACTTCTTCCTGAAGCTGGGTAAGGCTCGCTTCCAGATCGATCACCCGCTGGCGGGCCGCTGCCTCCGCCTCGACGAGCCCGGCGACTTCCTTGTCGAGATCACGGACCTCGTTCTGAAGTTCCAGCACCGAGACATTGCCTTCACCGGCATCGCCACCGTGGATCACACCCTCGGCACCGATGAGTTCACCAGCTTGCGTGACCATCGTCACATCCGGGAAGGAAGAGCGCAGGCGGATGGCCGTCGCGTAATTCGGGGCGATCAGCACCTTGTCCAGCAGCCGCTCGATCACGCGGGCCACCCGTGGATCCGACTTCACGCGGTCCAAGGCCCAGCCAACGGCACCTTCCGGCAGCGCTTCCATCTGGGTCCCGCCATTGTGACCGACAAAGGTCTCCGGCAGGATCGCGGCTTGGCCAAGACGCTTCTCGGTGAGGCGGGAAATGATCGCATCAGCCAGCTTCTCATCAGCGACCAGGACGGCCTGCAAATTCTTGCCGAGCGCCGTCTCGATTGCACGGGCACACGTGCGATCCGCCTCGATGAAATTGGCAATCACGCCGTGGATCCCCGGCTTGAAGCGCTCCGCATCATCCAAGCCGTCGAGCACCTTGCGCGTGCCCTTCTGGAAACCTTCACCGCTCGCCACGAGCTGGCGCACCACCTTCAGGCGGGAGTCGCGCTGGGCGAGAACCTTGTGAGCCTCTGAAGCCGCGGTGCGCGCCGCATCCAGATCGCCGCGGGTATGCTGGTAGCTGCGCTCCGCTTTCTGGAAGGCTTCCTCCAGCTCGGTGGTGCGGGCGGCGTGTTCGTCCAACTCGGCGGCGATGCGATTGCGCTGCTCGCTGGTTTCTTCGATCTCAAGGTTCAACCGCTGCTCTTCATCGGCCAGCATGCGGGCGCGTTCGCGGCTCGTCTCAAGCTGCGCCAGCGAGCTTTCGATGCGGGCCTGCGTGGAGGCGATGATCGTCTGCGCGCGGTTCGCCTCGGCGCGGGCCTCACGGAGTTGGGCCTCGATCTCCTCACGGCCACCACGGGCCATGCGGGTGCGCTCTTCCTGATCGGCGAGCTGGATTTCCTGCTCCGCGATGCGGCGGGCGAGTTGCTCCAGCGCTTCGTTCGCGGCGACGACGTCGAACTCCTGCTGCGCGAGCTTCTCGCGGGTGGTTTCGATCTCCTCGCGGTTCTGGGAAATGCGGCCTTCCAGTTCGGCCTTCCGCTCTTCGTTGAAAGCCACTCGGCCCTGCGCGGCGGAAAGCTGGTTGCGGTGCGAGTTCAGTTGCTGGCGGAGGTCGGCAAGCTCGCCTTCGAAATTGCGGGCCGCCAGACGGGCATCCGCCACGGATTCCTCCTTCGGCTCCATCAGACGTTCCAGCTCGGCCTCGGTGGCTTCGAGCGAACGGATGGACGTCTTCAACTCATCACGCTCGGCCGTGTATTCGACGAAGCGCCGATGGCCCAGGTGCGTGTCGAGGATGCGGACATCGCCGGCCAGCGCTTGGTAGCGGCGCGCTTTCGCCACCTGACGCTTCAGCGAGTTCATGCGCCGCTCCTGCTCTGCCAGCACGTCGGAGACGCGCAGTAGATTCGCCTCGGTGAACTCGAGCTTGCGGAGCGCTTCCTTCTTCTCGCGCTTGTACTTGGTGATCCCGGCGGCCTCTTCGAACACCATGCGGCGCTCTTCCGGCTTGGAGGAAAGGATCTGGTCGATCTGGCCCTGCGCCATGATCGAGTAGGCCGTGCGGCCGATCCCGGTGTCCATGAGCAGGTCATGGATGTCCTTCAGGCGGCACAGCGTGCCATTGATGCGATACTCCGACTTTCCGTCGCGGAAGACCCGGCGGGTCAGGGAGACCTCGTTGTAGTCCACCTTCAGAGCTGCTTCGCAATCGGCCATGGTCATGGTGACCTCCGCCATGCCGAGCGGCTTGCGCTTTTCAGTACCGTTGAAAATGACGTCCGCCATCTCACCGCCGCGCAGCGCCTTGGCGGAGGTTTCGCCCAAAACCCAGCGGATGGCATCCACCACGTTCGACTTTCCGCAGCCATTGGGCCCGACGATACCAGTGACGCCTTGGTGGAACTCGATCTTCGTTTTGTCCGCAAAGGACTTGAAGCCGTACATTTCCAGCGATTTAAGATACATGCGACAGAAGCGGGTTAGAGGTTCAGTCCGGGAGGGAATCCAGACGATCCGCAGCATACCCTCGAAACCGTTCCGGGAAAGAGCTCGCCGACCAATCACCTACATCTTGTATCTAAATCCAAAAAACACTACCACCTGTGGAGGTTTGTGAACTTTAAGATTTCCAAAACATTCTGCAAGGCGGAGGATGGAATCGACGCTTGAGTTGTCCGACAGCTTAGCGTTTGCTCCTGTTCCGCCATGCCTGCCATCATGTCCGAATTCCTCACTGTTTCGCGCGCAGCCCACGACCAGCTGGTGGAGGCGGCTTACCGCTCCCGTGGCTTCACCCCGGATGAAGCGGCGGAGGGGGCCAAGCTCGCGGCGGAAGCGGCCCGGCATGGAATCCGCACGCACCACGCTCTCAAGGCCTTGCACTTGGATCACCTCTTCGGCAGCGCAAACGGCGGTTGCGTCCCTGGCGCGGAAATCGAGGTGGTGAAAAGCCGTTTCACCGGTTCCGAAACCTGGAACGCCCACCGCAAGCTCGGTCAGAGCGTTGCCTATCGGGCGATCGAGCGCTGCATCGAACTGGCCGACCAATACGGCATCGGCCAGGTGAGCGTGGACAACGCCTTCCACTACCTGTGGGGCGGCGGCTACGTGATGGAAGCGGCGGAACGCGGCTACATCGCCTACACGAACTGCACCTCGACGCTGGCGGAGGTGGTTCCCTTCGGCGGGAAATTCCCGACACTCGGCACGAACCCGCATTCCTGGGGCTTTCCGACCACGGAGGCGCTCGGCTATCCGATTGTCAGCGATTGGGCGACCTCGACCGTGGCCATGGGCCGCGTGCAGGCGCTGAAGCGTGAAGGCAAGATGCTCCCGCCCGGCTCTGCCGTGGACAAGGATGGCAAGCCCACCAACGACCCGAACGAAGTGGTGGCCCTGCTGCCCTTCGGCGCCCACAAGGGCTACGCGATGTGCCTCATCAACGAGCTCTATGCAGGGATGATCGGCGGCTCCCTGCCTACCCTGCGCGGACGCTCCGCGAAGGCACCGGCGGGAGAAAAAACCACCGCGGCTTTCTATTTCCAGGTCATTCATCCCGAGGCAATCAACGGCGGAAATTTCGCCAAGGGTCGCGACCAGATGGAGAACCTCAAGGCGGTGCTGAAGGATGTCTTCGGCCACGGGAACGAAGGCTGCATCCTGCCGGGTCAGATCGAAGCCGAAGCACGGAAGACCTCCGACGCCGCCGGCGGCCTGCATTTCACCGCCGCCGAGCTTACCGAGTTCAATGAACTCGCCGCCGAAATCGGCGCCGCGCCGCTCGAAGCGATCGATTGAAGGTAGGGTTGGACGCCCTCGTCCGACCGTTGGGAAGATGCTCGCGTTGCCTTCGCTTCGCGGCAAAAATGTAGCGGCGGTCTATGACCGTCGGAAGCTAGCGGCAACAAGCCGCATCCTTGCCGCCCCTCTCCACCAACCGCAGACGTATTCGTGAGAATGCGGAAGCCCTCATCGCCCGCCTCACCGGTTACCCTCCCCCTTTAACCGCAACGCGATCTCACCGGGGCACGCATGCACCGGGTTTCCGTCGACCTTCCTAACAGCGACCACACCTCGCGTGGAAGACGTCACGAATACCTCCTTAGCCCCCTTCACATCAGCCTCTGTTAGAACGTCCTCAACCAGCGGAATGCCCAGTTCCCGGCAACGGACAATCACTCTCGCCCGCATGGTGCCGGGCAAGCATCCGGACGAAAGCGGCGGCGTGAACACCTTCCCGTGCTTCACCAGAAAGACATTCGAGGTCGTCCCTTCGCAAAGCTCACCCTTCGTGTTGTAAAACAACGCCTCGTCCGCCGCGTTTCTCCGCGCGTAGTCGAGCGCGACGAGATTCTCCGCGTAGGAGGCACATTTGATCCCCGCCAGCGGCGAGGCTTCGTTCCGCGGAAAAGGCGCCGTCACCAGGGCGATCGACTCCGGCGGTGGCGGCGCGACCGATGCCGTAATCCAAACCAGCGGATTCCGACCGCGGTCCAAGGTGCGCAAATCTCCTGGGCCGGCGGTCATCGCGATCCGCACCCGTGCACGGCCATTCTCCAGTTCCTCCCTCTTCAGCAGTCCGGCAATCGCCTCTTCCATCCGCACGGTGCGCAGATCCTTCGCGAGCCACCCGAGCCGCTCCACGCCGGTCCTCATCCGCTCAAGGTGCATCTCCAGCGCCACCGGTCTCCCGTCGATTGCCAAAAGCGTGTCGAACACGCCCAGCCCATGGGTCAGTCCGCGGTCCGCCGGAGATACCGCCAGCGGCCCGTCGATGAATTCGCCATTGCACCATGTCCAGCTCACACGGGGGAATCTGGCGCGCCGGACGCTTCGCGAAAAGCCCGCATTGCAAGGAGGGCCTCCCGGCGCTCCAGTGAGTCGAGCTTGAACTACCTCGCCCATCTCTTCCTTGCGGAAAACAACGCCGCCTCCCGCGTCGGCAATCTGCTCGGCGACTTCGTCACGGGCAGGCCCGAGTCGCTGCGGGATCGCTTTCCGGATGCCGTGCTAAAGGGGATCGTGCGGCATCGGGCGATCGATCGCTTCGCGGACTCCCATCGCGTGACGGCCCGGCTGAAAGGCGCGGTCTCTCCGTCCCGCAGACGATTTGCCGGGGTGATCATCGACATCGTCCACGACCATTTCCTCACCCGCCGCTGGTCCGGCTTCTCCCCAACCCCCTTCCGGGCTTTCATCGATGAATGCAATGGCGCCCTTCGCGAGCACCTTCCGCTTTTGCCTCCCGATCTCCGCGACACCTTGGAAGCACGGATCGCCGACGATTGGCTGGGCCACTACGGCACGGACGAAGGTCTCGACGACGTGTTCCACCGCGTGGCCCGGCGGCATCATGGCTTCGATCCGATCAAGGATGCGATCGATGACTTGAAGGAGAACCGCGAGATCTTTGAGGCCGGGTTCGACGAGTTTTTTCCCGACCTGATCCATTGGGTCGAAAAACTCGGGCCGGAGGCAGATGCCATCATTTAGGCCTTCGACGCGCGGGAGATCCGCGCCTAGTTTCCGCGCATCCCATGCGCGCCTTGCTCTTCCTCGCCGGCTTCCTTCTCGCCGCCCTCGGCTTCTTCGCCTTTCACGGCTCGAGGGATCACCTGCTCCTGCAAGGAGGCCTCACCCTCGGCGGCGGATTCATCATCTGCGCGATCTTCACCTTCCGCGCAAAGTGGCACGGCTTGGCGGGCGCCGGCCTCCTCGCCTTTCTCGGCGTGCTGAGAACCCTCCCCGCCGCCGTGACGGACTCCAGGAATCCGTCCACCTCCTTCATGCTGGCCGCAGGCGCGATCTGCCTCGTCGTCCTCATCTCCGTGATCTCGGTGCTCCGTGCGGAGCGCAGGCGGCAGTCGATCGAACGCCTGAAAGCAGGGGAAGGTTAGCAATTGCTACGACGGCTCCACCTCCAGCCAGTCACCGGAAGCAATCCGTTTGCTTTCATTGACGGGCCCCTTCCATTCGTAGGCCCAGGCATCTTGCGTCTCCTCTGAATCGAGGAACACCGGGACCTTCACCCGCCGGTATTCGCTCCCTTCGATCTCACCTGCCGACAGGCCTTCGAATTCATCGAGCTCGCGCATTTGTTCCGGCCCCACCCGGAACACCTCCCCGACCACCCAACCGAGCCCTTCGCCGGGCACGAAACCGGGGTACCATGAAATCACGTGCAGCTTTCCCTCCACCCTTCCAAGCCCGACAAACTCCGCCCCATCCATGCGAAAGGCATTCGACCCGCCCCGGCGGAGCGTGCCATAAACGAAGACCAGTTCACCCGCTGTCATTGTGGATTCAGTTTCGCGCGTCACGTCACCGATTGAAGGCGTCCTGCACAAGTCCTATGCCGAACTCCAGCAGGAATAACCAGAGCGGCAAGGAGGAGAGTGCTGACGCAATGGTTCAGAGAAAGCGGTTGATTCCTGCAGCGATCAGAGCCAACAGAGCGAGGCACGAAAAAGTAGCGCCTGCAACAAAGAGAAGCGCCCGAAATGCGGGAAATTTCTCCCGCCGTTTATCGCCAAAATACGCCGAGACGGCGGCGGCCATGGGCCCGATCGCCGAAGCCAGGGCGACCATGTCTCCAAGTCCTCTTACTATCGCATCCGAGGAAGCGTGCAGTGCCACCCCCGTGATCAAACCCGCCGGCAGCGAGATCAAACAGGCAACTGCGACGCCCGTGAGCCATGGTGCCGTCCGTGGATGTTGCGCATCCATCCAGTCTCCGGAAGGGATGATCTGTCTCTTTTCCACATTGCCGGTCCATTCCCATGCCCACGCGACCCACGGCGGGATCTGGGAGCCCGGTCGATAAACCTTCGCCCGCACAAGCTGATAGCCACCGCCAGCGACCGAGGTCGCAACGTGCGCCTCCTCTTGGTCAAGTTTGTTCAGAACCTCGGCACTGACTTCGAATACGTCACCACTCACCCAGCCTGCTTGGGAATCGGATACCCATGCCGGGAATCCCGAGACCGAGAGCAACATCCCGGCAACCTCGCCACTCCCCACAAAATGCGCTCCTTCCATTCGAAGGGCCTCCGTGCCGGAACGACGCAGGGCACCATAGACGAAGACGAGTTCGTGCGGTGGATCTTCATCGTTCGGGGCATCACCACAACCTTCGGACATGACTTAGACAAAGCTCCGGGCCAAATGAAAAACGAGCGAGATCGAAAGGACTAACGCGGGAATCGACGCGACGGACAACAAGACGAATAGAAAACCGCGCACGCCCCCCCATTGCTCCCGCCTGCGACCCGCGAGGTAGGTAGCACCCAAGCCCGCCACAGGGGAAAGGACCGAGAAGGCCATGAACATCCCGTCCCCCAACCCCATGGAACCGGAAGGCATCGAGTAGGCGAAGAGCGCCATTGCAATCGCACCCACCGGTGAAAAGAAGAGACAGATGAAGGCCACGATCGTCAGCAATGGCGCCGGACGGGGAATGGAGCCTTCAATCCAATCTCCCTCTTTCACCAGCGGACAACCTTGTGTCGGGCCGGTCCATATCCAAGACCACGCGCCAACTTCCGCTTGGCCAAGATTGTAGGGACGAACCATCACCGGTATCTTGCTCACGAAACCTGCACCTCGCTCCGCCTCCGGAAACTCCGCTCCGGCGAGTTCCTCCAGCAATTGCGGGCTCACCCGATAAAGTTCGCCGGTCACAAAGCCACCCGACTCCGCCGGAACCAGTGCCGGGGATGAGGAAATTTCGAAGAGCTTTCCTTGCACCAATCCCGGGCACACAGGATCAGCGTCCACCATCCGGAAGCTCTCCGCGCCTCCGCGACGCAACGAGCCGTAAACGAAAATCAATTCGCTGCGTTCCGCTTCTTCCATCCAGGACCATGGTGGCAGCTTGGAGTGCTGGATTCTAGAGGAAAGCCTGCGAGAGGTTTATCCCCAGGATGAGGAGAAGCCCGGCGAGCGCGATCACGATCAGGAGAAGACAGCCGGACCAGCGCTCTTTCCGGCGGTGCGCGAGGTAAGCCGCATAGAGACCTGCCACCGGCGCTCCGACCATCAGCCCCACCACGACGTAGGAGACCAAGGGAGGAACGGGTGTGGTACCCTTGGTGCGGCTCGTGTAATAAACGAGAGGCAGAGCAACCGACAGCACCGGAATGAGGAGCAAGCAGCTGAAGGCGATAAAGGTGAACAAGGGAGCAAGACCCGGATTCAGCCAGTCTCCGGAGGAGAGGGTTGGATGTTGCCCCTCCAAGTCTTCCCACTGCCAAGTCCACGCCTCCATCGGCGGGTGATTGAGCTTCACCTCACTTACCACAACCCGGACACGGCGGCAGCGGCCGTTGCCGACGATTGCTGCCACGGTCTCCATGATCCGATCGAGCTCCTCCAGATGGTCCATGCCAACTCGATAGACCTCGCCAAGTACACGGCCGACATCTTCGCCGCGGACCATCACCGGTTGCTCCGCAATGGAGTGCAGCCGTCCCGGGGCCCATCCCCCGCCGACGATCTCGGCTTGGTTCATCTTGCCCACCAACAGACCGTCGCGCCACTGGTGGCCGTAAAGGAAAACGAGTCCATCCGTGCTCCCGGCTTCAGAACTTGCGGATCCCGCGGATTCAATCACGTGCTTGCCACACTACCGACCTTTCCGATCTATCAACAAGATCGCATTGGCCCGGACAGACATTGGAAAAAGCCATCCCCCCCCGGTCCCCGCCGAATTCCATTCGTCAATGACAGGGCCCAAGCCCCAGCCAAAAGCACGATCCACACGAGATAGATGACAACAAATGCCGCTCTCAGCTTCTTCCCTTTCTCCCCCGCGACCGCCGCAACCATCAGGCACAACAGACCTACGAATGGAGCGAGATAAAGCGCCCATCCAGCGAAGTCCCCCACGCTACCTTTCGGATCCAGCCATCCCATCTGGACTGCCAGAAAGGGAAGCAGAGACGAGAGCGAGACGGCTACACCGATCCATGTCAGCCATGGATGGGATAGCGAGCCGGCGGGCTTCATGGAATCAGACCTTATACCCCACCTCGTCATCCAGATACAGCTTCAGCGCGTCCAGCCCTTCTTCCAGCTCCGCCGAAATCGGGATCACCCGCACCTTCGGGAAGCGCTGTTCGAAGACCTTCAGGTTCTCCTCCGCGCCGTCGATGTCCATCTTGTTGGCGATCACGATCCACGGGAAACGGGCGAGGTCCTCGTCGTACTCGCGGATCTCCTTGCGGAGGATCTCCAGGTCGGAAATCGGGTCGCGCCCCTCGCTGCCCGCCATATCGAGCACGAAAAGCAACACGCGGCAGCGGGTGATGTGGCGCAGGAACTCGTGGCCCAGGCCGCGGTTCTCGTGCGCGCCTTCGATCAGCCCCGGGATGTCCGCCACGGTGCAGCGGCGGAAGCCGCCGAACTCCACCACGCCGACGCTCGGCTGGAGGGTGGTGAAAGGATAGGCCGCCACCTTCGGGTGAGCGTGCGAAAGCTTGCCCAGCAGGGTCGATTTCCCGGCATTCGGAAAGCCGACCAAACCCGCGTCTGCGATGCGGCGGAGCTCCAGATAAAAAACGCCGGACTCGCCCTCTTCACCGGGCGTCGATTCCGTCGGCGTGCGGTGCGTGGGAGTCGCGAAATTCGAGTTCCCCAAGCCGCCCTTGCCGCCCTTGCAGAGGACGAATTTCTGGCCGTACTCGGTGAGGTCGGCGACGGGCTCAAGGTCGATGCCTTCTTCGCCGCGCTCGAACTCGACGGCCTCCTGCACGGTTACGGCATTGCTGCGGTAGACCACGGTGCCCGGGGGAACCTTCGCGATGACCGTATCGCCCCCCTTGCCGGTCTTCCGGACGCCCGCGCCGTTGACGCCCTTCTTGGCGATCAGCTTCGGATCGTAGTGGAATTGGCGCAGGTTGTCCGTGGACGGGTCCACGACCAGCACCACGTCGCCGCCCTTTCCTCCATCGCCGCCATCGGGGCCGCCACGGGGAACGAACTTTTCACGGCGGAACGAAACAGCTCCGTTCCCGCCGTCGCCGGCCTTGGCGTAAATGCGGATGTGGTCGATGAACATGGCAGGATTGAATCGCGGGAACGGGTCAATGCGCCAGCTTACACCCTCGCGTCCAGCCATTTCCCGCGGAAATGGACCCACGCGAAGACCAATGCCTGGGTGACGAGGTCGAGCGAAAAGACGATCCAGACAACCCGGAGGTCAAACCAAGCGGCCTCCTTCAGCCACCAGAGCACCACGATCCGGTAAAAGATCATGCTGCCGAAGGACCAGCGCATTACCACGGTTGTCGCGCCCGCGCCCCGCATGGAGGTCTTCAAAATGATGCAGGTGGCGAAAAATGGCTGGGCCGCGGCGCAAATCAGCACCAGCGGCGAGGCGATCTGCTGAAGGTGACCGCTATCCGGTGCCATCAGCTGGATCAGGGAGTCCCGGCCGAAAATGAAGAGCACGCCGATGCAGCCCATCAGCAGGGCCGCCACTTTCCAACAAAGCCGCACGGAGCGCACCGCCATCTCCTTCGAGCCTGCGCCAAGATACTGCCCCACCAGCGCCGCACCTGCCGTCGCGATGGCCCAGCCGGGCAGGAAACTCATGGATTCCACCCGGATTGCGAGGATGTGCGCCCCCAGATTCCCCTCCCCCGGCAGCGTGGCGATGACGTGGATCCCGTAGGCATGGATCCCCCACATGAAGGCGATTTCCAGGGACTGTGGCGCTCCCACCCGGATGATCCGGGCCATCGTCTCCCGGTGCATCCGGAGGCCGGGCAGGCTCCAGGAAAGCGGCCCGCTGTTTCGCGCCAGAAGGATCGCGACCGTGAGCAAGCCCGCGATCCAGCCGCACACCGTCCCCGTGGCGATGCCCGCGACGCCATGCCCCCCGAACGGAGCGGGACCCAGCGCCAAAAGACCGCTGATGCACATGTTCACCAGATTGACCACGCACATCCCGATGAACGGCGTGCGGGTATCTCCGGCCCCGCGCAGGGCGGCATTGATCGCAAACATCGCACCGCTGAAGGGTCCGGATATCGCCAGGATCCGCAGGAATGCCTCCGCGTGGATGCTCGCCGCCGGACTCAGTCCCACGCCCTTGATCAGCCAAGGGATGCCGAGTTGCAGCGCCAGCAGTGAAAGCATTCCCGCCGCGATGCCGAGCCACACGCCTTGGCCGAGACCGCGCCTCGCCAGATCCATGTCCCGGGCACCGGCGGCACGGGAAACCAGCGCCATCACGCCGGTCGCCACCGCCCCTTGCAGGATGTTGAAAAACCACCCGACGTAGCCCCCGAGGCCCATCGCATCCAGGATGGCGATGCGGTCATGGCCGTCGCCGATCCGGCCGGAGATGAGCAGATCGGTGAAGCCGACGCAGAACGCCAGCACCTGCTCCAGCAGCGGCCAAACCGCGAGCACCGCCATCTGCCGTGCCAGGGACAGCCCCGCAAGGCGACCGCCCAGGGAAACCTCCGGCACCGCACGTTGGCTGGCCTCGATACTCATTCCCGGCTTCGACATCGCTCGGCGCGAGGCGTAGCTACTCCGTGAGGGGTTTTCAACCGCCGCCTTTTTTGTGGAGGGCGGCCACTCTTGTCCGCCGATCCATCGGGGAGAGCAGGAAGCTCCATCCCGCCTTTGATCTTAACTGGCAAAGGACGCGAAACACGAAAGGTCAGGAAGCCTCTCCCTCTTCGCCTTTTCCTCTAAAGAATTCGCGTTTCTCGCGTCCATTTCGCGGTTAAATTCCCTGTCCGAAGTTTCCTTCCTGCGTTCCCCTTCGGAACACTCCCTGGCAATCGGCATTCCCCCTGCTCCCAACCGATAGCCATTCCCTTCATCACGGCCAGCACTCCAAATCCGCCCCTTATTCCCATTGGCGAAAACAGGCCGGAGTAGTATTTTCCAACAAACGAATGAGCGACTCCGAATCCAATGCCCCGATCCAGCTGCAGGGAAAAATCCTGCTCGCGGATCCGTCCCTGCACGATGGCATTTTCGACCGCTCGGTGATCCTGCTGGCGGATCATTCCGCCGAGGAAGGAGCTTTCGGCCTGATCCTCAATCACCCGACCGGCCACAACGTGGGCGATTTCCTCAAGGAAGTGGCCTTCGAGCCGCTGAAAAACATCGCCGTCCACCTCGGCGGACCCGTTTCAAAGGAGCATCTCACCTTCTCCGCCTTCTGGTGGACAGAGGATGACCGCTTGAAATGGCATGTCCGCATTCCCGTGGAACAGGCGATCCGCCGCAGCCGCCAGCCCGGCACCTTGGTACGGGCGTTCGTCGGCTACTCCGGCTGGACCGCCGGACAGCTCGAAGGCGAGATCCGCCGGAATACCTGGATCGCTATCCGCCCGACGGCCGACCTGCTGGGCCAGACCCACGACCGCGACCTCTGGGCGGGGATTCTGCGCTCGCTTTCCCCCTACCACCGGGTCCTCGCCGAGGTCCCCGAGGATCCAAGGGCGAACTGAAATGCCGAAGGACGAATTCCCGGAGGAAGGGTCTTCCGGAATGGTGAATCGTCTCTTCCACCCACTTCATTCGGCATTCGGAAATTCGTCATTCGGCATTGCCCCCTCCCGGATTCGACTGGCCAAGGGCCCTTGCCCGACTTAGACCCGGCGCGCCGTGGCGGATACCGTGACCCAGTTCTTCACCATCAACGATGGACCCATCCGCCTGCGCGAAGGCGGCGAGCTCCCCTCCGCCACGCTGGCCTATGAGACCTGGGGCGAGCTGAATGCGGATGGCACGAATGGGATCCTGCTCTTCCACGCGCTGTCCGGCTCCCACCATGCCTGTGGGCATACTCCGGAGATCCCTGGAACTGCTCAACTCTGGCAGCCGGAGATGCATGAGGGATGGTGGAATGACATGATCGGGCACGGCAAGGCGCTCGATACCTCCCGCTTTTTCGTCGTCTGCGCGAACTATCTCGGAGGCTGCTATGGATCGACCGGACCCGCTTCGATCAACCCCGCCACCGGCAAGCCGTGGGGTTCCTCTTTCCCCCACGTCACCACGGCGGACCAAGCCGAAGTGCAGGCGAAATTGCTCGATCACCTCGGCGTCGGGAAGCTTCACGCGGTCGTCGGCCCATCGGTCGGTGGACTGATCGGCCTCACCTTCGCCACTCGCTTCCCGGACCGGGTGAAGAACGTCATCTCGATCGCCGCCGGCTACAAGACCACCGTCTTGAACAAGCTGATCCTCTTCGAACAGATCCTCGCGATCGAGAATGATCCGCATTTCAACGGCGGCGACTACTACGACAACGACGGCCCGCTCTACGGCCTCGCGCTGGCGCGGATGATCTCTCACAAGACCTTCGTCCACCTCGATGCCATCGAGCGCCGCGCCCGCCAGGACGTGGTGCAGCCCGACGACATTCTGGTCTGGTACCGCGTGCGCGACCAGTTCCAGAGCTACATGCTCCATCAGGGGAAGAAGTTCGTGAAGCGCTTCGACGCGAACACCTATCTTCGCATCAACGACATGTGGTCGCGCTTTGACGGCGCGAACGAAGGCGATGCGGAATCAGCCGTCGATCTCTTCTCCCGATGCGCCGCCGCCGGCCAAAGATGGCTCGTCTTCTCCATCGACTCGGATTTCTGCTTCTACCCGGAAGAGCAGACGGAACTCTCGAAGCATCTCGAAGAGGCAAAGGTCAACGTGATGCATCTCACGGTTCACTCGGACAAGGGACATGATTCCTTCCTGCTGGAGCCGGACTACTACACACCCCACATCTCCTGGCTCCTGGGCCAGCAGTAAAATAGTCCGCTCAGTCTCCTGAGCGGACGAAGCAAGATAGCGTCCCGTCTAAAAAGACGCTCCGAACCGAGCCACACGCCACCTCGGCTCTACCTCGCCAACCGCCACACTCCCTCCACACTACCCATCCGGTAGTCGGGAGCCTCGCTCACCTTTCCGAAGCGGAACTGGCTTCCATCAAAGTCCGCCCAGCAAGCCGGACAAGGATTCATGAAGGCTCCCAGATTCACGATCAGCTTCCCGCGCTTCCGCCAGATCCCGGCACGGTGGAAGTGCCCCTTCACCACGATCTCCGCCTTCGGGAAATAGTGCTCGGCAAAGTTCGCGGCCGCCTCCGCTTGGGTGGTCCAAACCCTCAACATCTCGAAGGCGCGGCGCGGCGGCCTCACCGCATCCAGCGCACGCTGCCAGAGATGCTTGCCCGTCGGATACTCGGCGGCCCGCAAGACGAGGGCGATTTTCCGCGCCAGCGCGATGCGGGCGGCAGGATCGCCATTGGCAGCCTCATGCTGCTCCCACAATGCGCGCACCTGCTCGTGGCGCGTGAAGGATTCCCGGCTCCACGGCGAACCCTCCGCAAAAAACGCATCCCCGTGGGTGACGAGGATTTTCCCCTCTGCCAGCTCCACCCAACCCGGGCCCGGCCAGCCGGGATCGTGATTGCCGGAGAGAAAAATCGGCTCCGCACCTTCCTCCGCACACAGGGCCCTCAACTCCTCCAGCATCTCCGCCGAGCGTTCGCGGAAAGGTCGCGCGAGTTCCTGCCAAGTGTCGCCATTGAAGACTACCGTCCCTGCCCCGGCAATGAGCGGGCGCAGCCTTTCCACCGATGAAATACGGGAAACCCGGTGTCCGAGATGCAGGTCGGAAAGGATGCGGATCGGGAGGGTCATGCTTTCGCAAGGGTCCGCTGGCGGACGGCTTCGTAGAGGCAGACACCCGCCGACACGGAGACGTTCAAGCATTCCACCTTTCCGGCCATCGGCAGCTTCGCGAGGAAGTCGCAGTTTTCCTCCGTCAGGCGGCGCATCCCCTTCTCTTCCGCACCCAGCACGAGGGCCAGCGGTCCTTTCAGATCGAGATCGTAGAGCAGCTTGTCCGTATGGTCCGTGGTGCCGACGATCCAGACACCGGCCTTCTTCAAATGCTCCATCGTCCGCGCCAGGTTCGTCACCTGCACGAAAGGAACGTGATCGGCCGCGCCCACGGAAATCCGCCGCACGGTCTCGGTGATGCTCGCCGCCTTGTCCTTCGGCGCCACCACCGCATGCACCCCGGCCCCATCGGCAGTCCGCAGGATCGCCCCCAGATTGTGGGGATCCTGCACGCAATCCAGGATCAGGAGGAAAGGCACCGGCTTGGCGGCAACGATCTCCATCAAGTCATCTTCATCCAGCGCGGGCGCGGAGGATGACGAGGACTCGGGCTCGGCTCGGCGGGCGTGGCGGTTGTCACGGGCTTCATGCTCGCGGCGGCGGGGCTTCATGAGCGGAGGATGGGAATTTGCGGGAAAAGAGACAAGGGCGGAGAGACTCCCCGTGAATGGATCGGCTCTGATGCCCCAACGGGGCAAAAGGAGATAGCCCGGGGCAAGCAACGCGCAGCCCCGGGTTGGACGGGCATAGGAATGTCCCCTGTAAGGGGACCAGGAGGCAGGCCATACGATCGAACGCACCCGCATCATCACGCCGGTGCCCCCTCCGACGGGATCTACCCCGCTTCCTCCAACGCATGCTCATTCGCATCCAGCGCCAGCGCCTCCTCATGCCGCTGCAGCGCCTCCTTCGTATAAATCCGCGCCCGGATATCCTCGAACAGGCAATACACGCACGGCACCAGCAATAGCGTATTGAACAGGTTGATCAGCCCCCCAAACGCCAGACTCACCGCCATCGGGATCAGGAACTTCGCCTGCACGCTCGTCTCCGAAATCATCGGCACCAAGCCGATGAAACTCGTGATCGACGTCAGGAAGATCGGCGTGAACCGCGCCCTGCCTCCCTTCAGCACCGCCTCGCGGACCGTATGCCCTTCCCGCCGGTAGCGGTTCATGAACTCCACCAGCACCAGGCTCTCGTTGATCACCACACCCGCCAGCGCGATCACCCCGATGATGCTCATCACGCTGAAATTCATCCGGAAGAAAATGTGCCCGATCACCGCTCCGATCATCCCGAAGGGGATCACCGACATCACGATCATCGGTTGCAGATAGCTGCGCAAAGGCAGGGCCAGCACCATGTAGATGCCCACCAACGCGAGCACGAAGCCTTTCGACAGATCCGACACGCTCTCACGCTGGTCCTTTTGCTCCCCTTGGAAGCCCCACATCACCGTGGGATACTTCCGCTTAATCTCCGGAAAGACATCCGTACGCATCCACTCCACCACTTCATTGGCATTCGCGTTCGGATTGGTGCGGTCGATGTCAGCGGTGACATTGATCGAGCGGAAGCGGTTCGCACGCCGGATCATGGCATAGCCACGGCCTTCCTCCGCATCCGCCACTTCGGTAAAGGGGATCTCCTCACCCTCGGGCGTACGGATCCGCATGTCGGAAAGATTCTGCAAACTACGACGTTCCTCGTACGGATAGCGCACATACACCCGCACTTCATCGCGTCCGCGCTGCAGGCGTTGCACTTCCTCCCCGTAGAAGGCCTGGCGCACCTGCCGGGCGATATCGTCCAGCCGCAATCCCAGCGCCTCCCCCTCGGGCGTGACGGATAGCTTCACCTCGCGTTTGCCTTCCAGATTGCTGTCGCCGATGTCGATCACGCCTTCCTGCGTGGCGATCTTCTCCTTCACGAATTCCGCCGCCGCATCCAGTTCCTCCATGTCGGATCCGGTGAGTTCGAGGTCCACCGCATTGCCTCCCGCGGAGGTCTGCAATTGGAAGGAAAGCTCCACCGCTCCGGGGATCGCCCCCACCCGTTTGCGCCAGTCGGCGATGATCGCGTCAGCCAGGAGGTTCGGCGTGCTGCGGGCATCCGCCCCCTGCAGCTCCACGGTCACCTCGCCCACGTTCACGCCCTTTGCCGCGCTAAAGCTCAGGCCCGGGGTGTAGGGCTGCGAGCCCACGCTGGAAAGGACGTGCTTGATGATCGGGCGCCCGTGGTCGTCCTGGATCTCCTTCTGGATCGCAAGCGCCGCCTGCTCGATCTTACGCACTGCTTCCTCCGTGGTTTCCACCGGCACTCCGTTCGGCAGCGTGAGCTTCGCGCTGATGACCTCCGCTTCGACCCGCGGCATGAACTCGAATTTCACCAGCCGCCCGCTGGCGAGCAGCCCGAGCGTGATAAACAGAATCGCCGCGAAGGCGGCCACCGTGGCATGCCGCCAGTAGACCAGCTTTTCCAGCAATGGCCCGTATACCCCCTTCACGAAGCGGTCGAGCGATCCTGCGATCTTCTGTTGGAAGCGCAGGAAGAAGTTCGGGTGGTTCGGATCCACCGGTTTCAGGTGAGCCAGGTGGGACGGCAGGATCAGGTTCGTCTCGATCAGCGAGACGATCAGCACCGGGATGACGATCCACGGAATCTGCCGCCAGATGTTCCCGCTCACTCCCTGCACGCCGAACATCGGCATGAAGGCGATCATCGTGGTAAAGACGCCGAAGGCCGCGACACTCATCACCTCCCAGGTCCCGCGCGGCGCGGCGAGGTGCGCGGGTTCGCCTGCCTCGATCCGTTCGTTCACCCGCTCCCCTACCACGATCGCATCATCCGTCACGATGCCGAGCACGAGGATGAACGCGAACAGCGAGATCATGTTCACGGAGATGTCTCCGTATGGCAGCGCAAGCAGCGCCCCCGCGAACGCGATCGGGATCCCGAGGGCCACGTGGAAGGCCAGCGCCGGCCGCAGGAAAAGCGCCAGCGAGATATAAACGAGGATGAAGCCTTGGAAGCCATCGTTCAGGAGGAGGTGAATGCGGCCTTCGAGCAGCACCGCCTCGTCGTTCCAGATCTCCAGATTGACGCCCTTCGGAACATGGGTGGCCTTCTCGCTCACGAACTCGCGGACGAGATTGGCAACGCGCAACGTATCCTCCTCACCGGTGCGGAAGACATTGAGCAGGATCGCGGGGTGTCCATCGTAACGGGAGTAGAGGTCTTCTTCCTTGAAGCCGTCCACCACCTTGGCCACGTCGGAGAGTTTCACCACGCTGCCATCCGGACGCGTCAGCACGGTGATGTCCTCGATCTCGGCGGCCTCGTAGCGGCGGTTCTGCGCGCGGATCAGGATTTCCCCGGCATTCGTGCGCACCGAGCCGCCCGGCAAGTCGATGGAGGTCGAGCGCACGGCGTTCGCCACCTGCTCGAAGGTCATCCCATACTCGCGCAGGATCTTCTCGGAAACCTCGATCGAAATCTCGTGATCGCGCACCCCGGCCAGTTCGATCTGGGTGATCTGAGCCTCCCCCAGCACGGCATCCGCCGCCTTGCTCTTGATCTTCTCCCACGCGTTTTCAGGAGCCTTGCCCTTATAGGAAAGCAGGTCGTCACGCACGGCTTCCGCAAGGGCCCGCAAGGTCCGCTCGTCGGTATCCGCGGTCACGGCGATGCTCATGACCTGGTGCTTCAAAAGCACGTCGGCAATGATCGGCTTCTCGACGCTTTCGGCGAAATTCTGGATCGCATCGACCCGGCTCTTCACGTCGTTCAGCACCTTGCGGACATCCTTGCCGGAACTCACCTCGATCACGACCGAGCCCATGCCTTCCGAACTATTGGAGGTGAGCCGCTCGATCCCATCGAGATCCTGGATCGCCTCCTCGATCGGCAAGCACACGCCCTTCTCGACCTCTTCCGGCGTCGCATTCGGATAGGGTGTCTGGACCGTGATGTAGTTCGACGAGATCTCCGGGAAGATCTCCTTCTTCAGGCGGATCCAGGTCACGATGCCCCCCACCAGCAGGGCGAACATCAGGAAATTCGCCGCAACCTTGTTGCGCGACCAGAAGAAGATGAGGCCCTTCATTGCGCGCTAGCTTCAGGGGTGATCTCTTTCCCGTCGCGGGAAACGACCTTCACTTCCATGCCCTCGATCACCGCGGTCAAGGCAGTGACGCAGAGCTGTTCGCCATCCTGGATGCCTTCGGAAACCAGCACGTCTTCCTTCTCGGTCCGCACCACTTTGACCTCGCGCGTCGTGACGGTGTGTCCGTCACCCACCACCATCACGCGGTCGCTTCTCACGAAGGCCCGCCGTGGCACGCGAACCACATGCTCGATGGTCAATCCCTCGATCTCCGTATGCACGAACTGCCCCGGCAGCGGCGCATCCGCCGCCTTGCCGTCGATGCGGGCGACCACGATGATCGAGCGGTTGGCGCGCTGGATTTCTCCTTCGGTCCGGTCCACCACGGCCTTCCATTTGCGCCCGCCGCCGCCGGACTCCGTAAGCGTGATCTCCTGCCCGCGCAGGTCAAAGAATGCCGCATCCTGCCGTGGCACGGGCAGCCGGACTTCAAGAATGTCCGTCGCGTAAAACTCCGCGAGTGGCGTCGCCTTCGCAACCCGGGTGCCGAGGTCCACGAGCTTCTGCCGAATGCGACCGTCATAGGGAGCGCGTAGCTTCGTCCGCTCCAAATCCCGCATTGCTCGATCCACCGTTGCCTGCATCGCCTCGACCTTCGCGCGGGCGGCCGCAAGCTGCGGAATGCGGCGCACCAGGTCATTGGGCGTCTGGTCCGGGCGCGCGATCCGGTCCCAATCCCGCGCGGCCTGCTCGGCACGCATCTCCTCCTGCGCCACCTGCAGCTTGGCATCCGCCAGCGAAGCTTCAGCCTGCGCCAGCGCCGCCTTGTAGTCGTAAGGATCGATTTCCAGCAGGACATCGCCTTGCTTGAAGTTCCCCCCGACTTCGTAGTTCGGGGAAACGGCGATCACCGTTCCCTCGACTTCCGCCGCAGCCCGCGTGATGGTCGCGGGCTCCACCGTTCCCTGGGAAGGAATCATCACCTTCAGGTCCAGGCGGCGTGCCGTCACGAGCTCCACTTCCTGCACGGGCTTCGGCGGATTGGAGGGCTCGGGCGTCTTCTTCAATTTTATCAGTCCGAAGGCCAGCACCAGGCCCCCGAGGAAAATCAACACGGCAATCCAAATCCGGACGAGTCGTTTCATGGAAAGGAAGATTCAAGGACCCCGCAAAACCACATCACCGCCCAGGGCGAGATGCAGGTTCACGCGATTGTCTAACAAAAGGCGTCTCACGGAAACCAAGGCCGCCGAGGCCTGGATCTCCTGATTCTGAGAAGCGAGGTAAGTCAGCACGCCACCGGTGCCGTTCCGGAACTCTTCACCGGCACGCTCCGCGGCGTCGGTGGCAAGTGTCACGGATTGCTCCAGCTCCTTCTCTTGCCGGCGCAGATAAAGCTCGGTCACCAGGGCCTGCTCGACCTCGCCAAAGGCATCGAGGGTCACGCGCTGGAGATTCGCCACGGCTTCCCGCTCCACGGCACCCGCTTGCTCGATTCCGCCGCGCAGTCTGCCACCTTGGAAGATCGGCTGCGCGAGACTTCCACCCAGCGACCACACGCCGGCGGAACTGCTGAGGATTTTCTCAAGCTGGTCGGTGGTCGTCCCCAGGCTCCCGGTCAGGCTGATACTCGGGTAGAGGGCCTTCACCGATTGATCCTTGCGGCGGCCTGCAGCGGCAAGGCGACGCTCCGCTTCTAACAGATCGGGGCGGCGCAATAACAATTCTGACGGCAACCCGCTCGGCGGTGGCTGAGGAAGCCCGGGCAAGCGCGCGGCAGCAGCCACGTTTCCCGAGGGATAGCGTCCTAACAAAAGCTCCAGTTGCCGCAGCGCCCGCTCGCGCTCTCCCTTGCGTCGTTCAAGGTCGGATCGGGCGCTGGATAGCTCCGTCTCGCTCAAGCGCACCTGGGCAGCCGATCCGCCATCCTCGGCAATCGCACGCTCGAAGCGCTCTCTGACCAGGGTGGTGGACCCGTCGCGCGACTTTACATTTCGCTCCGCCAGCGCCACCTGCTCGTTCGCTTCCGCCACGGCAAGCCACGCCTTCGAAACCTGTGCCGCCAGCGAGGACCGGAGAGCCCGGTCGGCCTGTGCCTGTGCCTGCGCATCGGCAATCGCCGCTTCCGTCCCCGCCTTCGCCTTGCCCCACAGATCCACCTCCCATGCGGCCTGCAGCGAAACCCCGAAGGAATTGCTCGTGGAGCCCCCGGCAATCCCGGGAATGCCGGTGAAATTCTGCTTCTGCCGCGATGCCTGAAGCCCCGCACCGAGTGTGGGGAGACGTTCGGCTCCCGCGATTTTCGCCAGCGCTGCCGCCTGATCGACGCGTGCGGCGGAGGCCCTCAAGCTCGGGTTCGCACTCTGGGCTTCCTCAACCAGCGAAACCAGCGGTGCACCGCCGATCTTCTTTACCCAGCGGTGATCGACACCCGCCCTCGCCTCCCGCGTGGCGGACCAGGATCCCGGAATGTCTCCGGCCTCGCCACTCCGCGAGGGTGGCGATTGGAGGGCGCAGGCACCGAGCAGTGCCGCCATGACGATGGCGCTCGCGCTGGAGGGATGCATTCAGGGACGCTGTTAGAACGGGAACTCTACCTGCGGCCCTTGGGGTTTGGACTCGTCGGAGGACTCCTCGATGCCCTGGCGCATGCCAGCGGCGGTAAAACGGATGAATCGGGAAAGGGTTTGTTCCACGGTCGGATTCCCGGACTCCCCACCAGACAGGCGCTGGACGGTTTCGGAGTGGGCCATCGTGTGGATCATCGAGCCGGACATCAGGTGCATGCGCCACCAGATCTCTTCCGAGGACAGCCCGGGCAGCGACTTCGAGAAGGCCTTGTGGAAGCGGCCGACCATGTTCATGAAAAGATTCTCCACCACCGGCGGCAGCTCGCAGCCCTGCTGGCCGAACATGCGGCCCATCAGCTTGAAAAAGAGTTTTTCCGAAAGCTCGGAGCGACGCACCTGGGTCGCAAAGGGGCGGATGAAGGCGTCGAGGATTTCCTCGATCGCCAGCGGCTTGCCAGCGGCACGGCGCTCGAGCGCTTCCAGCCGTGCGAGCCGTTCCTCGCTCACCGGATTGATGTAGCGGGCCATGACCACCGCCACCAGGCCTTCACGGCTGCCGAAATGATAATTCACGGCGGCCACATTGGCCGCTGCCTTGGTCGTGATGTCCCGGACGGACACCCGGTCGAATCCTTCGTCTGCAAACAAGGCTTCCGCCGCTTCGATCAGACGCTGTTTTGTCGCCACCTTCGAATCCCCAGCTACCGCGCTCATGAAGGCAACGTTGATTCAAGCAGGGCGGGTGTCAAACGAACGATTTAATACCCTGCTAGGTCATCCACACAAATAACTCATACCCATGTGATTGCGAGCTTGTGAAAATTTTCACAAGCTCCCGTTGAATTAATTCACTGATCTGCGAGAGTGGCGGCATGGCAACCACGGAGAAAGGTGTTAGCCGCGTTTTGATCATCGGCGGAGGCTTCGCGGGCCTCGAATGTGCGAGAACCCTCGCCGGGGATTCCCGCTTTTCCGTGACCTTGGTGGACCGGACCAATCACCACCTTTTCCAGCCTCTCCTCTATCAAGTGGCCACCGCCTCGCTGGCCGCTCCGGACATCGCCCGCTCCATCCGCCAGATCCTGGCTGACGCGCCGAATGTGACCGTGCTGATGGACGAAATTACCGCCATCGATACGGCGGCGAAAACCGCCGACGGCAAATCGGGCACGCACTACGAATACGACTGCCTCCTGCTCGCGGCCGGCGCAAGAACCTCCTACTTCGGGAAATCGGACTGGGCCCAGCATACGCTCGGGCTGAAATCACTCGCCGATGCCCAGATCGTCCGGCGCACGGTCCTTTCAAATCTCGAACGCGCCGAACTCAGTATCGACGAAGCGGAAAGAAAGCGGTTGATGACCGTGGCGATCGTGGGCGGCGGGCCGACCGGGGTCGAGTTGTCGGGGGCCTTTGCCGATCTGATCCACCGCTCGCTGCGGACGAATTTCCGTCGGATCGATACCTCGAAGCTCCGCGTGATCCTGATCGAGGGCTCGGCGCGCATCTTGGAAGCATTTGACGAGGACCAGAGCGAGTACGCCCGCCAGCGATTGAAGGGAATCGGCGTGGAAGTCTGGACCGGGATGCGAGTGGATGAGGTGAAGCACGGCTCGCTGCACTTCACCGATGGCACGACTCTCGAAGCCGAGGCGATCATCTGGGCAGCGGGCGTCGAGGCGCAGCCGCTGACCGCCATGCTCGGCGTGCCGCTTGCCGATCGCGGCGGCCGCGTGACGCCCCTTCCTGATCTCTCCCTGCCCGGCCTGCCGGATATCTTCGTGGCCGGCGACATCGTTCGGATGAAAGACGCCGACGACAAACCGGTGCCCGGCCTCGCCCCCGCCGCGTCCCAGATGGGCCGTCACGTGGCGAAGCTGCTCAAGGAGGAAAAACGCCTCGAGGAAAGTCGTTTCGCCGACCAGAAACACAATCTCCGGCCGCACTTCCGCTATCTGGACAAAGGCTTCATGGCCATCATCGGCAAGAACCACGCCGTGGTAAAAGCCGGGAAAATGAAGATGCAGGGGCTGCTCGCATGGTTTGCGTGGCTCTTCATCCACATCGCCTTCCTGATCGGGTTCCGGAACCGCCTCTCCGTCCTGCTCGGCTGGGCTTTCGCTTACATCCGGGACAATCCCGAGGCGCGGATCATCGTCAATCCGCCGTGGACCAAGGCGCCGTAGGCACCGCGATTCCCGCTTGAAAATGGAATCATCCACGCCGTTCATCCCTCTAATTGCGAACGAATCGCCATCCCGGCGGCGTTTAGATTCCAGCTCTCATGTCCTCTAAGAATTTAGTTTTAGGCCTTTTCGGCGTCTTCAGCGTCTTCGGAGCCTTTTTCGCGGGCCGAATGACGGCCCCTGAAGGGAACTCCGGGGATAAGACTTCGGCCGAACCCGCGCTTTCCGGAAAGGCTTCCCAACGCTCCACTGACGGCTCCGAAGGCTTGGCCGGTCTCGCCGGACGTCGCGAGGCAGGACAACGCGGCGAAGCGAAGGGCGGTGCTGCACGCGGTGAGGCGGCGGTGGCGAAAATGGAGGAGATGATGCGCCTGACCGATCCGATGGAGCGGAACAAGGCGTGGATGGACTTCGTCAATTCGATCGATCCCGCCGAGTTTGAATCGGTGGTGGCGTCCTTCCGCGAGCTCGGCATGACGAACTCCCGCATGACCGAGTATTCCATGTTGCTCAGTGCGTGGGCCAAAAAGGATCCCCTGCAGGCGCTGGCCTATGCGGAGGCAAATACCGGCAACCGCTTCGCGCGGAATACGATTCTCACCACTTGGGCCGCCTCCGATCCCGATGGCGCCGTCCGCTGGGCGGAGCAGCACCACGATCCGGACGACGAAGAGGGAAATCCCTGGATGATCGGCGTGATCCAAGGCCTCGCCCGCACGGATCCGGCGCGGGCTTCGCAGTTGCTTGCCGCCATGAATTTCTCCGAAGAGCGCGGTGAAGCCATGGGGGCCTTGCTCCCGAGCATTCTCGCTCAAGGAGCCGACGCCGCCCAAGCTTGGGCCGAGAGCATTACCGACGAGCAATTGAAGCAGGGTGCGATCGGTCGTGTGGCCGAAGCCCTCGCCGCGAAAGATCCCGAAGGCACCGCCGCATGGCTTGCCAAAAATCCAGGCGAGGCTGCGCAACGTTCGATGGACAATGTGATCTCCACCTGGATGGAGAAGGACAAGGACGGCGCGATCGCCTACTACAAAGGACTCCCCGCTGGCGAGGTCCGCACCAATGCCCTGCGTGGCGTGGCCACCAGCATGGCGATGGAAGATCCTCGAGCCGCGGCCGATTTTCTCGACAATAACGCCGCTTACGCGAATGACCGCGTGTATCAGCAGTTCGCATGGACCTCCTTCGGCCAAGCCCCGGATCTTGCGGCAAGCTACATCGGGAAGATCACCGACCCGCGTGAACAGGAACGCATGTATGACCGGATGATCGGTGGCTGGCTGCGCCGTGATTTCAACGCGGCTTCGAGCTGGGTCAATTCCGCTTCACTTCCGGCAAACGTCTCCGAACGCCTCCAGCGACGCCTGCAGCAAGCACAGGGGCAGCAGCAGTAGTGACGTCCGATAGTGGACCGCGGATCGCGCCACCGCGAGTGGCCGCCTCTTTCCCATTTCCATCTCCGCCGACCCCGCTCATCCTCTCCGGCGTGAACGGTCATCTCCTGCTTCTCGGCGTCCAAGGTCCGGAACTTACCCCGGAGGAAGCGGTGCTTTTCCGCAAGCTGCAACCCGCTGGCTACATCCTCTTCGGCAGGAATATCGTCAGCGCGGTCCAGACTCGGAAACTCACCGATGACCTGCGCGATCTCTCGATCGATGAGCCCATCCTCGCCATCGATCAGGAAGGCGGGCGAGTGACGCGAACCAAGGAGATCGCTCCAGCCCTGCCTTCCGCCAATGCCCTCGCGGCGAAAGGCGACACCGTGATGAGCGCCCGCGCCGGGATGCTTACCGCCGACCAACTCCGCTTGCTGGGCTTCAATCTCGATTTCGCGCCGGTCCTCGATCTCGATCACCACCCGGGAATCCAGAATTCCCTGCGCGGCCGCTGTTGGGGCCGTGATCCGCAGCGCGTGATCGATCACGCGGGAAACTGGAATCGCTGGCTCCGCAAGCGCTCGGTCCGTTCCTGCGCGAAGCATTTCCCCGCGTGTGGTCGCGCCTTGTCCGATCCCCATTTCGACCTGCCTGTCAGCGATGCAACAATCGCGGATCTCTTGAAAGAGGATATCATCCCCTACACCGCGCTGATGCCCGAGCTGGATGCCGTGATGCTGGCTCACGTCCTCTTTCCCGCGATCGATGCCGAACGCCCGGCCTCTCTTTCGAAGCGCATGGTCACGGGTTTCCTCCGCGAGCAACTCGGCTTCGACAAGCATCTGGTCCTCACCGATGACCTCGACATGGGAGCCATCGCGGATCGCTTCAAGGACAACAGTGATGTGGTGGCCGCCATTGAAGCAGGCAATGACCTCGCAATGATCTGCCACCGCACGGAGCGCGCCGAGGCCGCGGCGAAAGAACTCGGCAAGCTATCGCCCTATGTCACCGAAGGCGCCGAAAAACGCATCGCCCGCTTTCGCAAGAAGCTGCACGGCCCGCTCGTTTGGTCGGAAGCCAAATGGGAATCCGTCAACAACGAGATCACGGATCTCGCCGCGCAAGTGCCGGAAGCAGGAGCCGTGCTGCCGAATTCCCCCGTGACGGATTATTGATCCGGAACCATCAGAACTCCAGGGATCACTTGCCTTTCCCCTCCTCGTGCTTCGCGCGGACCGCAGCGGAAGTCTTGGTAAGATCGTCACGTAATTTTTCAAGCCAGTCGGCCGGATCTTCCTTCGCCATCTTGTCCAGCTCCATCAAGGCCTTCTCGAAGTAGCTCACTGCAGCAGCATACTCCACATAGCGGAAATCCAGCTCTTTCCCGCGATCGACAGGATACTTCTCCTTGGTCTTGTCCAAGCTCTGATCCCAGTACACGACGACTTTGACTGGCGGAGAGCTACGGGGATCATCGTCGCCGTGCGAATCCCATTGCCACCACTCCGTCCCGATCAATTCGTGAGACATGGCCGGCGGGCCGAATGCCGAATAGGGCAGGACGAGTTCGCCACCCTTCAACGGGCAAAGCATGCCCGCGAGGAAAATCACAATCATCTGCAGCAGTGATTTCATTGGATACCGGGTTATTCCGGACGCTGGCGCGCAACCTTGGGCAGCAGAGCCTTGGGGGCCTTGCCGTTCCAAGCTTGCTTGATGAGCTGCTTGACGACTGTTGGCGTGGCGTAGGCCAAGGAGACGCGAAGTCCCACGACCTTCTTTCCCCAATGCAGTTCTTCAACGAACGACGAATGGGCGTCCAATGCCAGATCGCGGTGTTCCTCGCCGACGAAGACATGGACGTGCTCCTCATCGGGAGGAACCGTGACGAAGATCTTCCCGCGGACGCGGAAGGAGGAATAGTCGAAGTGAGGCTCCTCGGTCACCTCCGGCAATGACAAGGCATGATCGCGAATGGTGGTGATTTTCATAGTCGACGGCCTTCGTGAGATTCCAAGGTCCCGAGCTTGGCAACGATCGCCGTCGGAAGCGAGCAGGACTCCCGGAAATCCATGGGGAATACCTGGATATGCCTGGCCGCCAGAAGCAGGATCACTTCACGATGGGGACTTGGCTGACCGGAGTGATCTTGCTTGTACAGCGCTTGAAGCCGGGCAGCAGAAAAGCTTCCACCGCCTCGATCTTCTCTGCCTCCACGATGTAATAGATGACGTGCTCCGGGAACGCACCGTACATCTCCAGAAATTTCACCCCTTCGGCATTCGGATTATAATGGGTCTTTGAACCGCCCTCATCTTTCGGGCAAAGCTCGGCGGTGTGGGTTTGCGTGATGTGAAATAACATGGTCTTCGTCTTTCCTTGGTTGGGGGTTGTTGGTGCCCTCTGAGAGCGGAAAGGAGATATTCCCTCCGGCCTAAGATCCGGGGCCGCTAGCTCCTGCTCACATCATCCGTCGGCGTTCCCGTCGCCTTCGAGAGCATGCTGTTGGAAGCCAGCATCGGTCCCATTAGCAAGAGAGGGAGGAGGATCGGCCATGGAAACCGGGTGGATGCGAATGCGAAGTGGCAGATCTCCGGCACTACGATCGCCGCGGGCCACAGCAGCGTATTGTTGGTGAGGAGATTGTTCTTTTCGGATTTTTTCTTCCTATCTTGGGTTGAATGAATTGGCTCATCTTGACCACGACAGGTCCGGATTTCAAGAACCGAACTCTTCGCGGTCCGTTAACATCAAGTCATCCCGAACTTGAATCGGACATCTTGGATGAGGGTCCGGCTGATGCGGAAAAACAGACAAATACTGCACTCTGGCGGGACGAAGCCGGAGTCGATCTGCGGCAGTTTCGGGAAGGACTCGCTCTCCTCCTGATAAGCAGGTGAGGAACAGGTGAAATCCGGACGGATCTCCGCACCTTGCACCTGATAAGCAGGTGAAGAACAGGTGAAATCCGGGCGGATCGCTGCGAGGTTGTGGTCGAGTGGGCGGAGGCGGCGAGGAGTCCGGAGAAGGCTGCATGGGTGGAAAGCATGCCATGGGGAGTCTTCAAAATCCCCTTCCACCAGTGGTCCCCGCCAATGACAAGTGGAGCAAAGTCAGACGAGCTGGGGACGGGTGATTCCCAGCAAACAGACATCGTCTTCGAAGGCCTCCGAGCCGGTGAACCGGCGGACATCGCCGATCAGGCCGTCCAGAAGCGGATCGGTGTCGCAGTGGAGATGCTGTTGCAAGTAGCCGAGCATTCGCTCCCGGCCATACAGCTCGGCCCCCGCGCCAGCCGCCTCCAACAACCCGTCGGTGTAGAGGAGCAGGGATTCGCCTGCGCCGAGGGACAGCTCGGAGGAGTTGAACTGAAAGTGATCGACGATCCCAAGGGCGGGTTGGGAGCGTCCTCCGGGCATGCTCAGGGCGCCGGTGCCTGCGGAGCCCGGCCGGAGGTGGAGCGGCTTTGCGTGCCCGGCATTGGTAAAGCGGGTCCGCCCGGTCTGCACATCGATGACCAGGTAGATCGCCGTCGCAAAAATAAGATCGTCGGCCTTACCAAAGACCGACCGAAAGCTCCGGTTCATTTTCGTGATCAGCCGGCCGGGTTCATCGACGACGGGAACGAGTTCCTCCATCAGGCCGCGCAGGAAGGTGGTCAGCAGCGCGGCCCGAACGCCGTGGCCCATCACATCACCGATGAAGACTCCGACTTCCTGGGGGTTGATCGGAAGGATCTCCAAGAAGTCACCCGCCAGCATCTCCGCCGGCAGATAGCGCTTCGCGAAGCTGAGCCGCGGGGTGACGGGATCGGCATTGCGCGGAAATTGTTCGGGCAGGTTGCGGATCAGCGCCTGCTGGACCTCTCGCGCCATGGCCAGATCGGCTTCCATCTGAGCATTGCGCCGGTGGAGTTCCTCGCTCAGCTTGGCGAGCCGCTGCTCGGACACTTTCCGCTCGGTGATGTCCTGAAGCACACCGAGGCAGCCGAAGCACGCGCCCGTGGCGTCGCGAAGCACCGTGGACATGTCCGTCACCCAGCAGGTCTCGCCCGAGCGGGTCCTGATTTCGACATCGGCCTGCCAACGCTCCACCTGTCCGGAGCGCACCAGGCGGTTGGCTTCCTCAAGGTCGAGGCCCGCGAGTTCGCCCTTTTGTTCGGTGTGCAGGATCAAGGAATCCCAGAGCGCCGGGGTCAGCTCGGTCTGGTCGTAGCCGGTGATCTCCTTGATGTAGCGGCCGATGTACTCGTAGGTGTCCGATTCGAAATTCCGCCGATAGACCGCCGCGCGTCCCTGTTCGATGGCGCGACCGAAATCCCCGAAGTTCTTGCGGAATTCGTGGGTGGCCATGGTTTGCTGGCAAGATAGCGCCTGCAGGGCAGTTCGGCCAAGTCCTGAGTTCCGCGCGCGGCTGGGGGCTTTAGAGGGGCAGGCTGAATCGGGGCAGTTTTTGGGTCAGGCCGTTACAACGTCGGTCGCAGGCTAGCCACTTGCTTCGGAAAGGCGAATTCGTCCGTCATCTTCGGATTGAGCGCTTAGACGGCGCTTTGCAGCCTCTATCTCTTCCGGCTTTTTCTTGGGTCCGCAACAGTTCTGAACTGGGAAAAAGATCAATTGACTGTTCGGATTGGACCAAGTGCAGTACTCCACGTCCATCGCTAGAGCTCCTCGGGGGCCCACAATATACTTACGGTCAATGCTTTCGCTCAATGATTTGCAACCCGGGGATAAATGAAGGATGCATGGATAATCCTTGGTGGTTTATCACCGTTCCTACTGAAACCTGTACAGATACTTGAGCTCCCCAAAAAAAAAGATTCTGATCATATGCAGTCCGCCCAAGTAAGAAGGACCGTAATTTTTGCGGGGATTGCTTTGCTTGCTCTGGCTGCCGTTCTTGCGTCACGACATAGGACGGCAGCTTCAGGAAGCGCGGGAGATGCGATTGATCTCTCTTCAAGTGCAAGGTCGAAGTTGGAGAATGGCCGGAAACCCAAAACAGAGGTAAATCTCGATGGCGGGTCGGACAAGTCCATGACCCCAGCTGAGGTGAAGAAACGGCGCTACAGCTTGAGCCGAGATCAATTGCTGGGCATTGTAGACGACCAGGAACTGTTCGCCAGCTTGGACGGTGTCTTGCAGACGGAGCTCGTAGCAAGGCTAGCATCTGTTGATCCTCAGGTTACGGTTCAAAGAGCCTTGGATGGAAAGATCTCAGAGAAAATCTTCAATGGAGTAAGGCTCAATCCGGTCCTTTTCACGAATCAGGAGGAGTTTGCAAGCGGTCTGCTGCAGAGCTTGGATCTAACTGATCCCCTCCAACAGGCAATTCACTCCAAGGTTTTTATGGCTGGGATGGAAGGGGCTCCGGCTGTTGTTGTGAAGTCCCTCCTACTTCGGAAAAAAAAGGATGCTTCCTACCAAATTGGATCCGGCTATAAGATTGCTCTTAGGCAACTCTACGCTTCGAACCCGGCTCAAGCAGTTTCAGCGGTTACGGCAAACACAGTGGAGGGATCGGCAGAGCGAGCCAGTTCCCTTTTCATCATTGGGCAAGAAATCTCGAACCACCCGGAAGGTGAGGGCACCCTTGGCTTGGATTCGATCTCCGACAAAGACCTGGAAGCCTTAAAAACCGGGAAGACGGCTGCACTTCTTCGCGCCGGAAACGCGAGTGGGCTGGAACTTTTGAAAGCTTTACCGAATGAAAGTCTCCTGAGTGTGATCTCCCAACAGCCTTCTTTCGCGGGGCTTTGTAAAATCGATCCACAAGGTGCTATCGATTTGATCTCCCGAATTGACATGCCCACGGAGGCTAAAGGAGCGCTAGAAATAGCAGCCAACACGCTTATCCGAAAGAACAAGGCCTTGGTGTTGGATTGGATTACTCAACAGCCTGATTCTGAAAAGAAATTCGCGGCTTTGAGGGGGAGCATCAACTATTTGGAAAAGACATCTGCGCCCGATTTAGAAGATTGGAAAAAAATGCTACCCGACAGCCGACCATCAGACATTGGAGATGAATAGAAACCGCGCAATCGCAATTTTATTGTTATGCATTGCATGCGCTTTCGTTGCGATTCGGGTCTCGATCGGCAACAAAGATAAGCGAGGAGGAACCACCACCGGAAATGAGACCCTGAAATCAACCGAAAAGCCGGTCGCTGTCGATTTCGCCGGCTTAAAAAAGCTCGCAGGTCGTGATTCGGAAGGCGCCATAATGCGGATGGACAGGGCCACGTGCATTGCAGCTATTCAAAGCGGAGCCTTCAACGGGAAATCAGACGGTTTGCTAGAGAAGCTCCTTTCCCGCTTGGCTGTTCTTGATCCCTTGGAAGCATTGAAGTTGGGATCAGCGATGGATCCTGTTCCTAACATAAAGATATGGTTGAGTGATGTGCAGATTGAGCGCATTCTCTCAAAACATGAGGAGGAAGTTGCATCTTGGCTCAGTGCACACGAGGGACAAACTCAGGCTGATTCGTCAATTAAAGTAAGACTCTTGACCGGAATTACTTTTGCGAAACCATCGGTTGCCGTAGCCATCTACGCAGCGCGCAAAAAGAATTTTAAAGAAGATGACATGGGCCGGGTTCCCATTGCGCTGGCAACGATGCTGTCAAAAAGCCCTACGGAAGCATTTGGCACATGCGTCGCTAATTACGAGGACAAATCTCTCCAAGCTCGGTATCTTAAATTGATGCTTCAAGTAGGTGTCCCACCCAGATTTGAGAGGGAAATCGAACAATTAGTCACCTCACTGCCCGATGACGAGGTTCGAAAAGCCGCGATTGAAGGCTTGATTTATGGATACGAGCGACAGAAGTCTGAAAAGGCAGGGGAATGGAAAAGAAAGCTAGCTGAGGAATTTGAGGAGTAATGCAAATTGAACTCGAATCGGCTTTTCATGCTTGTAGGCCGACGATAACAGGATCGGGGCTTATTTTTGAGCGGTTTTAACCATGAATGATAGACTTGTAATTGCGCGATTTAGGGAGAATCTTGAGTGACTTGCTGAAATCCCAAAGGGAATAGATGTATATGTCTACAACAAGGGAGAGGATGATCTATCCGATAAGGTTCGGAGCTACTGCAACTCATTGGAGGAGCGAAAGAATTTTGGCCGAGAAGCGGAGACTTACCTTCACCACATACTAACACACGAACCTGGGGAGGCGGGGCGATTTACTATATTTTGTCAGGGGGATCCATTTGAGCATAGTCCGGATTTTCTCGGTCTCCTTGGCACTCGAGCAACTTGGGGAGATGTCCAAGCCCTGTCCTATTGTTGGACCGGCGATCATGATATCCCGCCTCAGGAATTACTAGATAAAGAAACCAATCAATGGATTGAGGGATGTCGTGTAAGGCGAGAGGTTTTTCCCCTTCATAGCTGGAATGCTCTAAAGTTTCATGATCAGGGGACAATTCGCCAACTTGCATCGTATCTTGGGGCGAATGCCTTGTCAAATGGCGTGAATATCGCCGAGCATTTTTTCCAGTCGGTTGGATGGGAGTCTTTGGCCAAGGATGCCGCTCAGGCAAACCTGGGGGAGTTTTGCTATGGGGCTATCTTTGCGGTAAAGAATCATCTACTTACGACTATATCTCCAGATGTTTTGAATGTAATGCAATCTAAGAAGAGGCAGCATTCGCTTTATCCATACATCTTCGAGAGACTTTGGCTGCACATGTTTGGCCTGCCATTCTTGAAGATCGCGAAAAGCGAGCAATCGTAGCCATTGATGAGTTTCTATCCCCGGTCACGCCGGGCGGCCTCCGCACAGGATCGGCAGATACACGCCCGTCCCTTCATCTCTTCGGGCACGGTGTCCAGCAATTCCGCGGTGAAAACCACCTCACGACACCAGCACGGTGTGTTGAAATTGCCCGACGCCGCCGCCGCACAGCCATTCGCCGCTCCGCACAGCGGACAAACCGGATTCCGCAAGGGCTGTTGAAGAGGGCATGGGTCCATCGCCTGTCCAAACCTTCCATCAAACGTGGCCGCTTCCAACCCTTTGTCTTTCCGGCCCGCCGGAATCGCGGGATGGGATCCGGGCGATGACCTTGGCCTCGAACTCGAAGCCCGCCAACCAGTTCACCCCGACCGCGGTCACGTTCGGCAGCGGCTCGCGCGGGAAAGCCTTCTTCATCGCTTCCAGTACCAGGCCCACACTCGCGTCGGGATCGATCATGAAGAAGGTCAAATCCACCACATCGTCGAAGCTGCAACCGGCGGCGGCGAGCACACCTTCCAGATTGTCGAAGGCGAGCTGGACCTGCGCCTTCAGGTCAGGCTCCGGCGAGCCATCCTCCCGGGCGCCCACCATCCCTGAGACGAATAACAGATCGCCGGACGCGATGGCGGGTGAATAGCCGTGCTCCTTGTAGAGCGCGTGACGATTTTCCGGAAAGATCGCCTTGCGAGTGTTCATGGTAAGAGCCCCTAGGTCGTCCGAAGTCGGAGCAAGTCAAGGGTGAGACCGCGGACCCAAGCCCCACCAGCCGCGCTGTCCCCACAGCCACCTCACGTAGCGGAACGACTCGGGTGCGCAAGCGCAGCGCAGCCACCGGTTCAAGCCCTTCCCCCACTGACCCTACCGAATCGACATCAGGAAACATTCCAGTTTGACGACCGACTCCCGGTCGATGCCCAATTCCTCATACACCGAATGGGCGAAGAGATGGGGCGGCAAGCTCACATGCCGGTATCCCCCCGCACGCATCCCCAGCAGGGTGTAATAGATTCCGGGAAGGAGATCGGCTCCGCGCGACAAGACCCGCCCCCTCTCCCTGACGATATGGCTCTCGACAATCTCCGGCGCCTCCCACTCGATCCGGAGTTGCCCCTCATGTTCGACGGCCTTCGGAATGGCTTCCAAGGGCACGGTGCGCATGACGAGCGGCTCCCCCCGGTTCCGGTAGAACTTCAGCACCGCATCGTATCGATCATTATCCGCGATGGGCTCGCCGTAGCCCTCGATCTCCGCAAGCAATTTGATTCCAGATCGAAGCTTCATGTCCTTCATGGAACCGCGGTTCAGCGCCCCTGGGCCACCACCTCACTTCTCCACCGGGGCCAAGGTGTGGGCATCGCGGGCCAGAAGCCAGCGGCCGTCCGACTGTTGGCGATAGACCGTCATCCGATACCCGGCGAGCTGCATCGTCTCTCCCCCGGCGCGCGGCGTCGCCGACAAAGCGTCCCGGCTCCGCGTGTAAGCCACGTCCCCCGCCACCACCACCTCCTCCAATTCGCTGCGGCAATCGATCCACAACTGCTGGTGGGCAGCCGAGAACTTCGCGGAAAATCCCTCCCGCCCGATCGGCGCTCCCTCCGGATTGATCAACACGACATCGTCCGTGATCATCCCAAGCAAGCGAGCAAGATCGCCGGCATTCACCGCATCGATCCAAGTCGAATGCACCTCGCGGATTTCTCGTTCAGCAGGATTCATGGGCTACTCCTTCGCCCAACAGATGATCACCTGGCAATCCGATTGCCAAGGCTGTTCATGTGGAGGCGTGGATGGACAGGATCTGTGCTTGAATTTGCAGGAGGGAGGACAGCGATCTTCCTTAGTATGCCTTGGTCTCGGAGATGAATTCAAAATTCAAGGACTGACCCCATCGACTGCTGACCCCATCGACTGCTGACCCCATCGACTGCTGACCCCATCGACTGCTGACCCCATCGACTGCTGACCCCA
>Ga0307414_10000067_pt1 | contig 103245 bp, 96 predicted proteins | sample DK1Ometagenome_FD_203804 | JGI IMG/M metagenome (GOLD analysis project Ga0307414, IMG submission 203804) | Maize rhizosphere microbial communities from greenhouse at UC Davis, California, United States - DK15-O-3 | ecosystem: Host-associated > Plants > Roots > Rhizosphere > Soil | place: USA...
AGGTTTGGTTTCAGGTTTCGGTCCGAGATTAGGAGAAGCAGCAGTTGCATTAAACAAACTTTTAGTTGAAAACACAAAATAAACTATACTTTTATTTTTCAATGAGTGCCCTTTTGTTGGTTTTTCTGGCAATTGGGGCACTTTATATTGGAGTTTACGATTTTAATGGAGCTTCACCATTTGCAGTTTTAAAGCAATTTTTACAGGGAGATCCGAATTTAGCATTAAGTGATAAATATGTAATTTGGGATGTACGTGCAGCCAGAATTATCATGGCAATTTTAGTGGGAAGCATGCTGGCGGTTTCAGGAACGGGATTGCAGGGACTTTTTAAAAATCCTTTGGCGACCGGAGATTTAATAGGCTTGACTTCGGGAGCAACTTTACTTGCTGCAATTGCAATTGTTTTAGGAGGGCATTTCAGAGAATATCTTCCTGAGGCAGTACAGTTTTCATTGGTAGGTATTTCAGCTTTTATAGGAGCTTTATTGGCAATGATGCTGGTTTACAGGATTTCTACAAGCAGCGGAAAAACAAATGTTGTCATGATGTTGCTAAGCGGTGTCGCGATCACGGCAATTGGTTTTTCAATCACTGGTTTCTTGATTTATATCTCAAAAGACGAGCAGTTAAGAGATCTTACTTTCTGGAATATGGGAAGCTTAGCCGCCGCAACATGGACGAAAAATATTGTTTTAACGGTAGTTTTAATCATTTCCTACATTGTTTTACTCCCGAAAGGGAAAGCCTTGAATGCAATGATGTTGGGCGAAAAAGATGCTCAGCATTTAGGAATCAACGTTGAAAAATTAAAAAAGCAGATCGTAATAATAACAGCTTTAATGGTCGGAACCTGCGTGGCATTTTCAGGAACAATTGGTTTTGTAGGTCTTATTGTCCCGTATATTTTAAGGCTATTATTTAAATCAAATTATGCTTTCATTTTGCCGTTATCAGCGGTTTTCGGAAGTATTTTACTTTTGGTAGCTGATACATTTAGCAGAAGTATTGTTGCGCCTTCGGAACTGCCGATCGGTATTTTAACCGCGTTGATGGGAGGCCCGATTTTTATAGCAATTTTAATTAAATTTAAAAAATCACTTTAAATGATAAAAGCGCATCATATCATGTATAAGCATAAAGAATTTCATATTCTTGATGGGATAGATGTATCTTTAGAATATGGTGAATTTTTAGCGATTGTAGGTCCGAACGGAGCGGGGAAGTCAAGCCTGTTGAGCATTTTGGCAAATGAAGTGAAGCAGGGAAAACAGAAAATTTTATTTAAAAATAAACAGATTTCTGATTGGGATGTGAGAGAATTGTCGAAGCATAAATCTAAATTTTCCCAACACAATTCCAACGAAATTCCTTTGCAGGTAAAAGATGTAGTGATGATGGGGCGCTATCCTTATTTCGATTCTCAACCGAAGAAAGAAGATTTGGGAGCAATGAACAAAATGATGTACGAAACCGATATTTATCATCTGAAAGAAAGAGATTACAACACTTTGTCGGGTGGTGAAAAGCAGCGTGTGCATCTTTCGCGCGTGATGGCTCAGCTGGATAATGAAATTGCTCATAAGTTGGTTTTTTTAGACGAACCTTTGAATAATCTGGATGTTAAACATCAGTATAAAGCTTTAGAAATCATCAAAAAATTTACTCAGAAAGCAAATTCAGCAATTGTGGTTTTACATGATCTGAATTTAGCCGCGCAGTTTGCTGATAAGATTTTATTGATGGAATCAGGTAAAGTTTCGGCGTACGGAACGCCGGAAGAAGTTTTCACTGCTGAAAATATTAGTAATGCTTACAATTTTCCATGTACGATTTGTCAGCATCCGGTCAATGCAAACCCAATGATTATTTTTGGATAATGGAACAGAACGAATTAAAAATACTAGCTCAGAATTTAGCCAATCCGCAAGGTGAAAAAGGAATTGAAATTGGCGAAATGATGAACGCCACAAACATCGGAATGACCATCGAAAGCATCAATACGCTTTTGATAGAAGATGATGAGCATATTCTTGAGATCGGCCACGGAAACGCTGGTCATCTGAAAAGTGTTTTAAATAAAGCTAAAAATGTAAAGTATACAGGAATTGATATTTCTGAAACGATGCATCACGAAGCGAAGAAACTGAATAAAGAATTTGAAAGCCAGTCAGATTTTGTTTTATATGAAGGACGAAAACTTCCTTTTGAGGATAAGATTTTTGATAAAATATTTACCATAAACACGGTGTATTTTTGGGAAAATCCGATAGGTTTTTTAAATGAAATTTACAGGGTTTTAAAGAACAACGGAACATTCGTTCTCACTTTCGGACAACGGGATTTCATGGAAAAACTGCCTTTCACCCAATACAATTTTAAGCTTTACAATAATGATGAAATGGAAGAATTGATTTCCAAAAGCCACTTTAAAAGAATGAAAATCTCTGAAAAAGAAGAAGAAATAAAAAGCAAAACCGGAGACGAATTAATAAAAAGAAATTACACAGTTTTAACCATAAAAAAATAAAATAATGAGTACATTAGTCAACGAACTCAAAGAAAAATGGGAAGCTCTGAAAGCAGAAAACCCACACTTAAGAATAAGAAACGCAGCAGCCCAATTGGGCGTAAGCGAAGCAGAATTGTTATTAACAAACGTAGGTGAAGAAGTAACCGTACTGAAACCTGAATTTGCAAACATCTTAACTGAAGTTGAAAAATTAGGAAAAGTAATGGCGCTTACAAGAAATGACGAATGCGTGCATGAAAGAAAAGGAACGTATCTGAATGGTGATTTCAGCAGTCCGCATGCGCAGCTTTTTGTAGGCGCAGATATCGATCTTAGAATTTTTATGAACCATTGGAAATTTGCTTTCGCAGTCGTGGAAGGAGATAAAAAAAGCCTTCAGTTCTTCGGGAAAGACGGTTTGGCACTTCATAAAATATATTTAACAAAAGACAGCAACGCAGAAGCTTTCGATACAATTGTTGCTCAGTTCAAGGCTGAAGATCAAAATCAAGCTTTTGAATTTGAAGCAGTTGCTCCAAAAGCTCCGGAAAAAGCTGATTCAGAAATCGATGCTGAAGGTTTCAAAAAAGCATGGACTGAATTGAAAGATACTCACGAATTTTTTATGATGACAAGAAAATTCGGAGTGACAAGAACTCAGGCTTTAAGACTGGCGCCGGAAGGTTATGCTAAAAAAATAGATACATCAAAAGTGGTGAATGTACTTGAAGATGCTGCCGAAAAGAATCTTCCGATCATGATTTTCGTTGGAAACAGAGGAATTATCCAGATCCATACAGGTGAAGTGAAGAAAACGCTTTGGCATCAGCAATGGTTCAACGTGATGGATCCGGATTTCAATTTACATTTGGATGTTACCAAAATTGCTGAAGCATGGATCGTGAAAAAACCAACTGAAGACGGTGAAGTAACGGCTATTGAAGTGTTCAACAAAGAAGGTGATTTCATTGTTCAGTTCTTCGGAAAAAGGAAGCCGGGAATTCCTGAATTACAAGAATGGAAAGACCTTGTAGCAGATTTAGAAAAATAATAGTTAGATGATTTGATGAAGGCCGTTTTGTTTTTTTAATTCAAAACGGTCTTTTATTTTTAAGATTCAGAAACATAAATATCAGCTTAAACAACATAAACTTTAGCTTAAATTTTCTTATTAATGATAATTATTTGTGGAAAATTACTTGTGTATCATTTGTAAAATAATATTATTGGAATACGCAAAGGCGCAAAGGAACTATATATTGCTGTTTTGAAGGCGCAAAGATTTTATCTTCGATAAAATTTAGCATACTGAATCTTAAAATCTTTGATTTCTTGCGCCTTAAACATTATGCACTTCTAAAAATTTGCGTCTTTGCGAAAAACCAACAAAACCTTAAGTTGGATCGAGATCATGCATAATAATTTGTGATATTTGTGAAAGATAATTTGTGCCATTCGTGTTTAAAAACATTTAAAAAATATAAAATGAAAAATATTTTCATAACGATTATACTTGCGGGTTTCTGCTCTTTACATGCACAAAACTTTAAAACGTATCAGTTTTACGACAAAAAAGGAAAAGAAATAAAAACCGAAAAACTCGTCAAAGAATTGGCTGAATATGACGTTGTTTTCTTTGGTGAAAATCATAACAGCTCAATTAATCACTGGCTTCAGCTGAAAATAACGGAGGCTTTGCATAAAAAGAAAAACGGGCAGATTATTTTAGGTGCCGAAATGTTTGAAAGAGACAATCAGGCTCAGCTAAATCAATATATAGAAGGAAAATTTGATGCCAAAACATTAAAAGATTCAGCTCGATTATGGAATAATTTTGCAACAGATTACAAACCTTTGGTTGATTTTGCTAAAGATAAAAAGCTGAAATTTATTGCGACAAATATTCCAAGAAAATATGCTTCAAAGACCGCAAAAGAAGGTTTGGAATCTTTGAATAATTTACCCGAAAAAGAAAAAGCTTACATTGCTCAATTGCCAATTAAAGTTTCTTTAGACACGCCCGGTTATCCGGAAATGAAAAAAATGATGGGCGATCATGCAGAAGGAACCAGGGTGATGAACTTTATTTCTGCGCAGGCTACGAAAGACGCAACAATGGCCGAATCTATTCTGAAGAATTTTGAAAAAGGAAAAACTTTTATTCATTACAACGGAAATTATCACAGCAAAGAATTTGGAGGAATCTATTGGTATATCAAACAAAAAAATCCGGATTTGAAAATGGCAGTGATTTCTGTTTTTGAATCTGAAGATCCTGAATTAAGAGTTCCTGAAAAAGAATATATCCCGACAGATTTTAATCTGATCATTCCGGTGGATATGACGAAAACATATTAGTTTTCCTGTAAAATTTATAAGATCCTTCCTTCCTCAGAATGGCAATGATGAGTTTCTAAGACATTAGCTATATTTGTTTATATTTTATTTATAATGAAAAAACTGTCTTTTCTACTTTTACTTTTTATAGGTTTTATCAACGCTCAAAAGCTGACTCATAACGAAATTTCAATCATTAATCAAGGCGATAAAAACTCTGCCTTACCAATTTATCAGACGACGGATTCTCATCAGCACACAACGCTGTTGAACTTTTCTTCTGAAATTGATCCTCTTGATCCGAATACGGCAACTTTAGTCAAAAGAATGAAAGAATCTCTTCTTTCAACCGACGGCGGAGTAGGAATTGCAGCGCCACAAGTCGGGATCAACAGAAGAATAATCTGGGTTCAGCGGTTTGATAAAGAAGGTGAACCGCTGGAATATTTTATCAATCCCGTAATTGTCTGGAAGTCTGAATTACAGAACCTCGGTCCCGAAGGCGATTTATCGATCCCAGATTTCAGAGATCAATTTTACAGAAGTAAAGTGATCCGGCTGGAATATGTTGATCTGAAAGGACAAAAGTTTTCAGAAATGGTGGAAGGTTTTACAGCGGTGATTTTCCAGCATGAAATCGACCATCTTTTCGGGATTTTAATTACAGATAAAAAAGCAAAAGACATGAATGATGCTTACCAAAAAGTGGATGCTTATAAAAAAAGTGATTCGACCACAAGGTAATTGATAAGAATAATTTTAATAAAATTTAAATGAATTCCGCAAGTTTCGGATTTTTTTCGGATCACAATATTTCAATCTTTGTAGTAGAATTTTAAATACAAAACAATGCAAAGATTTAAAGGTAAATTCGCTTTGATTACAGGCGGAACAAACGGAATGGGCTTCGCAACGGCTCAGCAATTTATCAACGAAGGCGGAACAGCAATCATCACGGGAAGAAGCGAAGAAACCGTAAATAATGCTTTAGAAAAGTTAGGAAAAGATGCATTCGGAATTGTTTCTGATGCAGGGAATATGAAAGATTTACTGGCTTTACAAAATGAAGTGAAAAAGTATACGGAAACGATTGATATGGTTTTTGCCAATGCAGGTTTCGGAAAATTTTCACCAATTGAGAATGTAGACGAAAATCATTTTGACACGCTTTTCAATGTGTTGGTAAAAGGTTCTTTTTTTACAGTCCAACAAATGTTGCCACTGATGAAAAGTGGAAGCTCTGTCATCTTTAATACTTCTGTTGCAACAGAAATTGCAATGCCTAATTTTTCTATTTATTCGGCGGCAAAATCAGCGGTACAATCTTTTATCAATACGTTTGCAACTGAGCTCACGGAAAGAAGAATTCGTGTGAATGGTATCAGCCCGGGACATATCAAAACAAATATTTTCAGCAATACAGGTCTGAATTCCGAACAAATTGATGAAGCTGTGAAGAATATTATTCCCACCATTCCCTTTAAAAGACAAGGTGATCCTTCAGAAATTGCTAATGCTGTACTTTTCCTTGCTTCGGATGAATCTTCCTATATTCATGGTACAGAAATAAAGGTTGATGCGGGGATTTCTGTTGTGAGATAATTTATTATTTAATGATTCCGTCACTTCGATTTCTATGAAAGTAGGTCAATAAAATATTAGACATCGAAGTGACGAAATTAAGCCTCAAATAGATGAAGTTTTTTCCTGATCTGTTTCTACAGTTTCAACCTAACTTTTTATGTAATGGATATTTCTTATTGCGGGAAGTAGAATACTCTTTACGGGTGCAAGGTTACTTTTTGCGGAATTAAAAATACTCTTTGCGGTAACGAGAATACTCTTTGCAGGAGTAAGATTACTGCTTGCTGGAATCAGAAAACTGTTTGCGGTAACGAGAATACTCTTTGCGGTAGTGAAAAGACTGTTTGTAATAACAAGAATACCAATTGCGGTAAGAAGAAGACTTTTTGTAGTAATGAGAAAACTGTTTGTGGTAGCAAGGTTATTTGTTCTACTTCATATTAATTTTCCCATTCAGCTTTGTCTGCATACATTTTTGAAGATTTAAAGTCATCAAAGTCTAAATAAAAAGTTGTATTAGGATAACCTTTTTTTCTTTTTTGCTTGTCCAAGTTAGATGTACTAAAACAAACTGCTTGTGCAGCCCGTGTTTTCTCATTTCAAATAAAACGTTGTCATTTCTTTGGTCGTGGCAAAATGCTGAAAATTCGCAGCCAATCAGAATATGTTTTTTCTGTTTACTGATAAAGTCAAAAAATGAATTTTCATTAATTCCCAATTCCTTTGTTAATTCATCTTCGAAAGTAATTTTTTGTTCTATTTGTAATTCATTCCAAGGTTCATCTACGAAATGTCTTGGAGGATTTGTCAGTATAAAATCTTGTAGAACTTTATTGTCAACTCCAACTATGTCAATTTGTTTCGGTTCGTTTGGAAGTTCTTTTCTATCGTCAATAGTGTATCCACCTTGCGGAAAGAGAAAAATTCCATTTTCTAATTGCACATTTAGTCGCAATGAATGCCATTTTTTATAGTCAGGCTTGTTTGTCTGCCAAAACTCCCAAACAACTTTCTGGATTTTATCAAAGTATATTTCTGTCGGAATGAAAGTTCCAGATATTCCGCCCATAGCTTCCCCGACTTGTAATTCAGTCGTTCCGATTAGTTGTCTATGTGAAAATATCTTTGCTTTCACGGTGTCTATCTTTAGCCTAACGTATAACGTTTATCTTTAGCCAGTCCAAAACTATATTTGCTAAAATAACATAAATTTACGATGAAAAATAATCTAATACTTGCTAAAAAATTATATTAAATTAAAAATCTGCTTCAAGAAACAGATTTTATATAATTAATTATTAATCTTTCGTAATCAGTTCCGCTTCAAAAACATCCGCAAAATGTTTTCTGATCTTCACTTTAATATCTTCCATTTCTTCAGAAGTCAATTCTCTTTCAAGTTCTCTTTTTAAAGAAGTCACCTGTTTATCTTTGATTCCGCAAGGAATGATATATTCAAAATAACGCATGTCTGTATTGACATTCAAAGCAAAACCGTGCAAAGTAACCCAACGTGAAGCCTTGACTCCCATTGCGCAGATCTTTCTGGCATAAGGTTTTCCGACATCCAGCCAGACTCCTGTTTCGCCGGGAGAACGTTCGCCTTTTAAGCCGTATTCGGCGATGGTTCTGATGATAACTTCTTCAAGATTCCGCATATATTTGTGAATGTCTGTAAAGAAATTTTCAAGGTCTAAAATAGGGTAGCCAACAATTTGACCGTAACCGTGATACGTGATATCTCCGCCACGATTTACTTTCACAAATGTTGCATCAATTTCCTTAAGTTTATCTATTCCGGCCAGCATATTTTCTTCATGTCCGCTTTTTCCCAATGTATAAACGTGAGGATGCTCGACTAAAAGAAAATGATTGGAAGTTGTAATGTGCTGTTCAGCAGCCAGATCACGATTTTTGATTTTGGTATCGATGATATCTTTCATCAGTTTTTCCTGATAATCCCAGGAAGGCTGATATTCTTTTACGCCCAGATCTTCGAATTCGACTACTTTATTTTGATGTGTGTTCATACCTTTTGTTGAGATACAAATTTAGTGAATTTTAAGCTTTTATGGAATTTATAAAATCTATGGCTTTTTTCTTCCAATCTTTATTTTGCAGCAAAATATTGACGAATGCCGTTCCGATGATTCCTCCGTCTGCTTTTTCGGTGACGTTTTCAAAATCTTCTTTTGACTTGATTCCAAAGCCGATCATTACAGGGTTTTTCAAAGATAAAGAAGCTAATCTTGATAGGTAATTTTCGTTCTTTAAAACTGTATTTTCTTTTCCTGTTGTGGAGGATGAGCTTACCGCATACAAAAATCCTGAACTTAAGGAATCTAAATATAAAATTCTTTCATCGGAAGTTTCTGGAGTTACCAAAAAAGTAAAATTCAAATTGTATTTTTCTAAAACTTTCTGATAATTTTTTTCGAATTCTATAGGCGGAAGATCAGGAATAATCAATCCCGAAACGCCACTTTCCGAACATTCTCTACAGAAATTGTTAAATCCGAAACTTAAAACAGGATTTATATATCCCATCAAGATCACCGGAATTTTAATTTCGTGTTTAATTGATTTCAACTGAGAAAAAATTTTCTCGATCGTCATTCCGTTTTTCAAAGCCAGTTCGTGTGCTTTTTGAATGACAGGACCATCCGCAACAGGATCGGAATAAGGCATTCCGATTTCCATCATATCGGCTCCGGAATCCTGAATTGTTTTTATGATTTCAGCGGTATCTTCCAATTGTGGAATTCCTGCTGTAAAGTAGATGTTTAGTTTTTTCATAATAAGTTGTATAAATGTATCATGTAAAATATATTTATATACTTAAATCATTTTACATTAATACTTTTTGCATTTTACAGATTTCTCAAATAAGTTTCCATATCCTTGTCGCCACGACCGCTTAAGCAAATCACAACAATATCGCTTTCGCTAAATTTCTTTTTATCTAAAACCGCTAAAGCGTGTGCACTTTCCAAAGCGGGAATAATACCTTCTAATTTTGTCAGATCAAAAGCAGAGCGTAAAGCTTCATCATCATTAATACTGAAAAATTCTGCACGCTTTTCTTTAAATAAATTAGCATGAAACGGTCCGATTCCCGGATAATCCAAGCCTGCGGAAATAGAATGTGGCTCGATAACCTGGCCGTCTTTTGTTTGCATCACCAAACTTTTGCTTCCGTGCAAAACACCTAAAGTTCCCAAAAAAGTGGTCGCTGCCGATTTTCCTGAATCAACACCAAAACCTCCTGCTTCAGCGGCAATGAGTTTTACATTTTCTTCATCTACAAAATGATAAAATGTTCCTGCCGCATTACTTCCACCACCAACACAAGCAATCACATAATCAGGATTTTGTCTTCCGGTCTGTTCGTGAAGCTGTTCTTTAATTTCCTTTGAAATAATACTTTGAAATCTCGCCACCAAATCCGGAAAAGGATGCGGACCAACCACACTTCCGATCACATAATGAGTTGTTGCTGAATTGTTGATCCAATCTCTTAATGCTTCATTTACAGCATCTTTCAAGGTTTTCGATCCCGAAGTTGCAGGAATAACTTCTGCGCCCAACATTTTCATTCTTGCGACATTCGGAGCTTGTCTTGCAATATCGATTTCACCCATGTAAACGATACATTCCAAACCTAATAAAGCGCAGGCCGTAGCGGTTGCAACACCGTGTTGTCCGGCTCCGGTTTCGGCAATAATTCTGTTTTTCCCGAGACGTTTTGCCAATAAAACCTGCCCCAAAGCATTGTTGATTTTGTGCGCTCCGGTGTGATTAAGGTCTTCTCTTTTTAAGTATATTTTGGTATTGTATTTTCCGCTTAAATTTTTCGCAAAATAGAGTGGAGTAGCACGCCCAACATAGTTTTTCAGTAAATCCTGATATTCATTCTGGAAATCTTCGGATTCTATAATTTCGAGATAATTTTTTTGTAATTCTTCTACATTCGGATACAGCATTTCGGGGATGAATGCGCCTCCGAATTCACCGTAATATCCGTTTTTATCTGGGTTTTTATAATTTGATTTAATCATTTTTGTATGTGATTTCCGGTTGGTGTTTCACTTCAAAATTAAGTGAGTTTGCAATGAAACAATATTCATTTGCTTTTTGATGAAGTTTGATAGCTTTTTCAATCATCTCTTTTTCTGCCACTAAAATTTTAGGTTTAAGAACTATTTCGGTGAATTTTCCACTTCCGTTTTCGCTTTCAATCATTGTTCCTTCTGCAAAATCTATATATTCTAAAACAAGAATTTTATTCACTGAACAAAAATGCAGATACCATAAAAGATGACAAGAAGATACGGAAGCCAACAATAGATCTTCGGGATTATGAAGCCCGGGATTTCCTAAAAAAGCAGGATCAGAAGATCCGTTTATTTCAGCTTTTCCATCAACTGATATTATATAATTTCTTTCGTAGGAACGGTAGTTTTTTGTAGATTCACCGGTATTTCCTGTCCATTCTATTTTTGACTTGTATTGATGGGTTTTCATTTTTTTTATATTTTTTGGGTTGTGGGAAGAGTCCCGAAGGGACGATTTAATACAGGATTGGATATAATCCAATTTCACATATAATGAACAAAATTAATCCCAAATATATTTCTCATCATAATTAATTTTATGTTTTTCCAATATCCCAATCAGCTCATCTTCAAAGTTTTCATTTTGATGATGTTTGCGCTGATTCTCTATATAATTGATTGTTGGATAAATATTTTTTTCACTGACAGAAAAAGCACCATAACCATCTTGCCAGAAAAAGTTTTCATATTTCCTTCCTTTGGTTTTTTATCCATTTTGATGAATGTACTTTAATTTCCTGAATCAGTTTCATCAAAGAAATTTTCTTTGAAAGTAAACATAGAATATGTATATGATTATCTGTGCCTCCAATCTGTAATGCAGTACTTTCAAAATCTTTGCAGATTGTGGCAATGTATGAAAAGAGTTCTTTTTCTATGCTTTCATCAATAAAATCATTTCTATGTTTTGTGCTAAAACAAATATGTATATAATTTTTGACTAATGATTGTGACATTTTTTGTGTTGATTTATAAATTTAATTTAATTGGACTGCATCCAATCCTTTGTTAAATCGTCCTTTCAGGGCTCATTTGTTATCAAATTTTTAAACTTTTTTATTTTTTCTACATCTTTATTTCCGGGCATAATTTCAAATTTTGAATTAATATCGAGAGCAAATGGTTGATGATTGATAATTGAAAGTTGATGGATGTTTTCCAAAGAAATTCCGCCGCTTAAAAAATAAGGAAGTGGAATTTCAATTTCGTTGAGAATATTCCAGTCGAATGTTTTCCCTGTTCCGCCGAATGCTTTTGAATCGGTATCGAATAAGAGATGGTTGATGATGGACAGTTGATGGTTGATGGTTTTTTGCAGTTCGTCGGAAGATTGGTTTCCGACTCTTATTACTTTTATAATTCCGATTTTAGAATCTAATTTTTTTCTTAATTCTGAAATAAAATTTTCATTTTCATCACCGTGAAGCTGGATAAAATTCAAATCTGCATTTTCTGCTATTTCTATTATTTTATTTACATTTTCATTGACAAAAACTCCAAATTTACCTGTATGCGAAATATTTGAGATTTCCTTTAAACTCAAATGATTCAGAACAAATCGTGGAGATTTTTCATAAAAAATAAAGCCAAGAAAATCTATTTTCATGGAAATAAGTTCGTTAACCTGATCCATTTTTGTTAAACCACAAACTTTGAGTTTCATAAAATCATTTTTGTAAATTCTTCAAAAGCTTTTGCGGGGTTTTCATTTTTCATAAAGTATTCGCCCATCAAAAATCCGTCAAATCCTTTTTCTTTTAAATATTTAAAATCTTCAAGATTGTAAATTCCACTTTCGGCGACAGATAAAACGTTTTCGGGAAGAAGGTTTTTTAAATTTACGGAATGCTGCAAATCAACCTTAAAATCTTTTAAATTCCTGTTATTTATTCCAACCAAATCGATGTTTGAATTGCAATGCTTTAATTCTTCTTCGGTATGAATTTCCAATAAAACTTCCAAACCTAATTTGTGAGAAATTTCGGTAAATTCCTGAACCTGAGTTGGCGAAAGGCAAGCCGCAATTAATAAAATGACATCTGCTCCAATTGATTTTGCTTCATAAAACTGATATTCATCAATCATAAAATCTTTTCGCAAAATCGGAATATTAATATGATTTCTCACATTTAAAATATCTTCAAAACTTCCGCCGAAAAAATCTTTATCCGTAAGAATCGAAACTCCGCTTGCACCAAATTTTTCATAGGCTGAAACTACTTCTAAAGGCGAAACACCATTATTTATGATTCCTTTCGAAGGTGATTGTCTTTTGAATTCTGCAATAATTCCGTTTTTATTTTTTAACGATTCCTTTAATGAAATAGTTTTTTTGTCAAAAAATTCTGAGTCTTTTAATTGAGACAAAGGAATTTTAGGCTTTGCAAACGCAATCTCTTCTGTTTTTCTTTTTATAATTGTATCTAAAATAGTCATGCTATTTGGTTGTGGTTTTTGTTGTCAGTTAATTGGTTTATAAGCTATCAACCTTCAACTAACAACTGTAAACTACGAAGTGCTTTTCCGCTTTCCAGGCTTTCTTTGGAGAGTAAAAGACAATCTTCATAAGCTCCGAATTTATGAGTGTAATAAAGCGCAACGGCTGCGTTTGCCAAAACTACAGAGTTTTGTTCGACGGTACCTTTTCCTTCGAGGATGCTTATGAAAATTTTCGCAGATTCATAAGGAGTTTGACCGGCTTTTATACTTTCCGGACTTAAAGTTTGAAAACCTAAATCTTTAGTTGTATAAATTTCTTCGGAGCTTTTTGTAATTATTTTGCTGTCGCTGGTTAAGCTTATTTCGTCGTATCCGTCTAAGCCATGAACGATTGTAAACTCGCGATTGTCTTTCTGCAAAAGATATTGATATATTCTTGCGATTTCCAAATTGTAAACCCCAATTACCGAAAATTGTGGTTTAGCTGGATTTACAAGCGGACCCAAAAGATTGAAGAAAGTGCGCAAACCCAAAGATTTTCTCAAAGCACCGACCGATTGCAAAGCCGGGTGGAAATATGGAGCGTGTAAAAAACAGATATTCGCTTTTTCCAAATCTCTATTCAGACTTTCAGAATCATTCCTAAACTGATAACCCAATTCTTCTAAAACATTGGATGAACCAGTAATTGTTGAAGCTCCGTAATTGCCATGTTTTGTTACTTTTTGTCCGGCTCCGGCAATAACAAAACTTGCTAAAGTAGAAATATTAATGGTATTTTTTCCGTCACCGCCCGTTCCTACAATATCTAAAGCATCACTTGCATCAATGTCCACAGAAACTGCCATTTTCAACAATGCTTGTCTGAAACCTTCAAGCTCATTTAAAGTAATATTTCGCATCAGAAAAACACTGATAAAAGCGGTGACTTCTGCAGTATTAAATTTATTTTGAGCAATCTCAATCATAATTGCTTTCGCTTCAGATTTTGATAATGTATGATGTGTAAAAAGATATTCTAAAATTTCCCTCATTTGTGAATTTTTAATTTATTGTAGAAGCTTGATTGTTGTTAGTTTAAAAGAAAGTTTCGCATAATTGCATCTCCTTCAGGCGTTAAAATACTTTCCGGATGAAACTGAACACCGTGAACGTCATATTTTTTATGCTGCAAAGCCATGATCATTCCGTCTTTGTCAACTGCCGTAATTTCCAATTCTTGTGGAAAATTTTCATTATTTACAGCCCAACTGTGATATCTTCCAACTTCCAAATTTTCCGATAAATTTTTGAATAGCTTGGTGTTTTCTTTAATGGTTTTCGATGTTGTCGCCACTCCATGAAAAATCTCCGAGAGATTAATAAGATTCCCGCCAAAAGCCTCTGCAATAGCCTGTTGTCCAAGACAAACGCCTAAAATACTTTTTGTTGGAGCATATTTTTTAATTAAATCTAAAAGAATTCCGGCTTCTTCAGGAATTCCCGGACCTGGAGAAAGTATAATTTTATCATATTTTGCAATTTCTTCTAGTGTGATTTCGTCATTTCTGTATACATCTACTTTTTCGTTCACGATTTTTTCTATCATCTGAACCAAATTGTAAGTAAAACTATCGTAATTATCAAAAACTAAAATTTTCATTAATTTATTTTAAATATATTATTTGTGGTTGATAATGAGTCAACTATATAGGTTGTGTTTTTTTTAGATTTTGTTTGTCAACCCATTATCAAAATATCAGCATATTTGCTTATTTATACCACTATTATTTTATTGTTGTTGCTTTTTGTACTGCTTTTTTTAAGGCATTCAGTTTATTATTTACTTCTTGCAATTCGCTTTCGGCGATTGATTTTGCGACCAATCCGGCGCCGGCCTGATAATAAAGTGTGTTGTTTTTACTCAAAAAAGTTCTGATCATAATTGCCTGATTGCAGCTTCCGTTTAGTCCGATCATTCCGATGCATCCACCATAATATCCTCGTGAATCTTTTTCGTATTTATTGATTAACTGAAGAGCTTTATGTTTTGGAGCGCCACTCAAAGTCCCTTGAGGAAAGGTTGCAGAAACCATTTTGAAAGGACTTGTACTTTCAGGCAGATCGGCGGTAACTTCGCTCACCATGTGAATTACATGCGAAAAAAGCTGAATTTCTTTAAGCTTGGTCACGGTTACATTTTTGCCGATTTTTCCTAAGTCATTTCGAGCCAAATCGACCAGCATTGTGTGTTCTGCATTTTCTTTAGCATCATTTTTTAAGCTTTCTACAGACTGCATATCTTCTTCAAAATGTCCCGTTCTTTTAAAAGTTCCGGCAATCGGATGTATAATTGCTTTGTTATTTTTAATAATCAGCTGAATTTCAGGGCTTGAGCCAAATAATTTGTAATTTCCATAATCAAAAAAGAAAAGATAAGGTGAAGGATTGATGTTTCTCAAAGCCCGATAAACATTGAATTCGTCACCTTTAAATTTTTGCTGAAATCTTCTGCTCAAAACCAACTGAAATACATCACCACGCATACAATGTTTCTTGGCGGTTTCCACAAGCTCAAGATATTCTTCATCAGTAAGATTGGAAGTTTCTTCCTCTTTTTTCTCAAACGGAAAAATAACAGAATTTTTATTTTTGATTAAATTTTCCAAAGTATAAGCTTCAGATTTTACGCCATCAATATGGTTTTCAATCAGATGCATTTCGTCATTGTAATGATTGATTGCAATCACGTATTGATACAATCTGTATCGAAGAATCGGAATCTCAACTTCAGAAGTTTGCGCTTTTAGCTCTATCTTTTCAAAAAATTGGACAGCTTCAAAACTTGTGTAACCAAAAAGGCTTTGAGCTGTTTCTTCTACCGAATCCGATGGTTTTCCACAAACAAATATTTTAGAAAATTGATCAAGAAGATCGGTTACATTTAGATCAATTAAAGATCTTTTTTCAGGATTTTCATTGGGAAGTTTTATTTCAAATTCGTTAAGATTTTTAATTTCAATTCCGGCAATTGCATTGATAGCAATAAATGAAAAATTGTTGTCAATATTCTTAATATCCGAACTTTCCAAAAGAATGGTATCACGAAATTTGTCTCGGATCTGAAGATAAATATTCATCGGCGTTTGAAGGTCGCCTAAAGATTTTCTGGATGTAGTTTGTATGTTAATAGTTTTGCTAAACATTGTGTTTAATTAATTTGTGAACAAAAAAAAGACCTCAACGGAGTCCGTCAAAGTCTATATATTTTCTATAATATTCTAGTTGTGGTTTAACAACAGGACAATAGCTTCAGACCCGACGAAGAGTTTGAATGCCACCACCAAAAATTGTTACTTGTGTTAAACATGCGACAAATGTAAATAATTTTTTAATACAAAACATAAAAATTGTGAAAAATTGAAATTTATTTTTGCAAACGCTGTAATTCTTTTTTCAGCTCTATAATTTTCTTTCTATAATCTTCGTTTTCATAAGTGTCTAGATAATCTTCCAAAGCCGAAATATATTCTTTGATAAATTCTTCATTGGTACTATCTGCTTCATATTTTATTTTTGCTGAAGTCACCGGGCGCTGTTTTTCATAATGCTGAAGATTTCTTCCTTCTTCAGATTGATAATAAAGAATCACAATGTTTTTTTCATATCCCGGAATATATTTTACCGGAAAGGGCTCGTCAATCTGCGGAATTCTAATTGAATTTTCAATAGGATAAATAGCTGCCGAAGTTGTAGAAAAATAAGTGTCGACATATTTTCCGTCCTTTTTCTTTACAATAGCTTCGTAATCATGAATATAATGGTCATTCAAGGTTGAATTGGTCTGAATGTCGGAAGTTATAATTGCGCTGCTTTCGACGCCATATTTATTAAGAAACCAGGCATTCAAAAATTGGCTTGCAAAACCATTTGCTATCGATAAAGGAAGGATAAAAATAAGCAGCCAAGCCTTTTTTGTGATTTTTGAAAGCAATCCGAACAAAAAAATAATGATAAGTACGGTGTAAAAACCGTGATGGCTGACGAAAAACAAAACTTTTGAAATTAAGACCATAATTTCTGCTTTAAAATTACACTTTAAATATAATCATTTTTCAATTGAAAGATAATATTAAAATTTTGCTTTAAAAAAGGAATGGAAACATCGTATCTAAAAGTTTATTTTTATATTTTTGCTTCAGATTAGAAACAATTAAATCGCTTTGATATTAAATTAAAAATCTTAATTATATGCGGTTTATGTAACCTGAGAAAAATAGATAATTTATATGAAAAAAGTAGTAGCAATCGCATTTGTCGGAAGTTTATTTGTTGTAAACTGTTCAAAAAAAACAGACAAATCATTACAAGACAGCAATATCATGCTTGAAGAGCCTGCAGCACCTGTAGTTTCAGATTCTGCAGTAAAAACGGATAGCACGCCTGCTGCTGCAACTCCAAATCCTTCACCTTCAACAGATTCTACAGCTACAAAATAGATGAAAAAACTGTTTTTAGCAGGAAGTTTTGCTTTAATAATCATTTCCTGTTCAAAAAAAGAAAATCCAGAAGTTCAGCCTGCAAATTCCAAGGATGTTTCAACGCCTGTTACTACAAATGTTTCGGGAAAAGATCTCATTGAAGCATCCGACTGTATGGCTTGTCATAATGCTGATGAACGTTTGATAGGACCTTCATACAAAGAAATTGCGGCAAAATATTCTGAAAAGGATATTGAAATTCTTGCCTCAAAAATTATCGAAGGCGGAAGTGGAGTTTGGGGAAGTCTTCCGATGCAGCCTCATCCACAAATTTCAAAAGAAGATGCAAAAAAAATGGTGGAGTATATTTTGAGTCAGAAAAAATAGAAACGCTATATTTGATATTAAAGACAGCTTTTTTGCTGTCTTTTTTTTGTGGAAAATGATAAAATTATTCAAGAATAATCTTAATTTTAGAAAAAGTATCAGTATGAAAAAAGCGCATCTTTTTCTTGTCTTAATTTCGGGAAATATCTTGGCTCAGGAATATCGATATGATTATCGATTTTTCACCAATAGCTTGATGAAAGGCAGTTTTTATTACAGTAAAGTTAATTTTACAGGAAATGCTTTCGTGAAAAATGACAAATCTAAATTATTGGTTGATCAATCCCAATTCAATTCGCCCGGAAATTCACTTTTACTTGATTATAAAAATGCACCTGACGGAAAATGGGATGCATCGATAGAATATGAAGAAGTAAGAGGTAAAGACTTTTTTACACAACCTAATTATCTAAGTTTCTGGATTAAAAGCGAAAATATAGGAGACAATATTTTGCCTTCCGTTAAAATTCAAAAGACAGATGGAAGTTTTTCTAAAGTTGTCAATTTTAAATTAAACAAAAGAGGCGATTGGGAAAATATTTTAATTGATGTTTCAAATTTTGATGTTTCAATTAAAAATAATCCTAAATCAGTAAAAGCAATTGTTTTTTCTCAGGCTGAAAAAGCTTTGTCATCTGATAATAAAATCTGGCTGGATGACATCTCATTCATTGAGTCAAAAGAGAAAAGAAATATTACAGAAACTCCAAAAATTTCTTCAGCCAAAGGTTTTATGAAACACGTTGATCTGAAATGGAATTCTATTAATAATAAGAATATTCAATATGTGAAAATTTACCGTTCCGAAAACGGGAAGAATTTTAAACCAGTCGGAATTCAGGATGTTAATATTAATCGTTTTGCAGATTTTACTAATCAAACCGGTAAAAAATATTCATATAAAATCAGTTTTTTAGATAAACTTTTCAATGAATCTAAACTTTCGGAAATCGTTTCTGCTGAGACTAGGAATATGTCGGATGAAGAACTGATGACTATGGTTCAGGAAGCATCATTTAATTATTATTGGGATGGCGCAGAAACAGCAAGCGGCTTATCCAAAGAAAATACCAACGGAAGACAAAATATGATTGCCACCGGAGCTTCAGGTTTTGGAATTATGGCATTGATTGCAGGAACTGAAAGAGGTTTTATCACCAGAAAAGAATCTGTGGAAAGATTTACTAAGATTGTAAATTTTCTTGAAAAGTCCGATAAATATCACGGTGCAGTCGCTCATTTTATTGATGGAAAAACCGGGAAAACTGAACCTTTTTTCGGAAAGAAAGATAACGGAGCCGATTTGGTTGAAACTTCGTTTTTGGTTCAGGGTTTATTGGCAGCACATCAATATTTTAATAAAGATAATGCTGAAGAAAAAAATATCCGCACGAAAATCGACAAATTTTGGAAAGGAATTGAGTGGAGCTGGTTTAAACAGACTCCCGACAGCAAATATCTGTATTGGCATTGGTCACCCGACCAAGCCTGGACAATTAATCATAAGTTAATTGGCTGGAATGAAACAATGGTTACATATCTTCTCGCTATTGCTTCGCCGACGCATTCTGTGCCCGCAAGTATGTATTATTCAGGTTGGGCAAGTCAGGAAAAAGTGGCGCAGGATTATAGAAAAGATTGGGGGAATTCAGATGAAGGCGAATTTTACAAAAACGGAAATACCTACTACGGAATTAAGCTCGATGTTGGCGTAAACAAAGGAGGTCCGCTGTTTTTTGCACACTATTCTTTTATGGGATATGACCCGCATAAAATTACCGACCGATACACCAATTATTTTAAAAACAATCATAATATTGCCAAAATCAATTACCTTTATTGCGTAGAAAATCCGAAGAAACAAAAAGGCTACGGTAAGGATGGCTGGGGACTGACTGCTTCCGACGGACCCAACGGCTACAATCCGGATGAGCCTGTGGAAAGAGAAGATACGGGAAAATTGACGCCAACCGGAGCAGTTGCTTCATTTCCTTATACGCCAGCTGAATCTATGGCAGTTTTGAAGAATTTTTATCTTAATTACGGTGATTTTCTTTGGGGTGAATATGGCTTTAGGGATTCTTTTGATTTGAATAACAATTGGTGTTCACCGATTTTTATGGGCTTAAATCAGGCACCTATGACGGTAATGATTGAAAATCACCGAACGGGTTTGATTTGGAATCTTTTCATGAGTCATCCTGACATAAAATCCGGAATCGAAAAATTAGAGAAAGAAAAATAATGTCAGAAAAATCAAATTTGCACCCAAGAAATCTTCATAAAAATCCTTACGATTTTGAACAGCTGATTTCTCGTGTGCCGGAACTGAAACATTATGTATTTAAAAATGCTTACGGAAAATTAACCATCAATTTCAGCATTCCGAAAGCCGTAAAATTGCTCAATAAAGCTTTATTGGAACATTTTTATGATGTTAAAAATTGGGATATTCCTGACGAAAATCTTTGCCCACCCATTCCCGGACGTGCAGATTACATTCATTACATCGCCGATTTATTATCTGAAAATTTAAAAGAAATTCCGAAAGGTCCATCCGTAAAAGGTTTGGATGTTGGAACGGGAGCGAATTTGGTATATCCGCTGATTGCTCACAAATCTTATGGTTGGGAAATGTTAGGAACCGATATCAATCAGACATCTTTAGAGAATGCTCAAAGAATTTTAGATGAAAATCCTGAAATTTCATCAGGTATTCAAGTGAAATTTCAACCGGCCCCAAATTTTATATTTAAAAATATTCTCAATTCTAAAGATAAATTTACATTTTCTATGTGCAATCCGCCTTTTCATGATTCAGAAGAATCTGCGATAAAAGGTAATTTAAGAAAAACAAAAAATCTTAAAAAATCTAAGGTTCAAAAAGCCAATCTTAATTTCAGCGGACAACAATCTGAATTGTGGTGTGAAGGTGGTGAATTGGCTTTTATTTCAAAAATGATTGAGGAAAGTGCTATGTATTCTGATCAAATTCTATGGTTTACATGTCTGGTGTCCAAAAAAGAAAATTTATTTAAATTAAATTCACTTTTAAAGAAAGTAAAAGCTGTTGAAGTGAAAACAATTGATATGTCGCAAGGTCAGAAAGTGAGCAGAATTTTGGCGTGGACGTTTGTTTCTCAAAATATGAGAAAAGGTTAATTTAAATGATGTTTGAATTTTAATCCATTAAGAATTGGTTAAGTGTTTAAATTTTATTAAGATTTAAATAATTTAAAGTCTAGCATAACGCTCAAAGAATATCTTCAGATATTTTCTTAATAATTCTTCAATCCTTAATAATAGCTTAATGGTTTAAATTGTATTACGCAATAAATTAAGGTCATAAAAATTAACTTCCATAAACCTATAAAATTCACTATTTTTGCAATTCGAAAAAATTGAATTACAATGCAATTATCAGAACAGGAAATCATTAGAAGAGAAAAGCTGAACAAGCTTGTTGAAATGGGAATCAATGCATTCCCGGCAGAAGAATACACGATTACAGATACTACAGAATCTATAAAGCAGAATTTTTCTGAAAGTAAACAGGTGAAGATTGCGGGAAGATTGATGTCGCGCAGGATTCAGGGGAAAGCTTCTTTTGCTGAATTGCAGGATTCTACAGGTAAAATTCAAGTCTATTTTAATAGAGACGAAATCTGTCCTGGAGAAGATAAAACTTTATATAATGACGTTTATAAACATCTTTTAGACATCGGTGATATTATTGGTATTGAAGGAGAATTGTTTACAACTCAAGTTGGCGAAATGACAGTTTTGGTGAAAAACTTTACCCTTTTAACGAAAACTTTAAGACCTCTTCCTCAAGCAAAAACTGATGAGAATGGAGTAGTACATGATGCTTTCAATGACCCGGAAATGAGATACCGACAACGTTATGTAGATTTAACGGTAAATCCTCATGTGAAAGAAATTTTCGTAAAAAGAACAAAATTGTTCAATGCGATGAGAACTTTCTTTAATGATGCAGGATATTTTGAAGTTGAAACTCCGATTTTACAGTCAATTCCCGGTGGAGCTGCGGCTAGACCATTTATTACGCATCACAACGCTTTAGATATTCCTTTATATTTAAGAATTGCTAACGAATTGTATCTGAAAAGATTGATCGTTGGTGGCTTTGACGGTGTCTATGAATTCTCGAAAAACTTCAGAAATGAAGGGATGGATAGAACCCACAATCCTGAATTTACCGCAATGGAAATTTATGTAGCCTATAAAGACTACAACTGGATGATGGATTTCACGGAGAAATTATTGGAATTCTGTGCAACTCAGGTTAACGGAAATTCAGAATCGACTTTTGGTGAACATACAATTAGCTGGAAAGCGCCTTATCCGAGGGTTTCTATGACGGAAGCTATTCAAAAATATACAGGTTTTGATATCACAGGAAAATCAGAACAGGAATTATTCGATTTTGCTAAATCTATCGGAATTGATGTAAACGAAACGATGGGGAAAGGAAAATTAATTGACGAAATTTTTGGTGAGAAATGTGAAGGAAACTTCATTCAGCCAACTTTTATTACAGATTATCCGATCGAAATGTCTCCTTTAACCAAGAAGCACAGAAGCAAAGAAGGCTTGACCGAGCGTTTTGAATTAATGGTTTGTGGAAAAGAAATTGCAAACGCTTATTCAGAATTAAATGACCCGATTGACCAGAGAGAACGTTTCGAAGAGCAGTTAAAATTGGCTGAAAAAGGTGATGATGAAGCAACAGGATTTATTGACGAAGACTTCTTAAGAGCTTTAGAATATGGTATGCCGCCAACTTCAGGTTTAGGAATTGGGATGGACAGATTGATTATGTTTTTAACCAATAATCCGTCAATTCAGGAAGTGTTGTTCTTCCCGCAAATGAGACCGGAAAAAACTGTTCCGCAAGTTGAGTTGGGAGAAGATGAAAAAGTAATTTTGGAGATTTTAAATTCTCAGGAAGAAGCATTTTCTTTAGCCGAAGTCAAAGAAAGAAGCCAGCTTTCAGGTAAAAAATGGGATAAAGCGTCAAAAATTTTAACTAAAAATAATTTAGTAAAAGTTGAGAAGATCGATGAAAATGTTTTAATGAAATTGGTTTAAAACCCAACTACAAATAATATAGAATTCCTGAATTTTTCAGGAATTTTTGTTTTTATAAACTATAAATTAAAAATTTTTCGTTATTTAAGAAAACTAAAACGATGAGGCCTTTTCTTCTCTTTATTCTTTTTTTCTTTTCAACAGAAATTAACGCCCAAATGTTAACTTCCGTTTATTTTGAACATAACAGTTACGAACTTGATCAGGAATCTAAAAAGAAACTCGACAGTTTGGCGCAATTAAAAGCTAAGCTTATATTCAGGATTTTCGGAAATTGTGATCCTTCAGGAAACAGAGATTATAATAAAATGCTGTCAGAAAATCGCGCAAATGCAGTTAATAACTATTTGCAGACAAAAATTGGGAGCAATATAAAATTACAAAGTCCAGTTGGTTTAGGAATGGAAAAACAAATCAACGATAACAGAACGGAAGAATTGCGCAGCAAAAACAGAAGGGTAGATGTGTTTATTGAAAAGACATTTGTTTCCGGAGAAAAGATTTCCAGGACAAAACTTCCAAGCTTTTTAAATACAAAAACTTCAGAAATGAAGGTGAAAGATACTTTTGCTCTGCCCGATGTCAATTTTATCGGAGGTCGTCATGTCTGGCTTCCGCAAGGCAATTCAACGCTTGTGCGGCTTTTAAAAATACTAAAAGATAATCCTGATTTTGAGATTGAATTACAAGGCCACATTTGCTGTGATTATGATAATTTCGATGGTAAAGACACAGATTTGGGAACTTTTAATCTGTCATGGACCAGAGCCAATTCCATCAAAGAATTTTTGCAAAAGCAGGGAATAAATCCGTCGCGAATAAAAGCAAAAGGATTGGGACATCTTAATCCAGTCGTTTATCCTGAATTAACAGAGAAAGACCGAAGCACAAATAGAAGAGTAGAATTGGTTTTACTTAAAAAATAAATTTAATATTTACTTTTTGCCCTTGCAAACGAAAACATCAGATAAAACAAAAACGGCAAAATAAATATTGAGCCCAGCATCAAGGCCCACGCTAAAGCTGAAATTGTCTTTGGAGCAGCCACATGTTCCAATAATGAAAGATGCTGCCCGTTTGCAAGTAAAATAATGTCAGGATAATGCTGATACGTTGCCGCAACCAAAATCATAATTACCTGAAATCCCGCCAAAGCACGAACAGGAAGTAGCTTTCGGTTGTGCATTGCGCGCAGAATCAAGCCCAAAGCAATAGTTGCAAAAGCAGTCGCCATAATTCCTAAAGATTTGGAGAAAACCCATGTTACTAAAGGAATGTCAGAAAGATAAGCAGTAAAAAACACCAATATTCCTGTAATAACCACAAAAATCATGGTTTGTTTTGACTTTTTGATCATTAAAGTTAATTCCGTTTGATCTTTTGTTTCTCTTAAGGAAAAAATGGAGGCGAGATAAGCGCAAAGAGCAACCGTGAAAAAACCTACCGCAATCCCGAAACCATTAAGCCAGCTAAAAATATATAAATCTAAAAATGTTTTCGCCTCCGGATCGATTGAATGAGAAACCGTTGCAGCAGCTATTAATCCTAAAAAAAAAGGCGTTAAAAGACTTGCATAATAGAAAATCTGAGTATATAAAACCTGCCAGTTGTCTTTCACCGCGTCGTAATGTCTGAAGGTAAAAGCTGTTCCTCTTGCAATAATTCCTACAAGCATCAAAACCAGCGGAATATGAAGATAAGTAGACATTGTCGTATAAATTTCGGGAAAGCCGACAAACAGAATTACAATTGCAATAATCAGCCACATGTGATTGGCCTCCCAAACAGGCGCAATTGATTCGTACATTATTTTTTCGGTGTATTTCCGTTCTTTCTTTTTGGTCATTAATTCTACAATTCCGGCTCCGAAATCTGCACCGCCTAAAATCACATACAGACAGACTGAAACCCATAAAAAGCCTATTACAACGTAGATCATGATTTCTTGTTTTTAGAATTATACTGAATATCGGTTGGATCGTAAAGCTTCGGAACCATTTGTATTTGCCTTCTTAAAAGGAAAATAATAATTAAAGATAAAGACACAAAAATTGCAGTGAAAAAATAAAAAGAATACTGAATTCCCGGCATTGGTGTAACAGCGTCTGCCGTTCTCATAATTCCGTAAATAATCCACGGCTGGCGACCGACTTCGGTGACCGTCCAGCCCGCTTCCAAGGCAATGTATCCGAAAGGCGTGGCGATCATAAAAGTTTTTAGCAGCCAGCTTTTTGTAAGCCATTCTTTTTTGAAAAATACGGCGTATAAATAAACTGTTCCTATAATAATCATCACAACACCAAAAAATATCATAATCTGAAAAGCATAATGTACAACTGCAATTGGCGGCCATTCGTCTCTCGGAAAATCATTCAGGCCTTTTACTTCAGCATTAAAATCATTGCTTACCAAAAAGCTCAGCACTTTTGGAATTTTTAATGCATATTTTACTTCACCTTTTTCTTCGTCAGGAATTCCACCCAAAATAAATGCGGCGCCTTTTTCGGTTTCAAAATGCGCTTCCATTGCAGCTAATTTGATAGGCTGTCTTTCTGCAACAGACTTTGCGGCAACATCACCGCTCAATGGCGCTCCGAAAGCACCAATCAATGCAAAACCGGCTGCAATTTTAAATGCTTTTGTGTGAAATTCTACATTTTTCTTTTTCATAATTAAATAAGCATGAACTCCAGCTACCGCAAATCCTGTCGCACAAAAAGCAGCAACCGTCATATGCAAGGCCTGCGGAAACCATGCATCATTGAACATAGCTTTCATTGGATCTATATTCACATATTGTCCATTGATATAATCAAATCCTGAAGGAGAATTCATCCACGCATTGGCTGCAACAACCAGAATTCCTGAAGCTAAACCGCTTAAACCCACTAAAAATCCGCAAAACCAATGAAACCATTTGTTGAATTTGTCCCATCCGTAAAGAAAAAATCCGATGGCAATCGCTTCAATAAAAAAAGCAGTTCCTTCAAGAGAAAACGGCATTCCGAAGATCGGACCTGCATGCTTCATAAAACCTGGCCAAAGAAGTCCCAATTCAAAAGAAAGCATCGTCCCTGTGACAGCGCCTGTTGCAAATAAGATGGCCACGCCTTTGCTCCATGCTTTTGTGAGACCTTTGTAAATTTCATTTCCGGTTTTTAGATATTTCCAATGTGCAAAGGCCATAAGAAACGGCATCACCATTCCTACACAGGCAAATATAATGTGAAAGCCTAGCGAAAGTGCCATTTGGGCACGGGCGGCCATGAAATCGTCCATACAGATAAATTTTTCAGTTTAAAGTTAGGGATAAATTTCTAAGCTTGATTATGATTTAAAACAGTTGCTTATTTTTAAAAATTACATTTAACTTTGTTAATTTTCAGTGAAAATTCGTTTTATAAATTGAGAAAAAGGCCCGGTTTTTTTGACACTTTTTAACTTTCATAAGTCGAAAAAAATCACGATATTTGTGGGTCTTTGCATTAAGCAAATTCTAAAATTTTATATGAGTCAAAAACAATATACAGCTAGTAGTATCCAGGCTTTGGAGGGCATGGAGCACGTTCGACTAAGACCATCTATGTACATTGGTGATGTAGGAGTAAGAGGTCTTCATCATTTGGTTTATGAAGTAGTAGATAACTCTATTGATGAGGCTTTAGCAGGGCATTGTGATACCATTTTAGTGAAAATTCTTAAAGGAGATGCAATCTCTGTAAAAGATAATGGTAGAGGGATTCCTGTAGATTTCCACGAAAAAGAACAAAAATCAGCTCTTGAAGTTGTGATGACAAAGATCGGAGCAGGAGGAAAATTTGATAAAGATTCTTACAAGGTATCCGGAGGTCTTCACGGAGTTGGGGTTTCTTGTGTAAATGCACTTTCAACTTTATTAGTGGCAACGGTAAGCCTTAACGGTAAACTTTATCAGCAAAAATATTCAGAAGGTAAAGCCTTAACTGAAGTTGAAGTAATCGGAACGACAGATGAAAGAGGAACGGAAGTTTACTTCCAGCCGGATGGTACTATTTTTCAGGAATTGGTTTATAATTATGATACGCTTGCATCGAGATTGCGTGAATTGTCTTTTCTTAATAAAGGAATTACTATCACTCTTGTTGACGAAAGAGAGCCGAACGAAGACGGATCATTCCCTACAGAAGTTTTCCATTCTGAAGGCGGATTAAAAGAATTTGTTGAATTCATCGACGGCAACCGTGAATCAATCATGGAAAATGTGATTTTCATGGAAGGCGACAGAGATGACATTCCGGTGGAAGTTGCGATGCGTTACAATACATCTTTCAGCGAAAATCTTCACTCTTATGTAAACAATATCAACACTCATGAAGGAGGAACTCACTTGGCAGGTTTTAGACGTGCTTTGACAAGAACTTTGAAGAAATATGCTGATGATTTGGGTATTCCTGCAAAAGAAAAAGTGGAAATTACAGGAGATGATTTCCGTGAAGGTTTGACGGCCGTAATTTCTGTAAAAGTAATGGAGCCGCAGTTTGAAGGACAAACTAAAACTAAACTTGGTAACTCTGAAGTTTCCGGTGCGGTTGACAAAATTGTAGGGGAAATGTTGACTAATTTCCTTGAAGAAAACCCGAACGAAGCAAAAATTATCGTTCAGAAAGTTGTTTTAGCAGCAAAAGCCAGACAGGCAGCGAAAAAAGCCCGTGAAATGGTTCAGAGAAAATCTCCGATGGGAGGTTCTGGCTTACCGGGAAAATTATCTGATTGTTCATCAAAAGACCCGGCAGAATCTGAATTGTTCTTAGTCGAGGGAGACTCGGCAGGTGGAACAGCAAAGCAAGGAAGAGACAGACATTTTCAGGCTATTTTACCATTAAGAGGTAAGATTTTGAATGTTGAAAAATCTATGCTTCATAAGGTTTATGATAACGAAGAAATCAAAAATATTTATACTGCGCTTGGTGTTTCTGTAGGAACTGAAGAAGACAGCAAAGCATTAAATATGGCGAAACTGAGATATCACAAAATTGTTATCATGACCGATGCCGATATTGATGGTTCTCACATCTCAACTTTGATTCTTACTTTTTTCTTTAGATTTATGAAAGAATTGATCGAAAACGGATATGTTTACATCGCTCAGCCGCCTTTATATCAATTGAAAAAAGGAAATAAAAAAGTATATGCATACAACGAAAAAGAACGTGAAGAATTTACTTTAGAAATGTCTCCGGATGGTAAAGGTGTTGAAGTTCAGCGTTATAAAGGTCTTGGGGAAATGAATCCTGAACAGCTTTGGGAAACAACTCTAAATCCTGAACACAGAATGTTGAAACAGGTAAACATTGATAATGCAGTAGAAGCAGATAATGTTTTCTCGATGTTGATGGGGGATGAAGTGCCACCAAGAAGGGAATTTATCGAAAAGAATGCTAAATATGCTAGAATTGACGTTTAAGCTTTTTATTTAGTACAATATTTACAAGGCTTCATATTTTATGAAGCCTTTTTTATCTTTAATGGTTTTTAATGATAATATTTTAACATTTTATTAAGATTTTTCCTATTTTTGGGAAAAATTAATAGCAATGATGAAAATATTAAGTATAGGAGCTCTTTCCTTGACGTCTCTATACTATTCACAGAATTATCCTGTATCTGAAATCAGTGAAAACTTAAAGAAAAATGCAAGCGCTGTCATTCGTAATGAAAATACGCTTGTTGAGATCAATAAAATAGATGAAATTGTTTATAAAAACATTTCTGTAATCACTATTTTAAACAAAGACGCTGTATTTTATTCCATTCCAAGGATTTTTTATGAAAAAGGTGACGCAATATCCAATGTAAAAGTCACGGTTTATGATGAAAAAGGGAGTAAGCTTAAAAGCTTTTCAAAAAGTGATTTTTCCGATATAGCAGCCAATTCTCAAGGCACATTTTATTCGGAAAGCCGGATGATGATTTTGCCGTATACACCGACAACATTTCCTTACACGGTAGAATTCAGTTACGATCATAAGGATCAGAATACTGTTTTTATTCCCGATTTTGTACCTTTTAATTTTTACAATATTTCTTTAGAGAAAAGCAGTTTTAAGATTATTAATAAATCAGGAATCAACCTTCGTTCAAAAATATACGAATCACCATTTAATTATGCCTCGGCGCAGGTAAACGAAAATACTTATTCATATCAAAATATTCCTGCAATCGATAATGCAGAATTGGTTCCGAGCCCGGAAAAAGTCTTACCGAAAGTCAGTTTTTCTCTGGATCAGTTTAGTTTGGTTGGTAAGCAGGGAAATATTACTTCTTGGAAAGATTTCGGACTTTGGTATTATAAAGATTTGTTGACGCCGGTTTCAGTTTCAACACCTGAAATAAAATCTGAAATTGCTGCTTTGAATCTTTCAGGTACGACCGAAGAAAAAGTAAAGAAAATATATCAATACATGCAAAGTAAAACCAGATATATTTTTGTAGCGCTGGGAATTGGTGGGTGGCAGCCAATGATGCCGGATGAGGTGCAGAAAAAAGGATATGGAGATTGTAAAGGACTTACAAATTACATGAAAACCTTATTGGATGAGGCAGGAATTCCATCGTATTATGCAATTATTAATTCAAATTCTTCTCCCATAAGTTTTGACGAAAGCTTTCCTAAAATGGCTGGTAATCATGTAATTTTGGTGATTCCTACAGAAAAAGGAAATATCTGGCTCGAAAACACTTCGCAGGATATGGCTTTTAACCATTTGAGTTACAGCACAACAGACAGAAATGTTTTGGCGGTGAAACCAACAGGAATTGAGCTTATCGAAACTCCCAGTTATTCTTCCAAGGAAAGCAAAGAAAAACAGATTTTAAATATTCAGATCAATCCGGATAAAACAATTTCAGGAAAAGGAAAATTTTCTTACACAGGAAATCAATATGATTTTAATTTGAATTATGTTGCTCTTTCACAAAAAGAAAAAAATGACGCAGTAAAATCCAGATTTTCAAGCCTGAATTTTGAAAATGCTGAAATGACCAACTTTAAAAACAATAAAGATCTTGCCGCTATCAATTTCGATTTGGATTTTAAAGCGACTAATTATTCCAAAATGATGGGCGACAGCTATATTTTCAGAGCGGTTCCTATTTATTCGACCGGCTTTTACCATGAAGATGAAAACAGATCATTACCTTTTGAAAACAGGTTTGCGTACGAAGATGAGTATGAAATTACATACAAGCTTCCGGCCGGCTACATTATAGAAGAAATGCCGCAAAACGGAATTTTGGTTTCAGATTTTGGCATTTACAATATTTCATTTGAAAAGAAAGAAGATCAGCTGATTGTGAAACGATTGATAAGCATTAAAAAAGGTATTTATTCTAAAGAAAAATACAACGATTACGTCAATTTCAGAAAAAAAATAATGAATGCCGATAATTCTAAAATTCTAATTTCCAAAAAATCTTAAGATGAAAAAACTAATTTCCTTTGTATTCCTGTTTTTACTATGCCTAAAAATGTATTCACAAAAACAGGAGTTCCTTAAAATGCCAAAATTCAGCATTGAAGACTTAAAGAAAACAAAATCAAATATTGACGAGAAAGCTCCCGCTGAGATTCTTTACCGCTCGGTTCATTACCGCGTTGATATTTCTTCAGGCATTCTTATAAAAAAATATGCGTACAGAATTAAAATTTATGATAAAGACAAAGTAGACGAGTGGTTGAATTTAGAAGTTTCTTTATACGACAATAATTCGGGAAGCCGCGAAACGCTGAATTCTATGAAAGCTTATGTTTACAACCTTGAAGACGGAAAAATAGGCGAGACAAAAGTAGATAAAAGCTCAAAATTTAAATCAAAAGAAAATAAATATACGACTGTTAATAAATATGCTTTTCCCAATATAAAAAACGGTTCAGTCATTGAATATCAATACGAGGTTTCTTCACCGTTTATGTATGAAATTCCTTTAATTTATATTGAGTTGGATATTCCGTCGGTGTATACGGAATATGTTTTAGATTCACCAAACAATATGTCTTATCACGTTGATTATACGGGAAGTCTTACGCCAAAATACAAGAAAGTCGGTGAGGAAATGCTTTATGGTTTAGATACTAAAACGTACAGATTTGGATACGAAAATCTTAAGCCTTTTAAACAAGAAAAGTTTGTAAAAAATAACGACAATTACAGAACAAAAATCAGAGCTGAATTGCATTCTACTTTTTTTAATAACGGTTTGAAAACCTATACGTCGACTTGGGAAGATATCAGAAAAAAACTTTGGGATCATGAAGAGTTTGGTTTGCAATATAAAAGAGATAGATTGGTGAAAGATCTGATTCCGAAAAGTATTTCGGACGAACAAGATGAATTGACAAAAGCCAATGCTATTTTTGATTTTGTAAAAAAATCATACACATGGAACGAAACCAATGGTTTCTATACAGAAAATGGTATTAAAGAATTAGCGAAAACCAAAACAGGGAATACAGGTGATATGAATCTGATGCTGATCAACATGTTGCGCAGCGAAAAAATAGATGCTTATCCTATTTTGATATCGACCGTAAAAAACGGATATGTAAACCTTACTTTTCCAAATTTAGGAAACTTCAATTATGTAATTGCAGCCGTAGAAATAGGCAAGAATGTGCACCTTTTTGATGCTACTTCAAAGCAGGCAAAAGAAGGTATTCTACCGGGTAGAGTTTGGAATAGCAACGGACTTTTTTTAAAAGATGATAAAGCAGAATTGATTTCTCTCAATAATATTAAAATGAGCCATTCTATACACACAACAAAGGCAAAAATAAATCCAGACGGTACCGTAACAGGACAATATCAAGATCAGGATGAAGGTTTGTTAGCTTTAAACGCAAAAGAAAATTTCGACGAAAACCCGGATAAATACGAAAAACAATATAAGGAAAATTTTTCAGTAGATTTTTCTAATATCAATTCAAGAGTTTTGGATAATGGAGAATTTAGATCTACAATGAACTTTACATCAAGTAATATGATGGATGATCTTGGGAAAAGAAAAATTATCAATCCACTTTTGTTTTTGCATCAAACTAAAAACGATTTTGATCAGCAAGAAGAGAGAAAATATATGATTGATTTTATTTCGCCGATCAGTAAAACAAAAATTGTGGAAATAGAAATCCCTGAAGGTTATGATGTTACTGATTTACCGAAAAATAAAAAAATTGTAACTGAAGATAAAGAAATAAGCTATTCCTACACCGTTGAGAAAAAAGAAAATAAGATCGTAACAGTTTCTAAATTTGAGATAAAAAGTGCAGATTATCCGAAAGAATATTATCCTGCCTTCAAACAGATCTGGAAAGTGATTTCCGACAGTGAAAATCAGGTAATGAGCTTAATGAAAAAATAAAATTCGATAATTTTATTAAAAGAAATTAAAAACCATTCATCTTTTGAATGGTTTTTGCATTGCTAATCAAAATAATAAACAATTATGAAGAACACAATTGCAATTCTCGCATTTTCGACTCTTTTTGCTGTTTCAGCATGTAAAAAAACTGAAAAGCAAACAAATATCGAAAGCAATGTCCCACCAAAATTCAGTATAGATTCTGTACAGGTAAATGATTCTGTTAAAGTCAACAATTTCCTTTCTGTAAAATATGATTCTAAAATGCTTGTATTGCCTGATATTAAAGATAAAGCTTTGCTCGATAGTATTTATTTCCAATATAAAGGAATTACAGATTTTTCTAAAAAAGGTTTGCAAGAATATCTAGAAAAAGATAAAAACGAATATTTTTCTTCGATTAAAAACGACAGTAAAGGCTGGGCTGCAGATCTACAAAGAGAGCAAACTTGGGATTCGGCTTCTAATATGAGTTTTAAATCTAATAATAATGATTTTTTGCATATTCAATATTTATTCAGTTCATACGAAGGCGGCGCGCATAGTAATTACGGTTTTAACGAAAGAGTTTTTGACCTTAAAAACAATAAAAAATTAGAGTTAAAAGATATTACCACAATGCCAAAAGCAAATCTTGAAACCCTGCTAAAGAAAAATATCAACAAAATGCCAAGCGGAACTACAGATTCTCAAGGCCAGGTGAAAAACTCAGATATGCTTTTAGTGGATGTAATTCCGGCAAATGACAATTTTTATTTTGATGAAAAAAATCTGTATTTCCATTACAGTCCATATGAGATTGCAGCTTTTGCGGCGGGAGATATCATCATTCCTGTTTCGTGGGAAGAGCTGAAAGGAACACTCAATCCGAAATTTAAAGAAAGAATCAAAATTAAGTAATATTAATGCTTCCAAATCAGGAAGCATTTTTTATTTTTGTGGCAATGGAAAAAGTCGCTTTCATCATCAATCCTTTCTCGGCTAAAAAAAATTATCAGCCTTTTTTGGAAGAGCTAAAATCTAAGGTTGAAAACCCATTGTATTACATTTCAGAATCAATTTTTGGAACCGACGAATTTATCCAGAAATATTTCCACGAAATAGACGTTTTTGTTGCAATAGGCGGGGATGGTACCATTTCTACCGTGGCAAAAAATATCATCAATACGGATAAAATTTTAGCAATTTTCCCGGCCGGATCTGGAAATGGTTTTTCGAATGAGACACAATTCAGTAAAAATCTCAGCGAATTATTAGATAAGTTAAAGCTTAAAAAATCCAGAAAAATAGATACTTTTACCGTAAATGGCAGGCTTTCGATCAACGTTTCAGGAACGGGATTTGACGGAAAAGTCGTTAAAGAATTTGAAAAAACAAGCCGTGGATTCAAAAACTATATTAAAGTTTCTTTAAAAACATTTTTCAGTTACAAGCCAATTAAGCTTAAATTTTTTGATGAAAACTGCCAAAAATATAACGGAAAATATCTGATGGTGAATATTGCCAATACGAGGCAATTTGGCAACAATGCTTATATTGCTCCGATGGCGAGCAAAAGTGATGGCTTGGTCGATATGGTTTTGGTAAAGAAATTTCCGATTACTTATTCACCGCTTTTCGCATTCAGAATGTTTACAAAAAAGCTGAAAGAAGACGATTATATCACGTATCTTCCTGTTTCGGAAATCGAATTTAAGGTCAATACAAAAAATTGGCATTTGGATGGTGAATTCAACAAAATAAAATCACCGATTCACATCAAAGTACAGCCTTCGAGCCTGAATATTTTAATTTAAGCCCTGAATATTTTATTTAAAATCAAACTTCAAGTTTTTCCTCAATTTTATTCGGATTATCTAAAGAATATTGTAATTGATTTTTATCTAATTGCTTTTCCCAGTTCGCCACAACAACCGTTGCTACAGAATTTCCTATAACATTTGTTAAAGCTCTGCATTCGCTCATAAATTTGTCTATTCCTAAAATTAAAGTCATTCCCGCGATCGGAATTTCGGGCACGACAGCCAAAGTTGCAGCCAACGTCACGAATCCTGCGCCTGTAACCCCTGCCGCACCTTTTGAACTCAACATCGCCACCAAAAGAAGCATCAACTGTTTTTCTAAAGAAAGATCGATATTTAAGGCCTGTGCAATAAAAAGTGAAGCCAAAGTCATGTAAATGTTGGTTCCGTCGAGATTAAAAGAATATCCTGTCGGAACCACCAAACCTACAATTGCTTTTGAGCAGCCGGCTTTTTCAAGTTTATCCATTAATCCCGGAAGTGCCGATTCTGATGAGCTTGTACCTAGAACTAAAAGAAGCTCTTCTTTCAGGTAATACATTAATTTAAAAATGTTAAAACCATTATACCAGGCAACAGCTCCCAAAACAAAAACTACAAATAAGATAGAGGTGATATAGAATGTGCCTACCAGAAAAATTAGATTCAGAACAGAAGCTAAGCCGTATTTTCCTATGGTAAAAGCCATTGCACCGAATGCACCAATCGGGGCCAGCTTCATTAGCATGTGTACAATTTTGAAAATTGGAGTAGCTAAATCCTGTAAAAAATCTGTAATTCGCTGGCTTTTTTCTTTTGTTAAAACCAAAGCAATTCCCATTAAAATAGCGACGAGAAGAACCTGAAGAATATTGTCGCCAACCAACGGACTGAATAATGTTTCGGGAATAATATTCATGATAAAGCCTGTAAGTGTCGTGTCATGAGCTTTCTGCTGATATTGCGAAACATCACCCGAAAGACTTGCAGGATCAATATTTAAGCCCGATCCTGGTTGTAATAAATTTCCAACAATCAATCCGATGATTAAGGCCAAAGTTGAAAAAGTAAAGAAATAGATCATTGCTTTTACAGCAATACGTCCTACTTTTTTGAGATCTGTCATGTGTGCAATTCCCAAAGTAAGCGTTATGAAAATCACAGGTGCAATGATCATTTTGACCAACTTGATAAATCCGTCACCGAGAGGTTTCATTTTTTCGCCAAGCTCAGGATAGAATTTGCCTAAAAGAATACCTGCAATAATGGCAACAATCACCTGAAAGTAAAGCTGTTGATAAAATTTTTTCGCTTTCAAAGAAGAATTTTTTAAGATTTTGAGACCTGAAAATTATGAAATTTTTTTAAATATGATAAAAGTCATAAAAAGTTTTGGCGGGCTGAAAGCCCGCCGAAGCTTTTTATTTGAATATTTTTATGAATTACTAAAATTTTAAAAAATCATTCTACTGCTACAGAATCATCTCCACGACCATCTGCAACCGCATGAATATTTCCGTTATTATCAATTAAAATCATTTCCGTTCTTCCAAGCTGATTCCATCGTTCTGTTTTATAGCCTAGTTTTTCTAAATCTTTAATAGTTGTTTCGGGAAAGTTTTTTTCAAAAGCAACTGTTTCGGGAAGCCATTGATGATGGAATTTTGGAGAATTGACAGCAATATTTGCATTTAATTTAAAATCAATCACATTCACAATTGATTGATAAACAGATGTGGGAATCGTTGTTCCGCCTGGAGTTCCTACGATAATGTAAGGTTTTCCATTTTTTAAAACGATGGTCGGAGTCATTGATGAAAGCATTCTTTTATTCGGTTGAATCGAATTGGCTTCACCGCCGACTGCTCCAAACATATTCGGAACACCGGGTTTTACGGAAAAATCATCCATTTCGTTATTTAGGAAAAATCCGGCTCCTGAAACAACCACTTTACTGCCGTACAATCCGTTGAGAGTTGTTGTTACCGCTGCCGCATTTCCTTCTTTATCAATGACAGAAATATGCGTGGTTTCTGTAGATTCTTTGGGTTGACTGATAATTTTCCCAACTTCAGAACTTGGTGTTGCTTTATTGAAACTGAAACTTTTCCATCTTTTTTTCAAATATTCTTCTGAAATCAAATAGTTGGTTTTGTCTTCAATAAAATCGGGATCACCCATATATTCGGCTCTGTCGGCAAAAGCTCTTCTTTCTGCTTCTGTCATTATCTGAACAGCCTGCGTTGAATTTTGTTGATATTGCTCTAAATTTTCAAAACCCGACATTTTCAACATTTGAGCCAAAAGAATTCCGCCGCTGGAAGGCAAAGGCATCGAAACAATATTGTTTCCTTTGTAATCAAATTCCAATACTTTTCTTTCAACAACTTTGTAATTTTTAAGATCTTCAAAAGTAATGATTCCGTTTCCTTTTTTCATTTCGGAAACAATAAGTTCGGCAGTTTTTCCTTCATAAAAGCCTTTTAAACCTATTTTTTGAATTAATTTTAAAGTTTCTGCCAATTCTTTCTGAATTAAAATATCACCGGTTTTCCAATTGTCGTTTTTTACAAAGGCATTGGAAGTTTTGTTATACTTCTGAAAATATTCTTTACTCGAATTCAATAAATTAGCTTCCCGCTGAGTAATTGCAAATCCTTTTTCCGCTAAATCAATTGCAGGCTGAATCAGTTTTTCCATCGGAAGTTTGCAATATTTTAAAGTCGCAAAAAATCCGGCCACACTTCCGGGAATACCAACCGCCAGCCTTCCGTTTTGGGACAAATCTGTATCGGCATTTCCTTTTTTATCGAGATACATATCTCTTGAGGCAATTTTAGGAGCTGTTTCTCTGTAATCTAATGCGAATTTTTTTCCATTATTCTTTACACCAACCAGAAATCCGCCGCCGCCGATATTTCCTGCCTGAGGATAAACTACAGCCAAAGCATATTGCGTTGCAACAATGGCGTCATAAGCATTTCCGCCCATTCTCATTACTTTAGCTCCAGCCTCGCTTGCCAAGGGATGTGCAGAGACGACAACGCCTTTATCTTTTACTTTTACTTCTTTTACAATATTAATGTCGGTAAATTGCGCAGAAAGTGTATTCGAAATAATAAACAGTATCAGTAAAATTTTTTTCATGATAAAAATTATAACCTAATTTACAATTTTGTTTTCTTATAGTATGCAAAATATTTACTTTTGCTTCGAATCAACTAATAATAAATAAATATGGAATCCTTTACGGAAAAAATATTGATTACCGGAGCTTTAGGTCAAATTGGGACCGAGCTTACCAACAGGCTTGTAGAAATTCATGGTGCTGATAATGTGGTCGCTTCGGGCCTGGACAGATGGCAAAAGGGAATTACTTCTGCAGGCTATTACGAAAGAATGGATGTTACCAATACTCAACTGGTAAAGCAGGTCATCAAAGATTACGAAATCACAACAGTTTATCATTTGGCTTCTCTTTTATCGGGAACTTCCGAAAAACAACCGATTTTTGCATGGAAACTAAATCTTGAACCTTTACTTCAGTTTTGCGAAATGGCAAAAGAAGGCTTACTAAAAAAGATTTTCTGGCCAAGCTCAATTGCTGTATTCGGGAAAGGAATTCCTAAAAATGATGTTGGGCAAGATGTAGTTTTGAATCCGACAACCGTATACGGAATTTCAAAAATGGCGGGCGAAAAATGGTGCGAATATTATTTTGATAAATATGGAGTTGATGTAAGAAGCATCAGATATCCGGGATTGATTTCATGGAAAACTCCGGCAGGTGGAGGAACTACAGATTACGCCGTAGAGATTTTTTACGAAGCGGTGGAAGAGGGGAAATATACAAGTTTCATTTCTGAAGATACGGCAATGCCAATGTTGTATATGGATGATGCCATCAACGCAACTTTGAAATTAATGGAAGCTCCAAAAGAGAATTTAACAGTTCGATCATCATATAATTTGGGGGGAATGTCTTTTACTCCGAAAGAATTAGCACAGGAAATTAAGAAAGAAATTCCTGAATTCGAAATTGATTATCGGCCTGATTTCAGACAGGAAATTGCAGATTCCTGGCCTTCATCAATTGACGATTCTGTGGCAAAAAAAGACTGGGATTTGACTTATGATTTCGGAATTTCTGAAATGTCAAAAGACATGATCAAGAATTTAAAAGTAAAATTAAATAAAAATTAATTATCTAAAGTTTAACTTTAATTAAGTTGCGTTTTAATATTTGATTTTTAATTACTTATATGTTTTATATAAAATTTAGTTTAAATGATTTTATTAACCTTTAACATTATAAATATTGAAGCGGACGCCAAAAACGGTGTTCAAATCAATGATGATGAAAGGTTAAAAATTACAGAATCAAATGTAAAATCAATTTTGAGAATTTTAGATATTCATGAAATAAAAGCAAGTTTTTTTATTGAAATTTCGATTGTAGAAAAACTGCAAAATCTAATAAAAGCAATTTCTGCTCAAGGGCACGAAATTGCTTTTTACAATAAAAATTCTTCGGCTTTTCAAATCGAAGAAACAAAAAAGTTTTCTGAAAATTTTCTTGAAAAACAGATACGCGGCATTCGCCAAAAAGAATTCAAAATTGCTGATGCCGATCTGAAATTGATGGGATTCAACTATATTTCAAATATTGACAATGCTGATATTTTGTTCCCTTTTAAACGTCTGAAAAGAGATTCTGATATTTCAGAAGAAAATGGAATCAGCATCGTTCCGGAAAGTATTTCACCTTACAGCCAGCTTCCGTATAATGATTTTGTGTTTCAAGTTTTGCCTATGAAATATTATCAGAATATGGTTTTTGAAACCTTAAAAAGCGATGAATTTGTGCTTGTTTATTTAGAATCCTGGCAATTTACTGATGTTAAAAAATACAAGTTTAAAGTTCCGTTTTACCGAAGCTACAATTCGGGCAAAAAAATGGAGGATAAACTGGAAGCTTTTCTTTCCTGGATTAATGAAAAAGAACTGGCAACTTCGAGGATGAAAGATTATATATTTTAAGTTTAACATTCAAAGTTTAGGTGTTTGAGACTAACAAAACCCCGAACGTAAAACCTTAAACTAACTTAATTCCAAAAGCGTAATTTCCGGTAAAACGCCAACTCTTCCCGGATAGCCTAAAACACCAAAACCTCTGTTCACATACAGTAATTTGCCTTCGCTTTCGTACAAATCTGCCCATTTTGGATAACGATATTGTACGGGAGACCATTTTATATTTTTCAAATCTAAGCCAAACTGCATTCCGTGCGTGTGTCCCGAAAGTGTAAGGGCTATATTTGCGGGGTGTTTTTTTACTACATAATCAAAATGTGTGGGATCGTGGCTCATTAATATTTTTGCGGCTGTTTGAGGAATATTTTTTAAAGCTTTTTCTAAATCTCCAAATTGTGGAAATGGTTTTAGTCCCCAGTTTTCAACACCTAAAATGTATAGTTTTTCACCGTTTTTTTCAATAGCGTGATTTTCATTTCTCAGCATTTCGAAGCCTGCTTGTTTTTGATAGGCGATAAGGGTGTCGAGATTTTGCTTTTTAGCGTTTATTGAAGGCCATGTGACGTAATCACCGTAATCGTGGTTTCCTAATACTGCAAACTTACCGTCTTTAGCTTTTATTTTAGAAAAAAGAGGAATAAATGGCTTGAATTCATCCGAAACATTATTCACCATATCTCCGGTAAAAAGTACCAAATCGGGATCTTGCTCGTTGATAAGATCAATTGCATGCGCCAATTTATCGGGATCTGAAAAACTTCCGCTGTGAACGTCGGATATCTGAATGATTTTATAACCTTTGAAGCTTTTTGGAAGATTGGCTATTTTTACTTTTACTTTTCGCACTTTGTGACGGTATCTTCCGAAAGTGATTCCGTCGATAAATAATGCCGAAAGCACTCCGCCCAAACCTAATCCGATTAAGCTTAAAAATTTTCTTCGCTCCGGGAAAAAGTTTTCTTCAGACGAAAAAAGTCCTGCAAAATAAGCTCCGGTTCTGAAAATATCGTCAATCAACAAGAATAAAACAATAAATATTTTAGGCAAAATAAAGATTAGAAAAAGACTGATAAGCAACTGCGGCCTTCCGTCTCTGTCTGTTCGCTGGAAATGTGATAATTCGTAGACGAACAATCCGTATACAGATAATGACAAAACCCAATAAGCGAGCCTTATCCAGAAATTGTCGGTTAAGGTTCTTATTGCCTGATAAATGTAGATCTCCAAAAACAAGAAGATTGCAGTAATAATCAAAAAGTTTCTTTGCATAGCCAAGTTTAAAAAAAGCACAAAAGAAAATCCCTTGTGCTTTTATATTTTAAATTATTTAGTCTTAAGGAAATTTATAAACGATAGCATTGATGTTCATTCCGGCACCCACCGAAGCCATTACAACATTACCTTTATCTTTAAACGAATGACCATCCATTTTTCCTTTAATTATTAAATCAAACATGGTAGGAATGGTAGCAACCGAAGAATTTCCAAACTGCTGAATCGTCATCGGAGCGATCGAATGATCGTATTCTTTTATGTCATACAATTTGTGAAGCCTGTCGATCATTGCATAATCCATCTTGGCATTTGCCTGGTGAATCAATATTTTGTCTACATCTGCAATAGAAAGACCTGCACCGTCAATAGTTTCTTTAATGGCTACAGGAACGTTTTTCAGAGCGTATTCATAAATCTTTCTTCCCAACATTCTGATATAAAAAATCTTTTGATCTGCTTCTTTATTTAGCGAAGATGCGCTTACTAAATATTCCAACTCAGGACCATTGTCACAAATCGTATTGTGAGCAATGATGCCGACATTTTCTTCGTCAGTGGCTTCAACTACAACTGCGCCGGCTCCGTCTGCAAAGATCATTTTATTTCTGTCGTAAGGATCTGTAACGCGGCTCAGGGTTTCACTTCCGACTACAAGAATAGTCTTGGCGACTTTGGCTTTTATTAAGTTATCTGCCAAAATCATGGCCTCAACCCAGCCCGGGCATCCGAAAATCATATCGTAAGTGATACATTTTCTGTTTTTTATGCCTAAATGATTCTTTACTCTTGCCGCCATATTGGGCATGAAATTCACAAGGCCTGCCGTGCTTACTTCTCCAAAATTGCTTGCATATATTATATAATCCAATTCTTCACCATCTACTTTTGCATCTTCCAAAGCTATTTTAGCGGCTTCATATCCGATCTTTGAGTTTGAATTGTCATCCTCAATATATCTCCTGTTTTCAATTTCTGTAATTTCTACAAATTTTGAAATGATTTCTTCTGTCGGCTTGTCTATCTTTTCACCTTCATCTGTGTAGAATTCAGAATTTAGAAAATAATCTCTACCAATAAGTCTGTTTGGGATGTAAGATCCTGAGCCAATAATGATCGTATTCGGCATTCGTTTAAATAATTTTTTAAAGAGGCAAAGTTAATAATTAATATTAATAAGAAAGAATTAAAAATATTATTAAATTTGCAAAACTTGTTCTTAACAATCTATGAAAAACAATCCATCTTTAAAGGGTTTACTTATTGCTCTTGCGGTTTTTGTCATTGCCTTTGGGGTTTACTTCTATTTTTTGGCCAAGAAAAATTATTACTTGGTAGATAACCCGACTCCGAATACATATTATTATAAGATCAATAACGACGATGAAGGGATTATCTCTGCAGGGCAATACGTCAAAGTAGACCTTAAACAGGGAAAAAATTCGATAAAAGTTTTTGATCAGAACAAGAAAATGCTTTATGATTCTGCTTTTGAAGTAAATAAAGTAAGAGGGCTTTTGAACATTGCGCATGAAGATTATTATATCAATCGTCAATTTTATGGGTACAATCTTAAAAAAGATTCATTACTTTTGGCGTTGGATAAAACCATTATAGACGGAAAACCTTATTTTGGCGGCGCTAAACACTTCAATAAGCTGTATACAGAAGATTTTTATTATAATGTAGACGAAGATTATGATAAATTGATCAAGAATATTGATAAAGTAGAATCCCGCACAAAGATTTTCAGAAAGCAAGATTATCTTAATTATTATAAAGAATATTACAAGTTTTGACAAACGATATCAACAAAGTAACTCCCTACAATTCTGAGGCTACGAAAAAAAGCCAGGTAGAGGACATGTTCGACAATATAGCCCCGAAATATGATTTGCTAAACCATGCTTTATCTATGAAAATAGATGTTTTGTGGAGAAATAAGCTCGTAAAAATGATGAAGGAAGATGCGCCGCAGGAAGTGCTGGATGTGGCTACAGGAACGGGAGATCTTGCCATTGCAGTCGAAAAAGGGACTGACGCAAAAGTAGTTGGTTTAGATTTATCGCAACAAATGTTAAATGTTGGCGTTATTAAAATAAAAAAACTTAATTTAGACGGCAAAATTTCCATGCAGAAAGGAGATGCAGAAAATTTACCCTTCGAGGACAATAGATTTGATGCTGTTTCCGTTGCATTTGGAGTGAGGAATTTTGAAAACCTTACCAAAGGTTTGGCAGAGCTGAGAAGAGTAGTAAAAGAAAACAAGAGCGTTTATATTCTTGAATTTTCAAAGGTAGAAGGTTTTTTAGGACCGTTTTATATGTTTTATTTCAAAAATATATTACCGGCAATCGGAAGATTGGTTTCTAAAGATAACAGGGCGTACACATATCTTCCCGATTCTGTAAATGCTTTTCCGTTTGGAGAAAAAATGAGACAAATACTTTTAGATACAGGATTTAAAAAAGTAGAATATAAAAAATTAAGTTTAGGTATAGCCACAATTTATAAAGCAACAAAATAACCTATGAATAAATTTCTATTAAAAGCTCTGGTTTTAGCCTCAGTGAATATTGCAATTTTTGCAGATGCTCAATTTAGAACCCGTAACAGGATGGATAAGCTGGAAGATTTTGACCAGCAGAAGTTCAGTTGGGGATTTTATTTGAACGGAAATATGCTAGACTATCATACCGTACTCAATGCTACCTATGGAATGAACGGGAATAAAAACCTTGTTACTGCCAAAGAAAGTATTAGTTTCGGAGCCGGTCTTATTGCAAAATTCAGGTTGAATGATTATCTGGATGTGAGAGTAGAGCCGGGTTTACAGTTTGCTCAAAGACAATTGACATTCAATACCCAATCCAATGATTTTTACAAAGAAGGAAGTTTAACCAATCCTCCTTTTATTCCGATTGCATTAACCGAGAATGACAAAGTAAGAGAAATTAAATCTACATTGGTAGACATTCCGGTGCTATTAGAGTTGCATGGCGAAAGATGGTACAATTCAAGACCTTATGTGGCGGCTGGGGTAAATTATATTATTAATTTACAGTCAAATTCCGACTCGGAAGATGATAACTTGCAACAGGTTTTCAGATCTACAACGCACAATTTTGCATGGTCTGCAGAGATGGGAGTTCAGCTTTATTTTAATAAATTTAAACTTACGCCGGCAATCAGAGGAACATTCTTTATGAATAACGAAATTGTTGCCGATAATGCTACCACGCCACCTTATTGGACGGCTGCGGTTTCCACCTTACAGACAAGAGCGATCATGTTTGTTTTGAAATTTGAATAATATAACAATAAATTAATATCTAAAGGAGGTGCATGGCATCTCCTTTTTGTTTTTAGTCAAAATATAGAAGGTTTTATTTTTGTTAGTCTTAATATTTTCATATTTTTGCTAATAGTTAGAATATTATTAAACCTGAAATGCTTCAAGACTTAGAAAACAATTTTTCAGAGCTGGAAAAAAAGATTTTGAATCTTCATAAAAGCTATCAAAGTCTTTCTGAAAAATTTTTAGAATTAAATAAGGAGCATGAAGAGCTGAAGATGAAATATGATGAAGAAAGAAAAAAAAATCAGGTATTAGCAGAAGAACAGAAAAATATAAAATTGTATTCAGCAATATCAGGGAATCCTGAACACAACAGACTCATGAAAAACCATATCAACAGATTGGTAAAAGAAGTAGACTTTTGTATTGCGCAGCTTCAAAACAGTGGATTATAATGGAGGTAAGGAGAATAACCATCAATATTGCAGGAAGAGTATATCCGCTGAATGTACCCGCAGCAGAGGAAGAAACTCTGCGCAAAGTGGGGAAGCAAATAGAAAATATGATTAAAGATTTTGAAAAGAATTTCGATGTAAGAGATAAACAGGATGCTTTGGCAATGTGTGCCCTGAAACTGGGAACCAATGCAGAAGTTGTATCTCTGAACTACGAAAAAAATATAAATTCAAGCAACGAAAGATTAACAAAAATAAATCAGACGTTGAATGAATTTGGAAAGTAAAATTTCCAGAAACAATCTGCCTACAGTAATTCTAACACATTAAGGTAAACTCAACACTAAACAATTAATGTTCGAAAGTCTTTTCAATGGCGTGCTGCATTACGCAGATTACAGAGAGAAGGAATCAGATCAAATCGTGGAGATCAGGAGTTTACTCTAAATCACTGAATTATTGTAGGTTTTTTTATTTTTAAATTTAGACAATTAAAACTCAATATATATATGACAACAACCGCTATTATTATAGGCGTGATTTGCTTGGTATTAGGTGCTGTTTTAGGAATGGTTTTTTCTAAAAGCTCATTGAATACCAAAGCCAAATTTATTATAGATGATGCCAAAAAAAATGCAGAAAACCTTATAGAAAAAGCCAACGTACAGGCTGAATCAATAAAGAAAGAGAAAAATCTTCAGGCTAAAGAAAAGTTTTTGGAGCTCAAATCTCAACATGATGCAGATATTCAGATTCGTGAAAAGAAAATGCAGGAAGCTGAGAAAAGAGTAAAAGACAAAGAAAATAAGCTGAATGACGAACTTAGCAAAGCAGGAAAGTTAGAAAAAGATCTCGACAGACAAATTGCTGATTATGCTAAGAAGAACGAAATTTTAGAGAAAAAACAAAGCGATCTGGATACAGCAACAGCAAGGAAAGTTGAAATGCTGGAGAAAATTTCAAACTACACCGCTGAAGAAGCCAAAGCAGAATTGGTGGAAACCATGAAAGCAGAAGCCAAAACAAGAGCTCAGGCGCACGTTCAGAGCATTATGGAAGAAGCTCAGCTGAATGCAAAAAGTGAAGCTAGAAAAATCGTTGTACAAACCATCCAGAGAATCGGAACGGAGCAGGCAATTGAAAATTCGGTTTCTGTTTTCAATATCGAATCTGACGAGGTAAAAGGTAGAATTATCGGTAGAGAAGGTCGAAATATCCGTGCTTTGGAATCGGTGACAGGTGTTGAGATCATTGTTGATGATACACCGGAAGCTATTCTTCTTTCATGTTTTGATCCTGTGAGAAGAGAAGTTGCAAGATTATCACTTCACAGATTAGTAACAGACGGTAGAATCCACCCGGCAAGAATCGAAGAAGTTGTTGAAAAAACAAGAAAACAGATAGAAGAGGAAATCATTGAAGTAGGTAAAAGAACAATTATCGATCTTGGAATCCACGGTTTGCACCCTGAATTGGTAAAAATTGTCGGTAGAATGAAATACCGTTCTTCTTACGGACAAAACTTGTTGCAACACTCAAGAGAGGTTGCAAATATTGCAGCAACAATGGCTGCCGAATTAGGATTAAACGTAAAATTAGCGAAAAGAGCAGGACTTTTACATGATATTGGTAAAGTTCCTGAGCAGGAATCTGAACTTCCTCATGCTTTATTGGGAATGCAATGGGCTGAAAAATTTGGTGAAAACCCAGAAGTTATTAATGCAATCGGTGCTCACCACGACGAGGTTGAAATGACGTCATTACTATCTCCGATTATTCAGGTTGCGGATGCTATTTCAGGAGCAAGGCCAGGAGCAAGACGTCAGGTTTTAGAATCTTATATCCAGAGATTAAAAGATCTTGAATCTGCGGCTTTAAGCTTTGAAGGTGTTTCAAGCGCATACGCTATTCAGGCGGGTAGAGAATTGAGGGTAATGGTAGAAAGTGGCAAAGTAAATGACGAAGTAGCTTCTCAGCTTTCTTATGATATTTCCGAAAAAATTCAAAATGAACTGACATATCCTGGACAGGTGAAAGTTACTGTAATCAGAGAAACAAGAGCTGTAAATATTGCAAGATAATTAAGCTTAAAAATAAAAAATAGTAAACCTTTCAATTTTATTGAAAGGTTTTTTTATGTAAGAACGGTCGGTTTCTAGTAAAACCCGGATCTTTAACATATCTTGTTTTATGAACTATTTGAAAATAAATTAAATTGGATGTGAAAAATTAATAATAATTGTCTTTGGTTTACGTTATATTTATAAATAATTCTTTAAATTTGATTCAATCAAACTAAATATTATTTAATAAAAAATCAAATCACATGTCAAACAACATTTTAAGAAACGCAAAAAAATTAAAAAAAGACGAACTTAGAAACATCGTCGGAGGAGTAGCAATAATCGAAAATCCGGATTTATCATTATGTGGCTGCAGCTGTTCAGGAGCTGTAACAGGACCTAAATATTGCACAGATTATATCGGTTGTCCGCAAGTTTATACTTGTGATGATGCTGCTATATAATAAAAATTACATTAAAATAGTTATTTAAAATTCACTTAAAAACCAAATCATTATGTCAAACAACATTTTAAAGAACGCGAAAAAATTAAAAAATGACGATCTTAAAAACATCGTCGGAGGAGTTGGAAAAATCGGCACACCCGATTTGTCACTTTGTGGATGCAGCTGCACAGGAGCTGTAACAGGACCTTTATATTGTTCAAAATATATGGGTTGTCCGCAGGTAATGACTTGCTAAGAATTATTAAATTATAAGAATGAGTAATCGACCACTTATTCACCGAGCCTTTTGGAAATATTCCAAAAGGCTTTTATTTTCTGTAAAAGAATTTTTTTTCAGCAATATAGTTCCGACTCATTTCAATACTCTCAAAAATATCTTTATCGCTGGAATCTTGTTCCAAAAACCAATGTTTGAGTCCCGCTTTTTTTCGCGCAGCAAAAATTCTTTCAAAATCGATTGTTCCGTTTCCTACTTCTGCAAAATCTTTTGTTTCGGCTTTCATATCTTGTGCCACAACGGGAAGCGGTTGGGATGTTTCTCAAAATAATATAAAGGATCAAGCCTTGCTTTTGAGATCCAATACAGATCAAGTTCCATTTTCACAAGATCTGAAGAGGTTTGAGCTAAAATAAAATCATACACATTTTGCTTTTCATCAAATTTATCAAACTCGAAATCGTGATTATGATAAGCAAACTGAATTCCGGCTTTCTTTGTAAGTTCGCCTGATATTTCCAGTAATTGTGGTAGTTTTTTATATTTTTCAATTGATCTTTCTTCAGGAATAAGATAAGAACAAACCATAAATTTTGCACCTATAAAATGCAGATCTTCAACAGATTTTTCCCAGTTATTGGTCAAAGTTCCTGCTTCGTTTTTAATAACGCCGGTTTGATGGTGCGAACTGATAACTTTTAAGCCGGTATTATTTAAAACAGATAAAAATTCAGTTTTGTTTTTGCCAAAGAAATTGCCGTTGTAGCCATATATTTCCAGTTCTGTAAAGCCAAGAGAAGCCAGCCTTTCCAATGCTTTTTCCAAATTATCCGATATTGCATTGCGAACTGTATACAATTGTATAGCTAAAGGTTTCCTGCTGCTTTTCATATTGGAAATTCCACAAGAATATAATCCTAAAAAGCCTAATGAAGAAAGTTGTAAAAAATCTTTTCTAAGCATTGATAATTATAAAAATGGCTTCATTTCGTTTTCAATCTGGGATCTCAGGTTCATCAGTCTTTGAGCATACATTTCCTGTTGCTTTTCTTCTTCCGTTTCCGGGATCCACTTTGGAACAGGAAGCTTTTTTCCGTTTTCGTCAACTGCTACAAAAACAATAATACAATGTGTTTTTTTATCAAAAGTAGGCTGTTTTAGATTTCTGGAAAATACATTAATCGAAATATGCATACTCGACGAACCAGTGTAGATCACCTGTGCTTCCACTTTTACAATTTCACCAATCTTGATAGGCTCATAAAAACGGATTCCGCCAACGTAAACCGTTACAGAATAATTTCCGCTCCATGTCGTTGCGCATGCATAACCTGCCTGATCGATCCATTTCATCACACTTCCTCCATGTACGTTCCCACCATAATTGACATCCGAAGGCTCTGAAATAAACTGAAAAGTAATAGGTATGTTGTCCATTTTTATAAATTTTGACTAAAGATATTTAATAATTTTTAAAAAGTCGGATTAAATTCTTTTTTTGAGCAATTAAAGTCTTATATTGTCAAAATGTTCAATTTGGGACATCAATGTTAAATTAATAAATATATTTATATAGATGAAAAAAGTGTTTTATCTTAATAGTTGTGACACCTGCAGGAAAATATTAGCAAAATTTGATCTCAGAGACTGGGAACTTCGCGAAATTAAAAAAGAACCTATTACCGAAGATGAAGTGGAGGCAATGTATAAAATTACCAATTCTTATGAAGATTTGTTCAGCAAAAAATCTACTCAGATAAAATTGAGAGAGCTTGATTTGAAAACAATGGGAGAAGATGATTTTAAAGAATTGCTTTTGGATCACTATACTTTTTTAAAGCGTCCGGTTTTCCTTACAGATAAAGAGATATTTATAGGAAACGACAAGAAAAATATTGAGGCCTTAAGAGCGCATTTTAACGGAAATTAAACTCATATTTTAAGGAAAATAAAAACCACAGAAACGACTTCTGTGGTTTTTTTATCATTAAAAACGATTCGATTATTGTACAAAAGGCATTTTCACGATTTTTGCAGGAATGTTTTTATTTCTTACCTGAATAAAGATTTCAGAACCCAGCTTGAAATGTGGCTTATCAACATAAGCAATTCCTAAACCAATTTTTTTCATCGGAGACTGAGTTCCGGAAGTCACCTTACCAATTACATTTCCTTCCGCATCTACCACAGGATAATCATGTCTTGGAACTCCTTTATCCTGCAATTCAAATCCAACCAATTTTCTGGTAACGCCTTCTTCTTTTTGTTTTGCGAAAATCTCTTTAGAAACAAAATCTTTATCAAATTTTGTGATCCAGCCCAACCCGGCTTCAATTGGCGAAGTCGTATCATCAATATCCATTCCGTATAAGCAAAAACCTTTTTCAAGTCTCAAAGTGTCTCTGGCAGCCAATCCGCATGGAATGATGCCTTCACTTTCTCCGGCTTTCAGAATTTCGTCCCAAAGTTTATCAGCATCTTCGTTTCTGAAATAAATTTCAAAACCACCACTTCCAGTATAACCTGTATTGGAAATAATCACTTCGTTTACACCGGCAACACTTCCAACCGTGAAGTGGTAATAAGGAATTTCTGAAAGGTTTGTTTCAGTCAGTTTTTGGAGGATTTCAGTTGCTTTTGGGCCTTGAATTGCTAAAAGAGACATTTCATCCGATGCATTCGCCATTTTAGCACCAAAAGTATTGTATTTTGAAATGTGATTCCAGTCTTTTTCAATGTTTGAAGCATTCACAACGACAAAATATTTATTGTCATCCATTTTGTAAACGATAAGATCATCTACAATCCCGCCGTTTTCGTTCGGAAGACAAGAATATTGAGCTTTTCCGTTCTCCAAAGCATCTACATTGTTGGTCGTCACATATTGTAAAAGATCTTTTGCGCCTTCACCTTCGATGAAAAACTGTCCCATGTGAGATACGTCAAATAATCCCGCTTTTTCTCTTACTGCAAAATGCTCTTCCGTCACTCCGGAATACTGTACAGGCATTTCAAAACCTGCAAAAGGTACTATTTTCGCTCCCAAAGAAACGTGTTTGTCGTACAAGGCTGTTTTCTTCATGTTTATTTTTATTTCTTAATTTTAAAACTGTTGAAAGTTTCGTTAAAAACCTTCATATAATTTCCATTCCAGTATTTTTGCTGACAATTGATGCTTAAAAGATATAAATCTTTATCTTTTTGAAATACTTTTGTGATCCAGAAAAGATTTTCTTTCTCGTCAAAATATTCATAATGATATTCTGTATATCCTTTTTTACTGCTTACGCTTTTTATTTTTTTCTCATCATCTTTAGAATTGTAAAGTGCAAGAATAAATTTCTTGGTTTGGTCTTTTGGCAAGTCAAGGCCGTGGTATTCGGAAATAGTAATGGCGCCAATTTGATTGGTTGGAAAAATATTTACGATTCCGCTGTCATTGGTTGCTTTCCAGGTATCGGGAATTGTGATCGAATAATTTTCGCTGTCAAAAATTTCAGAGTCAAATTTTTGTGAAAAAGCTCCGAAACTGATCAAAAAGGTGAATAAAAAGAGTGTTTTTTTCATTATTTGCTAAAAATGGTGTTTGTATTCTTCTAAAATGATTTTAAACCATTCTGTAAATTTTTCAGGACTTTCAGACATTTCTTTATCGAGATTTTCCATAGAAATGTAACGCACTTCTTCGACTTCACTCTTATTAAGGTTAAAATCAGAATTATAATATCCTGTGAAAACATGGTCCAGCTCATGCTCCCAAAGTCCGCCGCCAACATCAGCTTTATAAATGAAATCAAATTTTTCGGAAAGTTCAACTTCAATTCCCAATTCTTCTTTCAGCCTTCTTTTGGCTCCTTGCAGATAAGTTTCGCCGTCCCGCGGATGCGAGCAAACAGCATTCGTCCATTGATTTGGCGAGTGGTATTTTTCTGAAGCGCGCTTTTGGAGGAGCATTTCGCCTTTATCATTAAATAAAAACACAGAAAATGCACGATGTAGCAAACCATTGATATGAGCCTGCTGCTTTTCCATCAAACCCAAAACTTCATCAGCAGGATTTACTAAAACTACATATTCTTCCATTCCTACAAATTTAAGTTTAAATCATGATTTTGTAAAATATTTGTTTAAATTTTTTAATATTTAGGAAATATAGACAAAAATAATAGAGAAAAAAATCAACTTTATTTACGAATATGTCAATGCTTTCAATGAAATTATTTTGAATAACCTATTTTTAGAGTTAAAATTTTAACATAAACTAAGATTAATGTAAAGGTTTGTATGATAAGCCGTAACTTTGCCATTCAAAATTTTGAAATGGAATTAGAATATAAAGAACATATCAGCCCTATTCTGAAGGACGGCGTAAAAAATTATTTAATAGATATAGACGGCACAATTACAGACGACGTTCCCAACGAAGAGCCGGAAAGAATGGTAACCTGCGAACCTTATCCGGATGCTTTGGAAACTATCAACAAATGGTATGACGAAGGCCATCAAATCTGCTTTTTCACTTCAAGAACTGAAAATCTAAAGCAAATCACAATAGATTGGTTGGATAAACACGGCTTCAAATATCACAGCGTATTATGTGGAAAACCAAGAGGTGGAAATTATCATTGGATTGATAATCACTTGGTAAGAGCCACGCGATATAAAGGTAAATTTACCGATTTGGTTGAAAAACAAGTAACCATTGAGGTTTTTAAAGATTAGAAAATCAATTGAAAAGATTTAGAAATTGGAATTAAGCAGTTTAAATTCTTTAATTTTTAATCTTTAATTTTTAAAATATAAAAATATTTATGAAAGTTTTAGCAAACGATGGCTTAGACCAATCTGGGATTGATGCATTGATTGAGAAAGGATTTGAAGTGATTACTACAAAAGTTCCGCAGGAGCTTTTGGTTGATTATATTAATGAACACAAAATCAGAACGATTTTGGTGCGAAGCGCCACTCAAGTAAGAAAAGATATTATAGACAATTGCCCGTCGATCGAAATCATCGGAAGAGGAGGAGTAGGAATGGATAATATCGATGTAGATTACGCCAGAGAAAAAGGAATTCATGTGATCAATACACCTTCAGCTTCTTCAGAATCTGTTGCTGAGCTGGTTTTTGCGCATTTATTTTCCGGAGCAAGATTTTTACAGGATTCGAACAGAAAAATGCCTTTAGTTGGTGATACAGAATTTGCTAATCTTAAAAAATCTTATGCAAAAGGTATTGAATTGAGAGGCAAAACCATCGGAATTGTCGGAATGGGAAGAATCGGACAGGAAGTAGCAAGGATTGCTTTAGGTCTGGGAATGAGAGTTGTCGCTGCTGATAATAATGTAGGAAGAGCAAGCATTAAAGTGACGTTTTACAATAATCAGTTCATTAATGTTGATATTGAAACAGAGCCTTTGCAGGATGTTTTGAAGCATTCAGATTTTATTACACTTCATGTTCCGGCGCAGAAAGAAGGTTTTATGATCGGAAAAAACGAATTTGAAATCATGAAAGACGGCGTGGCAATTGTCAACTGTTCAAGAGGCGGAGTAATCGATGAAGCAGCCTTGATTCAGGCTTTGGATTCTGGAAAAGTGAAGTTTGCCGGTCTTGATGTTTTCATCAACGAACCGACTCCTTCAAAAGAGATTTTAAATCATCCTAAAATTTCCTTGACTCCGCATACAGGAGCTTCAACATTGGAAGCGCAGGACAGAATTGGTCTTTCTTTAGCAGAACAGATTTCAAGTATTTTGCAGATACAATAAGCTTTAGTTAAACTTTAAATAAAAAATGCCGCAATATTTTGCGGCATTTTTATTTTTATATATTGTTTTTACTTTTTAGTAAATCCCTTATTTCCATTAATAGCTTTTGATCTTCAGTCGGGCCTGCTGGAGCCGCTGCTACTTCTTCTTTTCTGCTTAATTTATTGGCTCCTTTGATAACCCAGAAAAGTACCATTGCAATACACAAAAAGCTGATCACTGCTGAAAGGAAATTACCATATTTGACGCCGTTCCAGGTAAGTGTAGCAATATTTTCTGCGCCTGCCGCTTTAAGGGCCGGGTTTAATAATAGAGGCGTAATCACGTCTTCAACCAAAGATGATACAATTTTTCCGAAAGCAGCTCCGATGATAACACCGACAGCCAAATCAAGTACGTTTCCTTTAAAGGCAAAAGCTTTAAACTCACTTACAAATCCCATAATTTATATTTTTAATTGTTTATTACAAAAGTATAATTTAAAAATAATAATCCTTACTGTTTTCATCATTATTTTATCGTTAATGTGGCATAATTTTTAAATTATAATGATTAAATTTAATAAAACTTGCTATATGAAAATTTTTGAAACTGAAAAGATTCGATCTGCTGATGAATTTACGATTAAAAACGAACCGGTTTCTTCTATTTTATTAATGGAAAGAGCTGCAATTGCCTGTGTAAACTGGATTTCTCTGTACTGTAAAAACCATACTAAATTTGCAGTTTTTTGTGGAAACGGAAACAATGGAGGAGATGGCTTTGCGATTGCAAGATTACTTTACCTGAAAGGTTTTGATGTTGACGTTTTTATTAATCAATCAAATAAAAAATTTTCAGATAATACTCAGCAGAATTATAAAAGATTGAAAGAGATATCGGGAATTTCTTTAAAAGATTATAGTGAAATCGAAAAATATAATTTTGATGAAAAAACAATAATTATAGATGCGCTTTTCGGAACGGGTTTATCAAGAAAGCTTGAAGGAATTTATAAGAAATTAATTGAAAGGCTAAATTCAAAAAATAGTCCCAAAATCTCGATCGATATTCCGTCCGGAATGTTTACAGATAAGCTGAATAATGCCAATGACATTCTGTTTAAAACAGATTTTACTTTAACTTTTCAGTTTTGGAAAAAGGCTTTTCTTCATCCTGAAACTGGAAGATTCACCGGAAAAGTAATTGTTTTGGATATTGAATTAAGCAAGGAATTTATCGATAAAACTCCGACTGATGATTTCGTGATTGATGATGATGAGATTTTAAAAATTTTTAAGCCTCGGGAAAGTTTTACACACAAAGGAACTTATGGAAAAACAATAATTGTTGCTGGAAGTTACGGTAAAATCGGTGCAGCGGTTTTAGCTGCAAAATCCGCATTGAAAGTTGGTTCCGGGCTTACTTTTGTACATTCTCCGGCTTGCGGTTATGAGATTCTTCAGACAAATGTTCCTGAAGCAATGTTCATTTCCGGCGGAGAAAAATGTATCGAAAATATTGAAATTCAAAAAGATTCAGCTTATGGAATTGGCCCAGGATTAGGAACAGATTCCTTAACTGAAAAAGCTTTTTTACATTTTTTACAACAAACTTTAGAGCCTTTAGTTTTAGATGCGGATGCTTTAAATATTATTTCTAAAAGTAAAGAAAACTTAAAACTGATTCCAAAAAATTCAATTATAACTCCGCATACAAAAGAGTTTGAAAGGCTTTTTGGCAAAACAGAAAATTCCTTTGAAAGATTAAATTTATCTAAAATAAAATCCGAAGAACTAAACATTTATATTGTTTTGAAAGATCATCATACGCAAGTCGTAACTCCAAACGGACAGGTTTTTTATAACATTACAGGAAATTCGGGATTGTCGAAAGGAGGAAGCGGCGATATTCTGACAGGAATTATCACATCACTTTTAGCACAAAAATATTCGGAATACGAAGCTGCTGTTTTTGGAGTTTGGCTCCACGGAAAAGCGGCTGATTTTGCTGCTGAAAAAATATCTAAAGAATCGATGCAACCGACAGATGTGATCGATGAACTGGGAAATGTTTTCCTTGAATTAAACAAAAAAGCCACAATTCAATTGTGACTTTCTGATTTTTATTTAAAAATTAAAATTATTCAGGTTTTGCGTTTTCAGCTTCCGTAATTTTAAACTTTTTGGAAATGAACATGATCACAACTCCGGCAAGCATAAACGGAATAGAAAGCACTTGTCCCGTATTTAATCCTGCAAAAGAAATGAATTCGTCTCCTTGCGGCTCTTTTAAGAATTCTACAAAGAATCTGATTGCCCAAAGAATAATAAAGAACAACCCAAATAACCAACCTTGCTGATATTTTTTATTAGTTTTTCTGTACAAAATCCAAAGCAGAACAAAAAGAGCAACGTAGCCTGCGGCTTCAAATAACTGGGTCGGATAACGTGGCACGGTCACGCCATATTCGCTGCTTTGCTGAGGAAAAAGTAAAGCGAAAGGTGAATTTGGGTCTGCCGGTTTTCCGATGATTTCAGAATTGAAAAAGTTACCCAATCTTACAAATGCTCCGCCTAAAGAAACTACGATTCCTAATCTGTCGTATACCCAAAACGGATTTTTCTTAATGATTTTGAATGAATAATATAAAGTAGTCAGGATCAAAGCAATGGTTGCTCCGTGGCTTGCCAGTCCTGAAAATCCTGTGAATTTTAATCCGTTTTTGGTGCTGATCGGTAAAAATACGCTCCAGAAATCTTCTTTAAACAATTCCGGCTGATAAAAAATAACGTGTCCCATTCTGGCGCCAAGAATAGTTCCAATCAGTGTCCATGTAAAAAGTGGCTCAAGATATTTTTGGTTAATGTTATCTATAGTAAAAATTCTTGTCATTAAAACATAACCCAATCCAAAGGCCAAAATGAACATTAAGCTATAAAAATGTAACGTCAAAGGCCCTAACTGAATTCCTGTTGAAGGATCCCAGATTTTAAAAGGAGTTTCCAGTTCAACCTGATCCGAAGACTTGATAGGATTTGGAATTTTTATGGCATATTTTAATGTTTCAATGTTGTCTTCAGTAATTTTGACACCTTCAATTAATTTCAGGTTTTCATCAAAAAACTGATAATTTCCGTTTTTATATTTATCTAAAATCATTGCATTGTTGACAAAATACGCAGGCTCAAGATTTGTTTTGTTTAAGATGACCAAAACATTTTTGTTCGCTTTATTGTCTGCAAATGAATTTAAATCTACAAGTTCAGTTGTTGAAAATATTTTTACAGGAATTTCCGAAGAATTTACTTTTAAAGTACCGTCAGACAATCCATCCGGATAATTTTGTGCAAAGAAACATTGTGTGATCAATGCGAATGCTGCAAGGTAAATTCTAAAAAATAGAGTATTCATTTTTAATTTTTTAATAGTTCGTTTTTTGAATGTTTTGCTTTTTTGGTGGGACAGGATCGTAACCGCTTCCGCCCCAAGGATGACATTTTGCAATTCTTTTTAATCCGAGCCAGAATCCCTTAAAAATACCGTGAACCTGAAGAGATTCTACCATATAATGCGAACATGTAGGCTCGTAACGGCAGTTTTTTGGAAGTAAAGGCGAGATAAACCATTGGTAAAATCTGATTAAAATTACCAAAGGTGATGTAATGATTTTATTGAATGTAAGTTTCAAAACAATGCAAAAATAGGCTAAAAAATTGAAAATTAGTTTAAATTTGTTGGAAGTTTCAGCAAGTCTATACGATTGGTTTTGCTGAAATTTATAATAGAAAATAAATAATCTGAACAATTTTGAGCAGCAATATTCCATTAGCAGAAAGATTGAGACCTAAAAGCCTGGAAGAAGTTTTGGGGCAGGAGCATCTTACCGGTGAAAAAGGGACGATACGGAAAATGCTGGAGAATGATGCTTTAAATTCTCTGATTCTTTGGGGACCTCCAGGAACGGGGAAAACAACGTTGGCGGAAATTATTTCGGAAAAATCCGGAAGAAATTTTTTTAAGCTTTCCGCAGTTTCATCGGGTGTGAAAGATGTGCGCGATGTAATTGAAGAAGCCAAAAAGCAAAATCTTTTTTCAGGGAAATCACCAATTCTTTTTATCGATGAGATTCACCGTTTCAACAAATCACAACAAGATTCGTTGCTTCATGCCGTAGAAAAAGGATGGATAATTTTAATTGGGGCAACAACTGAAAACCCGAGCTTTGAAGTGGTTTCGGCTCTGCTTTCAAGAAGCCAGGTTTATATTTTGAAAGCCTTGACTTATGAAAAACTTGAAGAATTAATTGATATTGCTCTTGAAAGATTTAATAAAGAAGAAAAAACTGAGTTTAGCATTAAAGATAAGCAGGCATTTATTCAATATTCAGGTGGCGACGGCAGAAAGCTGATCAATTCTGTTGAATTGGTTTTAAATCAGTTTAAAAATTCTGACAATAAAGAAATTTCCAATGAAGATGTGATGGCTGTTCTTCAGGAAACGATGGCGCTTTATGATAAAAATGGCGAGCAGCATTATGATATTATTTCTGCTTTTATAAAATCGATGCGCGGAAGTGATCCGAATGGTGCTGTTTATTGGCTTGCAAGAATGATCGCCGGCGGTGAAGATATCAAATTTATTGCCCGAAGAATGCTTATTTTGGCTTCCGAAGATATTGGTCTCGCCAATCCGAATGCTTTGGTGATTGCCAATAATTGTTTTCAGGCAATCAACGTAATTGGAAATCCGGAAGCAAGAATTTTATTAAGTGAAACGGCTATTTATCTTGCCGTTTCTCCAAAAAGCAATTCGGCTTATGCTGCAATAAATGAGGCGTTGGCTTTTGTGAAAAAAACCGGCAATCTGCCTGTTCCGTTACATTTGAGAAATGCTCCGACAAAGCTGATGAAAGATCTTGATTACGGAAAAGAATATAAATATGCACATTCTTTTGAAGGTAATTTTGTGAATCAGGATTTTTTACCGGAAGAAATAAAAGATGTGAAATTCTACGAACCCGGAAATAACGCTACCGAAAAAAAAATCTACGAAGAACTTAAGAAAAAGTGGAATAATAAATACTAAAAAAAACGGATATTCAGCTGAATATCCGTTTTTTTTTAATTATAATCTTAATGTATTATTTTTTAATGGTCGTAATCACTAAAGCTTTTTTGCCATCCACAAGACCTACTCTGTAATCATACATCATATCTGCAAAAATAATGGTGTCTGTATTTGTGAATTCATAACCTTCAATAAAAACAGATGATTCCTTTGGAAGACCATTCTGAACATTCATCTGGCCAAGCGATATAATATCTAAAGTGCCAACATCTTTTTTGAATTTTACTTCAGCTAATCCGTTTTCAGCTAAGTAATCGTATTTCTTAAGATTTTGTGGAAGATTTGCTTTTGGCTTAAATACATTAACGCTTTGAACATAATCTTTTTTTGCCTCAAACATATCGACAGTGCCGACAGCATCGTTGCAAATTGCAAATTTTACGCTGGTATTTTTCTGAGCAAACAATGTTGCCGAAGCAAAAATAAGTAAAGAGTATAGAATTTTTTTCATAGTCAAAAATATAAGTATTAAAAACTTGATAAATATACTTATTTTTTACAAATAGTCAATAATAAAATAAAATAAATTATAAATTATTGATGAATAAGGGCTTTTATTGATATTTTATTCGTCGTTGGATGGTTTATCTTCTTTTTTGTCGACGAGACTTTTAATCATATTTTTAAATCTTTGAAACATAAAAGAACTCAACAACAAAATAACGCCTAATATGATGAATGCAATGATTCTGGAAACATTATCCATTTGCCAAACGTCATAAACATATAATTTGAGAATCATAATCCCAAGCAATGTAAAACCTATTTTGTTATAAATGGAAATGTTTTTTTTCAGTCCGAAATAGATGAAAAGACATGACAAAACAGCCCAGATTATTGGCAAATACAAAATGCTAAAATGGTTTTTTAATGAATCAATCTCATTAAAGTTATTTGCGTTGAGCAATAAATAAGTACGGAAAAATTCTAAACTAAAGCATAATACAATCACGAAAGAAATCAGCCAATGCGAAAGCTTCGTTTTAATAAAGTCGGATTTTGGAATATTTCTTAATAAAAGAAAAATTAAAGGCAAAAGATAAGCAAGATGCACAACGAAAAAGCCCGGTTCCACTTTGTTGCCGATGATTTCTGTTGCGATCTGAGACGATGAAATATGAAGAGCTATTAAGCATAAAAAAAGATAAATCATACCCGTTTCAAAGTCTTTGCTGATGCCGAGTTTTTTACTAAACAAAAGCAACAAAAAGACATAATAAATACTGAATAAGAAACCAATCGCCACAATAATGACCAAAGGCTGAGCTGAAATATGATAAATGATTTCAAACAAAACCGACAAGTAAATAATTCCGAAACATAAAATTTTCAGAAGATTTTCATAAAATTCATTTTCGGTTTTATGTTCTTCTGAATCTTTTTTAAGCAAAATCAAATTCACAAGAATACTTCCAATCACAACCAAACTCGTAATAAAAACGGGATTGAAAACTATTTGTAAAGGCGCCGGATCAAAATATTTTGCCCAAGTTATCATTTGAGAAATAAAAACCAGCGGAAACAAAATGTAAAAGAAAGTTTTAAAGATTTTATGATCAGTTTTTTTCCAGATATAAAGAAGAAGGCTTGCTTCAATTGCCCAAATGCTGGTGATAAGATGTGTTTTGAATTCAAGAGCCAAAGCTAAAGTGATAAGACTGATCGTAATGCCCGCAAAAACTGAATAATCGATCCCAAAATTTTTCTTTTGAAATTCTCTGTAAAGCCCGACAGAATTGATGATAGCGAAAATAACAGGAAACAAAACCGCTGGAGCAAGCTTCAGCTCATTAGAAATATAAACCAAGCCAGCAACGCATGAGAAATTAATCAGAATAAGCATTAAAATATCCGGTTTCAGAAGCGAATTTCTTTTAATATAATTCTGAAGAGCAAAAGCATAAAAAATAACGTACGTGATTATATAAAAAGTGATGCATGAAGGTTGTGGATTTTCAATAGTCCAGAAAAATAGATAAATGCCTGTAAATATGAAAGATATCCAGCCGATGCTTTTCCATTGTTTCACATATGCGATGAGAAGCATCCCGCAGTTGAGCACAGAAATATAAGTGAAGAGGAATAAATAATTGCTTTGTCCGGTGCTGATCATCAAAGGAGCCAGAAAGCCGCCGAATAAAGAAAATATAATTAAAATTTCATTTTTATAAAGATAAGAAAGAGCAATTGAAAGAATGGTAATTGCGCAGGTAATTGCAAAAGCTGTATTTTGGGTGAAAAGATGGTATTCCCGAAAAGCAATCGTTGTCGTAAAATAAAGAACAGCAACGCCGCCGCCCGTAATAATAGAAGAGAAAACCGTATAATTTTTTCTCAGAAAATGACCAATTATAATGATAATTGTACCAACCAAAAAGCCAATTCCGGCTCTTGAAGTTTCACCGATCCAGTTTTTATCGATTGCATATTTTACAAAATAGCCGATTCCTAAAACCAAGGTGAAAATACCAATAATTGTAAGCGCATTTTGCCTTAAAAAATCAAAAACGGGAGCCAGCCAGTCTTTTTGCGGCTTGGGTTCTTCAAATTTCGGTTTCGAGAAATCCGGTGTTTGTGTAATAAAATCAGGATTGACGATGTTTGTAGCGGGTTCAGGCTGATTTTCTTGATCAATTTCTTTTTTAGACAAATCAAAAACTTGCTTTTCTAAAACCTGAATTCTTTGGTTGAGTTTTGAATAACCCAAAAAGATAATCACAATTAATATAAAAATTAAAACTGATAAAGTCATTGATCCGATTTGTGATCAAAGATAAGAAATTGAAAACAGGTTTAGAAAAATCTATTTTACAGTTTTTTTGCATTCTTATTTTATTCTTTCCAGTTTTCTTTGATGAGCTGCATCAAAATTTCGGGACATTTGATAATTTTATTGGTGCTGGCTTCCAAAAAGAATAGAGTGGTGCGGGCTTCTGTGATTTTTATTTTTTCTTCGTTGTAAATTTCATATTCAAATTCTATCCTTACTCCGGGGATTTTTTTTAAAAAAGTATGAATTTCTAATTTTTGATCGTACAAAGCTGGTTTTAAATACTTAATATTGTATTCAGAAACAGGAAGCCAAATTCCCGATTTTTCGATTTTGTCATATGATATTCCTATGCTTCTGAATAGCTCAACTCTTCCAAGCTCAAAATATTCAGCATAGTTGCCGTAATATACATATTTCATTGGATCTGTTTCAGCGTAACGTACTCTTAATGAGTGAGTTGTATGTATCATTATAAGTTCTAAATTATACATACAAATATATTTTTAAATAATCAATACCCGCAATATTTTTTTTTAAAAATAAAAAATGTGACCTTTGTCTTCCTTATAAAATTAACTAACCAAAGAATTAATCAGGGCATAAAATGGATGAAAATTTAGTAATGATATGGCAGAATTGCCTTCAGTTTATGCGAGACAACCTAAACGCAGCTGAAGATAATTCTGATCTTAAAAAACTTGAAAAATCTTTTGATTTACTGTTTGATAAAGTACAGCCGATTTCGTTGGTTGACAATAATCTTACATTAATGGTTCCAAGTGATTTTTATAAAGAATATATTGAAGATAATTACTTATCGTTGCTTTCTGCTGCCCTGAAGAAAAACATCGGTAAAGGAGTGAAACTTTGGTATTCGGTAATGGAAAATAAGCCAAGCGGTTTAGAAAAGCCCGTTACAATGAATATGAAAGGTAAAACGGTTCCGACTCCAAAAATGCAGGAAACAATGCCTCAGGGCTTTTCATCCAATATTGTCAATCCTTTTGTAGTTCCGGGAATCAAAAAAGTAAATATAGATTCAAATCTTAAAGCAGATTTTTCTTTCGACAATTATGTGGAAGGTGAAAGCAATAAATTTGCGTCAACGGTGGCAAGATCTATTGCCAAAAGACCTGGAGCAACGGCTTTCAACCCATTGTTTTTATATGGAGGTTACGGTGTAGGAAAAACCCACCTTGGGCAAGCGGTTGGTCTGGAAGTGAAAAGTCAGTTTCCGGATAAAGTGGTTCTTTATTTGTCTTCAGAGAAGTTTATACAACAGTTTATTTCTGCTGCTAAAGCTCATAAACAAACAGAATTTGCCAATTTTTATCAAATGGTAGATGTTCTGATTATTGACGATATTCAGTTCCTTTCAGGCAAATCTGCAACACAAGATAGTTTCTTCCATATTTTTGATTATTTGCATCAAAACGGAAAGCAGATCATTCTTACTTCAGATAAAGCTCCGGTTGACATTATGGATATTCAGGACAGAATTGTTTCCCGATTCAAATGGGGGCTTTCTGCGGAAATCAAATCTCCGGATCTGGAAACCCGTAAAAAAATTATCGTTGACAAACTAAGCCGTGACGGAATTGTATTGACAGACGATATGCTGGATTTCCTTGCTGCTGAAGCTAAAACCAACGTAAGAGAACTGATCGGGGTCATCAATTCGGTGATTGCTTATTCTACAATTTATAAATCAGATTTAAGTCTTGAATTATTAAAAGAGACGATCAATAAAATTGCTGCTAATCAGAAAAAAATCATCAATATTCCTTATATTCAGGAGGTTGTTTGTGATTATTTCGGAATTAAAAGAGAGCAGCTTTTGTCTAAAACAAGAAAGAGAGAAATTGCGCTTCCAAGACAGTTGGCCATGTATTTTGCGAAAGAATTTACCAATGCAACTTTCACGAAAATTGGTGAAGAAATGGGCGGAAAAGACCATTCAACCGTAATGTACGCCTGTGAAACTATAAAAGATGTTTCGAAGATCGATAAGGAAGTTAAAAAATACGTAAAAGAGCTTACCGAAAAAATTAAGCATTAATTTAATTACGCATAAAATCAAAATGGAGAATAGGATTATTCTTCATTTTTTATTTAGTTTTGTCAACCGAATATTTAAATTAAATCTTTAATCAGAAAATATGAAAATATTAATGGTCTGTTTGGGAAATATTTGCAGAAGTCCTTTAGCAGAAGGTATTTTGAAGACGAAGCTTTCTGATAAATTTTTCGTCGATTCTGTAGGAACAATTTCTCAGCATGAAGGCGAAAATCCCGACAAAAGAGCCATAAAAATAGCTTTAAAGCATAATATTGATATTTCAAATCAAAAATCAAGACCGATCAACAATTCGGATCTTGAGAATTTTGACAAGATTTATTGTATGGATATTGATGTTTACGAAGATGTGATTTCAATAGCTAAAAATGAAGAGCAACGGCAAAAGATCAGTTTGTTTCTAGAATCGGCCGGAAATCATCAGAATGTTGAGGTTCCCGATCCGTATTGGGGCGATATGCAGGATTTTGAAAATGTTTATCAGCTTTTGGATGATGCCTGCAATAAAATTGCTCACAAATTGGAGCAACAAATGATTACCGAGAAAAATTAGAATAAAGAATAATTATCAACATATGCTTTTTTTACTTCCTGCTTATTTATCTGAAAACACACCAATCAGTCATTTTTCACCTGTTCTAAAAGAATTTATCATGCAGACCGATTACTTTTTCGTTGAAAATGAAAAAACGGCAAGAAAAATAATAAAATTTTTTGCTCCGGAAAAAAAACAGACTGTTCTGAAACTTTTTCTTCTTGATAAATACACGGAAAATGCTGATATAAAAGAAGCTCAGGACAGAATGTTGAACGGCCAGGATTTTTGCTTGCTTTCTGAAGCCGGACTTCCTTGTATCGCCGATCCCGGAAACCTGATCGTAAAATGGTGTCATGAGAAAAACATCAGAGTAATTCCTGTTTCGGGGCCTTCGTCTATTATTTTGGCTTTAATTTCTAGTGGTTTTAATGGACAAGAATTTACCTTTCACGGTTATCTTCCGATTGATAAAAGTGAAAAGAAAAAACAAATTCTGCAATTGGAAACTTTAGTTCAAAAGACAGGTTATTCGCAAATCTTTATGGAAACACCCTACAGAAATAATCAGCTTTTGGAAGATTTGTGCAAATTTCTGTCACCGAATACCAAGCTTTGCATTGCCGCCAATATCAACGATTCTGAGCATGAATTTATTAAAACTTTAAGCATCAAAGACTGGCAAAAAAATAAGCCTGAACTTCATAAAATTCCTGCAGTTTTTGTTTTGGGAAAATAATTTTAACAATCATTAACGTAACCTTTGCATTGTTTTTGCCTATTTTAAAACATAACTTAATAAAATAAATAAATTATGTCAGAAAAAAAATTAGCAGGACTTTGGATTGATTCTGAAAAAGCAATTGTAGTAAAAAATCATGATGCTCAAAATGCATTCAAGTTCTTTCTTTGCAGCCCCGTAAAAGCAGAAATACAACACGGAAATTCGAGCGAAAATGCAGGGAATAATGCAGAAAGAACCAATAAAATAAAATTTTTCAAGGAAGTTGAGAGTTTGTTAACCAATTCTCAGGAAGTTTATATTACCGGACCGGGGAATATTCAGGAAGAGTTGAAACATTATCTTCATGATACTGCCCAGTTTAAAAACTTAAAAATTACTTTGGATACTTCACAGCAAATGTCTGAAGAGCAGGTTTTAGAAACAGTGAAAGAATATTTTAATGCTTAAAAAGCAAATTTTTAAAAATCCGAATATCAAATTGATATTCGGATTTTTTATTTTTTTCTTCTGTTTTTCCACTTTCTCCAGGCAAAAACCATCAAAGGAATCAACAACAAAAACGGCCAAAATGAAATAAGTCCTAATATAAAATTAACAAAACTATTCCAACCTTCTGTAATAGAATCTCCGAAACGGCTACCAAAACCAATTTTTGAAGTTGCTGAACTTCTTATTTTTTCTTTGTATAAACTTAAATTTAAAGTGCTGTAATTGACTTTGTCATCAATAAATCTCAGCCGCCCTTCCGAAACATCTATTTCATCTTCAAGCTCACGTATGTTTTCCTGAATTTCCAGAATATCTTTCGTTGTAGCTGCATTTTTCAGCATTTCTCTATACTTTTCAAGATAGATTTTCTTATTGGCCAGTTTGATAGCGACATCGGTATATTCTTCGGTTACATCGTCTGAAGATATATTTTTAGACAAAACAGAGCCAACTCCATTTGAAAAAGAATTGATAAGATCATCAAAATTTTTATGTGGAACACGTATAATAAATTCTAAGTTTTCCTCTGTATCACTGTTTCTGAAACGTTCAGTTTGTATGTAAGCGTTATTTTTCTTTATAATTTCAGTGACCTGATTTTGACCTTTTTTAATATCTCCAACCTGAATGGCCATTTCACCATTTTTTATAATTTTTTTGGAAATTGTATCGGTCTTTTTAGAAGATTCTGTTTTATTATAATTACTTGCAGCATTCGGAATTAATTTCTCACTTATTTGCAGTGGCGGCGGAATGTTTTTATCTGCTGAAACAGCGTCTTCCATTAAATCCATGTGTAATGCTTCATGGCTTTCAGATTTATTACAATTCATAAGAATAAGGAAAGGTAAAAACAAAATAATTCTTTTCATATAGTTATTGCTTTTTCTCAAAAATAAAACTTAATTATCATTATTAAGTGATTTTATGTTTTTTATTTCAGATTTCGTTTTAATTAAAGCCAATTTATTTCTTATTTTTATTGAATGAAAAAAAATCTTTTAGCAATTATATTTTTTCCTGCTTTATTTTTTGCTCAAGAAGCTCCGAAATTGACAGACGAAATGGCATTAAAATTATCAAAAAAACCTCTTCATTGCATCAATCAGGAATATCCGAACAAAACAGCTCATATTATAAATAATGAAAAAGAAGTTCCTTTAAGTCCGAAAGTTTTGCATCCGAGTTTTTACGGATGTTTCGACTGGCACAGTTCTGTTCATGGACATTGGATGCTCGTAAGGCTTTTAAAAACCAAACCAAATCTTGCTAATGCCAAAGAAATTGAAAAAATTCTTGATGAATCTTTCCAAAAGGAAAAATTGCAGGCTGAAGCAAATTATTTCACAAAATATCAATTAACTACAACATTTGAAAGAACTTACGGTTGGGCTTGGTTGCTGAAGCTGGACGAAGAACTGGCAACTTGGAATCATCCTAAAGCAAAAGTCTGGCACCAGAATTTAAAACCCGTAACAGATAAAATTTTAATTGCCTGGAAGAAATATTTACCCAAGCAAACATATCCCAACAGAACCGGCGTTCACCCCAATACCGCTTTTGCAATGGCATTTGCAATTGACTGGGCAAGAGCAAATAATGATAAAGAATTCGAAAATCAATTAATAGACAAAGCGAAATATTTTTACTTAAAAGATGAAAAAACGCCTGCTTATTTGGAGCCGGACGGTTCGGATTTCTTTTCGCCAAGTTTAGAAATTGCAGATTTGATGCGAAGAGTTCTTCCGCAAAAAGAATTTGTAAAATGGATCAATAAATTTTATGAAAAACGAAGTTTAGAAAATATTGAAAAAATCCCTGTGGTAAGCGATTTGAGCGATTATCAAACAGTACATCTGGTTGGTTTGTCGTTTTCTAAAGCCTGGTGCATGAAAGGAATTGCAAAATCACTTCCAGAAAAACATTCGCTAAAAAAAGATTTTCAGAAGACAGCCGATAAATTTTTAGTCAACGGATTGCCTTTACTGTTTCAGGGGAATTACGGCGGCGACCATTGGCTGGCGAGTTTTGCAGTTTATGCCTTGGAAGATTAATATCTGATTCCTGCTTTTTTCAGGATAAAGCTTAAAAGCCAAATAGGGCCTATCAGAAGAAACTGAAGATCTTTGAGGAAAGATGGTTTTTTACCTTCAATTTTATGACCGACAAACTGTAAAATCCATGTAATGATAAAAATGCCGGCATAGACCATCCACGATTTTTTACCAAAATTGATGTTTATAGCATAAGCAAAATGTTCCATCAAAAGCATTATAACTACCATAAGAAAGCTTATGAGTAAAGATAGTCGTACATAAAAAATAGTAACTAAAACTACAGCAATGATGCTTACAAGGCTTATACAACCAAAATAGGACGCACAAAAATGAGGAGCTGGAATCAGCGAGATAAAACCTAAAATTGTCCAGAAAATCAAAGGAACACAAATCCAGTGTATCAATTTATTGGTTGAATTTCTGTGGCTTTCTGCATATTCTGCGAAAAGTAAATCTATTTTTCTCATATAAATAATTTGGTTTACGAAAATAATAAAATTTTCAAACAGTGATCATAATATATAAAACAAATCCTTCGGCAATGCGAAGGATTTATAGCTTATTATGATTAAATTTCAAGAATCATTATTAATTTCTGAACAATTGTCTTACGTCTGCTGAATCAAAAGTATATGCTGTTGAATTTTCAGATTTATCTAATTTTTTACTGATTGTCAGTGCCCATAAAATCAATTCTTTGCAGAAGTTTTTATCTTCCTCATTGAGTTCCGAAGCATTTTCTTCGACAACCGTTGTCAACGGTGTAATGCTGTTGAGTTTGCTGTAAAATTCTTCGTCAGTATCAGTATAATTAAGTTCCAAATGATTTTTATTGAACCATTTGATTAAATCGGTGTAAGGAGTTTTGATGCCTTCTTTTTCCAATTTAGAAATTCTTGGGAAAATGCTTTCAAACTGTACCATCACGGCTTTGTCAATCAATATTTTAGCAACATAATCGGCGCCTTCCTGTTCGCCTTCGTACACCAATTCAATTTTCCCGGTAATCGATGGGATAATCGACATAAAATCCAATAAACGAACCGTAGTTTTCGGAGCATTTGTTTCTATTAAACGCAACTTCGCTGCAGCAACTAAATTTTCCATGGCACTGATCGTTAATCTCGCACTTACACCACTTTTCGAATCCACATATTCACTGTCACGGGCTGCAAAAGCAACTTCCTCCAAAAGGTTTTTCGCTAAATCAGGAATATGAATTTGGGCTTTATCTTCCGCTGAAACCTGAGCTTCCTGTTCGGTAATGTGTTTTGCCAGTTCAATTGTTTTTGGGTAATGTGTGAAAATCTGCGACCCGATTCTGTCTTTCAAAGGCGTCACAATACTTCCACGATTGGTATAATCTTCCGGATTTGCGGTAAACACAAACTGAATATCCAAAGGCATTCTCAACTGAAACCCACGAATCTGAATATCACCTTCCTGTAAAATATTAAACAGAGAAACCTGAATTCTCGCCTGCAAATCGGGCAATTCATTCAATACAAAAATCGAACGATTCGCTCTCGGAATCATTCCGTAATGTAAAACCCGCTCGTCAGAGTAGGGAAGTTTCAAAGTGGCAGCTTTAATAGGATCGATGTCACCAATTAAATCGGCAACATTTACATCCGGCGTTGCCAGTTTTTCAAAGAAACGGTTCGAACGGTGAACCCATGAAATCGGAGTTTTGTCGCCCAATTCTTCAATCAGATCTCTCGCAAATTTTGAAATCGGCCGAAACGGACTGTCGTTGATTTCCGAACCTTTTACAATCGGCATGTATTCATCCAAAAGATTGACCATGCTTCTTGCGATTCTGGTTTTTGCCTGTCCGCGCAAACCTAATAAATTGATGTGATGTCCCGCCAAAATCGCCTTTTTCAATTGTGGAACCACAGAATCTTCGTAACCCCAAAGTCCTTCAAAAACAGGTTCTTTTGCTTTGATTTTCGCAATCAAGTTCGTCTGAATTTCCTGATTGATGGTTTTATCGGTATATCCTGATTTTTTTAATTCTTTAAATGTTGTATCGTTTTTCATTTGTAATGATGTACTTTTTTGTTTTAAATAAGTGTGTTTGCGAAAAATATTTTAAAGCAAAGTCCGCAAAGATTTTTTTACTACTAACTGTTTTATTTTTCGTTCGCAAAGGTGTTCCACTCAGCAAAGGAAATTTTTAATTACTGAAAGGAATGTTTATTTTTGACTATTAAAATGACCTAGGAAGCGGAGGCGTTAAGAAATTTTAAAGAATTTCCGTTAAAGAATTTCCACTGTTTGAGCGCGCAAAAATTTTAAATCATAAAACTAATTTTCTATCGCGCGAGTTTTGGAAATTTTAGGAAATTATTTAAAATTTTAGCCGGAGTTTCCAGTCTTGAATTTTTGGTTCTTTTGTTTTAAGACAAAAGAACATCATTAAATCCTTTTTATCCTGTTCTTCTCGTAATCCTCAAAAATCATTTGTCCCAAACCTGAAAGTCCGGTCAGAAAAGCTTTTCCTTTATTTTGTGCGGTAAAAGCATTCACAAACTGACGAAGATATGGATCTTGCGCAATCATAAATGTGGTAATTGGAATTTTAAGTTTCCTTGCTTGTGCAGCTTTATTCAGACATTCGGAAACAATTCTTTGATCTAAACCTACACTGTTCATATAATATTCTCCGTTTGGAAGTTTCAGACAGCTTGGTTTTCCGTCGGTAATCATGAAAATCTGCTTGTTGGTATTTCTTTTTCTGCGAAGAATATCCATTGCCAATTCCAGTCCTGCAACCGTGTTTGTGTGGTACGGACCGACTTGCAAATAGGGAAGGTCTTTGATTTTAATCGGCCATGCTTCGTTTCCGAAAACGATAATGTCGATGGAATCTTTTGGATATTTCCGTTTGATCAATTCTACCAAAGCCATCGCCACTTTTTTGGCTGGCGTGATTCTGTCTTCGCCGTAGAGAATCATCGAGTGACTGATGTCGATCATCAAAACCGTGCTCATTTGCGCTTTGTGCTTCGTTTCTTCTACGATGAGGTCGTCCTCGGTCATTCTAAGGTCTGCAATTCCGTTGTTGATTTGGGCGTTTTTCAGACTTTCGGTCATATTGACCGTTGATAAATCGTCACCGTATTGGAAGTTTCGGTTTTCACCATCACGTTCGTCGCCGACTCCGGATTTGTTGGTTCTGTGATTTCCGATACCGCTTTTTTTGAGCTTTCCGAAAATTTGATCTAAAGCATATTCGCGCAAAGCTGCTTCCAGTTTGGCGGTCAGAATATTTTTGCCTTTACCTGTTCCGGTATTTCCGTCTTCGGAATCGTCTTCTTTTTTGATATAACCTCGCTTGATTAAATCTTCTTCAAAATCTGCAAGCGTGTATTCATCGGTGAAAATATCGTATTCTTTATCGAGCATATCGAGCCACTCAAAAGCTTCCTCAATATCACCGGAAGTGTGGGTCAGCAAGTCTTTGAACACATCAAAAACTCTGTCGAAGTGTGATATTTCTTCCGGAACGTGTTTGCTGAATGTAAAACCCTGTTGAGAATTAAATTGTTTATCTGTCATGAGATGAATCTCGTTTTTTTAGAAAATACAAGTTAGGGAAATTTTGTAGGAGTGGAGTAGTTTTAAAAATAGAAAATGTGGATGATGGTGATTTGTAAATGATATTCGATAAAGCTTGATGAAACATTTAATGATTATTAGTAACTACCATAAATATCACCATCTCTAAAACATGTCAAAATTAAAGTACCAATTTTAGAAGTTTTAAATTCAATTTCATAATCACCAGTTATGTGACTTCCTCTAATATGTCTTGGTTTTTTAAATTCAAATGTAATAAGGCCAGAATTAAGATAAGAATCAGTACTCCTGTCACTTCTGCTCATCCCTCTTTTTAAAAAGTCTTTAAAATCTACAATGTTTATTCTATTAATACTATTAACACATCTTAAAAAATCGTTGTATTCAATTTTTTCTTCAAGAAATGATTTAAATAATTTACCAATATATTCTGATTTTTCATAGTCTTCCGCATCATTCAATAAGTATAGTAATTTCTCGCCAACTTTAATTTTGTATTCGGAATCATGTTCAATCTTATTAATTTGTTTTGATCTGGATTGGTTTGAAGTGCCTTCCAATTGTTTTAAAAATGAGAGAATTTTTTTTGCAAATAATTTATCTTGAATCTCATTAATTATATTTTTCCCTTTAATTAAAAATCCTAAAATAGGAATGTCTTTAAAAGAATCATTTTCAAGAAAATTTTCGAAAGTAATATCACCAACTTCGCTTATTAGTTCTATGAAATTATCACTTTTTATTGTTTCAATTATTTCTTTTTGAAGATTCATTATTCTAAAAGTTTAAATTCAAAGATACAAACATTTCGAGCCATTGAAACGTATCTAAATAGTTTTGATTTTAGAATTAAATATAAAGGAAATCTATTTGTAAATTCCAAAAATCTTATCTTTGCCCCAATACAATTCAGCATGAAAGACTTAATGGGACGCGCAATCTGGGATTATTTCAAAAACGAAAATCCTGAAGATTTGCAGACTGAAACTTCAATTTCCGAACTTGATGAGCTTCCAGTAGACTATCTTTTCAGAGATTTTGAAGAGATGAATAAGATCGAACAAAAAGCTTTGAAATTAGCTCAGGGAAAAGTTCTGGACATTGGAGCAGGAGCTGGCTCGCATTCATTGTATCTTCAAAATGAAAGGAATTTAGATGTTACAGCATTAGATATTTCTCCAAAGGCAATTAAAGTTTGCCAATTGAGAGGAATTCAAAAAGCAGTTGCTCAGAATATGCTTGAATTTTCTGGTGGAACTTTCGACACGATTCTTTTGTTAATGAACGGAACCGGAATTTTCCAAAGCTTAAACGTGATTGATATTTACCTTCAAAAACTTTATTCGCTTTTAAATAAAAAAGGACAAATTCTGATTGACAGTACAGACATTCTGTACATGTTTGACACTGATGATGACGGAGGAGTTTTGATTCCCGCAAATGGATATTATGGTGAGTTGGATTATGTAGTTCATTATAAAAATGAATCTGAAGACCCAATTAAATGGCTGTACCTTGATTTTAATACTTTGCAAAATGCCACTGAAAATAATGGTTTCAAAATTGAAAAATTAATGCAAGATGAGGATTCTTATTTGGCAAAACTGACTAAAAAATAAATGGATTTTGTCATTGCGAGAAGCGAAGCGACGAAGCAATCTCAACTTAAAAATAATATTTAAACTTAATTTTTTTTAAATTCTTAATAGAATCTTAATGGTTAAAATTTGAAACATTAAGATGTATTTAAATTGTTAAGATTATTAAGAGATTGCTTCGTCGCTTCTCGCAATGACAGTAAAAACAAAAAAGACGCATAATTTAATGCGTCTTTTTTTATCTAAAAATATTGAAGATTATCCTATTTCAATCCCGTTTTCTACGGTTTCATCAGGCGTCACAAAAGACAATTTTCCATCAGCTTTTGTTGTCAACAACAACATTCCCTGAGATTCAATTCCTCTTATTTTTCTCGGAGCAAGATTTAATAAAATCATCACCTGCTTTCCGATTACTTCTTCAGCCGTAAAGCTTTCTGCAATTCCAGAAACAACCGTTCTTACATCAACACCTGTGTCAACAGTCAGTTTTAATAATTTATCTGCTTTCTCTACTTTTTCAGCAGTTAAAATCGTTGCTGTTCTCAAGTCGATTTTTGTAAAATCATCAAACTGTATTTCGTCTTTCATTGGGTTGGCGTTAGGGTTCGTTTTTTTATTGCTTTGTTTTGTATTTTCTAATTTTTGGATTTGAAAATCAATTACATCATCTTCAATTTTTGAGAAAAGAAGAGATGATTCGTTGATTTGATGTCCAGTTTTAATTAAGATTTTTTCATTTTTAATGTCGCTCCAATTTAATTGTGAAACATTAAACATCTTCTGTAATTTTTCTGCACTGAAAGGTAAAAACGGTTCACAAATTTGTGCTAAACCAACTGCAATTTGTGCAGCGATGAAAAGTGAATTTGCCGCCTTCTCAGGATTGTCTTTAATGGTTTTCCAAGGTTCTTCAATTTGTAAATATTGATTTCCGAATCTTGCCAAATTCATCATTGAAGTCAAAGAATTTCTGAATTCGTAGTTTTCTAAGAATTCTGAAATTTCTTTCGCTGATTTATTAATTTCCTGTAGTTCCGGTGCATTTACGTCCCCTTGAGGAACAATTCCATCATAATATTTATGAATTAAAACGGCAACTCTGTTGATAAAGTTTCCGAAAATCCCAACCAATTCAGAATTGTTTTTAGTCTGGAAATCCTTCCATGTAAAATTGTTATCCTTGGTTTCAGGAGCTGAAGAAAGCAATGCATAACGCAAAACATCCTGCTGTCCAGGGAATTCTTCCACATATTCATGTGCCCAAACTGCCCAATTTCTTGAAGTTGAGATTTTATCATTTTCAAGATTCAAAAATTCAAAGGCAGGTACATTTTTCGGCATTTTGAAATCTCCGTGAGCCTTCATCATCGCAGGGAAAATAATACAGTGGAAAACAATATTATCTTTTCCGATAAAATGAACCAAATCAGATTCTTCGCTTTGCCAGTAATCTTTCCAGTCTTTCCCGTTTTTTTCTGCCCATTCTTTAGTGAAAGAAATATAACCAATCGGTGCATCAAACCAAACATACAAAACTTTTCCGTCTGCATTTGGAAGAGGAACGGGCACTCCCCAATTCAAATCTCTGGTCATTGCACGAGGTTTTAAACCATCGGTTAACCAAGATTTTACTTGTCCGTAAACGTTCGGTTTCCAGTCGTCTTTATGACCTTCAATAATCCATTCGTTTAAGAAATCTTCATATTCATTTAAAGGTAAATACCAGTTTTTTGTTTCTTTTAAAATAGGAACATTTCCGCTCAACATCGATTTTGGATTGATCAATTCTGATGGCGAAAGGGTAGAGCCACATTTTTCACACTGATCTCCGTAAGCGTTTTCGTTACCACAGTTCGGACAAGTTCCAACGATATATCTGTCAGCTAAAAATTCATTAGCTTGTTCGTCGAAATATTGCTCAGACATTTCTTCCGAAAATTTCCCTTTTTCGTAAAGAACTTTAAAGAAATCCTGACTTGTTTCTCGATGATTAGCTGATGTCGTTCTCGAATATTCATCAAATGAAATTCCTAAATCTGCAAAAGATTTTTTGATAATTTCATGATATTTGTCGACGATATCCTGTGGTGTAACTTCTTCTTTTTTAGCTCTTATGGTGATAGGAATTCCGTGCTCATCTGATCCACAGATAAAAGCAACATCTTTTCCCGATCTTCTCTGAAATCTTGCGTAAACATCTGCAGGAATGTAAACTCCCGCCAAATGCCCAATATGAACCGGTCCGTTTGCATATGGCAAAGCCGCCGTAATCATCTTTCTGTTTGACATTTATAGTATAGTTTTAAGTCTGCAAAGATAAAAAATAAATTGCTGAATTTATTTTTGAACGTTTTTTTAATTTATTTCTCCAAAAATGGTGAGATAATTTCAACTTGTTAAACAATTGTTTAATTTTAATGATATCTTATGCGAATATTATGCTATGAATAATTCAATATAACTTATTGTGTATTAACGAAATAGATAATTTTAGTGTACTAATTTACATAAATTAAGTTAAATTTTGTATAATTTTACGATAATTATATTTTTTTTATAAATTGCAAGTCTGTTAATATTTGATTAATAAACGAAACTATATAAAAACAATATTGTGAAAAATTTTACAACGGTATTAAAAATTGCGCCTGCATTTTTATTGGCAAGCACAATGATACACGCACAGACACAAGACTCAACAACAAAGGAGAAAGCTATCGAAGAAGTTGTGTTGATTGGGTATGGAAAACAAAAGAAAACTGACTTGACGGGTTCGATTACCTCTGTATCTGCTAAAGATTTTAATGGAGGGGCTACTTCAGCAGGACAATTAATTCAAGGTAAAACACCGGGTGTGCAAATTACTAATAATAGTGGAGCCCCGGGATCAGGTACTGCAATTAGAATCAGAGGAACAGCTTCATTAAATGGAAATAATTCTCCCTTAATTGTTATAGATGGCGTTCCTCAAGATTTTGTAGGTGTAAATGGAGCTTCAGATCCATTGTCTTTGATCAATCCTAATGATATTGAAACTTTTGATATTTTGAAAGATGCATCTGCTACTGCTATTTATGGTAATCGTGCTACAAATGGTGTAATTTTGATTACGACAAAAAAAGGAAGTGCAGGAAGATTTAAAGTAAACTTCTCTACAATTGCATCTGTTTCCAGAAAAATGGGAAATGTAGATGTTTTGAGTGCTGATGAATTTAGGAATTTTGTAAATACTTACGCATCTGATGCCTATAAAGCCAGATTGGGGAATGCAGATACAAACTGGCAAGATCTAATTTATCAGGATGCTTGGGGTACAGATAATAATGTTGCTTTTTCCGGAGGTGTTAAAGGATTGCCATATCGTTTGTCAATTGGTTATAACGAACAGAATGGTATTGTGAGAACAAATTCTTTTAAAAGAACTTCAGTAGGTTTAAATCTAAATCCAAAATTCTTAGACAACCATTTATCGGTTAATTTAAGTGCAAAAGGCACTTTTACAGATAACCGATTTGCAGATGGTGGGGTTATTAAGTCTGCTACCTATTTTGATCCTACACAGCCTGTTTATTCTGGAAATTCTAATTTTGGAGGATATTATGAATGGTTGGATGCAGGTTCAATTACCGGTTTTAATGCAAATGGAACTTCCAATCCTTTAGGTTTGCTTAATGCTATCCGAGACATTTCGTCGGTGACAAGAGGTTTGGGAAATATTCAGTTGGATTATAAATTTCATTTTCTACCAGATTTACATTTTACTGTGAATGCAGGATATGATTACACGAAAAGCGAAGGAAGCAAATATGTAAATGCAGCTTATAGAGCAGGAACAGCAGATGAAGGAAGCTCAAGCTTTTACACAATGGAGAAAAAAAGCAAATTGTTAGAAACTTATTTTAATTATGTTAAAACAATTAATCCGATAAACACAAATTTGGACCTTACAGCAGGGTATTCGTATCAAAATTTCAAGACCATTATACCTCCAAGCATGACGTATAGAGGAAACGGAACCAACAGTCCCGGCTATAATTTCGCATCTGAGAACGTTTTGTTGGCCTTTTATGGGAGAGCTATTTTTACTGTAGCTAATAAGTATATCATTTCCGGATCCTTGAGAAGGGATGGGTCTTCCAGATTTTATAATGGTACAAAAGATAACCTTTGGGGTACTTTTCCTGGTGTATCTGTTGCATGGAAGCTAAACGAAGAAAATTTCTTAAAAAATATATCCTCAATAAATGCATTAAAGCTTAGATTAGGATGGGGGATAACCGGACAACAAGAGCTTCCGGGATTTGATGGGAATAGACCAAATAATTATCCTGCTTATGCTGCATATAATCCAAGCACCTCAGAAGCAAGCTATCAATTTGGAAACCAGTTTTATTTTATGTTCAGGCCCAATATTTACAATCCAAATCTAAAATGGGAAACAACTACAACCAAAAACATAGGTCTTGATTACGGATTCTTAAATAATAGAATAACGGGGTCAATTGATTTATTTGAAAAAGACACGAAAGATCTTTTGGTGGTTTCTCCGATAGCAGCAGGCGATTTAAGTAATGAGAATCTATTGAATGTTGGAAATATGGAGAATAAAGGAATTGAGGGAAGTGTAACCATTATTCCGGTAAAAAACAATAATACAACTTGGGAAGTAAGCTTCAATGCAACGCATTATAAGCCTGTTGTTACAAACCTTCTTTCAAGAGCGGATGAAAATTTTAATATACAAGTCGGAGGAATTGATGGTGGTGCAGGAAACAGAATTCAAGCTCATGCTGTTGGATATGCTCCAAATGCATTCTGGGTGTTTCAACAAGTATATGATACCAACGGAAAGCCCGTTGATGGTGCTTATGTAGATAGAAATAACGATGGTAAAATAGATACTTTTGATAAATATTATTATAAATCTACAACTCCGGACGCATTATTGGGTTTCTCAACAAAGCTTAGTCACAAAAACTGGGATTTCGCTTTAAGTGCAAGAGCTGTTTTAGGAAATTATGTTTATAATAATATGGCTTCAAATAGTTCTTTACAATCTGCGTCTACAAATCAATATTTACAAAATGTACACTCTTCAGCTCCCGTAAATCAGTTTTCTGTTCCTCAGTATTTTTCTGACATATTTGTTGAGAATGCTTCTTTTTTCAGATTAGACAACTTGAATATTGGATATAATTTTGGTGATGTATTTACCAAAAACAGCAACCTTAAGGTATATGCAATGGCGCAAAACGTATTTGTGATTACCAAATATACAGGAATAGATCCAGAGGTTTTCGGTGGGATCGACAATGGATATTATCAAATGCCAAGGATTTATTCTTTAGGCTTTAATTTTCAATTTTAATTATTTATAAGAAGATGAAAACAAATCAATTCAAATTAAAAAATATAATTTTAACAGCTTCAGCTGTTATGTTACTCTCGATGGCTTCGTGTATCAAAGACCTTGAGCAGGAGCCTATTACAGACGTTACTTCTGCAAGTATTTTTAAAGATTTTGCAAATTATCCTAATGCTTTGGCTAAACTCTATGGCGGTTTAGCAATAGGAGGACAGGTAGGTGGTGATGGTGGTGTTTATCCGGATACAGATATTAATGGTATCAATGGTGGATTTTCACAATATACAAGATTATTATATACCTTAAATGTAATTACTACTGATGAAGCAGTAATAGGCTGGAATGACGGAAATCTACATACAATGCACAAAATGACATGGGATTCATCTAATGAATTTATTGCAGCTATGTATTATAGGATTTATACTGAAATTGCATTTTGTAATGAATTTCTAAGGAATGTTACCGACGAAAAATTAGCTTCAAATAATATCGCAGGAGATAATTTGACGGAAGCAAAATATATGCGTGCCGAAGCGAGATTTTTAAGAGCGCAATCTTATTATCATGCTCTTGATATGTTTGGAAATGTACCTTTTGTAGATGAAACTTATCTGCCGGGATCTATCAATCCGCCACAAAGAATCGAAAGAGCTGCTTTATTCAATTATGTAGAACAGGAGCTTTTAGCTTGTGCTAATGATTTGAAAGATGCCAAAGCCAATCAATATGGAAGGGCAGATAAAGCCGCTGCATGGGCATTACTAGCAAGATTATACCTGAATGCAGAGGTGTTTTCCGGAACTCAAAGAAATAATGATTGTATTACTTATTGCAATAAAATTATTGGAGCCGGATATTCATTAAAACAACAAATTGTACAAGTACCTAATCCCAATAATCCTAACCAGAGTATTTCAAAAGATATAAGTTATGAAAGCTTATTTTTAGCTGATAATAATATTAATAATCCAGAAGCTATTTTGACCGTAAATTTTGATGGATTAAAAACGCAGACCAACGGAGGTACTACCTATTTGGTTCATGCTGCTATTGGTGGAACCATGTCTGCTGCTAATTTTGGAGTCGACAATGGATGGGGCGGTATCAGGACTACCAAAGCTTTTGTAAACAAATTCCCGGCAAATGGCACAGATAAAAGAGGTAGATTCCATACCGACGGGCAAAGTTTGGAAATAAATGATTTAGGCTCATTTAATGACGGATTTGCATTTATTAAATTTAAAAATATTAAAAGTGATGGAACTTCCGGTGCTCACAAAAATTGGGTTGAAGCAGATATTCCTTTATATCGCTTGGCAGATATTTATTTGATGTATGCAGAAGCCACGCTTAGAGGTGGGAATGGTGTTATGACCACTGCAATAGGCTATATAAATGATTTAAGACAAAGAGCGTATGGAAATACAAACGGAAACGTCACTTCTATCAATTTAGACTTTATTTTGGATGAAAGATCAAGAGAATTATCTTGGGAAACCACAAGAAGGTCAGATCTTATAAGATTTGGTAAATTCACTACGGCTGATTATCTATGGCCGTGGAAAGGTAATATAAAAGATGGGAAAGCTGTGGAAAGCTATAGAAATCTTTTTCCGATTCCGGCAAAGGATATTGTTGCAAATCCTAATCTTCAACAAAATCCGGGTTACTAATAAAAAACACTATTAAAATGAAACAATTATTTAGATTATTAACAATAGCTTTCATAGGTTTTTTGACTATTTCTTGTGAAAAAGATGAAGATCAAGCTATTCTAAACGAAGTAACTCAAGCTAAAGTCTCTTCTGATAAAACGGCTGTAGTATTAAGCGAAATTATAGGAGGTAATTCAGCTATAACTTTCACATGGGTAAAACCAGTGTTTAATATAGCAGTAGTTCCGACACAGCAAATAGAGTTTGGAATAAAAGGAAACAATTTTAAAAACAGTATTGCACTTGATGCAGGAACTGAACTTACTAAATCAATAACTCATGTAGAATTAAATGCTGTAATGTATAGTTTAGGTGCTACACCCGATGCTACCAATCAAATTGAGGCGAGATTAAAAACAAATGTTGGTTCCGCACCTTTCTATTCTAATGTCATTAATTTAATAATCACTCCTTACACTCCAAATCCGGATTTGGTTTATCCTAAAATCAATGTTCCGGGAGGGTACGCTGGAGCGGCAGGTTATGCAGATTGGGACCCTGCTAATGCACCAAATTTATTTTCACCAGAAAAAAATAGTCAGTACAGAGGATTTATTTATGTTACTGCTCCAAACAGTGAATATAAATTTACGATCAACCAAGATTGGGCTGGAGATAAAGGTGATGACGGAACTTTCACAGGAAAACTACTCGAATCAGGAGAAGTTAATATAAAAGCTCCAACAGCAGGAACTTATTATATAAAAGTTGATTGGGCTGCAAATACCTATTCTTCTATAGCCGCCAACTTCGGAATTATTGGTGACGCGACTCCTACAGGATGGAACTCTGATACAGATTTTGTTTACAATCCTTCTACAAAGAAATATGTGATTAATTCAATTGCTTTAAGTAGTACAGGATTGTTTAAATTCAGAGCAAATAACGACTGGTTGATTAAATTCCAGCCACAGGCTTCAGATCAGACTTTGACTTCAGGAGCGAGTGTTGTCACTTATTTAAACTCTGAAAATACAGTAACTGGAGATCCCAATTACAAAGTTGATGTTGCAGGAAACTATAAAATCGAATTAGATGTACATAATTCAGCAAATTATAAGTTAACTGTTACGAAATTGTAAAATATATTGAATTTACATAGCAAACTGTTGCTTTTCGGCAGCAGTTTTTTTATTTTTAAAGTTTATAATAATCAATATGAAGAAAATGACAATCGGGGCACTTTTGCTCTCAATGATGTTTGCGGGTGTGAATGCACAATCTTTGAAATCACCGGACGGAAAATTTGAAATGAATTTCCAACTGAAAGGTGGGATACCTTATTACAACCTTAAATATAATGGAAATGTAGTCGTTGAAGACTCAAAATTGGGGTTGAGGTTGTTCAAAGATACTTCTATAAAATTTGCTTCCGAAATTGCAAAACCTGAAGATGCTAAGTTTGATTTGAACAATGGTTTCGCCAAAACAGACGAAAAAAGAGATTCTAAAAATGAAACCTGGCAGCCTGTGCTTGGTGAAAAGAAAAATTATATCAATCATTATAATGAATTGGCGATTACGCTGAATCAGGCTTCTACTGATAGAAATATTATTGTAAAATTCAGATTGTTTAATGACGGTTTGGGATTCAGGTATGAATTTCCGCAGCAGAAAAATCTGAATTATTTTGTGATCAGAGAAGAAGATTCTGAAATCGATTTCCCGACAGACATGAAAGCTTGGTGGATGGTTGCAGATTACGATTCTCAGGAATATCAATATCAGGAAACAAAAATCTCTGAAATTCCGGCAAGATGGGGCAAAGCTTATGATGCCAATGCTTCACAAACATTGGTTAAAAACGCTGTTCAATCTCCTTTGATGTTAAAAAAAGAAGGTAAAAATCCTCTATACATCAATGTTGCGGAGGCTGCGGTTTTGGATTATCCTGCTTCACATTTAGAAGTTGATGCTCAGAATTTTAAATTCAAAACACATCTTACTGCCGATCGACAAGGCGCAAAAGGATATATTCAAACAGCTTCAACAACGCCTTGGAGAACGATTATTGTTTCGCCAAAAGCAGAAGAAGTGATGGATTCAAAAATGATTTTTAATCTTAACGAACCAACAAAATATACCAACACTTCATACATCCATCCGACAAAATATATGGGTGTCTGGTGGGAAATGATTATTGGAAAGTCTCAATGGGCGTATTCTACGGAAACAAATGTTCATTTGGATAAAACAGATTTTTCAAAATTAACTCCAAACGGAAAACATGCAGCCAACAATACAAAAGTTAAAGAATATATCGACTTTGCTGCTGAAAACGGTTTTCAAGGATTATTGATTGAAGGCTGGAATATAGGTTGGGAAGACTGGTTTGGGCATTCAAAAGAATATGTTTTTGATTTTATCACGCCTTATCCGGATTTTGATATTAAAATGTTGAATGAATATGCACATTCTAAAGGAATTAAGCTAATCATGCATCACGAAACTTCTGGTTCGGCAACGAATTATGAAAGATGGGCAGATAAAGCTTTCAAATTAATGAATAAACATGGTTATGATGCGGTAAAAACAGGTTATGTAGGCGACATTATACCAAGAGGTGAACATCATTATTCTCAATGGACGATCAATCATTATTATAGAATTGCCGAAAAAGCAAACGAATATAAAATCATGATTAATTCTCATGAATCTGTGCGTCCGACGGGAGAAAGCCGTACGTATCCAAACTGGATTTCTGCTGAAGCAGCTCGCGGAACGGAATACGAAGCTTTTGGAGGAAACAATCCCGATCATCAGACGATTCTTCCGTTTACAAGATGGATGGGAGGCTCGATGGATTATACACCGGGAATCTTCCAGACAAAACTCGATTATTATTTTCCAGGTGACACCCGTTTTGTGAAAACCACTTTAGCTAAACAATTGGCGCTTTATGTGACGATGTATATGCCACTTCAGATGGCGGCCGATTTGCCGGAAAACTACAAAAAACACATGGATGCTTTCCAGTTTATCAAAGATGTGGCGGCAGATTGGGATGATACAAAAATATTGTCGGCTGAGCCTGGAGATTATGTAATCACCGCGAGAAAAGCAAAAGGTACAGAAAACTGGTTTGTAGGCGGAATTACTGACGAAAACAAGCGTGATTATACCGTAGATTTTTCTTTCCTGGATAAAGGTAAAAAGTATGAAGCGACCATTTATGAGGATGGAAAAGATGCAGATTACATCAACAATCCGCAAAGCTATCATATTTACAAAAAACAGATTACAAGCAAGTCTAAAATCAATTTCAAAATGGTAAGAAGTGGAGGATTTGCCATTTCAATCAAGCCTGTAAAATAAAAATTCCCCCTTCTCTGGAGGGGTGGATTTGAGTGCAGCGAAAAAGACGGGGTAGTTAATAAGAACTTAAGATTTTTAGGAGCTATTTCCCGCTTTCCGCTATATCTTTTTTGTTACGACCTCCGCTTCGCTCCGGTCGCAACAAAAAAGGATGCCGCTGCAATCAGGGCTAAGAAAACTGTATACAATCAACTTTGTCAATCAAAGATTCGACGTAACCAAATTCGAACTTTGATCTGACAAAGTTTTTAAAAACTTAGAAATGAAAAAATTATACACCATTTTCACGCTTTCGGTGGCTTCAATCGCTTTTTCACAAATTCAGAAAGTAGAACCTGCTTTTTGGTGGAAAGGAATGAAAAACCCCGAACTTCAGATATTAGTTTACGGAAAAGATATTGCCAAAAATGAAATCGAACTTTCAGACGGAATTCAGGTAAAAGAAATTCAGAAAGTTGAAAATCCGAATTATGTTTTTGTAACAGTCAATACCAACGAAATCAATGTTCCGAAGTTCAAAATCAATATTAAAAACGGCAAAAAGAATATTGATTCTTATACTTACGAATTAAAGCAAAGAAATCCAAATTCCGCAAACAGAGAGTCTTTTACGTCAAAAGATGTGATGTATTTGATCATGCCCGATCGTTTTGCAAACGGCGACGAAAAAAATGATTCAACCCCGAATTTAATCGAAAAAGCAAACAGAAATCTTCCCAACGGAAGACACGGCGGAGATTTACGCGGAATTATCAACAATCTCGATTATATTCAAAATCTTGGTGCAACTGCAGTTTGGTTAACGCCAGTGAATGAAGATAACGAAAAAGTCTATTCGTATCACGGCTATGCCCAAACTGATTTATACAAAATCGACGAACGCTACGGAACCAACGAAGAATACAAAGAGCTTTCGCAAAAACTAAATAAAAGAAACATGAAGCTGGTGATGGATTATGTCACCAATCATTGGGGAGTTTCACATTGGATGATCAAAGATTTGCCGACAAAAGACTGGATTCACTGGTTCAATGATGGTGAAAACGGCTTTAAACGCTCCAATTACAAAACGACAACTCAATTTGACACAAATGCATCTGAAATCGACAAAAAAGTAGCTTTAGATGGATGGTTTGATACAACGATGCCCGACATCAATCAGAAGAATCCTTTGGTTTTAAAATATTTAACCCAAAATGCAATTTGGTGGATCGAATATGCGGAATTAGGAGGTTTCCGTGTAGATACATATCCTTACAACAATAAGGAGGCGATGGCGAAATGGGCAAAAGCGATCACCGATGAATATCCGAAATTCAATATTGTGGGTGAAGCATGGTTGTACACTTCTGCACATATTTCTGCTTGGCAAAAGAACTCAAAAATAGGGGAAGCTGCCAATTATAATTCCAATTTACCGTCGGTAATGGATTTTACATTGTATTCCGAAATGCCGAAAGCTTTAAAGGAAAAAGAAGGTTGGGATACAGGAATGAACCGCATTTATAACAGCTTTACCAGCGATTTTCTTTACCCTGACATCAATAATATTCTAGTTTTCTTTGAAAATCACGACACAGAAAGATGGAATGAGATATTTAATAATGACCCGAAAGCCTATAAATTAGGATTAACTTTAATTTCAACTGTTCGTGGAATTCCGCAAATTTATTACGGTTCAGAAGTCGGAATGCGTGGCGATAAAAATAAAGGTGGTGACGCAGATATTCGAAGAGATTTTCCGGGCGGCTGGAAATCGGATAAGGTCAATGCTTTTAATCCCGCAAACCAGACTACTGAACAAAAGGAATTTTATCAGTTTACACAGAAATTATTGAATTGGAGAAAAGGAAAAGAAGTCATTCACACCGGGAAAACTAAAAATTTCGTTCCCCAGAATAATGTTTTTGTGTATTTTAGATACAACGAAAAAGAATCTGTAATGATAATTCTGAATAATAATGAAAAGGATGAAAATTTGGATTTAAAACGTTTTGCAGAATCTCTGAACGGATTTTCAAAAGGGAAAGAAGTGATTTCCGAAAAAGAAATTTCTTTGCAAAACACTTTGACAATTCCTGCAAAAACTTCGATGATTATTGAATTGAAAAAATAAAATTGAATAATGTTTGAACCAAAGCTCTTTTTGTAGAGATGCTTACAACATGACAAATTGAAAGAATTATAATAATTAATTATGAAAAAAACTACCATATTTTTTGCCTTAATACTTTTTGTAACAACCTTTACAACATTTTCGGCTCAGTCAAAATTTGAAAAAGAGAAAACAGAAATTGCCAAAATGCTTGACGATTTCAATATTGCCGCAGCAAAAGCCGATTATGCCGGTTATTTCAATTATTTCGCTGACGAATCTACTTTTATCGGAACGGACGCTACGGAAGTTTGGAATAAAAAAGAATTCATGGCTTGGGCAAAACCTTATTTCGACAAACAACAAACTTGGAATTTCACTTCTCTGAAAAGAAATATCTATTTCAGTAAAGATGGAAAACTAGCTTGGTTTGACGAGTTATTGGATACCCAAATGAAAATCTGTCGCGGCTCAGGAGTTGTGGAAAAGATCAACGGACAATGGAAAGTGAAGCAATATGTGCTTTCAATGACTGTGCCTAATGAAATTGTAGACAAAGTAGTTGATGAAAAGACAGAAATTGAAGATAAATTGATCCAAAAATTAAAAACAAAATAATGGAGCCACCGCACAGTACACTTTCAAGAAAGAAAAAACCAAATCTTTCCATGTCTCAAATCATTAATATGAGCATGGGTTTTTTGGGGATTCAGATGGCTTTTGGGTTACAAAACGGAAATGCGAGCAGAATTTTGGCCAATTTCGGGGCAGACGTTCACGAATTGTCATGGTTTTGGCTGGTTGCGCCGGTCACAGGATTGATCGTTCAGCCGATTATCGGGCATATGGGCGACAATACATGGAGCCCGCTCGGAAGAAGAAAGCCTTACTTTTTGATCGGAGCTGTTTTATGTGCGATTGGCTTGGTTTTGCTTCCGAATGCTGCATCTGCAACGCAAATGATGGCTGCAAATGTTTTGTTATTGGCCGTGATTTTCCTGGCGATGATGGATGCTTCCATCAATGTAGCAATGGAACCCTTTCGTGCTTTAGTCGGAGATATGCTGCCTAAGCATCAGGGAACAATCGGTTTTTCCGTTCAGACTATTTTAATCGGAATCGGAGCCGTAATTGGATCTTATTTGCCGGATTGGTTAACGAAATTAGGTGTTTCCAACGTTGCTCCTGCGGGTTTTGTTGCAGATAATGTGATTTATGCTTTTTATTGCGGAGCCGGAATTTTATTGCTGACCATTCTTTACACTATTTTCACTACAAAAGAGTATTCACCGAAGGAGTTTGCAGAATTTGAAGGTGGAAAAGAAATCGTAGAAGAGCCTTCAAAATTCAGTGATATTTTTAAAGATTTTGCTAAAATTCCGCCATTAATGAAGAAATTAGGATTAGTACAATTCTTTTCCTGGTTTTCATTATTTACGATGTGGGTTTTTACAACAAGTGCTTTGGCGACTCATCATTTCGGGCTTTCTCCGGAAGATACACATTCAATTGATTTCAATAAAGCAGGAGATTTGACAGGAAAATTATTTGGAATGTATAATCTTTGGGCGATTCCGTTTGCATTTTTATTAACACCAATTGCTAAATTGATTGGTAAAAAACAAACTCACGCTTTAGCTCTTCTTTGCGGCGGATTGGGATTGATTTCAATGTATTTTATTAAGGATACAAAACTTCTTTGGGTTTCAATGATCGGGCTTGGTTTTGCCTGGGCAAGTATTTTGGCAATGCCTTATGCGATGCTGATTGATGCAATTCCGCAAAAGAAAATGGGGGTTTATATGGGGATTTTCAATTTCTTTATTGTAATTCCGCAGATTATAAACGGACTTTTTGGTGGTCCGATCGTAAAAGGAGCTTTTGAAAATTATGCGATGGATTATGTTGTGGTCGGCGGGATTTCTATGCTTTTAGCTGCTCTTCTGACAATGATTTTAATAAAAGCCAACGATGATGAAACTCCTGAAGAAATAGAAGAAGAAATTCAGCAGGTACACTTTTAAAAAAAACTTCAATATCAATAAACGAACTTCGGTTCGTTTTTATTTTATTTAAAACATTTGAAAGTTTTGTTCAATGGAAAATTTCACTATAAATCTTAATAATATCAATGCTTTAGAAGAAATAAATTTTTAAAAACAGGATCTTTCAAAAGAAAATACAAAATATTCCGTTTAATTCTTAAATTTGACTGATGCGAAAGAATCTTTATCTCATTATTATATCATTTTCTCTTGTGAGTTGCTATACTTATCAGGTTAAAAAACAAGTGGATCCAGCAATCGATAATAAGCCGGAATCTAAAAAGACTGCAGCTACACAATCGAAAAAAATAACAGATGAATCTCAAAGTCTGAATTCACAACAAACATCTGTTCCGATCAATATTCAGGAGAAGCTGGCACCTAATAAAAATGTTAAAATTGACGTTGAAGGCAAAACGTATAAAATAATAGTTGACCGCTGGGAAAGTGATAGTCTGGTGGCACATCCGGTTCATAAACCTGAAAAAATTCTGAAATTCCATAAGAACCAGATTAATGTTGAGAAAATTGCTGAAAAACGCTTTTCACAACCCATCGCTGATATTATTACTGTTGTTGCTTATACCGGTATTGGTGTTGCAATTTGGACTCTTTTGAACTAATTTTACCCTAAACTTAAAACCTATTTTCCCGTTCTTATCCTACGTCAATATTTTTAAAGTCTGCATCATGTAAATTTGTATCATAAATAAAAGATATGAAAACAATATATCACAAAGCAGATTCAAGAGGTCATGCAGATCACGGCTGGTTAAATTCTTATCATACATTTAGCTTTGCCAATTATCAAAATCCCGAAAGATCAAATTTTGGAGTTTTAAGAGTTTTGAACGACGATACCGTTTCCCAGGGAATGGGCTTCGGAACGCATCCTCACAGAGACATGGAAATTATTTCTATTCCGTTGGAAGGCGATTTGGAACATAAAGATTCAATGGGAACAACTGCCATTATCAAAAAAGGAGAAATTCAGGTGATGAGCGCAGGAACAGGCGTAATGCACAGCGAATACAACAAAAATAAAGATGAAGCGGTAAAATTCTTGCAAATATGGATTTTCCCAAGAGAAGTTGGAGTTGAACCAAGATACGATCAAAAAAGTATTAAAGAAGGTGAGAAAATAAACGGTTTTCAGCAGATTTTGTCACCAAACAAAAATGACGATGGAGTTTGGATTCATCAGGATGCATGGTTCAATTTAGCGAATTTCACTGAAGGAAACGGAAAAAATTATATGCTAAACAAAAAAGGAAATGGAGTTTATGCTTTTATTTTAAAAGGAAGCGCAAAAGTAGGCGACAGGATTTTAAACGAAAGAGACGGATTAGGGATCTGGGATACTCAAAGTTTCAACATCGAAGCGGTTGAAGACGCAGAAATCCTTTTAATGGAAGTTCCAATGGAATTGCCTTCTTATCTTAAATAATAACTAAATTTGTAGCCTTAAAAATCAGAAGAATAATGAAAATTTTAGCAATATCAGGAAGCAATTCCGGAGTTTCAATAAACAAACAATTAGTAACTTACGCTGCAACACGATTCGAAAACGCAGAAGTGGAAATTGTTGATATGAACGATTTTGAAATGCCAATTTACAAGCATGAAAGAGAAATAGCAGATGGAGTTCCCCAACAGGCAAAAGATTTTGCAGCGAAAATTGACAGCGCAAATATATTGTTGGTTTCTTTACCTGAACACAACGGAACTTATTCAACAGCGTTTAAAAATGTATTCGATTGGGTTTCAAGAATCAAAGAAAGAGCGGTCTGGAACGAGGTGCCGATGCTGCTAATGTCTTCCGCACCTGGAGCGCGAGGAGGAGCGGGAGTTTTGGAAGCTGCATCAAAGCGTTTCCCTCTTCACGGTGGAAGTATTGTAGACACTTTTTCATTACCTTTCTTTAATGATAATTTTGATAAGGCGGCACAGAAAATTTCTAATGAAGAGAAAGACAACGAATTAAGAGATAAAATCAAGAAGATTTCGGCCGTTGAATCGATCCTTGAAAAATAGATTTGAATATTAATTTAAAATTAATATCTTTGCAAAAAGAAAAAAGAATGAAATTTCAGTCCACTTTCAAAGAATGTTTCTCTATAAAAGGAAAAACTGTGGGCACTGAAATTCTAAGATAAAATAACGGCCGATAATCTACCAAGATTGTCGGCTTTTTTGTTTTCTAAATTTGAATAAAGTTTGAAATAAATTTCTAAAAGTAGACATGAGCAACACGTACAAATCAGCAGGAGTAGACAAAGAGGAAGGATATAAAACCGTTGACAAAATTAAAAAAGCAGTCGGCGAAACTCACAATTCCAATGTATTGAATCATTTGGGAAGTTTTGGAGCTTTCTATGAAATCGGAGGATATAAAAATCCTGTTTTAGTTTCAGGAACGGATGGAGTGGGAACGAAACTGAAAGTAGCTTTAGACTCAAAAAAATACGATTCTATTGGTGTAGATTGTTTTGCGATGTGTGCTAATGATATTCTTTGCCACGGCGCAAAACCATTGTTCTTTTTAGATTATCTGGCTTGCGGAAAACTGGATTCTGAGATTGCTGCCGAGATTGTTTTGGGAATGGTTGCAGCCTGTAAAGACAACAATTGTGCTTTGATCGGTGGCGAAACTGCCGAAATGCCCGGAATGTATAAGCCCGGAGATTACGATGTTGCAGGATTTTGTGTAGGAATTGTTGAAAAAGATCAGATTATTGACGGATCCAAGATCAAAGCAGGAGATAAAATTATCGCTTTGCCAAGTTCAGGATTCCATTCAAACGGGTTTTCTTTGGTAAGAAAAGTTTTTCCTGATTTTAACGAAGAATTTGAAGGAAAGCCTTTATACGAAACACTTTTAGTTCCGACAAGATTATATTATAAAGATATCCATAAGGTTCTTGAAGAAATGAAAGTTTCAGGAATTGCTCACATTACAGGAGGTGGTTTATACGAAAATATTCCAAGAATTATTGGTGAAGGATTATGCGCTACAATTGATGCTTCAAAAATCAAAATTCCAAGTATCATGCTTGAATTAGAGAAAAGAGGCGGTGTCGCTCGTGAAGAAATGTTCGGAACATTCAATATGGGTGTTGGGATGATCGTTGTGGTAGACGCAGAACATGCTGAAAAAGTTTTACATCTTCTTGATGATGCTTACGAAATCGGAGAAATCACAGAAGGAAGCGAGAAGATAGATTTAAAATTCTAAAAGACATGAGATTTAAGATATCAGAAACTAGACTTTTAGTCTAAAATCTAATATCTGAAATCTAATATCTAAATTAATGAAAAATATAGTCATTTTAGTTTCAGGTTCAGGAACCAATCTTCAGAGAATTATCGATACGATTGATAATGGAGAAATTCAGAATACAAAAATATCTTTGGTGGTTGCAGACAGAGAATGTTACGGATTGGAAAGAGCCAAAAACCATAATATAGAAAACGTTCTGATTCCGAGAGGAAAAAACTTTAGCAGCGAATTGAGCAAAATCATCCCTGAAAATACAGATTTAATTGTATTGGCAGGATTTTTATCAATCTTAAAACCTGAATTTTGTGAAAATTGGAATAGTAAAATAATTAATATTCATCCGGCTTTGCTTCCGAAATTTGGAGGAAAAGGAATGTGGGGACATCATGTTCATAATGCGGTAATTGAGGCTAAAGAAAAAGAAAGCGGAGCAACCGTACATTTTGTAACGGTCGGAATTGACGAAGGAGAAGCGATTCTTCAAAAATCATTCGAAATTACAGAAAATGATACTCCGGAAACGTTGGCAGAAAAAGTTCATAAAATAGAATATGAAATTTTTCCAAAAGCCATTAATAAAGTTTTAGGAAATTAAAATAACACAAAAAAAATACAAAAATGATGCGTTTTCTTACCTTTTTTTTAATGATGCTGATGATATTTTCATGTAAACCAAATCCTGAAAAAAATGTTGTTTCTACCACAGAATTTTTCAATTATGGTGATTCAATCGAATCGGGCGGCGTGAGAATGATTCCTATCAATACTCCAAAAGGTAAGTTTAATGTTTGGACGAAACGCTTCGGAAACAATCCAAAAATAAAAATATTGCTGTTACACGGCGGTCCGGCTATGACCCACGAATACATGGAATGTTTTGAAACATTTTTTGGAAGAGAAGGTTTTGAGTTTTACGAATATGACCAATTGGGTTCTTATTACAGCGATCAGCCGAAAGATAACAGCCTTTGGACGACGGAAAGATTTGTAGAAGAAGTCGAGCAGGTGCGTAAAGCAATTGGCGCAGACAATTCCAATTTTTATATTTTAGGGAATTCTTGGGGCGGAATTTTAGCAATGGAATATGCCTTAAAATACCAAAAAAACTTAAAAGGTCTTTTGGTTTCCAATATGATGGCAAGCGCACCGGAATACGGAAAATATGCTGAAAAGGTGCTTGCAAAACAAATGAAACCCGAAATATTAGCGGAAATAAAAGCTTTGGAAGCTAAAAAAGATTTTAGCAATCCTCGATATATGGAACTGCTTATTCCCAACTTTTATCACGAGCATGTTTGCCGTTTAAAAGAATGGCCGGATGCACTTAACCGTTCTTTGAAGCATACGAATGGAGAAATTTATACTTTGATGCAGGGACCAAGTGAGTTTGGAGTAAGCGGTCGTCTTGAAAACTGGGACATCAAAAACCGTTTGAAAGAAATAACAGTTCCTACATTAATGATCGGAGCCAAATATGATACAATGGATCCAAAAGCAATGGAAGAACAAAGCAAACTGGTGAAAAACGGAAGCTATCTTTATTGTCCGAACGGAAGCCATTTGGCAATGTGGGACGATCAAAAAGTATTTATGAATGGCGTGATTAAGTTTATTAAAGATGTAGATTCCGGCAGTAATAAAAACAATTAATAAAGTTAAAGAACGCAATATTTATTATGGCTGTCATGCTGAGCGTAGTCGAAGCATCTTCAAAATAAAATACCTTTAAAGCTTAGAAAAAAAATATTTCGAAAAATTAAAAAAAAATCTAAGTAAAATAAAGTAATTCCGGAGGTGAAAGAACCGGAATACAGTTTGAAATAGCTGTAAAAAGTAAAATTGAAAGTAAAAAAGTCCTGAAGGGACGATTTAAACAAGCATAGGAAAAAATCCTATGGAAAAAAATTGAAAAGAAAATGAGTAAAAAGAGAGTTTTAATCAGTGTTTCTGACAAAAGCGGATTGACGGAATTTGCACAGTTTTTAGAATCCCAAAATTATGAATTGATTTCTACAGGAGGAACGTTCAAGCATTTGAAAGAAGCTGGTTTAAATCCAATTCAGATTGATGAGGTGACCGATTTTCCTGAAATGTTGGACGGAAGAGTGAAAACATTGCATCCGAAAGTACATGGCGGATTATTGGCTGTTCGTTCCAATGAAGAGCACATGAAAACTGTTCAGGAACACGGAATTGGCTTGATCGACATGGTGATCGTGAATCTTTATCCGTTTTTTGAGAATGTGAATAAAGACATTTCTTTACACGAAAAAGTAGAATTTATCGACATCGGAGGACCTTCAATGCTTCGTTCGGCGGCTAAAAACTTTGATTCTGTAACGGTAATTACTGATGTTGAAGATTACGCAGCAGTAAAAATCGAAATGGAGCAAAACGGTGATACATACATTGAAACTCGTAAAAAATTAGCCGGAAAAGTATTCAATCTTACTTCAGCGTATGATGCGGCTATCTCAAGAATGCTTTTAGAAGAAGATTATCCTACTTATCTTAATGCTTCTTACAAAAAAGTTTCTGACTTAAGATATGGCGAAAACCCTCATCAAACGGCAGCTTATTATGTTTCTACTTTCGAAAATGGTGCAATGAAAGATTTTGAGCAGTTGGGAGGTAAAGAATTGTCTTTCAACAATCTTCGCGATATGGATCTTTGCTGGAAAGTAGTAAATGAATTCAAAGAAGAAATGGCTTGTTGTGCGGTAAAGCATTCTACACCTTGTGGAGTGGCGATCGGAACTTCCGCTCTGGAAACGTATAAAAAAACTTTCGAATGTGATCCGGTTTCTATTTTCGGAGGAATCGTTGCTGCAAATTTCAAAATTGATGCTGCAACTGCTGAAGAATTAAATAAAACTTTCCTTGAAATCGTAATGGCGCCTGATTTTGATGAAGATGCTTTAGAAATTTTAAGAAAAAAGAAAAATTTAAGAATTATAAAAATAGTTAATCCTGTTTCCGACAAGCAAACTTGGGTGAAGGTTGACGGTGGAATATTGGTTCAGGACAACGACAGTATTTTCTCAGACGATATTAAAGTAGTTACTGAAACTCAACCTACAGACGAACAGAAAAAAGCATTATTGTTCTCTCAGAGAGTGGTAAAATACGTGAAATCCAACGCAATCGTCGTTTCAAACGGGATTCAGGCTTTCGGAATCGGCGGCGGCCAGGTGAACAGAATCTGGGCAACTCAACAGGCCATCGAAAGAGCAAAAGAAAAGTTTTCGGGAGAATTGGTTTTGGCTTCTGATGCATTTTTCCCTTTCCGCGATGTGGTAGATTTCTGCGCTCAGCAAGGAATTACAGCAATCATCCAGCCGGGAGGAAGTGTGAAAGATCAGGATAGTATTGAAGCGGCAAATGAACACAAAATTCCGATGATGTTCACGGGTGTTAGACATTTTTTCCATTAATTAAAATAGAATTAAAATCATATTTTGAGATTGTATTTATAGCATTCAAAATTATATATTTGTAAATTATAGACTTGTTAATTAAATAAAGTATGAGAATATTAATCATAGGTGAAGGTGGAAGAGAATCTGCACTGGCAGCTAAGCTTCAAAAAGACGCAAGAGTTACTAAAATGTTTTTTGCCAACGGAAACGCATCTACGGATGCAATCGGGCAGAATGTTCATTTGTCGGAGATTAAAGAATTAAGGGATTTTGCTATAAAAGAAAAAGTAGATCTTACGATTGTAGGTCCTGAAGCTCCTTTGGTAGCCGGCTTAAAGGATGAATTTAAAAAGCACGATCTTAAAGTTTTCGGTCCCAACCAGAAAGTTGCAAGCCTTGAAGGAAGTAAAGCTTTCTCCAAGAGATTTATGCAGACCTATGATATCAAAACAGCAAAAGCTGTGGTATTTGATTCTTATAACGAGGCAAAAGAATACGTTAAAACACAGGAATATCCTTTGGTAGTAAAGGCGAGTGGCTTGGCAGGCGGAAAAGGTGTGGTGATTTGCGATACTCTTGAAGAGGCTGAAGCTACGATTCATGACTTTATGATCCGTAGAATTTACGGTGATGCAGGAATTCGTTTGGTAATTGAGGAATATTTACATGGTTTTGAGGCTTCAATCATTGCATTCTCGAACGGTGAAAAATTGTTTCCTTGTATTGCTGCAAAAGATTATAAAAAAGCAGGAAACGGTGATACAGGACCAAATACAGGAGGTATGGGTTCGGTAGCACCAAGTCCGGAATTTACAGCAGAACATCAGGCAGATTTCGAAAAAAATATTTTAGAACCAACTATTAAAGGTCTTAAAGCGGAAGGTTTCAGCTTTAAAGGAATTATTTTCTTCGGATTGATGGTCACTAAAAACGGAACTTATCTTTTAGAATACAACATGAGATTTGGAGATCCGGAAACTCAGGTTTTGATGGCTTTAATGGAAAACAATCTTTTGGACGTCATCAACGATTGTATGAACGGAAAAGATATCGAGCTTAAATTTAAAGACGAAAAAGCTGTTTGTCTTGTTATGTGTTCAGGAGGTTATCCAAGGAATATCGAAACTGGTTTTGAAATTGTAGGAGAAGATAAGGTAAAACACAGCCAGCTATTATATGCCGGAGCTGTCAGAAAAGGAAAGAAAGTGGTTTCCAACGGTGGAAGAGTGCTGAATATCGTTGCAACAGGTGCTACTTACGAAGAGGCTCGTAAAAAAGTTTATGAAGATGCGCTTCCGGTTCACTTTGATTACAGTTTCTACAGAGAAGACATCGGAAAATTTTAAATAAATCATGAAAAAAGATTTGGAATTTCCCAAGTCTTTTTTTGTAAAACAATTTAGATATCATTTAAGAATAATAAATAAAAAATGAATAACGGTATTATCATATTAGATTTCGGATCACAATACAATCAGCTTATCGGAAGAAGAATCCGTGAGATGGGTGTATATTCTGAAATTTTACCTTTCAATACACCTTTAGAAACAATATTAGAAAAACAACCAAGAGGAATTATCCTTTCCGGCGGGCCAAGTTCTGTGAATGCGGAAAACGCTCATCTGGTTGAAAAAGAATTGTACGAACAGGGAATTCCTGTATTGGGAATATGCTACGGAATGCAGCTTACCGCACATCTTTTAGGTGGAAAAGTGCATAAAGGTGTAAAAGGTGAATACGGAAAAGCTCATTTAGACATTGTAAAAGAAAGTTCTTTATTAAAAGGTGTTACAAACAATTCTATCGTTTGGATGAGTCATTTTGACGAAGTGGGAGAGTTGCCTGCAGGTTTTGAGCTAAATGCAAAATCCGGTGTAATTGCTTCGATTTCTAATGAAGAAAGAAAAATCTATTGTGTACAGTTTCACCCTGAAGTTTCCCATACGGAAGAAGGCGGGAAGATGCTTGAGAATTTTGTTTTCGCAATCTGTGATGCAGAAAAAAACTGGAAACTTACCAATTATATTGAAAAAACAGTTGAAGAAATCAAAGAAAGAGTAGGAGATAACAAAGTTATTCTTGGTCTTTCAGGCGGTGTAGATTCTTCTGTTGCTGCGGTTTTGATTCACAAAGCGATTGGTGATCAGCTTCAGTGTATTTTTGTAGACACGGGACTTCTTAGAAAGGATGAAGACATAAAAGTAATGGAAAATTATGGAGAACATTTCCATATGAACATTAAGTTGGTTGATGCTAAAGAAAGATTTTTATCAAAATTAGCAGGAATAGACGATCCTGAACAAAAAAGAAAAATCATCGGAAACGAATTCGTTCATGTTTTTGATGAAGAATCACATAAAATTGAAGGAGCTAAATTCTTAGCTCAAGGAACAATCTATCCGGACGTTATCGAAAGCCAGTCTGTAAACGGACCTTCTGCGGTGATCAAATCTCATCACAACGTTGGTGGGCTTCCCGAAGAAATGGAATTTGAATTGCTGGAACCGTTAAGAGAATTGTTTAAAGATGAAGTAAGAAAGGTGGGTGAAGAATTGGGTATTCCTCATCATTTGGTACACAGACATCCTTTTCCGGGACCGGGTTTGGGAATCAGGATTTTGGGTGCTGTAGACGCAGAAAAAGTGAAAATCTTGCAGGAAGCAGATGATATTTTTATCGAAGAATTGTATAAAAACGATTTGTATGAAAAAGTTTCTCAGGCTTTTGTAGTTTTACTTCCGGTGAAATCTGTTGGTGTAATGGGCGACGAAAGAACATATGAATATACGGCTGTCGTGCGTTCTGCCAATACGATCGATTTTATGACTGCAACTTGGAGCAAGTTACCTTACGAGTTTTTGGAAACTGTTTCAAACAGGATTATCAACGAAGTAAGAGGAATCAACAGGGTGGCTTATGATATTTCAAGCAAACCACCTGCGACGATTGAATGGGAATAATGTCTCATTTTAGATAAATAAGATTATTTTTTTTTAATTTTATGACTTAAGTCATGAAATTGTAATTTTTTTGATCTTATCTTTATCGAAGAATTAACGATATTATTAAATAAAAGATATAATTTTTTTTTCATCATTTGTGTTTTTGACCTCCCTTCTGGGGAGGTTTTGTTTTTTTTAGTTCAATTTTTACTTAATTTTTTTACTTTTGCTGTATGAAAATAGCATTTCTTGGTCCGCAGGCCAGCTTTACACAATTGGCTGCGTCGCAGATTTTTCCTGATGAAGATCTTATTCCCCAATCGAGTATTTTAGATTGCTTCAATGCGGTTAAAAACGGTGAAGTAGATAAAGCCGTGGTTCCTTTGGAAAACTCAATTGAAGGTACAGTGTCGATGACTTTAGATTATTTATATGATTTTGAAGTATTTATAGAGACCGAACTGGTAATGCCGATCGCACATCATCTGATGATACATCCGGATAATTCGTCTTTTGAAAAAATTATTTCTCATCCGCAGGCTTTAGCGCAGACTTTCCATTTCAGATACGATAATTATAAAAATGTACCTTCACAGGATTACAGCTCCACGGCCGCATCCGCAAAAATGGTTTCAGAAAATCCGCATGAAAAATGGGCGGCTGTAGCCAATCGCTATTCTGCAAAATTGTATGGCTTAAAAATTATTCATCAAAATATTCAGGATTTTGAGCAGAATCATACCAAATTTATTGTCGTTTCAAAAGTGAAATCAGCCTTAAAGCTTGATTTACCAAAAACTTCCGAAAAAACATCATTGATCATTACTTTACCTGAAGATCACGCCGGAGGCTTGCATCAGGTACTTTCCGTTTTTGCATGGCGAAAGATGAATCTCTCAAAAATTGAAAGCAGAACCCTGAAAACAGGCTTGGGAAATTATTTCTTCTTCATCAATGTTGCCAGCGAATGGCATCCTGTATTATCGCAAAATGCAATTGATGAAATTATTTCTATTGGTTCCAATGTAAAGTTTCTCGGGCATTATGATGAATATGTTTTTGAAGAATAAAGCAGAGTTATTTCATGTAATTTACTTCCAAAAGTAAATTTTCAAAACTGCATTTGAAATTGCCAGACTTTTACCAAAGCAAATTGTTCTTCTGTTCAATCTTTTTAAGTGGGTTCTTATATTTAGGTTTTTTCTTTCAATAGAGTTGGTTCCAAATCTTTTGTTTACATGAATCTTTTTTGGAATTAAATATTGATAATTTCTCAGCTTATCGGTATAGATTTTCTCAGGATTTGAATAGATTAAAGTTTTGATAACTGTATTTAAAGTTCGATTTGTTCTTTTGCCAATGCAGAAACTCACAACATCTTTAGTGTTTTTATTAATAGCATAAACAAGCCACATCGGATTTGCTTTATTCTTGATGAAAAACCTCATTTCGTCTAATTCGTAAGTTTGATGAAAAGATATTGTAGGCTGAATAACGCCTTCTGCAATGCTAATAATTCTTCTAAGTAAAGTCGTCGTTGAAATTTGTAATATCCTTGCTATGCTTCTTATTCCCAAACCTTCTTTGATTAATTGAATTATTTTTGAATTGATATCAGTTTCATAAGCTTTATAAGTATAAAATTCAATAAATCTTTTATGGCAGTTTTTACAGATATATTGCTGTTTTCTATTTTTTGTAGTTCCGTTTTTGATGATATTTTTTGAATAGCATTTACAGCAAATTCCTGCATCACTAACTCTGATGCATGAGGAATGATTCTCAGTCATTTGGATATGTTTTTTTCAACAAAAATAAACAAGAATAGGGAATACCTACTCTTGTTTTGAATTATTTTATTATCCACTTTTGTTGATTTTCAGCAAGTTAAGTGGTTGAATGATTCTCATCACTAAATCTGAAACATGACCTTTTCTTCCGTCAGGATCGATAAACATGACAGGATTATTCAAAGCATAATTATAAGGATTTACCCTTCTTGTTGTTTCCGCTAACGGATCAATCACGCTCCAACGTCCGATATCCGGCAAATAGAATCTTGCTCCGTAACATATATATTATTACTAAAATGTATTTTTTAAAGAACCTAGATAAATACCAAACAAAATAAATACAGGAAATGAAATAATGAGGTAAATAATTAATAAAATATCAGCAATCACTCTTGTAGTCTTGTTAAAATTTTTCACCTTTTCTCTAATTTCTTCATAGGAAGTAAATTTCCAATACCTTAATCCTACTAATAAAACAATAGGTAAGCAATAAATTAATAGAATATACTTATTTGAAGGGCCAAAATTAGTATTAAAATAATTGTCTGATAATATAATTAAAAAAATTAGATTCCAAGAGGGCAGGGCGCAAGCTCCGATAATTCCCGAAGCTTTATGAGTGCCATCTTTTTCAAAATGATGATAAAAATTAGTTATTTGATAATATAAGTAATCAATGAGTATCATATATTTATTTTTTAGTAGCCCATGGCTGCGTTAAATTTCCTTTGTTCTTCTGCTCTTACACCGTCATTATAATATTTATTGACAGCTCCGTCTATATGTTGCCCTATATCTTTTCCTGTTACCACCATTGTAATTCCATTGGCAAGAAAATACCCTCCGGCAATAGCCTGTCCCCAACCGGTTGGAGATACTGCTAATATAGACATTACAAGATCTAATGAATTAGATGTGGTTACTCCATTTTCAGTCATATCATAAATACCTAAGCCTATTCCAACCCCACCTAAAACTCTTCCTGCAATTTTAGTTCCTGCTGCAAATCTTTGTGCACTTACCGCACTTATTTCCATGATTGGCAAGTAAATTTTTGAAGAACCCAATATTTTAGGTAATGCTTTTTCAAAAACGAGATTTGTAGTAGAGTAGCCTCGACCTGCACCATATAAAACAGCTCTGTCTGCTGCCGGCTGAAAGATAAATTTATTGGCAGAATAAGCATAACCAGACCATTTTCTAAATCCTTGTGATGTATCATGTAAATTTGATCCTCCGGAGAATTTTAAAGCATTAAAGTCACCATATTGAGCATCTGAATTTGTCCACCAAATAACTACTCCGTTTTTGTTTTTATCAAAAAGATAATCAATAGAATTACTATTAATCCCGTTTGTATTAAAATATTGCTTTAATGAACTAATGCCGCCTGTTGTGCTGGCAGTTAAGCCACCGCCACCACCGCTGCTATTGGAGTTGGGGTTTCCTAATCCGCCAAAAGGGTTTCCTTGTCCTAGAAACTGCTCAAACGAACCAAAGGTTGCGCTTCCGCCTCCAAGCATATATCCCAAAGCACCGTTCATGGGTTGGTTCCATTCCCAGGTATTGGGCGCCATTGCTTTTCTACCATCAGGATCGATAAACATGATAGGATTATTCAAAGCATAATTATACGGATTTACCCTTCTTGTTGTTTCCGCTAGCGGATCAATCACGCCCCAACGTCCGATATCCGGCATATAGAACCTCGCACCGTAATCATACATTCCCGTCTCTTGCAACTCTTTACCGTTGTATTTATAATTCTGGTAGCCGCCCAATCCTCCTTTCTGAAGGCCTCCGATATGGTTCATCCCGAAAGCATAATAATTGTTGACATCCGTAATTTCAAGAGCGCCTGCGCTGTTTCTGGCATAAGAAACTCTGGCATTTCCCAGATGATCCCTGTACTGGTAAATATAGCGGTTTTCGGTGAAACTGAAAAAGCCTTCTGCAGTAGGTACAAAATCCAATATCCATTCCGGAAGAGTAGTGCCCAAAAGCCCTCCTTTGGCGAATGCCTGCCTTTCATAAGCCACTTCAGTCCTGCAGGTGGTACATACGCCCGAGCCTTCATTATAGCTGTATTGAAAGCCGTCAAGATAGTCAGTCGTGCGCGTAATATTGGCAGAGCCTTTTCCTCCCTGGCTGAAGTAGGTTTTACGAAGCTTTGTCCCGTCTGCACGGTAAAGATAAGTAAGGCTGAAATTGGTAGTTCCGAAAAGATCGGTTTGAGTGATCGAATATGAATCGGGTAAATTTAAAGAGTTATAAGCAATAGACTGAATACCTTTATCCTTCATATTGATCATATTCCCACTGGCATCATAATCGATCAGGTTGTTCCCACCTTCATATCCCGTATCGTTCAGTGAGCTTTCAAGTATTCTGTCCAGTCGGTTTCCGGTGTATTGATACGTAAGATCATCCACTAAGGTTGATGTGGTTCCAAAAATCGGAAAGGCATTTCTTTTGAGGGTTTTGATATTTCCGTTCAGATCATACGTCAGGTTTTCGTTATAATTATTGTTATACGGGTTGGTCGTCAGAGGTTCCGTATAGATGGCATCCTTTAATTGGTTAAGATTGTCATATCCATAAGAATACCTTTTGAGAACCCCTTCCGAAGATACCTTCCAGTCAGCTTCCGTTACATTACCATTGAATCTTCCGGCAGCAATATTGGAATAGACAGGGTTGGTATACCGCATTTCATAACCGAATAACTTTGCGCCTAAGTTCGCAGGATCATTGATTTTGGTCATTTGCCCGAGGATGTTGTAAGCATAATCGATGCTTTGAAGAGGCGAGGCCAAACTCGTACCGCCTACTTTTTTGTTTTCCAGCTGAGAGAGCTCATTGTATTTATTCTGACTAAGAATCTCTTCAGGGTTATTGTCTACTTTATGCTTGTGAACGAGCAGCCTGTTTTGGCTGTCATATTCAAAAGTCTGCGTAATGATTTTTTCGGTATCCGCAGATAATCGTTTATGATATACTTTAGAGAGCTGGGGTACTCCTGCAAAATCAAGTAAAGTTTCTGTTTTGGTATAGCCTCCCAAATGATTGATCGAATAGGTTCCGACAGCTCTTGCTTTATCGTCATACCAAATATAGCTTTTGGTCCAGTTGTCATCTTCGATGTTTTTCACATAAGAAGCAGTAGGCAGGTTTTTAGTGTTAATCGACTGTGCCATATTGTCGCCAATGGTATTCTTGCCCAAAATTAAAGCAGGCCTTGCCGGGCTTCCCGTGGGATACGTATCGTAATAATTAACGGTCAGTAAAGTTTCTATTTGATTAAACAGCGTATTGGTGTAATATACCTGTATGCCATTTTTAGTAAATCCGGTTGCATGCTTAGACTCTGTGACTATAAAGTTATTTGCTGTTCCCTGAAGGTTTTCCCTGCTTCCTGCAAGAATAATTCCTGTATAGAGTACCCTTCCGAATTTGTCGTGCTTTGTGATAAACCATTTTCCGTTTGCCCGCATATTGGCATCCTGAGACATGATCATTTTGTCTGCTATATCATACACCATATATTCCCATCCTTTTCCGGGAAGCTTCTTTTCTACCTGTCTGCCCCTGCTGTCATATTTGTATTGATAGCAGAGATTATCGAGGGTAGTTTGTGTAAGAGGTTGAGATAAGGCGAGGGGAGGGATCACATAGGCCAGCTGTCCGTATTTGTTGTACAGGTAATAGGTATCTGCGTTTTGGGTGCTGCTTACCGCCTTTCTTACGAGCAGGGTCTGTCCTTTTGCATTGGTAAATTCGGTAGTGATATTTCCGTCTTCATCGGTAACGGAGGTTTTCATAAGTTGTCCCGCCGCATAATTTCCTGCATTAGCGATGTTATCCATTGTAGCACCGTTGAGCCAGGTAGTGGTCAGGGTATATTTTTTAACCTCAGTACCGCTGTTGACATGATATCCATAGCTTGCAGAATGCCCCTGGAAATCTGCTCCCGGTTTTGTGGTCGACAAAACTTTTGGCGAAGGCGAGTTCTCCAGCTGGGTATAAGAATAAAAATAGAGATCCGTACCATACGTTTGTGAAGCATTAGATTTGGGATTGGTATATACTGCTCCGTTTTGAGTGCCGGACTGTGGAATAGGAAGATAAGATTTTACCTGTCTTCCGAAAGCGTCATACTCTGTCGGGGTTACAATATCTTTCCCTGAAGGAGAACCTTTGATGGCAATCACCTGCTTCACTCTTCCCAAACCATCCGAATACTGCACGGCTTCTGCTTTTTTCGTACAGTCTTCATTGAGGCAGTTTTTGGTGTAAATGTAGTTCTCACCTGTAGATAATCCACTTGTTTGTGCGTACACAGCAAATGAAAAGAGAAGAGAGAAAAAAGAAAAATATTTTTTCACTATTATTTTTTCACTATTCAATAGTATTTTTTCATGTATTGTAGTCATCATTTGTTGAGTTTTAGTTTTGAGGTTTTAATACTTGCGACCAGCATGCTGATCAAGCCATCATTTTGCTTCACATGCAGGGTGAAGCTCTCAGTATTGATATAATTTGTACCATGCAAAAGCTCAAGCCAATACTGTGTTTCATTAGCTTCTTTTAAAGCAATTGAAAGTTTATGGATAAAGTCCGGTCTGCTTTGGGCAAATTCGGCTTCTCTTATCAATGCTCCTACAGCCGTTCCGCTGCGGAGCAATTGTTTAGATAATACAAACTCTTTATTTCCAGTCAGCTTTTTATAAAGATTCACAATGCCAATGCTGAAAACAAAACTCTTCTCCTTCAAAACATTTCTGCTTCCGGGATTCATTTTTAATTCTTCATTCATCATCCCATCAGTGTTTGTAGTTATATTGATTTTCTTTGATCACTTGTCCTGCTGCATTTTTTACTCTTAATAGTCTGCCTGATGCATCGTATTCATAGGCTTGTCTTATTCCGTTAGGAGTAATCGTATGGGTAACTCCAATTAACGGATCGAAGGTACTTACGGAAATAATGTATGCCTGTAATTGGCTTGCCAGACGAAGGTTTTCCAAAGCTGTAAGTAGCGCCGCTTCATTAGTGGGGTTATCGGCATCTGCATTAGATGCAGCAATCGCAGCAGTAATGACGGGCAGCGATGATATATCGTTGTATTTGGCTCCCACAATCTGTGCAATTGGCAAAGACTGGTAATATCCCCAGATGGTCGTCACACTGTTCCCCGATTTATCGGTAGTCTGTACCAGATTTCCTTTACTGTCGTATAGGTCAAAAGTTACCTGTGTTTCAGGAGTTTGATTCAGGTCGGTAACGACAACGGAGGTAGGATAAAAATGAGTGGTATTGTCAAACTTCGTGGTGACTTTTGACATAATAGTGCCATCGGTTTTAGTTTCTGCGTCCAACGGAATTGAGATCATATTTTTATTGGATAAACGTGTATTCCCAAGATCCAAAGCATACTTTGTCGTAGTTTCGGTTACAGAACCGTCCTGAGCGGTAGCTCTGGAAAAAGATGGCTGAAAATTGTCCGGGCTGAAAGTGGTTTCTGATACCGTCTGATATGAAGATTGATTCAGATAAGTTTTACTAATCTCTTTCGTGTACTGAAGCCATGAAGGTTTTGTTT